>WBZO01000034.1_pt2 | contig 341623 bp, 325 predicted proteins | sample 5204261 | NCBI WGS metagenome assembly WBZO01 (sample SAMN12412400, study PRJNA552823) | activated sludge metagenome | isolation source: activated sludge from anammox sidestream of wastewater treatment plant... | place: USA: North Carolina | collected 2017-09 | reverse complement strand
GGTGAAGACCGACGCCAACGCCGCATGTTTGGCGCGGAGCGTGGCCAACCGCACGCGTCACGGTACCATGCACCGCACGGCCCGTACAAGTGTTATTAATCAGTTATTTCCTGACAGCTCCTAAGGTCCGCGCCGGGCCGACCTGAAGGTCGGCAGCTACATACATCTGAAAGCGCTCTAAGGATTGTCCCTCTGCCGGCTCGCCTGGCGTGCGCGGACGAGCAGATCGAGCTTCCGGCGTTCCATCTGCTCCTCGAAGATGCGGAACCGGACCTGCTGACGGAGGTCCAGCACCTGATCGATCCCGGCGAGCGCGTCGCGCACCTCGCGCGCCGTCTTCGACTCGGCCTCGTCCAGCGCCTTGAGCTGGGCGCGCGCCTCCGATTCGTCCAGCGATGGCTGCTCGCTCAATCGCCGCAGCTGCTGGACGATGCGCGCACGCTCGGCGAAGCCGCGCTGGCGCGCCGCCTGCAGCTCCTTCACCTTCGCCAGGAACTTCGGATACTGCTCGTCGGAGAGCTGCAGCTCCTGCTGCGCCTGCATGACGACGTAGGCGTCGAACAGCCGCTGGATTTCAGCCGGCGAGACGCCGTCGCCCTGGCCCGCCCCGCGACGCGGCCCGCGCGCCTGTGCGTGAGCCGGCAGCGCGACGCCGAGGAGCAGCGTGGCCAGCAGGGCGGCCACGCCGGCGCGCCATCGGTTCGCCGCGTGTCCATTCACTCGATCGTTCTTCATGGTCTGACCTGCACACGTGTCATCGCGCATCGACTCAGGCGCCGTGTTCGAGCGCGTCGGTGAGAATCCGCTCGAGCTCGGCGCGCTCGGCCTCGCTCATCTCGGCGATCGCCCGGTCGGCGCCGTCCCGTGACGTGAAACCGAATTCGGCCGCGCTGTCCCAGTCCAGCTCGCTCGCCAGATCGGCCACCAGCGCCAGCGGTTCGTCGTTCTCGATGGTGAACGGGTCCTCCGCCGCTCGAGATGGCGACACCGCATCGGATGCCGCCACCTGCGACGCCACGGTCGACGACGGCGTCGACGGCGGCCGCACGCCGACCGCGACGAGGACCGCGACCGCCGCGGCGAGCGCAGCCGTCAACGATGCCGCGCGCCAGGAGCCCGGGACCAGCCACCATCGTCTCGCCGGGACGGGCTCGGCGGCAATCGCGTCACGGACGCGCGCCGACAGGTGATCCCAGAACAGCGGCGACGGCTCGGGAACGTCGACGGCGGCCGCGGCCAGCCAGGCCGCGTGGAGGTCGCCGAGCCGCGCACGGCACGCGTCGCACTCTCCCAGGTGCGGCAGCTCCGCGGCGGCGCGGCGCCCCTCCAGCGCGTCGATGAAATCTTCGGGCGAAAGATGCCGCGTCACGACAGATCTCCGAGTATTTTCTTCAGGTTCTGAAGCGCGTGGAACATGTTGGCCTTGGCGGCGCCAACCGTGATGCCGAGAATGCGGGCCACCTCGTGGTGCGGCAGATCCTGCCAGGTCCGCAACACCAGGGCGGCCCGCTGCTTCTCGGGCAGCCGTGCGACGGCGGCCCGCACGCGGGCGGCCCGCTCTTCCCGCAGCATGCGATCCGACGGCGACTCGCTGGTCGTATCGACGTACTGCTGCTCTTCAACCGGCTCGAACCGCGGCGCCTTGATCGACACCTTGTTCAACGAGACGTTCACGGCGATACGATGCAGCCAGGTGCCGAGCGCCGCCTGCCCCTTGAAGTTCTTCAACGCGCGGAAGGCGCGGAGGAACACCTCCTGCGACAGATCGCTCGCCTCCTCGTGGTTGCCGACGAACCGGTAGCAGACCTGGTACACGGGCCGGCGGTGGCGCTCGACGATCAGGTCGAACGCGCCGGGCGTTCCCTCGATCGCCGCCTTGACGAGATCGGCCTCGGCGAGCGTCCGCAGGTCGGGACTCTCGGCCGGAGCGGTGTCCCGGGCGTCAGTCACCGGCATCGCAATCGCGTCCGGTCGGTGCGCAAGCGTCCAGACGAGGGGTGGCATCATCGACGTCATCTGCCCGGAGTACCGGCTGCATGATCTTCGACCACAAAGAGTAGCGGAACGTTACATCCGACCGGCGGCCCCTCCTCCGACGAGCCGGGTCAGCCGTAGTATCATGCCCCGTTGAGCGTCTCGATGGCACGCAGGGAGGTCCCCCGCCTCGCATGGTTCAGCCCGCTGCCTCCGTCGAGGTCGGGAATCGCCCGCTACAGCTTCGAGATCCTGCCGGAGCTCGCCTCGTCGTTCGAGATCACCGTCTTCGTCGACGGCCCGCCAGCGGAGGTCGAATCACCTGACAGCCGCATCGCGGTTCGCAGTGCGCACGATATCGTCTGGCTGCACACGCGCCGTCCGTTCGACCTCGTCGTCTATCAATTCGGGAACGCCGACTGCCACGATTACATGTGGGGATACGTCGCGCGCTTCCCCGGACTGGTCGTGCTGCACGACGGCCAGCTGCACCACGCACGCGGCCGTCTGCTTCGCGAGCAGCAGCGCTACGACGACTACCTGCGCGAGTTCAGCTACAACCATCCGGGCATCGACCGGTCGATTGGCGAGCTCGGGGCCGGCGGCCGTCTTGGGCGGCTGCAGTACATGTGGCCGATGCGCCGCACCGTGGTCCGGGCGGCGCGCGCGGTCGCGGTCCACAACCAGTACCTGGCCGACGCCGTCCGCGAGGATGTGCCGGATGTCGCAGTGCACGTGATCGACATGGGGGTGCCGCACCTCGCGCCCGCTCCGGACGCCCGCGCTGTCGTTCGGAAGCGACACGACATCCCTGACGACGCGGTGCTGTTCCTGAGCCTGGGGACGATCACCCCGGAGAAGCGGATCGCGGAAGCGATTCGCCAACTCGCGGCAATCGCCGACGCCGTGCCTCACGCGCGCCTGCTGCTCGCGGGCGCCGCGACGCCGCACTTCGACGCGATGGCACAGGCGGCGGCGCATGGCATTGCCGATCGCGTGCGGATTGCCGGCTTCATCCCGCACGACGCGCTGGCCGACTACATGGAGGCCGCCGACGTCTGCCTGTCGCTGCGGTGGCCGACGTCGCGCGAAACCTCGGCCGCGTGGCTCCGCTGCCTGGCTGCCGGCCGCCCCACCATCGTCACCGACCTGGCGCACACGACTGACGTCCCGGCGTACGATCCGCGCGGGTGGGCGGTCATGCACAGTCCCGCCAGGCACGTCGATCGCGACGGCTGGCCGCTGGCGGCAGAACCGGCGTGCGTCGCCATCGATCTGCTCGACGAGGAGCACTCGCTGCAGCTGGCGATGCACCGGCTGGCAACCGATCCGTTCCTGCGCGAGCGGCTGGGCCATGCCGCACGCGCCTTGTGGCGGGAGCGCTTCACGCTCGAGGCGATGGCCTCGCGTTACGTCGACATCCTGAACGAGGTCAGTGCCGCGCCGGTGCCGGCCGACGTCCTGCACGAGCTCCCGTCGCATTTCAGCTCCACCTACATGGAACTGACGACGCGCGTGCTGGGCGACATGGGCATCTCGTCGCTGCTCGATTCCCTCTGGTCGCCGAACCCGCGGCCGTGACGGCAGGCACCGTGCAGACCAGCCGGCGAACGCAGGCGGCGCTCATCTCGATCCTTGCAGTCGGAGCGATGCTCCGCTTCTGGAACGTCGACGCCGGGCTGCCGTACCGGATTGGCGTCGACGAACCGGTCATCGCCGAGCGCGCGCTGCAGATCCTGAAGTCGGGCGACTTCAATCCTCACTTCTTCGACTACCCCGGCCTCTACATCTACGTGCAGGTGCTGATTGGCGCGCTCCGGTTCGTCGCCGGCGCGATGCAGGGCACCTGGAGCTCGATCGATCAACTGCAGATCGATCATCTCTTCGCCTGGACCCGCCTGTTCAACGCCGCGATCGGCACGGCGACCATCTTCGTCGTCTACCGTGCGGGAACGCGGTGGCGTCCGGCCACCGGGCTGGCCGCCGCGGCGCTGCTCGCCGTCTGGGTGAATCACGTCCGCGAGTCGCACTTCGCCCTGACCGACGTTCCGCTGACCTTCCTGACGGCGCTCGCCCTGCTGGTGTCGCTGCGGGCGCACGAGTCCCGAAGCCTCGCGTGGTTCGCCTGCGCGGGCGCGACCGTCGGGATGGCCGGCGCCGTGAAGTACAACGGCATGGTGGCGCTGGTGATGCCGCTGGCGGCCGCGGCGGCGATCCGTCCGGCACGAGACGCGTGGATGCGAGCCGGGACCGCAACAGCGGCCGCGGCCGGCGCCTTCCTGCTCGGCGCCCCTTATACACTGCTCGACCTGCCAAGCTTCCTGAACGGCTTCGCGTACCTCGCCTACTCGGTCGGCTCGCGTGCGTTCCTCGACGGCGCGAGCGTCTACGTGATGCACCTGGCGGTCAGCATCGGCTGGCCCGGCTTCGCCGCCATCGTCGCCGGATACCTCTGGTGCCTCGTGATCGGCGTTCGCGACAGACGCCTGGCCAGCGCCGCGGTGCTGCTGATCTTTCCGCTCGTCTACTTCTACGTCGTCGCCACGAAGGAGCTGATCTTCGGGCGCTACCTGCTCCCGATCGCTCCGACGCTCTGCATCGTCATCGGCATCTTCCTGGCCGACGCGGCACGTCTGCTGCTGTCGCTGCCGCAGCCCTCCTGGCTGCGCGCCACGGCCGTCGGCGGGCTCGTGGCCGCTTTCATCGTGCAGCCGGCCGTGACCGGGATCGGCTGGTCGTGCGAATACGGGGCGCCGACGACCCAGGACGAAGCCTATGCTGTGATCCAGGGCTTCATTCCGAAGGACTCGGGGGTGGCGGTCGAGCGCTCGGTCCTCCGTCTGCCGGAATCGAGCTACCGGGCCATGGTGGTGCGAAACCTGATCGATCGGACGGCCGACGATTACCTGAATGCCCACATCGACTACCTGGTGGCATCGTCCGATGCGTTCGGGCCGATTCTGAACGGCGCGACCGGTTCGATGTCAGCCCGGTCGTCCTATCGAGAACTGCTCGAGAAGAGGGCCCTCTGTCTGCCGGCCATCGTGCCGACGGCGGCCAGAAAAGGGCCGGAGATCCGCATTTGTCGTCTGCAGACCCCATGAACCTCGAGACGCCACCCGAGGGCAGTCCCACCGATCTCATCCGCCTGCGTCATGAGCGCGAACTGGCGGACCGTGCCTACAACGACGCGCTGACGGCGCTCGACCGCGCGATTCAATCGCCGCGCGAGGTGCCGGCCGCGCCCCGGCCGATCGACGAATCGCAGCTCGCGAACCTGAACGAGCGCTGGCCGATTCTGCAGGCAAAGCCGCCCGAAGGAACGGGCTGGCTTGGCCGTCTGCGCAGGCACGTCTGGGACATGGTGGCTCCCCTCTTCCAGCGGCAGCAGGACTTCAACGCCACGGTCGTCGATCACATCAACCGCAACGCCGAGACGCACCGGCAGACGGTGCAGGCGCTCGCCGAGGCGCTCTCGAGCGTGCGCGACGACGCTGCGCGGCTCGTCGGCTTCCAGTCGACGCTCGTGCAGTACGCGCAGACGATCACCGCCTACGTCGACACGAAGGATCGGTACATGGAGGCGCTGCCGCACGCGCTGCAGGCGGCGATCAGCGCGGTGGCCGACGAGATGCAGCTGCGGGCCGAATCACTGCGGGCGCGCGACCGTCGATTCGAAGCGGAGGTCGCCGAGGTCCGCACGACGCTCGGGGTCGCCCACCGCGTGATTCTCACATTGAAGCGCGAGCTCGAGCTCCGCAGCGGATCCCCGGCCGATCCGCGCCCCGCGCCCGCGGAGCCGGTGCACAGCTCGCTGAACGCTTACAAGTACGTCGGCTTCGAGGACCGCTTCCGCGGCGCTCAGGCCGACATCCGCGATCGCCTCCGGACCTACGTCGCCGAGTTCGACGGCTGCAGCGACGTCCTCGACATCGGTTGCGGCCGCGGCGAGTTCCTCGACCTGCTCCGCGCGCGTGGCATCAGCGGCCGCGGGGTCGACCTGAACGACGAGATGGTCGCCGTCTGCCGCGATCGCGGCCTCGACGCGACGACGATGGACGCGCTCGCGTATCTCGACGCGCAGCCCGATGGCTCGCTCGGCGGCCTGTTCGGCGCCCAGGTCGTGGAGCATCTCGACCCAGACTACCTGCTCCGCCTGCTCGAGACCGCGTTCCACAAGCTCCGGCCCGGCTCGGTGGCGATCCTGGAAACGATCAACCCGGCATGCTGGTTCGCCTTCTTCTCCAGCTACATCCGCGACATCACGCACGTGCGGCCGCTGCACCCCGACACGCTGCAGTACCTGATGACGGCCAGCGGCTTCGAACATGTCGAGATCCGCTACGCCGCGCCCTATCCGGAGGCGTCGAAGCTGCAGCCAATCCGGGTTGGAGACGATGGACCGCTGGCGGACGCCGCGGCGGTGTTCAACGAGAACATGAGCAAGCTGAACGGGCTCATGTTCACGTACCTGGATTACGCGGTCGTCGCGAAGCGCGGATAGAGTCCGGCTGGAGTCCGGCTAAAGCCGGACTCCACATCTTCTGTCGTGGCGCCCGGCTTCATCATCGGTCGTGGCGTCCGGCTTCAGCCGGACGATTCCGACTCCGAGCGCTCGGTGCCAGCCGACCAGATGCGCGCACCGGCCGATTCGTGCGAGTGGCGATCGCGCAGCGTGTCGTTCACCCGCGCGCGGTACAGCAGGTCCTCGAGCAGCTTGCGGTTCGCCGAGATCACGTCGGCGAGCAGCCCCATCAGCATCACCTGGAAGCCGACGATCAGCAGCACCGCCGCCAGCAGCAGCGACTGCACGTGTCCGCCCCCGCTGCCGGTGAAGTAGTAGTACAGGAAACGCGCCGAGGTGGCGAGACCGGCGATCAGCGCGACGAGCCCGATCGACGTGAACACCTTCAGCGGCTCGTACATCGTGTAGATGCGCACGATGGTCGTGCCCGACTGCTTCAGGTACTGCCCGACGTTCTTGAACAGGCGCGACGGCCGCGTCCGGTGGTTGGTCCGCACCGGCACGTGCGCGATCGCCATCTTGCGCTTGCCGGCCTGGATGATCGACTCGAGCGTGTACGAGAAGTCCGACACGATCGTCATCCGCAGCGCCGCCTCGCGCGTGTAGGCGCGGAAGCCGCTCGTCGTGTCGGGCACGCGCGTGTTGGACACCTGCCGCACCACCCAGCTCCCGAGCCGCTGCAGCAGCTTGCGCGTCGGCGACATGTACTCCAGCGCCTGCACGTTGCGGTCGCCGATGACGATCTCCGCCTCGCCTCTCACCAGTGGCGCGACGAGCGTGGCGACGTCGGCGCCGCAGTACTGGTTGTCGCCGTCGGTGTTCACGATGTAGTCGGCGCCGAGCCGCAGGCACGCCTCGATGCCGGCCATGAACGCCGCAGCCAGCCCCTTGCGGCGGCCGAGCGACACGATGTGATCGACGCCGTGCTCCCGCGCCACCTTCACGGTCTCGTCGGTCGATCCATCGTCGATGACGAGGACCTCGACGACGTCGATGCCGGGGATGCGGCGAGGCAGATCGGCCAGCGTGGCCGGCAGCGTGATCGCCTCGTCGAGGCACGGGATCTGGATGATCAGTGTCGTCTTCTTCATTCGAGCAATCTGTCGATGACGGCGTCCCAGGTGATCGATCGGACGCGGTCGAACCCCGCCTCGCCGAGCTCGACCGCCCGCGCGCGATGCTCGGCGAGCCGGCGGATCGCCGCCCCGATCGCCTCGGGCTGCGGCTCGCAGACCAGGCCGTTCGCCTCGTCGATCACGAACTCGAGCGGACCGCCCGCGTCGATCACCGTGACGACCGGCTTCTTCGCGAGGAACGCCTCGAGGGTGACGTACCCGTAGTCCTCGTCGAACGGCGTGTAGAGCACCGCCAGCGCGTCGCGGTACAGCTCGACGAGGCGATCTTCCGACACGGCGCCGAGAAACGTGATGCGATCCGACAGGCCGAGCGACTCGGCGAGCGCCTCGGTCTCACGCTGTGCCGTGCCGGTGCCGGCGACGACGAGCCGCAGCGGCCGGTCCACGTGCGCCATCGACCGCACCTGCAGATCGGGCCGCTTCACCGACTCGAGCCGTCCGACCGCCAGCACGTAGTCTCCGTACGGCCCCGCCTGCAGCCGGCCGGTGTAGGGCGACGGCGGGTAGAGCGGCGGAAACGAGACGCCGTTGTACTTCTCCAGGCGCGACGTGATGTTCCGCGAGATCGTGTAGCCGTGCCGGCATTCGCCGAGCATGTCGGTGTCGAGCCGCATCAGCCTGCTCCGCAGCCCGACGTCCGCCTCGCTGTGCGTGAACTCGCTGAAGCGGCTGCCGCACAGCTCATACGCCGCCCGGTACTGGTGCAGCAGCCAGACGACCTTGTGCGGGTGCCGCGCGAAATAGGTCGGGAACTTGGTGGCAATCACCAGATCGATCGGCCGCCCGTTGCTCTCGCTCAGATCGAGCAGCCGCCACGCCGCGGCCTGCGCGAGCAGTTCGTCCTTCGGATACCACTTGAACGGAACGCTGACCAGCTCGGCTTCGTGCCCGCGCTGATGAAGGGCACCGATCAGGCTTCTGACCAGATATTCGGCGCCGCCCCGCACGAAGGGGACCTGCGCCTCGCAGACGACGATTCGCCGGATCGACATGAATCAATGTGCAGGCGCGCCATTGTACCAAACGGTCTGTCGACGCTCGCGGGTCCTCGCGCGGAAGTGGCGTATCATCGTCAGGATGATCGGCCCGCGGGCGTGGCGGTCGTGACCGTCACGATGGTCACCACGTCGTACCCCCGCTTCGCCGGGGACACCGTGGCGACGTTCATGGAACCGATCGCCACCGGCGTCGCGGCGCTGGGACACGACGTCCACGTGGTCGCGCCGTGGACCCCGAAATGGCGCCGCGGCACGGCGGACGGCGGGGTCCACTTCCATCTGTATCGCTATGCTCCGGTCGCCGGCATGAACACGTTCGGCTATGCCGAAGGCATGCGCGCCGACGTCCGGCTTCGGACATCGGCCGTCGCCGCGGCACCGCTCGCGCTCGCCGCCGGCTGGCGGCTCACCAGGCGCGTCGCGCGCTTCACACGCTCCTCCATCGTCCACGCACACTGGGTGATTCCGAGCGGCGTCATCGGCGCCGCGGCCCGCGGATCGCGTCCGCTCGTCATCAGCCTTCACGGATCCGATGTGTTCGTCGCCGAGAAACATCGTGCCGCCGGAGCCGCGGCGCGCGCGGCGTTCGCGCGTGCCGCGTGGGTCACCGCCTGCAGCGCCGACCTCCGCGATCGAGCCGTGCGCCTCGGCGCGGCGGCGGAGCGCACCACCGTCGTACCGTACGGCGTCGACACGGTGCGCTTCGCGCCCTCTACCTCGCGTCCCGCCACGCGCACGCGGCTCGGCATTCCGGACGACGCGCCGCTGGTCGTCGCGGTCGGCCGCCTGGTCGAGAAGAAGGGGTTCGGCTGCCTGATCGATGCCGCGGCGCTGCTCGCGCGCGAGTTCCCCGCGCTGCGCGTCGCCATCGCCGGCGGCGGCGACCTCGAGGCGGCGCTCCGGTCTCGCGCGCGCGCCGCCGGCGTCGCCGATCGTGTCATGCTGTTGGGCGTGATGGCCCATGACGAGGTGCCGGCGCTGCTCGCCGCGGCCGATGTCGTCGCCGCGCCGTCGGTGCGCGACGACGCGGGGAACGTGGACGGCCTGCCGAACACGGTGCTCGAGATGATGGCGTCGGCGACGCCGCTCGTGACGACGCGCGCGGGTGGAATCGGCGCGGTGGCGACCGACGGCGATACCGCGAGGATCGTGCCCGAACGCGACGCGTCCGGGCTCGCCGAGGCGGTCGCAGGCCTGCTGCGCGATCCCGCGCGCGCGCGCGCCATGGGCGCCCGCGCGCGCGACGTCGTCGAGCACGAGTACAGCTGGACCCGCGTCGCTCGGACGTTCGACGCGATCTATCGGGCCGTCGATCGACCGCGGGGCCAGGTGGACGCGCGAACCCGATGATCAGTGCGCTCGCCGTCCTGCTGCTGGCCTACCTTCCCGGCGCTGTTCTCTTCCGCCTGCCCCTCGGATCCCGCGAGTCGCGCGCCGCGCTGCCCGCGGAAGAACGGCTCTTCTGGGCGATCGTCGTCAGCCTGATCGTCTCGTCGATCGCGGCGCTGGCGCTCGCCGCGGGAGGCTGGTACACGTTCGAGCGCGTCCTGTGGATCGACGCCGGCATTGCCCTTCTTCCCGCGGCGATCGTCAGGAGCAGGCTCCGGCTCGGCGCGTCCACGGCGCCCCTCTCCGCGACCGCCCTGCTCCCGGTCCTTCTGCTGACGCTCGGCATCTGGGTGATCTTCCGCGTGCCGCCGGCCGAGTACATCATGGGCGGACGCGATCCCGGCATCTACATGACCGAGGGGATCCGCATCGCGCAGCGCGGCGGGGTCGTCGTCGACGACGAGGTCGTCAGTGCCGTTCCGCGTGCGTATCGCGATCTGTTCTTCCCGCAGACCACGCAGCACGGCTACTACAGCAGCCGCTTCATGGGGTTCTATCTCCTCGACCCGGTGACGGGCGCGGTCGTCGGCCAGTTCCCGCATCTGTTCCCTGCGTGGATTGCGCTCGGATACGGGGTGAACGGGCTCAGCGGCGCGCGAGCGATCCCGCAGTTCGCCGCGCTGCTCGGCCTGCTGGCGGTCTATTTCGCCGGCGCCCGCATCGTGGGCCGGCCCGCCGCGCTTGCGGGATCCGCGCTGCTCGCCGTGAACGTCGTGCAGGTGTGGTACGCGCGGTATCCGAGCGCCGAGATGGCGCTGCAGCCGCTGCTGTTCGCCGGGCTGCTGGCATTCGCCAGGACCGTTCGCGACGGCGATCCGTTCTTCGCGCCGGTCGCGGCGCTGCTGTTCGTGCTCGGCGCCTTCACGCACCTCACCGGCACCGTCGCGGTCGTCATGGTGCTCGCCGCCGCGGTCCTCGCCGTCGTCGTCGGGTACGGCCGCGTGCGGGCGAGCTTCTGGGTGCTGAGCATCGCCGGCCTCCTGCTCGCGAGCGTCTATCTGTGGCGCTACATCCCGCCGTACTTCGACGTGCCGCTCGGCTTCGTGCAGAACCTCAGAGCGGTCCACCTCGCGCTGCTCGCCGTGGGCGCGGTCCTCGCGATCGCGGGCATGCGCCTGATCCGGCGGTGGACGCCCGGCCAGCGTGACGCGTGGCTGGGCGGCGGGCTGACGGCGGTCATCTGGCTGCTGGCCATCTACGCGTTCTTCTTCCGGACGGCAGGCGGGAGCCTCGCGCCGCACGACGCCGACAGCCTGCGGACCTTCACCTCCTTCTATCTGACGACGGCGGGGCTGGCGGCCGCGCTGGCCGGGTTCGCGGTGGCATCGCGCCGATTCGGCGACACGTCGGCGTTCCTGCTCTTCGTCTCGACGTTCTCGGTGCTCTTCTTCTTCAAAATCCGCATCGTCCCCGAGCATTTCTGGATGGCGCGCCGCTTCCTGGCGGTGACGCTGCCGGGGACGCTGCTGCTCGTCGGCGCCGCGGCGTTTGCTCCGCTGGCTGTGTTGTCAGCGCATCGCCGCGGCTGGCTGCGGCCGGCGCGGTACGCCGCCGGCGCGGTCCTGGTGCTGCTGATCGGCGTCGCGTACGTGCAGTCGATGCGTCCGCTCCTGCACCACGTCGAGTACGCCGGCCTGATCCCCGAAATCGAGACGCTGGCGTCGGCCTTCGGCGACGAGGACCTAGTGCTGGTCGAGTCGCGCGGTTCGTCCGACGCGCACGTGCTGGCGCTGCCGCTGGCCTACATCTACGCGCGCAACGTCCTGGTGTTCGCGGAGATGGCGCCGCCGCGCGAGGCCGCCCATGAGTTCGTCACGTGGGCGTTCACGAAATACAAGCGCGTGTTCTTCATGGGCACGGCCGGCGTCGAGAACGACCTGCTGTCGCGATCGATGGCCATTGCCGGCCCGCGCGGCGAGCGGTTCCAGGTCCCCGAGTACGAGAGCGCGCCGAACGCCTACCCGACGCAGGTGAAGCGCAAGGAGTTCGACCTGGTGTTCTACGAGCTGCTGCCGACGCCGGTCCGGCAGGAGGAGCTCGACCTGGACATCGGCGCCGCCGACGATCCCTACGTGCGCGGTTTTCACGCGAAGGAACGGAGCCCCGCCGGCTTCACCTACCGGTGGACGCGCGCGGAGTCGTCGGTGGCGATCGTAGGACTGCGCGCCGCGCAGCGCGAGGTGACGCTGTGGCTCGGCACCGGCGGACGGCCGGCCAACGCGCCGACTGCGGCCGTGGACGTCTTCCTCGACGATCGTCCGCTCGGCAGCGTCGCCGTCGGATACGGAATCGAGCCGTATCGCTTCGCGATTCCACAGGATCTCGCGGAGACGCTCGGACGCAGGGATGCCGCCGCGCGCCTGCGCCTGGTAACGCGCACCTGGAATCCGGCGGCGCTGATCGGCGCGGGCGACACGCGGGATCTCGGCGTGATGCTCGATCGGATCGAAATCCGATGATCGAACGCAAGTGGACCGCACGGCTGCTGCTGGCCGGCATCATCGCCGCCGCCTTCGCGCTGCGCGTGCGGCACCTGATGTCCGGCGTCCCGCTTGGCGTCGGGATCGACGAGCCGGCCGTCGTGGACCGCGCCCTGGAGATCGTCCGCACCGGCAACTGGAATCCACGCGGGTTCGACTACCCGAGCCTGGTGATCTACATGCAGGCGATGGTCAACGTGCTCCAGTTCCTGCGGGGCGCGATGGACGGCCGATGGGGATCGCTCGACAACTACGACATCGCGTCGGCCTACGAAGCGGGCCGGTTCGTCACGGCGCTGCTGGGGACGGCAACCGTGTGGCTCACGTACCGTCTCGGCAAGGATCTGCACTCGCGGACGCTCGGCCTCCTCGCTGCCGCCTGCCTTGCCGTCTACCCGATGCACGTGCGCGAATCGCACTTCGTGCTCACCGATGCGCCGGCGACCGCCCTCGTCGCCCTTGCGCTGCTGCTGACGCTGAGAGCCGCGCGACGCCGCACCATGGCCGCATACTTCGCCGCCGCGTTCGCCGCGGGGCTGGCCGCCGCCGCGAAGTACAACGGCGGGGTCGTGGCGATCGTGGTGCCGCTCACCTGGCTGCTGCACGATCGTGCGTCGGCCGATCGAGGGCGGAAGGCGGCGCTCATCGCGCTCGGCGTGGTGGCCGGCTTCCTCGTCGCGGTCCCCTACGCGCTCATCGATCTTCCCGCCTTCCTGAACGGTCTCGGCGCGCAGATGGCCCGCTTCTCGGGCGGCGAGCTGTCATCGGGCGACGACGCGCCGTGGCGCGCGTACCTGACGCACCTGTCGCTCGCCTGGCAGCCCTGGCTGCCGCTCGCCGTGCTGGGAGCGGCGCTCGTCGCGTGGCGGCGCCACCGCTGGCAGCTCTGGCTGGTGCCGATCGCGTTCACGCTGGCGTACTTCTACGTGCTGGCGACGCACCGGGTGGTATACGGACGGTACGCGCTTCCGCTGCTCCCGGCGATCAGCCTGCTCGCGGCTGTCCCGTTCGTCGAGCTCGCGCTCTGGTATCGACGCCGCTATCGCCGGCACGCGCTCGCGTTCGGCGTGCTGGCGGCGACGTCGGCCGTCATGCTCGTGCCGCTGATCCTCGGATCGCTCGAGTGGCTGGAACGATTCCGCCGGCCCGACACCCGCGTTGTCGCCGGGCGATGGATGGCCGCGGCGCTTCCCAAGGGCGCACGCCTCGTCGTCGAGAACAGCGGGCCGACGAACCTGGACCGGGTCGGGTTCACCGTGCTCTCACGTCCGAATCGCCTCGAGGGCGCTCCCCGGGACTATGCGGACAGCGGCGTGGACTACGTGGTCTACGCGCCCTTTTCGAGCGCGCTGCTGGCAGACTACGCGGCGTTCACCGGCGCGGGGCGAGAGGTCTGCCGCGTCGATCCGTCGGAGACGCGCGACGGGCCGTTCGTGCGGATCGTCAAGATCCGCGATGCGGACTGAGCGGTGTTCGATCATCTCCAGATCTACAACGCGCGCGAGCGGATGCTCGTCGGCGGCGCCGATCTCCTGCTCGGCGCGCTGACCGCGCCCGTCCGTCTGTTGCGACGCGGCCGCGCGGCGCTGCCCGACGCGCCGCGCGTTCTCGTCCTCCGGCTCGAACGCATTGGCGATCTGCTGATGTCGCTGTCGGCGCTCGAAGCTCTGCGTGCCCGTGCGCCCCACGCCTCGATTCATCTGGTGGTCGGCAGCTGGAACGCACCGATCGCGCAGATGATCGGCGTCGTCGACACGGTCGAGACGCTCGACGTTCCGTGGCTCGCCCGTCATGCCAGCGGAGACGCGGCGCAGACGCTCGTCCGCCGCGCGTGGCAATGGCGCGAGCGCCGCTTCGACCTGGCGCTGAACCTCGAACCGGACATCCGCAGCAACATGCTGCTCGCGTTGAGCGGCGCCCCGCGGCGGGTGGGATTCAGGTCGGCCGGGGGCGGACGTCTGCTGACGATTGCCCTCGAGTACGAGCCGCGCGCGCATACCGCGGCGAACCTGTTGCGGGTGATCGATGCGGCGGTCGGCGACGGTCCGGCTGAAGCCGGACACTACGAGCTGGCACGTCCGGCTGAAGCCGGACACTACGACTTGGGACGTCCGGCTGAAGCCGGACGCCACATCGATGCGGGGCGGCTCGTGATCCCCGCCGATGCTCGGGAGCGGGCGCGCGAACTGCTCCGGACGGCGCAAGGGGGCAGCCCGATCGTCGGGCTGCACGTCAGCGGCGGACGTCCCGTCAAGCAGTGGGATCTCGAGCGGTTCGCGACGGCCGCCGAACGGCTCGCGCGCGAGCGCCAGGCGACGATCGTGTTCACCGGAACGACCGACGATCGCGCGATCGTCGACCGGGTGATCGCGAGGCTCCCGCCTGATATCCGGTCGATCGACGCGGCAGGCGCGCTCGACCTGCCGGTACTCGGTGCGCTCCTCCAGCAGATGGATCTCCTGATCACGGGAGACACGGGCCCGATGCATCTCGCCGCGGCCGTGGGGACGCCGATCGTCGCCCTTTTCGGTCCTTCCGATCCGGCCCGGTACGGGCCGCTCACCGATCGCGCGCGCGTGCTGTCGGCCGACCTCTGGTGCCGCCCCTGCAACCGCGTCCGCCGGCCGCCCGATCGCTGCAGCCACGACGTCCCCGACTGTCTGCGGTCGATTCAGGTGGACGACGTCGTCGCAGCAGCCGCCGAGATGCTGGCTGCGGGCAGAGTCTGACCCGCGATATCGGGCCCTTCCCTGTCGCGCATCACGGCCCACACCAGCCAGCCGCAGACCGACACGTACAGCAGGTTGCGGACGGCGAGCAGCAGCATGACGCCGTCGTTCAACGGCACCACGAACCGCATGCCGAACGGATAGAAGACGGTCGTGAGCGCCGCGATGGCGACGCACGCGGCCGCGATCGCCATCAGCGGACGCGTGCGGCCGGTGACCTCCACCGCCGCCAGCATCAGCACCGGAAGCGCCCAGAGCAGGTACTGCACCGAGAAGACATCCAGGACCGCTGGCAGGCTGCCGAGCGCAAGGAGCGCGAGAAGATAGCCGACGCGGTCCGACGGGCACCGCGGGCGCATGCGCATGGCCCACAGGCCGATCATCAGGAGAAACGCGATCGCCGCGATCGATGCGATGCGCGCGAGGGCGACGCCGAATCGTCCGGACAGTTCCCACGATCCGAATCCCGCCGTGACGGCAATCGACGGGTCGGACCAGGACGTCAGCCACATCAACGTCGCCCAGATCGAACCGATCTCCACGCCGCGCGAGGTGTGATAACCGAGAAAGCCAAACGTCGCGGGTCCGGCAGCCGGATAGCTGACCGCGAACGGCAGCGACACGATCGCGAGGCACGCCGCCGTCCTCCATGCGACAGGCGCGATCCGTCGCTGCTGCCGCCAGTCGGCGATCATGAACAGCGGCAGGATGACGATCGGCAACAGTTTGTAGGACGCGCCGAGGCCGACACACCCGTACGCGACCGACTTCCAGCGGCCCGCGTGTCGCGACCCGCTCGATTGCAGCCACGCCGCGAGCGCCGCGAGCACGAAGGCCAGCATGAGGATGTCGAGGCGGTCGTACAGGACGAACTCGAGCACGATCGTCGTCATCACGTACGTGGCGGTGACGACTCCGGCCGCATCCGGCCGGCGCCGCGCCGCAATCCACCAGAGCAGCGCGAAGGAGACCGCATCCGCTGCGCCCATCAGCAGACGGAAACGGAAATGGTAGCTCGCCTGCTCGATCGTGCCGGGCAGCTGCATCACCCACCACGCAAACGGCGGGTACTCGATCGGGAAATCGCGGAACGGCACCAGGCCCGACGATGCCTGCTGAATCCAGCCGCGATAGATCTTCAGATCCGTCGCGGTGTGCTCGTGGAAGAAGAGGAGGAACAGGCGGCTGACGCCGAAGGCGAGGGCGACGAGCGCCCCGCCGCGCCGGCGATGCGCGTCAGCGCCTGGGAGCAGCGGCACCGTTCCCCTGACGCCGTGCCTCGTAGATGCGGCACACCTCGTCGAACACGCGATCGACGGTGATCATCTGCATGCAGACGTTGTTCGTGCAGGAGGACTGCCGGTCGTTGAACGCGTTGATGCACGGGCTGCAGGCGATGCCGGCCCAGAGCACGTGGCTGCGCGGCGTCAGCGCGCCGAACAGCGCCGGCGTCTCCGGACCGAACAGCGTGACGACGTCGATCGGCGTCAGCGCGCCGAAGTGGGCCGGGCCGCTGTCGTTCGTGACCAGCACCTCCGAGAGCCCGTAGAGCGTGAACAGCTGCCGGATCGTCGTGCGCCCCGCGAAGCAGACGACACGGTCGGATCCGATGGCGCTCACCAGCTTGCCGACGTGCGGCTCCTCGTCCGGCGCGCCGGTGAAGCCGATGATCACCTCCGGATAGCGCGCGAGCAGCCGGCGGGCCAGCTCCACGTAACGCTCGGTCGGCCATCGCCGCAGCGGCATCAGATCGCTCGCGTTGGCGTTGAGCAGGATCAGCGGCCCAGGCGCATCGCGTCCGGCGAGCTGACAGACGAGCGCCCGCACCGCCTCGGCGTCCTGCGCGGTCGGCTGGAACAGCGGCAGCGCGTCCTCGTCGAGCGGCAGCTGCAGGTCGAAGGTCGGCAGCTGCGCGGGCGAACGCTCGAGCGCCGCCACGAGGAGGTCGAACGCCTGGCTCGTATGGAGATACGGGTTGAACGACACGCGGTGCGTCAGCAGATCCCCGCGATAGGAGGCTTCGCCCGCGTACGGATGGAACCCCGATCGCCAGCGCGCGCCGCTCAGGAACGCGAGGACCGCCGACGATCGCGCGAAGAACTCGAGGTCGACGGCGGCGTCGATCCGCTCACGACGCATGCGGCCGATGGCGCGCAGGGCGCCGGCGACGGTGGCGGCGATCGACCCGGTTCGAATCGTGATGACGTTCGACTCCGGAATGAGCGCCATCGCGTCGAGCACTTTCCTGTTTTCCTCGAAGACGAGGAAATAGACCTGCTCCGCGCCAACCAGCCGGATCGCCCGGCGGATGGCGCGCGACGCGAGGACGGTGGAGCCCTGCTCGGCGAGCTTCACGAACACGATGCGATTCGGGCGCGGCGTCTCCGGCGGCACCGATCGGCCGAAGAGCCTGCGGATTGCCGTGAACACGACGCACGCCGGCACGCCGAGCCAACGGTCGACGCGCCGCATCGTGGCGACGCTGATCATCGGGGCCGCGGGAGAAAGATGGTCCGCGTGCCGACCCGCCCGGCACGCACGTAGTTCCGCTCCACCTCGTCGACGAAGCGCTCTCCGAGGATCACCTTGTACAGCTCGCGGGCCGCGTCCGGATCGCGCTCGAAGACCACGGCGGCGAACTCCTGGTTCCTGATCTTCGTCCACAGCGGCTCGCCGAACGCCGGATCCTTCTCGACGTTGAGCCGGATGAGGAAGGGATCGATCACGTAGGCCCGCTGTCCCGCGGCGACCGGCACGAGCGGGTTCTGCGCCAGGATCGGCCGCGTGCGATCGGGGATGAGCGCCAGCGCGTCGGCGAACCGGCCGCGCCGCGCTTCGGACCGCGCATTCGCGAGCCCGGAGACCAGTGACAGGCTGGCGGCCAGCGCCGCGACGACGAGCGCCGCCGTACCGAAGTCGGTCCGCGTCGTCCCGCCGGCGACGACGAGCGCGGCGACCAGCACGACGGAGGCGACGTGCAGATCCAGCAGATGGTTCGTGTCGGTCCCGGGCGAACCGAAGATCACCGTCGTGACGCCGAGCACGCAGACGAAGAACAGCACGGCGGGATGCTGCAGCGCTTTCGGGCGGAGCAGGAACAGCAGCAGCGCCGCGCATCCGAGCTGGACGAACGCCAGCGTCTCGGGGACACGACGCGTCTGTCGCGCCAGGGTGAGCGGCGCATTCAGCATGTCGCCGATGCCGGCGCCGCCCGAGGCGCTCGCGCGCATGACGTCGAAGACCCGCCCGTCGCTGCCGACGTACATCAGCCCGAGCACCGCGAGCATGCCGGCGAAGGTGAAGATCGCGAGGCGCAATGCCGCCGGCCACTGGCGTGTCGCGGCGAAGTACAGCACGCCAGCCGCCACGCCCGAAACCGTCGTCACCTTCGACGCGAACGCGAGCGTGAACAGCAGCGCCGCCGGCGCCAGCTGCGGCGCGCCGACGCACAGCGCCAGGCCCCAGACGTTCAGGGCCGCCGCGAGCCCGTCGCCCTTGATCGCGAGCAGCGCTTCCTGGGCCGGATGCACGACGAGGACGAACGCGGCGCACGCACCGGCGAAGATCGGCTTTGCGCCGAGCCTGCGCAGCAGCACGTAGGTGCCGCAGACCAGCAACGTCATGGCCAGCGCGGCGACGATCTGTCCGCTGAGCACCGGGCTGCCGATCAACCGCATCACGCTGGCGTGCAGGACGATGTGCAGCGGGAAATACCGCGAGCCGCCGAACCCGTCGGGTCCGCTCAGCGGACGGTACAGGATGCCGTCGGTGAGATCCCTGGCGAGCGCCGTCCAGTTCCCCGACGCATCGTCCAGGTACGCTTCGTTGTGCCAGAAGACATACGCGCGCGCCACCGACAGCACGACGACGAGCACCGCCGCCGCGGCGAGGAGCGCGTGCATGGCACGGTGCGTCCAGCCCGGCGCGGCTGGCGGCTGCGTCTCCTGCACGTACGATTGGCTGTGAGGCATGCGGCGGCGGGTGGAACCACGCTGTCGGACGGGTACGGCCGACGTCTGCTCGGTGCGCCGCATAGCATAACATGCTGGTGGTGACCCGCCCCTGCCTTGCGGTACCATCAAGAGCCCCATGTTCGAGATGAGACCGCGCCCGTCGTGGTGAACGCCGCACGCCCGTCCAATCCCGAGTTGTCCGTCGTCATGCCGGTCTACAACGAGGCCGCCGGAGTCGGTCCGGTGATCCGATCCTGGCTGCAGGAACTGGATCGGCTGCGCATCGACTACGAGCTCCGCGTGTACGACGATGGGTCGCGCGACGAGACGTCACGCGTGCTGGACGAGATCGCCCGCGAGCATCCGAGGGTCGTCGCCGCGCGCCACGACAACAGGGGCCACGGTCCGACGATCTCGCGCGGCTATCGCGAAGCCCTCGGCGAATGGGTGTTCCAGGTGGACAGCGACGACGAGATGCCGCCCGACTCGTTCGAGGCGCTCTGGACGTCCCGCGCGCAGTACGACCTCGTTCTCGGCTGCCGCAGGAACCGGCAGTCTCCGGCGGCACGGCGGATCATCAGCGGCGGCTCGCGGCTCGTCGTGCGGCTGCTCTTCGGCCAGGGTCTATGGGACGTGAACGCACCGTATCGCCTCATTCGGCGTTCCGCGCTTGCGACGATGCTGCCGCGCATTCCGAGCGGGACGTTCGCGCCGAACGTGATCATGTCCGGCCTCGCGCTGCGCGACCGGCTCCGCGTCCACCAGATCTGGGTGCCCCATCAGCCGCGGCGGTTCGGGGCAGGTTCGATCGTCGGCATGAAGCAGTGGAAAACAGCCCTCCGCTGTGCGGCCGAAACGCTCGCCGTCGCGAGACAGACGCGAGCCCGTTCGGCGGCCGCCGCTCCCCTTCCGCGCGATGCCCGTTGATCCGGGCCGGATCCTGATCATCGGCGCCGGTCCCACCGGGCTCGGCGCGGCGTACCGGCTGCACCAGCAGGGACTGAAGGATTTCGTCGTCTTCGAATCGGATCAGCAGCCGGGCGGGCTCGCCGGCAGTTACGTCGACGATCACGGCTTCACCTGGGACGTCGGCGGGCACGTCGGCTTCAGCCACTACGCCCTCTACGACCGCGTGCTCGACGACGCGCTCGGCGACCGCTGGCTCTGGCACGAGCGCGAATCGTGGGTCTGGATCAAGGAACGGTTCGTGCCCTATCCGTTCCAGAACAACATCCACCGGCTCGACCCTGACGATCGCGATCGGGCGCTCGCCGGCCTGGAGGCGGCGCGCGAGCGAACATCCCGCAACGGCGGGCGTCCGTCCACCTTCGCCGAGTGGATCGACGGCAGCTTCGGCGAGGGGCTCGCCGAGCTCTTCATGTATCCCTACAACTTCAAGGTGTGGGGCTATCCGCTCGACGAGCTTGGCGCGAGCTGGGTGGGCGAACGGGTGGCGCTCCCCGACATCGATCGGATCAGGGAGAACATCCGCACGGGACATGACGACGTGTCGTGGGGACCGAATCGCCGGTTCCGTTTTCCGGAGCACGGCGGGACCGGGGCGATCTGGTCCGGTGTGGCGGGGCTGATTCCGCGCGACCGCATCGAGTACGGCTGGCACGTCGCGTCGATCGATCTCGATCGCCGCATCGTCCACCTGGCCGGCGGCCGCGAGGAGCGGTTCGACGTGCTGCTCTCGACGATGCCGCTCGACGACCTCACGCGGCTCGCCACCCCACTGCCAGGCGCGGTGCGGCGCGCCGGCGCGTCGCTCCGATACAGCTCGGTGCACGTGCTCGGCGTCGGCCTGCGCGGTCCGCGACCCGAGGCGCTCGCCACCAAGTGCTGGATGTACTTCCCCGAGCCGCACAGCCCCTACTATCGCGTGACGGTGTTCTCGAACTACTCCCCCAACAACGTCCCGCCGGGTGACGGGCTGTGGTCCCTGATGGCGGAGGTGTGCGAATCGCCGGGCAAACCGGTCGATGCGGCGGCCCTGACGCAGCAGACGCTCGACGCGATGCGACAGGATCAGCTGATCCCGCCCGATACCGGCGTCGTCAGTGTCTGGCACCACCGCGCGGACCATGGATATCCGACCCCGTTCGTTGGACGGGACGCCGTGCTGGCGTCCATCCAGCCGGCGCTCGAAGCGAGGCAGGTGTATTCGCGCGGGCGGTTCGGGGGCTGGAAGTACGAGGTGTCGAACCAGGATCACAGCTTCATGCAGGGCGTCGAGTGGGTGGACCGTATCCTGACCGGGGAGCCCGAGGTGACCTACGTCGATCCGAACCGCGCCAACTCGGGCGAGTTCCTGGCCGGCGGCCGATGATCGCCGCTCGCGCGATGACGCTCCGGCAGACCGTTGTGTGTGCGGCCGTGTTCATGGCGGTCGGCCTCGCGATCGGCTGGCGCTCGCTGGCCTACGACTGGCACTGGGACGACCTGCACCTGGTTCGGGTGTACACCGGACCCGAGATCGTCGGATCGTTCTTCGGCACGTGGGATCCCGACGGGATCGAGACCAAGGGGCTGCGTCCGCTCACGGTGCTGTTCAACGACGCGAGGGCACGCCTGTTCGGAGAGTGGACGCTCGGCCACCGGGTGTTCCTGATCGCGCTCTTCAGCGGCTATCTCACCGCGCTCGGCGCGCTCGCGTGCAGGCTTGGCGCGCCCTGGTGGGCCGCGCTCGCGGCCGGCGTCCTGACGCTCTGCGCGAAGAACAGCTACTACCACTTCATCTGGATCGCCGACGGCATCCACCTCGTGCCCGCCGTGTTCTTCGTCGCCGCGGCGCACGTGCTGCTCCGCTATCTCGACACGGGGCGTACGAGGCTCGGCGTGCTCTCGGGGCTGCTGCTGCTGCTCGCGCTCGCCGCGCGCGAAGACGCGCTGGCGCTCTACGGGGTCGTCGTGCTGATCGGCGCGGCGTATCTCTGGTTTGCCGACGCGGCGCGTGAGGCGTACTGGCGTCTCGCGCGGTACGTCGCGATCCTGTTCGGCACCTTCCTGCCGTTCTGGACCTGGCGCCTGCTCGTCGTGCCGCGCGCGCCGAACTTCCGCGCCAACTACGGCGTGCTGACGCAGCCGCTGACGATGGTCCGATGGACGGTGTCGCTGTCTGGCCAGGCCGACGGATGGTGGGTGGCCTTCAGCGCCGGCGCGCTGCTGCTCGTCGCCGCCGCCTTCGTGATGCTGTCGCGGGACGAACGGAGACGCAGCCTCTTGTGGCTGCTGCTCGCCATCGTCGCATGCCTGCCCGGCGCGGTGATCGCGCGCGCCAACCTGCTGCTGTTTCCTGTGTCCTTCTACGCGTTGTTCTTCGTGATGACGATCGCCTACCTCGCGCCGCGGTCGCGCGTGATCGGCGTCGCCGGCGCTCTTGCGCTGGTGGCCGCGGCGTCGCTCGGCGTGCGCGCCAGCCGCCTCGAGCAGTGGAGCGTCCACAGCCGGTCGACCGACAAGATCGCGCACGACTGGTTCGGCCTCTACAGCAAGGCGCGCTTCACGAGCATCCCGCCCGAACGGCTGGCCCGGACGAAGGAGAGCCTCGCGCGATTCGGCATCGTGGACGAGACCTTCGACTTCGCCGCCTGGGAACAGGATCTCCGCCGCCGCCATCGCGTGGGGTTCGTGAACGATGACGACGCGTTCGTCCCCGAACGCAAGTTCCTCACGCCCTGAGCGAGGTCGCTGGCGTGGCGTTACCGCGGCCCGCCTGAAGGCGGGCGCTACGCCGGATCGAGAAACGCTTCAGCGCGAGCTCTGCGAGAGCATCTCCTCGTAGACGCCGAGCAGCCTATCCATCACGGCCGGCCACGCGAACTCGCGATCGACGATCGCGCGGCTGGCGTCGCCCATCGCCGCAAGCGGCGCGTCGTTCGACAACGCGGATGCCAGCGCCGATGTCAACGCCTCAACATCTCCCGGCGGCACGAGCCATCCGTTCGTGCCGGGCCGCACCTTGTCCGGCAGCCCTCCAGCCGTCGTGGCCACCACCGGGAGGCGATGCGCCATCGCCTCGAGCGTCACGATCGAACTGCCCTCGTAGAGCGAGGGGTGGACGAAGAGGTTCGCGGCGGCGTACCAGGCATGCAGCTCAGCGTCGGAGACTCGGCCCGCGAGGAGAACCGACGGCTGCAAGCCGGCGCGTGCGATCTCGCGCTCCAGGCGCGAGCGTTGCGACCCTTCGCCGAGCAGCACGAGCCGCCATGAGCGCACCGCCGGTGACCGCTTCGAAGCGCGAAGCCCCGCCAGCGCCTGCACGAGCAGGTGGAATCCCTTGTTCTCTTCCAGCCGTCCGACCCCGACGACGATCACGTCGCCGGCTGCGATGCCGTGGCGCGCACGCATCGACCGGACGTCGGAGGTCGCGGTCAGGCGACCGATCGCGTCCGTGTCGACCGCGTTCGGGACGACGGCGACGCGAGATGCGGGCACGCGCAAGTGAGCTGTCACGATCGGCACCAGCACCCTGTCGGTCGCGACGACGCGATCGGCCACGCGCGCGCATCGCCGCACCGCGCGCCGCAGCGGCGCGTACGCGATCCGCTTCGCGAGACCCAGCCCAGGTCCGGTCGAGCCGAACTCCTCCATGCCGTGCGGATTCAACAGCAGCGGTACCGTCTCGAGCGCGTCGGCTTCACGTGCCGCCGCGTAGCCGAGCACCGATGCTCCCATGCCGTGCACCAGCTGAATGCCGCCGCCGCGAACGAGCCGCGCGGCGAGCTGGCCGGCCCGCCGCCCGAACCACAGATACGACGTGCTGCGGTCGACGGCGACGGTGCCTGGCGCACCGGCCAGCGGAAACGTGCGATAGGGCACGACGTGCAGCGCGAGCCGTTCATGCGTCAGCGCGGCGCCAGCACCCGGCGATGCCGGCGGCTGTGTGATCAGCGTGACGCGGAGCCCGCGATCCAGCAGGTGCGTCACGAGATCGTAACCGTGGCGTTCGAGCCCGCCAACGCCGTGAAGCGGCGCGATCGCGCGCGTGACGACGAGGACGTGACGTATCTCAGGTCGCACGCGTCGTCTCCGCCCCGGCGACGAGATCGTCGTACAGGCGCTCGACCTTCTCGATGACGACCTGCGCGGCAAAGAGCCGCTCGGCGCGCGACTTCGCCCCCTCGCCGAGCCTCGCTGCCAACGCGCGATCCTCCACCAGCCGGTGCACATCGTCGCCCAGTTCGTCGGCGGAGTGCGACAGCAGTCCGGTCTCGCCGTGCACGACGATGTCGCCGGTGCCGCCGGTTTCCATGGCGGCGATCGGCAGGCCGAGCGCGCTCGCCTCGATCAGCACGCGGCTCAGCGACTCGGGGCCGTGCGACGGAAACACGAGCAGCGATGCATGCGTCAACCAGGCCAGGACTTCGGGACGCGAGCGCCAGCCGGTGAACACGACCCGTTGTCCGGCCGCCGCCGCGTCGGCGTCGATACGGCTCCGCTCCGAGCCGTCGCCGACGACGACGAGCGACCATGGAAGCTGTGCGCGCGTGACGGCAGGAACCAGATGACGAACGCCCTTGTTCGGCTCGAGCTTGCCCACGTACAGGGCGTACGGGCCGTCGAAGGGAGACGCCAGCGTCGACGCCTGAAGCCGGATGCCGGCCACGTCGACCGGATTGTGAATCTGCTCGACCCGCGTGCGCGCCAGCTCCGGCGCGCGCGCGTGCAGGTCGCGCGCGATCGCGCCGCTGACGGCGATCACCGCGTTCGACTCCGCCAGGCGCCGCCGCTTCAGCGCGAGGTTCGCGCGCATGTAGGGGATCGCCGGCAGCGCCAGCGGCCACGCCGCCCCCGCGTGCGGCTTCACGCACTGCGTCATCCGCGCCGCCGAGCATCCCGGGCAGAGGCCGGCAGCCGAGCGATCGAGAATCAGGTCCGACCAATAGCAGACCGGCCAGTAGTCGCGTACCGTGCAGACCACCGGGATCCGCGCCCTTCGCGCGGCATCGACGCTCGCAGGACCGCTCATCAGGTGTTGCGCGTGCACGATGTCGATCCGCTGCTCGCGGATGAGCGGGACGAGGAAATCGGCGAGCGCGCGATACAGCCGCTCGTTCTTGAAGTAGTTGCGGATGAAAGGAACGGGCGGCGCCCACATGCGGAGCTCGATCGGCGCGAAGGCGTCGTAGGCCTCGCCGGCGCCGACGCCGGGTGCGCCAGCGCCAGCGGCACTGCCTGCGACGACCCGAGGACGGACGATGACGATCTCGTGTCCGCGCGCGCGAAGACCTCGCGCGAGCTCGTAGGTGCTCCAGCCGCTGCCGCCGCAGACCGGCGGAAATGCGTCGGTGACGATCAGGACGCGCATCGGCGCAGCGCCTCGTCCAGCTTCCGGCAGTGCACGTCCCAGCCGAACTCCGCCACCGCACGTCGACGTCCCGCCGCCCCCATGGCTCTGCGCAGCGCGTCATCTCCGGCCAGGCGGTCGATAGCTGACGCGAGCGCGCCTGCATCGGCCGCGTCGTAGAGCAGCCCCTCGCGGCCGCCGGCGACGATCTGCCGCAGCCGCGGGATGTCGGGCGCCACGACAGGCAGACCGCTCGACATGTACTCGAACACCTTCAGCGGCGACCAGTAGAAGTCCAGCGACAGCGCGGCGTGCGCGCCGACGTCGAAGGGCGCCGCCCCGATGTCGGCAGCCGCGAGGCACGCGGGCATCGCGTCGTGGCTCACCGCGCCGGTAAAGAACACATCGTCGAGCCCCGCTGCCGCGGCGCGCACCTTCGGCAGCTCGGGGCCATCGCCGATCAGCACCGCAGACACGTCGTTCCGGCCGCGTTCGCGCAGCCGACGCATCGCCTCCACGAGGTGAATGGCTCCGTGCCACGACCGGAACGCGCCTGCAAACACCACCATCACCGTCCCGTCACGCCGGACGAACGGAACGTGTCCCGACGCGCCGGGATGGAACCGCTCGGTGTCGGCCCCCCACTCCACCTGCAGGATGCGCTCCTTCGGAACCAACGCCGGAAGGATCGTCGCGCTGGGTGTGACGATGAGCGCGGCCGATGCGCACTGGCGCTCGCGCCAGCGGCGCATCGGCTCGACGATGAGCGCCCGGTCGAGCAGACGCTTGGGCGAGCCGGCATAGTCGACGACAGGCGCGTTCACCTCGAGGACGTACGGGACGCTGACGGCACGCGCCGCCGCCATCCCTTCTCCGCCGAAGTTGTAGTAGCGCTCCATCACGATGTCGGGACGCAGCGTCGTCGCGAGCGATCGCACGGCGGAGGCGGCGAGGAATCTGAGCTGCGGCCGGCGAAGCGGTGGTGGACACGCGTGCCAGCGTACAGCGCCGTCCTGCGGCAGGCCGCCAGCGCCAGGCGTGACCAGCGCGTGGACCTGGTGGCCGAGCGCCGCCAGCCCGTGCGCCACCGCCGTGACGTGTATCGAGCCCCCTTTCGTGCCGGGCACCGTCTGATCGGTGGCGACATAGAGGATGCGCATCGGCTATCGCCGCGGCTCGTTGACCAGAAGCGCGAAGAACGGGCCAGACTCGATGCGGCTGAAGAGCAGGATGTCGAGCTTCATCACCCAGGTCAGCGCGCGGACGACCGCGTAGGTGAAGCCGCGCTGCTCGACGCGGTGCTTGGCAGCCAGCCGCGCCGCGCGCATTCCTGCCGTGTCGGCCGCGCCGTCGCCGGCAGCGCCGGTCGCGATCTTCCGTGAGGCGCGTCTCGCGAGCGCCTGCTCCGCGATGCGGATCAGCAGGTTCTCGATCACGGCCCCGACGAGCGGCGTGTAGTAGCGCACCCGCTCGATCCGGAACCCGGCCTCCGACGCCAGCGCGCGGAAGTCGGGCATGTCGGCCAGCGGGTTGATGTGGTCCGACTTGCGCAGCCGCTCCTGCCCGAGCGAGACGAGGCCGATCCGATCCAAACCGTACGCGATCCGGTTGACGATGCGCAGGCCTCCCGCAATCCAGGAGTTCTTGCGGACGTGCGTGTAGAGGAACAGCCTGCCGCCCGGCTCGAGCACCCGACCGGCCTCGCGCAGCACCGAGACCAGGCTGTCGCGCGAGAGGTGCTCGGCGACGTCGAGCGAGAACGCCTTGTTGAAGCTGCTCTCGGCGAGCGGCAGTTTCCTGAGATCGCCGATCACGAGATCGACGCTCTGCAGCGCCTCGCGTGCGAAGTGCGGGCTCACGTCGACCCCGACCCGGTAGGCGCCGAGGTCCGCGTTCCAGACCAGCGCGCGGCCGCTGCCGCATCCGAGATCGATCACGCGATCGTCCGGCGACAGGCGCAGCATCGCCCGCAGCATGTCGTTGCGGATGGCCGCGGAGAGGAGCGGCGGCGACACCGTCTCGTGCCTCGAGTCGGCGTGCAGCGCCTCGTCGACGTACTTCGTCGTTTCGGCGAACGCCTCCGACGGGCGCAGGTCGAGGAAGCCGATCTCCGGCGCCGCGTAGATCCGGGCGCAGCCGCCGCAGACCAGAGTCCGCACTCCGATCGACGCGCCGGACAGGGCGCGCTCCGGCCGCAGCTGTCCGCGACAGTCGGGACAGCGCACGAGCGACAGCAGGCGTTCCGAGATCACGAGCGTCCCTTCGCGGCGGAGAGCACCGGCTCGAGCCGTTCCGCGCGGCGTGCCCAGGTATAGCGTTCGGCCTCGTCGAACGCGAGGCGGCCAATGCGCTCCGCGAACACCGGGTCGGCGAGCACCCGCGCGATGGCCGCCGCCAGCGCCCGCGGATCGCCCGGCGTCACCAGGCAGGCGTTGTCGCCGTCGCGCAGCACTTCGCGAACCGCCGACAGATCCGACGCCACGATCGGCTTTCCCGCGGCCATGTATTCGAACAGCTTCAGCGGCGACGCGTATCGCTCCGACACCGGCGTCGCCGTGTGCGGCATCACCAGGACGTCGGCCGAGGCCAGGAGCGCCGCCACCTCCTGCCGGCTGATGAAGCCGGTGAAGGTCACGCGGCCGCCGAGCCCAAGATCTGCCGCAAGCTGCTTCACCCGCGCCAGATCCGTCTCGGCCGGATGTCCTCCCGCGATGATCGCGCGCGCGGCGGGCACGTGAACGAGGGCTCGAAGGAGCGTGTCAACGCCCTTCCACGGATAGAGATGGCCCGCGTACACCACCACCGGCGACACCGGCGCGCCCGGTGCCGCAAACAGCCGCGCGGCGGGCAGCCGCGCGCCGTCCGGCACGGTTGCCACGTTCCGCCGCGATCCGAATCGGCTCGTGAGGTCCTGTTCCAATCCCGCCGTGATCGTCACGTATCCTTCCGCACCGCGCCACACGCGCGCTTCACGCGCCGCCAGCCGCCGCAGCTTCGCCGCCGGCGCGGCGGCACCGCCGGTCATCATCTCGGACCTGGTCTCCGCGAACACCGGCGCCAGCCCGTGGGACTCGTACACGACCGGCGGCCGCAGGAAGCGCGGCACCCGCACGACGAGATCGGCAACCGTCAGGTCGCGCGTCATCGCGACGTCAATCCGCCTGGCCGCGCCCATCACCGCGCGCAGCGCCCGGCCGACGTACGTCAGCCGGCGCACCTGTTCGGAACCGGAAACCGGCACGGCTTCGATCTGCAGGCCGGCGAGAGGGACGAGACCGTAGAACTCGAAGGGATCGCGGGGACGGCTTGCCGTGTCGGGGCGTACCAGGAGGCGCACCTCGTGGCCGCGCTCCACCAGAGCGTAGCACGTCTCCATCGTCTGGATCCCGTTGGCGCGGTCCAGCGGAAAGCGGATGTCAGCGAGGTACAGGATGCGCACGCGCACCTCGATCCAGCTCGCTCACGATCGCCACGAGATCGCGCGTCAACGCCGCCGGCGACAGCCGTTGCTGGAACAGGCGGTGGCCGGCCTCGGCCAGCCGTGCGCGCAGCTCCGGCTCGCGCTTCAGCCGCGCGATGGCATCGGCGAGCGGCTCCGCGCGTCCGCCTTCGCACAGCCAGGCATGTTCGCCCGGCGTCAGCGCCTCGCGGATCGCCGGCGTGTCGGCGGTGATCACCGGCCGGCCCGCTGCGAGCGCGTCGAACACCTTGTACGGGATCACACGGCGGGCGCGGGCCGCGACGCCAAACGTGCCGAGACACACATCGGCTGCCGACATCATCGTCGCCAGCGTGTCGTACGGCACCGGCTCCACGAACGTCACCGTCGACACGCCCAGCCGTGCCGCAAGGTCCCGCATCGGGCGATAGGTCTGTCCCCCGCCGACGATGACGAAGCGGACCGCCTCGCGGCGCTGCTCGAGGATCGCCGCGGCTTCGATGATGTGCTCGATGCCGTGCAGCGGGCTGAAGCGGCCGTAGAAGAAGACCGTGAAGACGTCATCGTTCCGCGGCGCCGCGGGGCGCGGGCGCATCACCTCGTCGTCGGCGCTCAGCCAGACGCGGCGGCACTTCTCCCGCGGCACGCCGAAGGTCTCGGCGAAGTACTCGATCTGCGCGCCGGTCTCGAGCAGGACGCGATCGGCGAGCCGGCAGCCGACGGCGTCGCTCATCCGGTACCACGCGGCCAGCGGGCTCACGGCGCTCACCTGCCGCCGATCGATCACGCGCTCTTCGTAGCGCGAGGTCAGCGGATCGAAGACGAGCGGCGTGTGGCGGAAGCGGGCCAGCAGGGAGGCCGACGGCATGTCGCTGTGCGCGCGGAACGCCACGATGAGCAGGTCGAAGTCCGAGGCGAGGCCGCGCCGGATCAGCGACGGTGTCCGCCGCGCCAGCGATCGATCGTCCCGGATGGAGATGACGTCGGCGCCTGCGCGAGTCAGGCACCGGGCAATGAGGGTGTTGCGCAGATTGTGCGGATCGTAGCGACCGAAGTAGCAGATCCGTCTCCCGCTCAGCGGACGCCGATCACTGATGGAAATACCTCGACCTGACGCATTGTTGTCGGCCGCGTCCTGATCTGTCAATGGAGGTCGATGACGTAGGGCGTCGACGGTACAATACGCCGATCGTGTCAGCTGCAACGCCGCCCCTGTGGTACCCGACGGCCGTGCGCGGCCTCGCGTGGACGTGCCTGCTGCTCTTCGTCCTGTTGCTGCTGCAATCGGTTGTCGTTCCGCCGTCGATTCCGCTCCCGATCCGATTCCTCGTCGTCGGCGTCGGCCTGCTCACCGCGCTCCGCCCGTCGGCCGGCCTCGTGGCGCTGGCGGCGCTCGGGCCGCTGTCCTACGCGCTGGCGTACTCCATCGTCTCCGCGTACGGAGACTGGACGTCGCTCCCGCTGAACCTGCCCGAAGCGCTCGTCCTTGCCTTCTTCGCCGGCTACCTGCTGGCGCACCGGCGGACATTCGTCAATCGCTCGGAGGCAGACGACTCCATCGCCCGCGCGACGCGCCTGTTCGTGTGCGCGGTCGCGTTGTCCGCCCTGGGCCAGCTGCGTGTCCTGCAGATCTGGCACGACTTCCCGCTGCACTACATGGCGGAGCTCTTCCGCTTCGTGGCCCGCGACTACCTCACGACGATCGTCGATCCACGCCCCTGGGTCGACGGGCGGCGGTACCTGGGCGTTGCCGCGCTCCTGATCGAAGGGGTCGTCCTGATGCGATGCACGCGGCGGCTCTGTGACGGCAGGCCCGACGTGGCACGCGCGGTCGGCGCGGCGCTCGTCGGCGCGGGAGCCGTCGCCGCGATCCTCGCCTTCAAGCAGCCGTTCGACGTCTCGCGCGAAACGGGGCGGTCGCTCGCGGCGGTCATCACGGCGCAGCGATGGTCGACCCCCGCCATTCCGAGCCTGAACACGGCGGGCCCGTACTTCCTGCTGACCACGTTCCTTGGCGCGGCGCTGGCGCTCGAACGCGGGTGGTCGACGCCGCTCGGCGGCACGGCCGCGGCTGCGACGCTTGCCGCGATGTGGCTGACGAAGACACGCTCGTCCATCGTCGCCGGCGTTGCCGCGCTCGTGTCGCTCGCCGTGTGGCTCTGGGTGCGCAGGCGTTTTTCACCATGGCCCCATCGCCGCCTTGCCGCCATCGCCGCGGCGGCGGCACTGGCGGCCGCCCTCGCCGTCGTCGTCTTCAATCCGTTTCAGATACTCCAGCAGGGCTCGACGCAGTCGCTCCGTTTCCGGCTGCTGTTCGCCGAGACCGGCGTGCGCATGTTGTCGAGCGCGCCGCTGGCCGGAGTCGGCGTCGGCCAGTACGAGCCGCGCTACTTCGACTTCGCCTCGCCGGAACTGCTTCGTCTCGACCGGCGGATCAACAACGCGCACAACTACCTGCTCTGGCTCGCGGCGGAGCTCGGCATCGTCGGCGCCGGCGTCTTCGTGTGGCTCATGATTGCCGCCCTGCGCCGGGCGTCACGCCAGATCGGAGGTGCGCGCCGATGGCCCCGCATGGTCGCCTTCGTCGGCATCCTCGCCTTCCTCCTGACGTGGTCCATCGGCCAGCCGATCGGCCTGCACACCGCGGCGATTCCGTTCTGGATCGCCGTCGGGATGGCCACGGCGGCCGACCTGCCGCGACGCGCGGCGGCGGCGCCGTCGACACTGCGCCTGCCCGGACGGGTGGCGCTCGCGGCGCTGTACGTCTTCTTCGCGGCGGCACTGCCGGTGCGTGTCGCGACCGCCGTCTCCGAGATCGACTTCTCGCGCGTGTCGTACGGCTTCTACCAGTCGGACACGAGCGCCGACGGCGTGCGCTTCCGCTGGGGCGGACCGCGGATCCGCCTGTATCAGCGTTCCACCGTTCCGGCCGTCGACATGACCCTTGCCACGCTGCTCGACACGATGCCGGACGGCGTGCGCGTGCTCGTCGACGTCGACGGACGCAGGTTCGAGACCGTTCGCCTCGATCCTGGTGAATGGCGCGAATTGAGGGTCTCGCCGGCGAGCAACGCGTGGCGGACGGCGCGGTTCTGGCGGATCGACCTCACCGTCGTGCCCGAAGGCCACGCGGCGAACGTGCCGGACGAGGGACGCCGCATCGCGATCGGACCAATCCAGCGGGTCGCGACGTGGGAGACCGCCCGCTAGCGTAGTTCAGTGCGCCACGACCCGACCAGCGGGCGTGGAGGTGACCGACAGCTCTTCGAACAGCGCCGCGAGCGGGCCGTCGACGGCGTTCTGCTTCGGCGCGTACATGTAGGGCGGAACGACGCCGTCCGGGAGATCGATCGCGATCGGCAGCGTCCACAGCCGCACGCCGGTCCAGTCCCCGCGCGAGATCGGCAGGCTGATCACCTCGCGCCCGGTCAGCGTCACCTCGGCGCGCCGGCCGTGTCCCCAGCCGAGCACGAGGCGCTGATGCGAAGCGCCCGGAGGCAGGTACGGGTTCACGCGCAGGTTCACGAAGCTGTCCTGGAACAGCGACACCCGTTTCAGGTCGCCGGTGAGCGTCAGCGTCACCGACGGCCCCGTGTTCCAGCGCCCGCTCGGCTCGCGCGGTCCGAGGCCGGTGAGCTCGACGAAGAGATATGTCTGGTTGAACGAGTACGGACGATCGAGCGCGAGGCTCGGCGGCGCGTAGAGCAGACAGCCGATCTCCGGCACCGGCAGCACGTCGTCGTGTCCAATGCCTTCGCACCCGACGTTCTGCAGCAGCAGCGGACGTTCGGGCGATACCTGGTCCCAGGACAGCTTGTCGTCGCGGGCGAGACGCGGGCTGATGATGTGCACGTTCTTGTCGGGCATGAAGTAGATCGCGAGGAGCGTCGCAAAGGCGTCGCCCGTCTCGTCCATCCGCACCGTGATGTCCCGGAACGACGGCATCCGGTTCAACGCGGCGAGGTTCCTGAAGCTGGCGGGAAATCGCACGAGCGGCGGATCGGCCGTCGAATGCGCGGCGAGATTCCCGCCCACGAACAGCACGACGACCGCGGTCGCCAGCCCGATCCTCGCCTCGCGCGACAGCCTCGCGGCGGCGGCCCAGGCCGGCAGCGTCGCGCCGCTCCGCAGATGCGCCACGGCAGCCAGCGCCACGAACGACCATGGCAGCGCCGTGTACGACGCGAACTTCCACTGCTGGTAGGTCGCGCCGCTCAGCAGGTAGAAGCCGGCGTAGGCGAGGAACGCGCCGGCCACGACGGCGACCATCGTCTGCTGCGCCGCGGTCGTGCGAGTGCGAAACCACCAGAAGTACGACGCGAACAGCAGAAGGGCGATCGCGACGTAGGCCGCGAGCCCGCGTGCGACGACGCCTGCGTCGTAGGAGTCCATCGCCACACACCAGGTGCAGCGATCGAGCCCGAGCCACGCACCCGGGATGCCGAGCACCGCCCACGGCGAAATGAGCCCCATCTCCCACCCGGCGGCGCCAGGGGCCGACAGCATCAGCACCTCTTCGACCGACCACTCGATGCGGCCGAAGAAGACCGCCGCCAGCAGCGCGAGCGGCGCCCCGACGTTGACCAGGCGGCGTCGAGCGCCGATCCAGGCGACCGGCCAGCCGCGCTCCTGAAGCGGCGCCGGCAACATCTCCGCGGCGAGCATCACCGCGGTGACCGCTATCTGCGCGGCGACGGCGACGAAGAACAGGAACGGGTAGAGGAACAGGAGCAGCACGTACGCGCTGAGGAACCGCACGGCGAGGCTCGGCTCGAGCAGGCGCGTGGGGCGGTGCACGATGGTCAGCGACACGACGTACAGGAGCACCGGCGCCGACATGAGCGTCGACAGGAAGTAGTTGCCCATGACGTAGCGGAAGAACGGTCCCGACAGCAGGATCGCGCCAATGGCCGCCGCCGCGGGGCGCGACACCTGGAACACCGATCGGACGATTCCCGCCGCCAGGCACGCCAGCAGCGCCGAGAGGCCGAATGCCGCCGGCATCGTCGCGCTGAGCGGATCGGCGTGAAACAGCATCGAGAGCGCGCCGAGGAAATAGAAGACCGCGGGCGTCTGGAGATAGACGAACCCGTTGTAGTTCGGATCGACGCCGTTGACCGCGCGCAGCGTCCCCGGGCGCATCACGTAGTGCGTGAAGCGCGAGTAGGTGAGCAGATCGACGTTGCCGGTCCACGCAGGCGACAGGTACTCGTCGGTCGCCGGCGGCATCGTGAAGAGGTACACGAGCGCGTAATACGCGACGAACAGGAGCAGCCAGCGAAGCGTGGATCGTCCGGCGTGCGCGGCCAGCGCCTCGCGCATGAAGCGGATGCGCACCAGCGCGATCGCGAGGGTCGCGAGCAGGAACCCGGGGAGCAGCTGCGTAACGGGCGTGCGGGAGGCGACGCCGAACCAGCAAAGCAGGACGAAGACCGCCGCGCCAAGGAAGCCGGCGGCGACACCGCGAACGCCCGACACCACCCACGCGCGCGGCGTCAGCGCCAGGCCCGCGACGAACGCGACGAGCCCGCACGAGAGCGTCGCTCCCACGCCGCCGGCCAGTCCGGCTGCATGAGCGACGATGTCGGTCGCTGACATTCCGAACAGGGTACCATGGGGCCAAGTCGCTCGAGTACAATCCGTGGCCGCATCGGCCCGCAGAGCGAAGGAGCAGGATCGACGTGTGTAACCCCGCGTGCCTCGATTTCGGATTGCGGCACCTGACGCAGGACGACGTTGCCGGCAGAAGCATCATCGAGGTCGGCTCGCGCGACGTGAACGGATCGCTGCGCTCGCATCTCGAAGCGCTCGGCGCCGCGAGCTATCACGGCGTCGACATCGAGATGGGCCCCGGCGTCGACGCCATCTGCGACATCACCGAGCTGGTCGCGCGCTACGGGCCCGACAGCTTCGACGTCGTGATCTCCACCGAGGTGATGGAGCACGTGCAGCACTGGCGTCCGGCGATCTCGAACCTCAAACGCCTCGTCAAGCCGAACGGCGTGCTGCTCATCACGACGCGGTCGCGCGGGTTTCCGTACCATGGCTACCCGTACGACTTCTGGCGGTACGAAGTGCAGGACATGCGGGCGATCTTCTCGGACATGACGATCGACGTCCTCGAGACCGATCCGGTCTCGCCCGGCGTCTTCATCAAGGTCCACAAGCCAGCGACCTTCGTCGAGCGCGAGCTCGACTCGATCGACCTGTACTCGATCGTCGCCCATCGCCGCTGCCGCGAGGTCACGTCCGCGCAGATCTACGTTCGCCGGATCCGGCACAAGGTGCGACGGGCGCTCTCGCGGCTGCTGCCGAAGAACATCCTCGCCGGGCTGGACCGGATCGTGACGCGCGAAGAGGCGCCGGCCGTTCAGGGCCGCGGCGCGCGGTAGAACGACGAGCGGTCGAAGAAGTAGCGGTAGGCGATCCCCGGCATCTCGAGCGGCACCGCGATGAAGGTGTTGTAGGCGTTCGCGCCGAGCGTCAGCTTCTGCCGGTCCATCATTCCGGCGCCGAACTGCACCATCAGCCCCAGGTTCCACCAGATGGCCACGACGGCCGCCGCCGCGAGCAGCCGGCGCGCCGGGCCCCGCGCGGCGCGCAGCAGCACCGCGAGCCCGAACACGAGCGCGATCGTGGTGCCGATGAACCGCCGCTGTCCGAACGAGCCGGCCACCGTCCAGGTGCCGACGCTGCCCGAGATATAGACCTGCGCGAGGAACATCGTCAGCAGGCAGAGGGCGATCCGTCCGGTGTCGAACGAGGGATGCCACGAGAGGCGGCGGGCCGCGACGACGAGGCCCGCGACGCACAGCAGCGCCAGCGGTGTCCAGGCGAACAGGCCGTGCTCGGGCGACAGCAGGACCTGGCCGGCATGCGGCGCGTACCAGAACATCTTGTCCGAGACGATCTGCGACGGCCCGAGCCGTCCGTTCAGCACCAGATACGCCCACGCCTGCGGAAGGAACGTGACCGCGAAGGCGGCGATGGCGGCGACGATCCCTTTCAGCCGCGCCGTCCACTCGTCGCGCCCCGCGACGCTCCACGACGACGCGATCATCCAGGCGTAGTCGAGCGCGACGCCGAGCGCGAAGAACGCGTCCTGCTCGCGCACCATCGTCATCAGCGCCGCAAGGGCGCCGAGAGCCGCCATCCCGCCGGGCGACCAGCGATGACGAACCCGCAGCCACACGGCGACGAAGGCCGCCACCGCGAAGGCGGAGCAGGCATGCGCCATGCCCGGCGCGAGATACATGTAGAACGGCAGCGGCGTGCCGAACCAGACGATGGCCGACGCCAGGACGCCGGCGCCGAGCAGGCGCCGGGCGACGACCGCCGACAGCAGTACGGCCAGAAACCCGTACAGGGCGGACCCGTACGCGATTGCCGACAGATACGGGCGCGAGTAGCCGTCGGCGGCGACGTCGGCCCCGAGCGCGCGCGCCACGCGCACACCGACGTCCGCGACCGCGTACAACGGAGACCAGAGGATCGCCGAACCGATGGTGCCGAAGTTCGGGCGCAGGCCGGTGGGTGTCTCGAGTTCGAGGAAGGTCTCGCGAAAACCGGGACCGCGCGCGATGCCGTGATCGAGGAAATAGCGGTACTCGTTGTCGAACGAGAGATCGCGATCGAACCAGATCGACCGCAGGAAGGAGTAGTACTCGATCTCGTCGGATGCGTAGAGCCGGGAGGTGACTGCCGGGAGGGATACCACGAAGAGCAGCACGAGGACCCACGCCGATCGGTTCACGTCCGGCACTATACCATCCGCTCCGCGCGCGTCCGGCGGCGCGTGAGCGCTTCGGTATAGTAGGGGATTCATGATTCAGCGTCAGGCGGAGTGGCTCCGCGCGATCGTCGTGCCGCTCCTCGGCGCCGTCGCGTTCGGCCTGCTGCTCCTCTTCGCGTACGCACGACAGGACCGCTTCCCCGTCGCGAGCGACCGCGGGCTGGCGTTTCCGTCCACCGGCTTCTATGCCGCCGAGCGCGGCCCCGAGTTCACGTACCGCTGGACGCATCCGCGCGCCGACATCACGATCCCGGGGCTCGATCGCCGCCTCGAATGGCATCTGACCGCCACCGCGCACTCCTGGCGTCCACCGGAGGTGCCGGCGACGCTGCGCGTCGCGGTCGACGGCGTCGTCGCGCTCGAGCGCACGATCGTCGCGTCACAGGAACCGATCGACGTCGTCCTGCCGCCGCGCCCGGCCCGCTCCGGCGCGACGATCACGATCGACGTCAGCCCGGCGTGGGTCCCTGGTGGAAACGATCCGCGCGAGCTCGGGATCGCGCTCGAGGGGATGTGGATGACGCCCGTGGGCGGATATCCGCGGCCTCCACGCGACGCCATCGCGTTCGGCGCCGCCGCGATGCTCGTGCTCGGGGCGGCGCTCGCGGCTGCCGGACCTGGCTGGCCGTGGACGTCGACCCTCATGCTCGGCGCGGCGCTCGCGCAGGCGATGCTCTTCATGCGAGGGCTCGCGGCGCATGGGCGGTATCCGTCCCACGTGCTGCTGCTCGCCATCGGGGTCGGCGCCGGCGCCTGGATCCTGCCGCGCCTGCTGCAGTCGATCGCGCGCAAGCCCTGGACCGCCGCGGCACGCGGCGTGGTCGCGGTGTCGGCGGTCGCCTGCTTCCTGAAGCTGCTGGTCCTGCTGCACCCGACGACGCCGCTCGGCGACGGCGTCTTCCACGCGCACCGCTTCGAGTACGTGCTCGACGGCCGCTTCTACTTCACCTCGATCGCGCCGGGCGATTACTCGTTCCCCTATCCGATCCTGCTGTATCTGGTCTCCACGCCGTTCTCGTTCCTCGCCGGCGACACGCTCGACCGCGTGGCACTGCTCCGCATCGTCGTGACGGCGGCCGACGCCGTGGCCGGCGCGCTGCTCTACTGGATGATCGCCCGCGCGACGTCGAACCGGGCCGCGGGCGTGATAGCCGTCTGCTGGTACCACCTGATTCCGATGACCGCCTGGATCATGACGTGGGGAAACCTGACGAACGCCTTCGGCCAGGCGCTCTTCGTCGCGACCCTCGCGAGCATCGTCGCGCTCCCGCTCGACCGCTCCCGCGCGAGGATGATCGTCGTGACGCTGCTCGCGGCCGGCGCGCTGCTGTCGCATCCGAGCACGTGCGCGATCCTGATGATCGTGCTCGCGGCGACCGCCGGCCTCTACGCGCTCGGCCGCGCCGCCGCGCTGAGAGAATCGGCGATCACCGTCGCGGCGTGCGCGATGGCCGCCGGCACCGCGGCGTTCGTGCTCTACTACGCGTGGTTCCCCGCCGTCTACGCGCGCGAGCTGACCCGGGTCGTCTCCGAGTCGGGAACGCACCTTGCCGCGGCGACGCCCGAGGCGCCGATGTCGACGCGGCTCGCCTCGATTCCGGCGCTCGCAGGCAGTTATCTCGGGTGGCCCGCCATCATCGCCGCCATGGTCGGCGGGTGGCGCCTGCGAGACGACGTGGCCGACGCGCGGCTGATCAGGCTGCTGGCCGGATGGACCGGTGCCTGCATCGCCTTTCTCTTCCTCGGCGTCGTGACGCCGGTGGAGATGCGGACCTATTTCGCGCTGTTCCCGGCGCTCGCGATCACCGCGGCCTTCGGCTGCGTCTGGGCCTGGCGCCGCTCGACCATGCTGCGCGTCGGCGTCGTCCTGCTCGTCGGCTGGGCAGCCTGGGTCGGCGTGGCGCAGTGGGTCGGGCTGTTCGGATGATCAGATGATCGGTGCGTTCCTCGGTCGGCTCGAGCGCTCGCCGGGCCGCGTGTTCGTGACAATCGCCGTCCTCTTCGGCGTCGCGTACCTCTGCGCGATGACGCTGCTGCCGCGGCCTCGCGGCCGGCTCGTCAACGGGGACACGATCCAGTACTACGCGTACCTGCGGTCCATCGTGATCGACCACGACGTCGACTTCACGAACGACTACCTGCTGCTGTACGCGGGACCCGGCGGTGAAGTGGATCCGAACAACGTCTGGCTGAACTCCACCACGCCGACGGGACGACGGCCGAACCAGATGTCGATCGGGCCGGCGCTGCTCTGGTCGCCGTTCTTCCTCGCCACGATGCTCGTCGTGCTGCTGCTGCGTCCGTTCGGGATCGTGGTGCCGCTGGACGGCATGGCCGCGCCGTTTCCGCTGTCGGCGGGTGTGGCCGGGATCGTGTACGCGGCGCTCGGCGCCTGGTTCTGCTACCGCGCGTGCCGCGTGCTGTTCAGCGAGCGCGCGGCGTTCTGGGGTGCGCTCGTCGCCTGGCTCGCCACCCCCGCGCTCTACTACTCGGTCGTCTCTCCGGCCTACTCGCATGCGCCGTCGATGCTCGCCTCCGCGGCATTCTGCGATCTGTGGCTCCGGCGACGAGACGACGACCGATCGAGGAAGTACGTGTGGCTGGGGCTGCTGGCCGGCCTCGCGGCGCTGGTCCGCTGGCAGGACGTCATCGTGCTCGCCCTGCCGGGACTGGATCTCCTGGTCGCCGCGGTGCGCGGCCGCCGGACCGCCGCGTCGCTGGCACGGCCGCTGGCGATCATGGGAGCGCTGGTGCTGGCGGCGATGCTGCCGCAGATGGCGGCCTGGCAGGCCATCTACGGCACGCCGGTCGTGATGCCGCAGGGTCCCGGGTTCATGCGCTGGACCTCCCCCGCCGTCGCGTCGGTGCTCTTCTCGTTGCGGCACGGCCTGCTGTCGTGGACCCCCGCCGTGATCGCCGCGCTGTTCGGCCTGGCGTTTCTCGTCCGGCGCGACGCGGTCGCAGGCTGGGCCGTCGTCGCCGTGCTCGCGGTCTCCATCTACATCAACGCGAGCGTGAGCGACTGGTGGGCCGGCGAAGCCTTCGGTGCGCGCCGCTTCGTCAGCGACACCGTCTTCTTCGCGCTGGGGTTCGCCGCGCTGTTCTCCGCCGACGTCTGGACGACCCGTCCGGCGGCGCTGCGTTGGACGGCCGCGGCGCTAGTGGTCTACAACGGTTTGTTCCTGTTGCAATACCAACTGTTCATGCACGGCATGCGGGCGGTGGCGCCCTATCCCGAGACGATGCAGCAGGTCCTGGTCGACAGGCTGACGCTTCCCGTCCGGCTCCTCATGCACCTGCTCCGCTGAAGCCGGGCGGCGCCTCCTTCGTCCCGTGCCGCGCTCGCTCCCATTCGCGCCGTAGCCTCACCAGCGCGACGGCCGCGGCCAACAGCGGCAGCACGCCGAGCAGGATCGCGCCCCACGCAGGGACGACAGCCAGGTAGTAGAGATACAGCCACCAGAAGTCGAGGCTGAACGCCAATCGCTGCGCGAACGCACCGTCGTCGGCGGCCGTATCGGGGAGCGGCGGGCGAACGCCCCGCGCCAGGTTGCGGAGATTGCCGGGAACAGCTTCCAGCGCCGCCGCCGTGTCGAGGGCGATAGCCGATTCGGACCAGCTGTAGATCTTCGCGTCGCGCGAATACTCCCCCACCCGGCGGGCATGCTCGACCGAGACTTTCGAGAAGTCCACGAGCACGCCGGGCAGCTGCACGGTTGCGCTGAGGAGCGCGAAGCCGAGAACGGCGGTGCGCGAACGTCCCGGCCCCAGCCACGTGACGAGCGGCACGGTCACGAGCGGCAGCAGCGGAACGAGATACCGCGGGCCGTAGCCGCGCAGGCCGTCCCAGTAACGCAGCGAGCCGTACAGCGTCAGCAGCGCCGCGAACGACGCCACGACGAGCCATGCGAGCGACCGGTCGCGCCGCGCGAGCGCCGGAACCGCGGCGAACGCCGCGATGGCGAGCGGCACGTACAGGAACAGCGATCGTCCCGGGCTGAACAGCAGTCCCCACATCCCGGTCAGCGTCGCCACGCCGACGCTGAAATGCTGATCGTCGGCCGCGTCGACTGGACCGAGGTTGCCGGTCTCGAACGGGCTGCCGAATCGCACGTCGTTGTACCAGCACCAGAACACGAATGCCGCGAGGAGCGGCACACCCAGGCGCACGAGCCGACGCGTGAGCGCGCCCGGCTCGCCGCGCGATTCCACGGCCATCCACCCGGCGACGACAGCCGCCGCGAGCCCCATTTCATGGCGCGTGAGGAACGCGCAGGCAAGCCACACGCCGCCCCACGAGACGAGGCCGGGCCGATCGAGGCGCACGCCGGCCCATGCGGCGTAGACGCCTCCCGTCAGGCACCAGGCCGTGAGCGCCTGGTTGAATCCGAACGTCGAGTAGGGCCACAGCAGCGTGCCGAATGCGCAGGCGAACGCCGTGAGCGCCGCGGCGTCGATGCGTCCGCCGAGGCGCCAGGCGAAGAGGAATACCACCCACACCGCGCCCGCCGCCGCAACCGCGCTGCCCAGAGCGACGCCTGCCTTTTCCAGCATGTCTGCCCTGCCGAGCCGGATGCCGAGCGCCTCGCTCGCCGCGCGTGACGCGGCGTAGAACGGAATGTTGAAGAGCGACTGGCCGATGCCGAACGGCGAGTAGTAGCGGCCGTCGACGCCCGGATGGTTGTTGATCCCGGGCCGATCGAACGAGGCAGTCCCGTGCGTGACGAGGCTCTTGGTCACCTCGTAGGTCATCACCGCGTCCACCGACGTGAGGCTGCCGCCAGCCGTGGTCAGATAGATGCAGAGCACCGCCACGGCCACGAGGCGGCCGGCGCGGCGCGCCGCGACCGTCAGAGGTGCAACCGGCATGTCAGACCTGGTGAACATGCAGCCTCGCGCAACGCCAGACCTGCCGCGTGAGGATGGCGATGACGGCTGCCAGGATCGCGCCGCACGCGAGCGACGCCGGCCCGGACATCATCCGCAGGTAGAACAGGTAGACCCACCAGAAGTCGAGGCTGAACGCGAACTGATCCGAGAAGTCGCGGGTCGTCGCCTCGCCTGTCTTCACCGCGGGACGATCGCTCGCGATCAGCCGCCGGAGATTGTCGGGCACCGCCACGGCTGACGCCTTCGCGTTGATGATCAGCCCCGACGCATGCCACGTCCACTGGCGATCGTGCTGCGTCACCGGCCCGATGACGCGCGCCGCGCCGACCTTGGAGAAGTCGACCAGCACGCCCGGCGTCTGCACCACGATGCTGATGACGAGGAGGACGAGCAGCCGCCGGCTGCGCCGGATGAAACCGGCGATCGGCAGCACCAGCAGCGGAATGACCGGCAGCAGGTAGCGCGCGCCGTACGACCGCTCGGCGTCCCAGTTCACCAGCGAGGCGTAGAAGACCAGCAGGATGACGAACTCCCCGAGGAGCAACCACGCCGTCGACCGATCCCGGCGCATCATCGCGAGCGCGCAGGCCACGCCGCCGATCAGGATCGGCGAATAGAGGAACACGGAGCGGCCGGGGCTGAAGAGAAACCCCATCAGGCCCGCTCGGATCGATCCGGTGCCGAGCGTGTCGTCGCGCAGGTAGCCGGTATCCAGCGGGTTTCCGAACCGCACCTCGTTGTAATAGAGCGTGATCAGCACCGCGGCGACGACCGGCAGTCCAAGCTGCAGGCCGCGGCGCAGGATGGATCGCCATTCCCAGCGCGATTCCGCGCAGACGAAGATCGCCACCGGCAGGCAGACGAGCGCGAGCTCGTGCTTGACGAGCAGGGCGCTTCCCAGGCCGGCGCCTCCCAACGCCAGGAGCCACGGCCGATTCAGGCGTGTCCCCGCCCACGCGCCGTAGGTGCCCCAGAGCACGCAGAGCGTCCCCAGCGGCGCGTTGAAGCCGAACTTCGCGTACGGCCAGACCAGCGTCCCGAAGCCGATGGCGGCTGCCGTCAGCGTGGCCGCCTGGAGATCTTCCGAGAGACGCCACGCGAACAGGAACGCCACCCACACGGTGAGCGCCGCCGCGAACGCGCTGCCGACGACGAACCCGGCTTTCGGCAGCACCTCGGGCTTGCCGAGCCCCGCGCCGGTCGCGCGCTCGGCCAGACGCGCCGCGGCATAGAACGGGATCGAGTACACCGCGTGGCCGATCCCGTACGGCGCGTAGTACCGACCGTCCACGCCGCGATGCGCCTCCATCTGGAACACGTTGTAGGACATCGCCACGGTCCGGTGCTCGACGATGCCCTTGGTGACCTCGTAGGACATGATGTCGGTCGCCATGCTGCCGCCGGTCGTCGCCAGGTACACGGCGAGCGCGAGCAGCGCGACCAGGCGTCCGACGCGCCTCACCTCACCCGGCATGAACGGCCGCCTTGTAGACGTCGAGGTATGCGGCCGCACAACCGGCCACGCTGAACGTCGACCGCAGCGTCCGCGCGGTCTCGCCGCCGGCGCGCGCGCGCGTCGCCAGCGCGGAGACGACCGCGTCGGCGAGCGCGGCCGGGTTCTCTTTCGGAGCGAGCATCACGTCCTGCGGAAAGTGCGTCTGGACCTCCATCCCTCCTACCGTATCGGTCGCGACGACGCGCGTGCCGCAGGCGAGCGCCTCCAGCATCACGGTCCCCCACGACTCGAGCCGCGACGGCAGCACGAACAGATCGGCGGCGCCGTAGAAACGCCACAGCGTGTCGTTGCCCAGCAGGCCGAGGAAGCACACCTGCGGTCCGAGGCCGAGCCTTCGCGCCTGCGCTTCGAGATCGCGGCGGCGTTCGCCCTCGCCGACGATCCAGAGCTGCGCGTCGCGCATCGCCGGCGCCATCCGCGCGAACGCGTCCAGCAGCACGTCGTAGCCCGCCACGTCATGGAGACGCTTCACCGTGAGCAGCAGCGGCGCGTCGCCGATGCCGAGCTCCCGCCGCAAGGCCGCGCGTTCGCGATCGTCGAGCGCGCGAAACGTGGACGGCACCGGCGCGTAGATCACGACCGACGGATCCGGCGCGAGCCCCAGCGGGCGTGCGAACTCGAGGAGCCCCCGGCTGTAGAACACGCGCGCCGACGCCTCGCGCACCACGCGGCCGAATCGCGCGTGCTTCGCCTCGTCGTGGTGCCAGACGTCGGTGCCATACAGCGTGACGATCGTCGGCCGTCGATAGCGCCGCGCGACGACATGCCCGGTCTCGATGATGAACCCGTTGCCGTGCAGGTGAACGAGATCGCTCCGCCGAACGGCTGCCCGCGCGCCCACGGCCATGGCCGCCGCGGCAAACAGCGCCCCAGCGCGGCTCCTCGCCACCGTTCCGCGTCCGCGTCGCGGAACGTACACGACGTCGCGCGCGACCGCGGGGGGAATACCGCCGGCAGGCGGATGCGAGACGTACCTGGTGACCACCCCGTGCGGGATCAGCGCGTCGCCAAGTTGCCGCGGGAGCAGGGCGTTGGCCGCCTGCTCGGGAGGCAGGTGCGGCGTGATCGAGCACACGCGCAAGACGCCACACATTATAGATGACGTGAAGCGGCCGCTATAATTGCGGCGATGTTCGACAACGTCCGGCGGGTGTCGCGGCAGCTCTTCGCATACGGCACCGCCGACGTGATGGTCCTCGTCGTCAACTTCCTGCTGCTGCCGCTCTACACGCGCGTGCTCGATCCGCGCGAGTACGGCGCCCTCGCGCTCCTGCTGCTGTGCGAGGCGTTCCTGAAGGTCGTCAACCGGTGGGGGCTCGATCAGGGGCTGCTGCGCCTGTACTACGACCAGCGATCGGAGGACGATCGCCGCACGCTCGGCAGCACCGTCGCCGCGTTCATCGCCATCGCCAACGGCGCGATCGCCCTGGCGCTGTTCGCGCTCGCCGGCCCGGTCAACCGCCTGCTGTTCGGATCGGGCGAGTTCCTCTCCGCCTATCGCTGGCTCGTGCTCAACAACTTCGCCGGTGCGTTCCTGTTCCTGCCGCTCACGCGTCTGCGCGTCGAGGAGCGCTCGGGCCTCTACGCGTCGCTCACCTTCCTGCGATCGTTCGGAACCGTCGTCGTCCGGCTGATTCTGGTGATCGGGCTGCGCATGGGGGTCCTCGGCCTGGTGCTGGCCGACGTCGTCGTCACCTTCGCGCTGCTCGGCGCCCTCGCCGGGACGATGCGCCGCATGCTCGCCTGGCGGTTCTCGAGGCCGATGCTTCGCGAGCTGCTGTCGTACGGGCTGCCGCACGTGCCGCACGGGCTGCTCAGCCAGGTGATGAGCATGGTCGACCGTTTCGTCCTCGGGCTCTACATGCCGCTGCAGCAGGTCGGCATCTACCTGATCGGGACGACCGTTGCCGGCGTGGTGAAGTTCTATCCGGTCGCGTTCGAGGCGGCATGGATGCCGTTCGCCTTCGACTCGCTGAACCGCCGCGACGCGCCGGCGCTCTTCGCGCGCATGGGCACGTACGCCTTCGCCGTGCTCGCGTTGACGACGGTGGGGCTCGCGACGCTGGCGCCGCCGACGATCGCGCTCATGCTGCCGCCGACCTATCGTGCCGCGATCCCGCTCGTGCCGATGCTCGTGCTCGGGCTCGCGCTGCAGTCGCTGGCGTGGTTTCCGATGACGTCGGTGAACGTCTCGAAGCGGACGCGCATCTACCCGCTCGTCACCGCGATCGGCGCCGCGGCGAGCGTGACGGCGAACCTGCTGCTCATTCCGTCGTTCGGCATGCGCGGCGCGGCGATCGCGCTCATCGTCAGCCAGCTGATCGCGACGGCGGCCACGACCTGGTTCGCGCAGCAGGCCTACCACATCCCGTACGAGACGGCGCGGCTCGCGAAGGTGGTGCTCGCGGCGGTCCTGGCGTACGCGGCGGGCGTGGCGATCGCGCTGCCGTCGCTGGTGCTGACCGTCGTGGCGCGCGCCGCGGTGGTCCTGGCCGTCTTCGGCGCGGCGCTCGCCGCCGTGCGCTTCTTCGAGACGCACGAGTGGGCGCAGATCAAGGCGCTCGCCGCGCGCATGAAGGGTGCCGCGATGCCGGTCGCCTCTTCGTCGGCCGCGGCCGGATCGTTCACGCCGCATGAGTAAGCTGCGGCGTCTCGCCTCGCGCGGATTCAGGACCGCGCTGCAGCGCGTGTACGGATTCGACCGGTGGCACGTCGGCCATGCCGGCGAAGCGTACGCGCGGGACGTCGTGCGGACGCTGAACGCGTGGCCCGCCGCCGAGCGCGAGTCGGTCGTCGAGATCGGCTGCGGCCTCGGCGATATCCTGCGGCGCCTGCGGTTCCGGGACCGTGTCGGTCTCGATCGGGATCGCGGCGCGCTGGCGGCCGCCCGCTTCCTCGCGCGCTTCGGTCGCCGTCCACCGCCGCGTTTCGAGACGTTCCGCTTCCCGGAGAGCGCGCTGGGCGGCGTGTACAATGCCATCATCATGGTCAACTGGATCCACCAGATTGATCCGCCGACGCTCGGCGCGGCCGTGCGCAGCTACGCCTCCGCGCACCTGCGGCCGCGTGGCGCGATCGTCCTCGACACGGTGGAGGATCCGGCCTACGCGCACAATCACGACGTGCGCGCGCTGGCATGGCCCGGCGCGTCGATCGAGGAGATCGGCCGCTACGCGCGAGGCCGTCGCGTGTGGGTGATCCGGTGAGGGTCGTCGACGATCGCGCGATCAAGGAGCACGCCTCGATCCGCTTCCGATCCGAGTACCACTACGCGGTGTTCGAGTACTGGCGCAGCGCCAAGGTACTCGGCTATCTCGAACGCGCCGGCATTCGGCAGTTCGGCCGCGTCCTGGACGACGGGTGCGGCGGCGGCGGGATGGCGGTCTCGTTCGCCGAGGAAGCGCGCGAAGTCGTCGGGATCGATCTCGCCAACCGCTTCCAGGATGCGGGCGAGCGGCTCGCGCGCGAGAAAGGCATCGGCAACATCGCGTTCGCGCGCGCCGACGCGACGACGCTGCCGTTCAGGTCCGGATCGTTCGACTTCGTGCTCTCGCATGCGGTCATCGAGCACGTCGCCGATCCGGCGGCGTATCTCCACGAAGCGCGCCGCGTGCTGGCGCCCGGCGGGTTCCTGTTCCTGCAGACCGCGCCCTACCTGTCGCCGCACGGCGCGCATCTGCCTCGCCTGAAGGTCCCGGTGCCGTTCTATCTGTTCACCGGCAGGCGCGCCGCCTTCGCGCTCTCCTGCTGGATGGCGCGGCACAGGCCCGAGTGGCTCGACGTCGACCGCGAAGGCTCGTCCTTCATCACGCTGGTCGAGCGCGGCGCGAAGAAGACCGACGATCTCCTCTACAAGGCAACCGTCCGCAACCTCCGGCGCCATATCGCGGACGCCGGGTTCAAGCCGCTGCGCGAGGACCTGTACGTGAGCAGGCTCGCGACGCGTCTGTTTGGCCGGGGCGCGAAGTCGCTCGTCCCGCAGGTGCCGTTCGTCCGCGACGTCCTCGTGACGAACATGGAGTACCTGCTGGCCACCTGACCGCCCTCCATGCAGTTCATCATCACGATCGACACCGAGGGCGACAACCAGTGGGATCCGGCGCTTCCGGATTCGACCGAGAACATCCGATTCATCCCGCGGTTCCAGCAGCTCTGCGACGAGTTCGCGTTTCCGCCGACCTATCTCTGCACCTACGATGTCGTCTCGGCGCCGATCTTCGACGAGGTGCTGCGGCCGCTGGACGGATCGGGGCGCGCCGAGATCGGCGCGCACCTCCATCCGTGGACGACGCCGCCGCTGACCCCGTGGGACCGGAGCGATCGCACCGCGGCCTATCCGTCCGAACTGCCTTGCGGCGTCTTCGCGCGGAAGCTCGAGACGCTGACCCGGCTGCTCGCTGAGAAGCTGGGACGCGCGCCGCGCAGCTATCGCGCCGGGCGCTGGGGGCTGTCGGCGGCGCACATCCCGGTGCTCCTCGAGCTCGGCTACATCGTCGACTGCTCGGTGACGCCGCTCGTGAACTGGACCGATCCGGGCGCGCGCGAGCGCGGCCAGGACTTCTCGCATGCGCCGGCGCATCCCTACGTCATGGCGTGGGGCGATCCGGCGCGCGCCGGAACGTCGGGGCTCCTCGAAGTGCCGGTGACGATCCTGAACACGAACGGGTGGATGCGCCGCTCGCCCGCGCTGCGGGCGACGTACGCGCGTTACCGGAAGACCGCGCTGGCGCGCGCGCTCAACCGCGCCTTTCTCGTCGCGCCGCGGTGGTTCCGTCCGTTCTCGGACATGAGCGTGGCGCGCATGCGGGCCGTGTTCGAGACGGCGCGGCAGCTCGATCTGCCGGTCATCGAGATGATGTTCCACTCCTCCGAGCTGATGCCGAACGGCTCGCCGCACAACGTGAGCGACGCCGCCGTCGACGATCTGTTCGCGCGGCTACGCGGGACCTTCGAGTTCCTCAAGCGCGAAGCGGTCTCCGGCGTCATGCTCGGCGACTACGCGGAGACGCTGCGACGGACGCGGGGCGCGCCCTGGCGCGAGCCGATGCCGTGCGCCACCGAGGAGCTCACGTGGACGCCGTCACGCGCGCGCGCGGCGAGCCGCCAGTAGGACCTCCACTTCCTCGCGCGTCGGCAGGCCGCCGCGTGCCCCGAGGCCGCGGCAGTTCAAGGCGGCTACCGCGTTCGCGTACGACAGCAGATCGGTCACCGGCGCGTCGGGCGCGCCGAGCCAGCCGGCGACGAAGCCGCCGTGAAACGCGTCGCCCGCTCCCGTGGAATCGACGACGGTCACGGGGAACGCCGGGGTGTGGATCTCGCGGCCGGCACACCAGGCGAGGCTTCCTTCTTCGCCGAGCGTGACCGCGACCAGCGCTGCGCGCGGATACGCGCGCGCCAGCGCCGCCAGCGCGCGCCCCGGCTCCGCGTACCCGGTGTGCGCCTCGGGAAACTGCTGCGCCGCCAGGATCACGTCGATCTGCTGGAGCAGCGCGTCGATGCCCGGCCGGACGCGCTCGACGTCGACGACGGTCGGAATCGACGCCTCGCGCGCGACACGCGCCGCCGCCGTCGCGCCGGCCGTCTCGTGGCAGTCGACGATCAGCACCCGGCCGGAGATCACCGCGTCGCGCGGCACCCTGTCCGGCGTAATCGCCAGCCCCTCGTGGCGGCTCCAGAGCACCGTGCGCTCGCCGGTCGTCGCGTCCACGAGGATCACGGCGAACTGGCTCGTCGCGCCCGGCACGTCCCACGCCGCCGAGACGTCGACCCCTTCGTCGACCAGGCTTTGCCGTCCCGCCACGGCGAAACCGTCCTCGCCAAACGATCCGATGTAGCGCGCGCGCCACCCGAGCCGCGCGCAGACCGCCGCCGCCGTCGCCATCTGACCGCCCGGCCGCTCCGCGAACCGCTCGAGCCGCTGTTTCGAGTTCGGCTCCGGAAAGTGCGGGACCACGGCGACGAGGTCCATGCTGTTCAACCCGAGCGTGACGACGTCGAACGGTTTGCGTTCGGGAGACAGCAGTGTCAGCGGCAGACGCAAGGGTCCAGTGTACAGGCCGCCGTCGGCGCGGGTCCGGCTAAAGCCGGACACTACAGCCGCATTGCCTTCCCCGACCCTCCCGCCCTTCCCGACCTTCCAGACCTTCCAGCCCTGTGATCCTTGACCTTCGCCTTTCTTTTGCGTATAGTTCGGCCAGCCCAGGAGGGCTCAGCCGATGCTTCCGCTCACCAAACGCCAGCGCGAGATCCTCGACTACCTGAACGAGTTCATCCAGCAGCACGGGTACGCCCCGAGCCTGGAGGAGATCGGCCGCCGCTTCGGTCTGTCGTCGCTGGCCACGGTGCACAAGCACCTGACCAACCTGCAGGAAAAAGGGTTCATCAAGCGCGCGTGGAATCGCAGCCGGTCGGTCGAGATGGTGCAGTCGCGCAACGGCGGGCGCGCCGTCGAACTGCCGCTGCTCGGCTACGTGGCCGCCGGTCTGCCAATCGAGGCGATCGCGTCGAACGAGACGATCGCGGTGCCGGAGGACTTCGCCGGCAAGCGCGACACCTACGTCCTGCGCGTGCGCGGCGATTCGATGATCGACGAGCAGATCCGCGACGGCGATTTCGTGGTGGTCGAGGATCGCAAGACCGCCGAGAACGGCGAGATGGTGATCGCGCTGCTGCGCGGGACCGACGTGACGCTGAAGAAGTTCTATCGCGACAACGGCCGCATCCGCCTGCAGCCGGCCAACGCCGCGATGCAGCCGATCTTCGCCGAGCCCGATCAGGTGCAGATCCAGGGGGTCGTCGTCGGCGTGATGCGGAAATACTGAGAATGCAGAGTGCAGAATGCAGAGTGCAGAATGCAGAATGCAGAGTGCAGAATGCAGAGTCGGAATCACTCTGCACTCTAAACTCTTCACTCTGAACTCTGCACTACACTCTGAACTCTGCACTCTGAACTCTGCACTCTGAACTCTGCACTCTGAACTCTGCAGTAAGATCCTCCCATGGCCGATCAACCCAAGCAGATCAACTTCACGATCGTTCCCGCCGACGACACGACCGAGGTCCCGGCGCGCACCTATTCGAACTTCTGCTCCATCGCGCACACGCCGTTCGACTTCACGCTCACCTTCTGCGAGGTGATGCCGCTGTCGGAGAAGGAGATCCGCGACGCGGCGTCGGAGCACGTCGTGCGGGCGCCGGTGCGGGCGAAGATCGTCGTGCCGGTGCAGTTCATCCCGAACCTGATTGCCGCGCTGCAGGAGCACATGCGCGTGTACTCGGAGTCGTACAACAACGTCGGCTGGAACAAGGGTGGGCCGATCCACTGAGCGGCCGCGACGCATCCCGATGATTGCCGGGTCCGCACGACCATGAAGTCACGGCAGGAGGTTCTCGCCATCTTCGACGCCCTCGATGCGCAGCATCCGGGCGCCGACACGGAGCTGCACTATCGCAACGCGTACCAGCTGCTCGCGGCGACGATCCTCTCCGCGCAGTCGACCGACCAGGGTGTGAACCTGGTCACGCCGGCGCTCTTCAAGCGGTATCCGACGCCGGCCGCTCTGGCGAAGGCGACGCAGGAGGAGCTGGAGCCGCAGATCCGGACGACCGGTTTCTTCCGGGCCAAATCCAGGGCGCTCATCGGCATGGCCCGCGCGCTCGTGGAGAAACATGGCGGCGAGGTGCCGGCCGACATGGACGCCCTGACCGAACTGCCCGGCGTCGGACGCAAGACGGCGAACGTCGTCCTCGGCCACGCGCTCGGGGTCCCTGGCCTGCCGGTCGATCGTCACGTGCTGCGGGTGGCGAACCGGATCGGCATCGTCGAAAGCGACGACCCCGAGACCGTCGAGGAGCAGCTCTGCTCGCTCCTCCCGCCCGACCGCTGGACCCGCGCCTCCGACGTGCTGATCCTGCATGGCCGCCGGGTCTGCCGGCCGAAGCCGCTCTGCCATCTCTGCAGCGTGCAGCAGCACTGCGTGTACTTCCAGACCGGCGCCGCGACAGACGACCGCCGCGCCGATCGGCCGACAGGCGCGCGCAAGGCTGCAGCCGTCTCGAAGCAGGCTGGAACGAAGAAGGCGCGTCCGGGCCGCGCGCGCCGCACGCCGGACACGGGCCGCAGGCGTTCGCGGTGACCCGCCAGGAGTTCGAGCGCGCCGTCTCCGACGCGCTCATGACCATCCCGAAGGATTTCCGCGACGCGATGCAGAACCTCGCCATCGTCGTCGAGGACGAGCCCGATCGCCAGATGCTCGCCGAGATCGAGGCCGGGCCGGACGACTCGCTGTTTGGCCTGTATGTCGGCACGCCGCTCACAGAACGGCGATGGGATTACGGCAACGCGCTGCCCGACCGTATTCTGCTCTTTCAGGGTCCCCACGAGCGCGAAGCGCTGAACCACGACGATCTGATCATCTCGATTGGCGAGACACTGATCCACGAGATCGGCCACTACTTCGGGATGAGCGAGGAAGAGATCGAGCACATCGAGGAGCACTACTGGCGCCGCTATGGGCGCGACTGACCGTCCACGGCACCGTGCCCGCAAGCGGTTCGGCCAGCACTTTCTCGAGCCCGTCTGGGCCCGCAAGGTCGTCGAGGCCATCGCCCCGCGCGACGACGAGACCTTTCTCGAGATCGGACCTGGAACCGGCGCAATCACGCGGCTGCTGGCGGCGCGCGTGCGCGCGCTGGTCGCGTGCGAGATCGACCGCGATCTGGCCGCGCTCGTCCGCGAGGCCGCCATCCCGAACCTTCGCGTGATCGAGCGGGACTTCCTGGCAGTCGACGCCGATACGCTGATGGCGGCGCTCGACGAGCGCGAGCGCACCGGCACGATCAGGGTCGCCGGCAACCTGCCGTACAACGTCGCCTCGCCGATCATGTTCCGGCTCGTCGACCTGCATCGTCAGGGGGTGCCGATCGTCGACGCGTCGGTGATGCTGCAGCGCGAGGTCGCCGAGCGGCTGCTCGCCTCGCCTGGCACGGGAGACTACGGCATCCTCACCGTGCTCGTCGGACATCGCGCACGGGCCACCCGGCTGCTCAATCTGCCGCCGGGCGCCTTCCGGCCGGCCCCCCGGGTGCAGTCGACCGTCGTGCGCCTCCAGTTCCACCCGCCCGATCCGCCGGTCGCCGACGAGCGGATCCTGGCGGGGGTGACGACGGCTGTCTTCTCGCGCCGGCGCAAGACGATGGGGAACGCGCTGCTGGCCTACGGCGGGCTGACGGCCGACGCCGCGACCCGCGCGCTCGCCGACGCTGGAATCGACCCGCAGCGCCGCCCCGAAACGTTGTCGATTCACGAGTTCGGGCATCTGGCCGATTCGGTCGCCCGTCTCGATCGGACGTAGCGTCGGGTCGTCTTTTTGGGGACCGACGACCACGAAGGCCGGGTCTGAAGACCCGGCCCTACGTACTCTCCGTACGTAGCGCCGGGTCTCTCCGTACGTAGCGCCGGGCTTTCCGTACGTAGCGCCGGGTCTTCAGACCTGGCGATCTCGAACCCGACCTCGAATCTTCAAATCCCCAAGCGTCCAATCGTCAACTCCGCAAATCGTCAATCGTCAAATCGTCAAATCGCAAACTCGTCAAATCATTTGTGCTATCTTGTTCTCCCGACGAGTTTTGTCGGCCAACCCGCCTTCTCATCTCAGGCGCGCCCAGCAGCCTGATTGAGCCGCCGACAGGCGGCTCCCGTCGGTCGTCGTCGTCCCGCCCGGGACCGTGCGGCTGGCGGTGTATTGGTGCGCATCCAACGAATGCTTGAAATCGTTCCGCTTGGTGGGCTCGGCGAGTTCGGCATGAACATGCTGGCGCTCACCTGGGGTGAGACGACCATCGTCATCGATGCCGGCGTGATGTTCCCCGATCCCGAGCTGCTCGGGGTCGACCGGATCATCCCCGACCTCACCTACCTGCAGCAGAAAGGGCGCGCCGCGGCGCTCGTGCTGACGCACGGCCACGAGGATCACATCGGCGGCGTGCCGCACGTGCTCGCGCAGGTCGACGGGCCGATCTACGGCACGCCGTTCACGCTGGCGCTCGTCGAGCCGAAGCTGAAGGAGCATGGGCTCGAGCAGACGCCGATGCAGGCGGTGAGGCCCCGCGAGCGGGTCGCGATCGGACCGTTCACGATCGAGTTCATCCGCGTGACGCACAGCATGCCGGACTGCGTCGCGCTGGCCATCCACACCCCGCTCGGCGTGATCGTCCACACCGGCGACTTCAAGATCGACCAGACGCCGCTCGACGGCGAGCACTTCGACCTGCACCGGTTCGGCGAGCTCGGTGCCCAGGGGGTGCTGGCGCTGCTGGCCGACAGCACGAACGTCGACCGGCGCGGTTTCACCGGCTCGGAGACCGACGTCATCGAGGCGTTCGACGAGATCTTCACGAGCGCCACCGGGCGGCTGATCGTCTCGGCGTTCTCGTCGAGCATCTACCGCATGCAGATCGTGGTCGATCTCGCCGCGCAGTTCGATCGGAAGGTGGCGTTCGTCGGCCGCGGGATGATCGAGAACTCGCAGATCGCGCAGCGCCTCGGCTACCTGCGGATCCCGGCCGGCGTGCAGATCCGCGATTCGGAGGTCGGCAGCTACCCGGCCCAGGACGTCCTCTGCCTGACGACCGGCTCGCAGGGAGAGCCGATGTCGGCGCTGTCGCGCATCGCCGTCGATGATCACCGGTACGTGAAGGTGTCGGAAGACGACACGGTCGTCATCTCGGCGCGCGCGATCCCGGGCAACGAGAAGGCGATTGGCCGCGTGCTCAACCACCTCGCGCGGCGCAACGTCACGATCGTCCACGAGGGGCTGAAGCACGTGCACGTCTCGGGGCACGGCAGCGAGGAGGAGCTGAAGCTGGTGCTCTCGCTGATCAAGCCGCGCTACTTCATCCCGCTGCACGGCGAGTACCGGCAGCTGGCGCACCACGCGCGCATCGCGCGGCGCGTGTTCGCGGGGCGCGATCCGCGGCCCGAGATCCTGCTCGTCGAGGACGGCGACATCGTCGCGATCGATCATGACGGTGCGCGCGTCGCCGGCAAGGCGCCGGTCGGGCGCGTGCTCATCGACGGAACGCGCGCCGGCGAGATCGGCGACGAGGTGCTGCGCGACCGGCGGCACCTGGCCGAAGACGGCCTCGTCGTGCCGGTCATCGCGATCAACACGCAGACCGGCGCGGTCGAAGGGGTGCCCGACATCATCACGCGCGGCTTCGTCATGGAGAACAGCCAGGAGCTGCTCGCCGACGGCGCCCGCCTGCTGAGCGAGGTCATCGAGCAGGCCAGCCCCGAGGAGCGCACCGACCAGGGGATCATCAAGGAGAAGCTGCGCGTCGAGCTGCGCCGCTTCTTCCGCAGGCGTTCGGGCCGCAGGCCGTTCGTCCTGCCGGTCGTCATGGAGATTTGAACCTGTGAAGGGATCGACCATTTCACGCCGTCTCAGCGAGTTCGTCGGCGTCGCGCTGTTCGCCGCCGCGCTCTTCTGGATCGTGTCGCTGGCCAGCTACGGGCCGGCCGACCCGGCGTGGTTCTTCACCGAGGGGATCACGAAAGCGCCCGACAACTTCGCCGGGCGGATTGGCGCCTTCCTCGCCGAGCTCTCGTTCCAGCTGGTCGGCTACACCGCGTTCGTGATCCCGGCGGTGCTCATCGTCGCCGGCTGGAACTACTTCTGGTGCCGCGAGGTGGACGCGCCGGCGACGAAGACCTTCGGCGCGTCGCTGCTGTTCGCCTGCGTCAGCACCTTCCTGGCCATGGTGATTCCGGCGAGCGAGACGCGCGGGATGGCGACCAACACGGGCGGCGGGTACCTGGGGCAGTGGCTCGCGACCGAAGCGATCGCCTACATGGGCCGCACCGGCTCGGTGATCGTCCTGATGGCGCTGAGCATTCTCGCCGTCATCGCCTCGACGCAGTTCTCGTTCGGCCGCGCCTCCGCCGCGCTCTTCTCGTTCGTCGGCAGCCGGAGCGCGCAGGCGTTCACCCGTTTCCAGGAGTGGCGCGAGGAACGGGCGCGCGAGAAGGCGCGCCGCGAGGTCATCGCCAAGCACACGCGAAAGGCCGGCGCCGATCCCGCCGCCGTGAAGGAGATTGCCGACGCCGGCGCGAAAGCGCGCAAGCGCGAGAGCCGCGAGCCGCGGGAAACGACGGCGGCCGCCGTCGTGCCGCCCGCTGCCGCGGCGCGGCCCGTCGTGCCTGCACGCCAGGCGGCGAAGGTCACGCTGCCGCCGGCGCTGCCGCTGGAGGCCGAGCCGACGCTGAAGGCACCGGCCGAGCGGCGCATCGGCGACTACACGCTGCCGCCGCTCGCGCTGCTCGACGCGCCGAAGACGGAACGGAAGATCGACGAGCGCGAGCTGATGGAAGGGGCGCGCCTGCTCGAGGAGAAGTGCCGCGAGTTCTCGGTCGAGGGGACCGTCGTCCAGATCCATCCCGGCCCGGTCGTCACCACCTACGAGTTCAAGCCCGACGCCGGCGTGAAGTACTCGAAGATCACCGGCCTGGCCGACGATCTGTGCCTCGCGATGCAGGCCGAATCGGTGCTGATCGATCGCATCCCGGGCAAGTCGACGGTCGGCATCCAGATCCCGAACCACGCGCGGGAGCAGATCTCGCTGCGCGAGCTGCTCGAGTCGGACATCTACCGCCGCTCGCAGTCGAAGCTGACGATCGCGCTCGGCAAGACGATCCACGGCGAGCCGTACATGGCGGATCTCGCCACGATGCCGCACCTGCTCATCGCCGGGTCGACCGGCACCGGCAAATCGGTGGGCATCAACTCGATGCTGACCAGCATCCTCTACCGCGCCACGCCTGACGACGTGCGCCTGATCATGATCGACCCCAAGCGGCTCGAGCTCGGGATGTACGAGGACATCCCGCACCTGCTCACGCCGGTCGTCGTCGATCCGAAGCAGGCGGCCAACGCGCTCCGCTGGGCGGTCCGCGAGATGGAGGAGCGCTACAAGACGCTCGCGGCCGAGGGGGTGCGCAACATCGAGCAGTACAACCGCAACGTCCTGCAGGCGGTCGCCGAGAAGCGGACCCCGAAGGACGGCGAGTACGCCAGGCCGCTCCCCTTCATCATCGTCCTCATCGACGAGCTCGCCGACCTGATGATGGTCGCGAGCAGCGAGGTCGAGCAGTCGATCGCGCGGCTCGCGCAGATGGCGCGCGCCGTCGGCATTCACCTGATCCTGGCGACGCAGCGGCCGTCGGTCGACGTCATCACCGGCCTGATCAAGGCGAACATGCCGTCGCGCATCTCGTTCCGCGTGTCGTCGAAGATCGACTCGCGCACGATTCTCGACAGCAACGGCGCCGAACAGCTCCTCGGCAAGGGGGACATGCTGTTCCTGCCGCCGGCCTCGTCGCGCTTCATCCGCCTGCACGGCCCGTACATCTCCGAGCAGGAGAGCGCGCGCCTGGCCAGCTTCCTGCGCAAGCAGGGCAAGCCGACCTACGACGAGTCGATCACGGCCGAGGAGAAGACGGCGGCCGACGGCGGCGTCGAGATGGAGAAGGACGATCTCTACGACGAGGCGGCGCGCATCATCGTCCAGAGCGGACAAGCGTCGATCTCGTACCTGCAGCGCCGTCTGCGGATCGGCTTCAGCCGTGCCGCGCGCCTGGTCGACATGATGGAAATGGAGGGGCTCGTCTCCCCCGCCGTCGGCGGCAAGCCGCGCGAGGTGCTCGTCGACAAGTCGTACTTCGACGAGGTGGACGCCCAGCTGCGATGACCCTGACGGCCCGCGCCTTCGTTTCGGCTGTCGCCCTGCTCGCCGTTCTCGGCGCGGCCGCGCTGCCGGTGCGGGCGCAGGATGCCGCACGCACGGCTCCCGTGCCGGCGGAAACGCTCTTCGCCGATGCGTCGGCGAAGGAAACGGCGGTCAGGAAGGCGCTGGCGCCGGACGATCCGAACCCGACGGTGCTGAAAGCGGTCCACACCGTCGTCGCCGAGTACGAGAACGTCGTGCGGCTCTACCCGACGAGCGGCTACTGCGACGATGCGCTCTGGCGCGCGGCGATGCTGGCGCGCGACGCCTTCGAGGAGTTCCGCGAGTCGCGCGAGCGGGCAACCGCGCTGCGCCTCTTCAAGTTCCTCGCGTCCCAGTACCCGTCCAGCAAGTTCGCCCGGCAGGTGTCGTCACAGGTGTCGTGGCTCGACGGGCATCCGGCCACGACGACCACGTCGGCGGCGGCCACGGGTCCGGCCGCGACGACGCTCGCGCGCTCCGAGCCGTCGATCGTGCAGATCAAGGCGATCCGCCGAGCGGTCCTCGCCGACGTCGTCCGCGTCGTCATCGAGCTGGATGCCGAGGTGAGCTTCCACGACGAGCGGCTCGACAGCCCGAGCCGCGTCTTCGTCGACCTGCCCGCTACACGGGTCGACCCGACGTTGAACGATCGGACGCTCCGGTTCGATGCCGACACCGACCTCGTGCGGCAGATCCGGATCGGCCGTCATCCGAACAGCACGACGCGGGTCGTGCTCGAAGCGGCGGGCGTTTCGAGCTACAGCGTCTACCCGCTCTACAGCCCGTTCCGGCTCGTGATCGACTGCCTGCGCGAGAAGCCGATCGCGACGGTGGCCTCGGCGGCGCCGTCGCCGCCGGCGTCCACGATTGCGGAGGTCGCGCCGGCACCGGCCTCGATCCCGGCAGTCGCGGCGCCTGCTCCGCCCGTGCCTGCCCCTGCGCTGTCTCCCGCGCCGCTTGCCACGCCTCCTTCCGTGCCGCTTGCCACCCCCACGGCTCCGATCGCGGTCGCGCCGGTCGTCACGACGCCAGAACCGCCGATGCTCGCGGCTACGCGCGTGCGGTGGATCCTGCCGCTGCCTGCGGCGATCGTCCCGCGGTTCGAGCACACGTCGGAAGCCGATGCGCCGGCCGCAGCCACGTCACGCGTCCCGACCGCATCGCCGCTCCCGGCCAGGCCGGCGCCCGCCACGAAGCCGCCGCTGCCGGCGGCCGAGCCGTCGCAGAACCTGGCCGGCGGCCTGTCGATTGCGCGGCAGCTCGGGCTCGGCGTCTCGCGCATCGTGATCGATCCGGGCCACGGCGGACACGATCCGGGCGCCAAGGGGGGCGGCGTCACCGAGGCGGAGATCGTGCTGGACGTCGCGCTGCGGCTCGAGAAGCTCCTCTCGCGGCTCGACGGGGTCGAGGTGGTGCTGACGCGGCGCGAGGACGAGTTCATCCCGCTGCAGGAGCGAACGGCGATCGCCAACCGCGAGGGGGCGGACCTCTTCCTCTCGATCCACGCCAACGCCAGCAACGCGCAATCGGCCCGCGGCATCGAAACCTATTTCCTGAACTTCGCGTCGAACGGCAGCGCCGCGGCGGTGGCCGCGCGCGAGAACGCCACGTCGCAGCAGACGATGGGCGCGCTGCAGGACGTGGTGAAGGCGATCGCGCTGAACAGCAAGGTGAACGAGTCGCGCGACTTCGCGACCTACGTGCAGCGCGAGATGCTCGACAAGGTCAAGCCGGCCAACAAGACGGTCAAGGATCTCGGCGTCAAGCAGGCCCCCTTCGTCGTCCTGATCGGCGCGTCGATGCCGAGCGTGCTCGCCGAGATCTCGTTCATCACCAACCCGCAGGAGGCGAAGCTGCTGAAGAGCGCCGGCTTCCGCCAGCGGATCGCGCAGGCGCTGTTCGACGGCATCCGCCGGTACCAGGGCTCCCTGAAGCGCGCCCCCACGCTCGCGCAGCAACAGAACTGATTGTCGATTCGACGGGAGAAGTTGACCTTCGTGACCTTCGTCCTTCGTGATGAATGGTTTTGAGATGAGTGTAATGTCACCGCAGCGTCGGCGAAGGTGGTTCAGCCGGCCGTGTAAAGAATGTCCCGCCCATGCTCTGGATCAAGGACGCCAACACCGACACGACACGGAGACGCGATCAGATCACGGAATTCAGGGCTAGCTATTCATCTCGTATGCGCAGAGGAATCTCATTACCCTGACGCATCTGGCGTGCCGCTTCAGTAACCAGGCGGGCATCGCGTCGACGAGCGGTGCGTGCGGTCAGGTCATGCCGACGCCTCGCCCCATCTCACAGTCCGCCACACTCCGTGCAGAAGGCCCTTGTCCGCAGAAACGCCGACGCCTGACGTGCGTAGTTCCGCTCCTCGACGGTCAACGCAGGCGCAACAAGATGGTCGGCGACCCAGAGTCCGAAATAGTACTGCACGCCAAACGCGCCCATCTCGGCGATCGTGCGATCCTTGGACCCCGCATCACACGTGTGCGGCTTCTCGGCATGTCGCGCTTCATGGATATAGCCGAACACACCCGTCGGGAAACCGGTGCGATAGCGTGACGCATCGTGTGCGGGCATATTCATCGTATTGCCGCCACAACAGTTCGGGTTGCCTGTTCCCCGATATTGAATTCTGCGTATGTTCGACGTGAACCATCCCCACAGCGACTTGTCGGTCCAGGGCAGCGGCGCATCGAACTCGAGCCGCTTGAGGAGATACAGCGTCTGATAGGCGCGCTCCTGCAGCCGGGTCAAGTCGACCGAACCATCAGCGGCACGGCAGACGAGCGTGCCGGCGGTCGGATCCTCGAGGAACAGCAACGTCACCTCCGCGTCGATCTCGCGGATGGCCGACGCGGGAGGGCACGGCCACGTGATGTCCAGAAGCGGCACATACGGTCCAACCGGACACCGAGATGAAGGCGACGTCGGCGAACCGCACGCGCACAGCAGCAAGAACACCACCGATAGCCCGATCCATCGCATAGCTTCGGCTATTTATAGCTATCGTTGCAGCCAACTAGACACAATCCGGAAACGGACAAGTTGAGCGCGAACATACACACGCACTTCGCCGAGGTCAATAACATGTTTGCCGCGAGCTCAGACGGCGCTCGCGCTCGAAGCCGCGCCGATCACAGGAGACGTCGCCCTTCGTGACCTTCGTCCTTCGTGATGAATGGTCTTTGAGATGGGTGTAGTGTCACCGCCGCGTCGGCGAAAAACGCCTCAGCCGGTCGCGTGTGAAGAGTCGCACGCTCTGATCAAGGACGCCAACACTGACACGACACGGAGGCGCGATCAGATCCACGGAATTCACGGTTTGCTATTCATGCCGCGCGTTTGACGCCGCGAGGCTCCTGCGACCGTTGCGCAGAGCAGCGCGATCAGCGCGTGATCCGGCCTGCCGGGCCACTGTCTTCTCCGGGACGCTGCTGCGACGCGGACGGAAACGGATCCCCGAACTTGAAGCGGAACAGGTACAGCGCGCCGGCGAAGACGACCGCCAGCACGACGCCGCTGAGCACGAGCACGCCGGTCAGGCCGAGCGAGCCGAGCAGCACGTCGGCGAGCCCTTCGACGTCGCTCGGCGGCTGCATGATCTTGACGACGAAGCTGTCGGGCGGCGGTTGCTGTTGCTGCAGAAGCCAGAGCATCGTCATTTCCACGCGTCGGCCGACAGGGCGAGCTCGACGAGCGTGCGGACCGCCACGCCGGTCGGTCCCTTCGGCATGTACGGCTTCGCCTCGTCGGCCCACGCGGTGCCGGCGATGTCGACGTGCGCCCACGGCAGGCCGCCGGTGAACTCCTTCAGGAACATCGCCGCGGTGATCGAGCTGGCGGGACGTCCGCCGGTGTTCATCATGTCGGCGATCTCGCTCTTCAGCTGATCGCGGTAGTCGTCGAACAGCGGCAGCTGCCACATGCGATCGCCCGCACGCTCGCCGACGCGCCGCACCTGATCCACCCACGACTCCGGCGTGCCGAAGACCCCGCTCGTCGTCTTGCCGAGGGCGACGACGATGCCGCCGGTCAGCGTGGCGACGTCGACCAGATGTGTCGCGCCGAGCTGACGCGCATACCAGAGCGCGTCGCCGAGAATCAGGCGTCCCTCGGCATCGGTGTTCACGACCTCGACCGTCTTCCCTTCGGCGCTGCGCAGGATGTCGCCCGGCTTCAGCGCCCGGCCGCCCGGCATGTTCTCGGTCGCCGGGACGACGCCGACGACGCGGACCGGCGCGTTGAGCCTCGCGATCGCCCGCATCGCGCAGGCCACGGCGGCGCCGCCGCTCATGTCGGTCTTCATCCGCTCCATGCCGTCGGCCGGCTTGATCGAGATGCCGCCCGTGTCGAACGTGACCCCTTTGCCGACGAGGCCGAGCACCGGCCCCTTCGTCACTCCGGCTGGCGTGTAACGGAACACCATGAGCCGCGGCGGCTCGCTGCTGCCGCGCGCGACCCCGAGCAGCATGCGCATGCCGAGCGCCTCGATCTGCTGCTCGTCGAGGACCTCGACCGACACGCCGCCTTCCGCGGTCACCTGCGACGCACGCTCCGCGAACAGGCGCGGCGTGAGCGTGTTGGCCGGTTCGTTCGCCAGCGCCCGGGCGAGGTTGCTCGCCTCGCCGAGCACGCGGCCGCGCGCGACCGCCCCTTCGAGCCGCGCCGGGCTCTCGGGCGACGTATCCCGCAGCGCCGGAATGACGATGGTCAACGCCGGCGGAGGTCCGATGCGCCGCTCGGTCGTCTGGTAGGCGGCGCCGTCGAACTCGGCCAGCGTGAGCCCTTCCGCAATCGCCTGCGCGAAGCCGGCGACGTCGACGTCGCCCGACGGAGCCGCCTGGCCCGGCCGCATGACGAACGCCAGGGTCGACACGCGGCGCGAGCGCGCGGCGAGCGCCACGGCGGTTGCGGCCCGGCGGGCAACACCAGGATCGAAGGCGGCATCGGCACCCGCGCCGATGAGCGCGACGCGCCGCGCCTTCCAGCCGGGATCGACGAGCGGCGTGATGAAGATGTCGAAGGGGCGCCCGGCGAACTCGCCCGACTCGATGGCGCGCGTGAGCTCCCCCGCGCAGGCGGCGTCGAGCCCCTCGAACGCCGAGGATGCTTCGCCTTCGAACCAGGGGCACACGAGCAGGTCTGCCTCGACCGTGCGCGGCGACCCGAATCGACAGGTGATGTTCGTGCTGGCAGGAGTCGACATCTCTTTCATTATCCCCGAACCCGTTGTCGCGCCCCCGCGCGGCCGATACAATGCCGACAGCAGCTCCCTCCGGGCTTGGAGAACGCACATGGTCACCGCTTCCCGCCTCGCCGCTACCGCCGCAGCGCTGCTGCTGTCGTCCGCCAGCGCCGCCGTGCTCGTCGCCGCGCAGCAGAGAGACACAAAGGCGCAGGAGGCCCGCCGGCCGAAGATGACGCTGCGGGCGCAGCCGCAGGTGGCGGTCGCGCCGGTACGTGTGACGATCACGGCTGAGATCGTCGGCGGCTCCGACGATTTCGAGGAGTACTACTGTCCGTCTGTCGAGTGGGACTGGGGCGACGACACGAGCTCGGAGTCGACCTCCGACTGCGAGCCGTACGAGGCAGGCAAAAGCCAGATCAAGCGCCGCTACACGACGCAGCACCAGTTCACGCGTCCCGGCAGCTACAAGCTGTACTTCCACCTGAAGCAGCGGGATCGGATCCTCGGCTCGGCGACAACGACCGTCCAGGTGCAGCCAGGAATCGGGAGCGAGTCGGGGCCGTTCTGAGCTGGATCCTCTTCGCGTCGCCGCGGACCTAAAGGTCCGCGGCTACATCGGACAGATCCGAAAAACGCTCTAAAGTCGGACGCCACATGGCGTTCAGATGGCCCGCCTGAAGGCGGGCCCTACACCGATTCGTCTTCGGCGGCGACGACACGGAAGTCCAGTTCGACGATCGACGACGCTCCGATCGTGAACAGCCGCACTTCCTGTTCCCCATCCTCGTTGACGCCGACAATAGCGTGCATGGCGTCGGCGTAGCCCGATTCGGCGACGTCGGTCGGCGACGGATACGCCCTCGACCGCGGGTGCGAGTGATAGAAGCCGATCACCTCCAGGCCGATGGAGCGGGCGGCTCGCATCGCGGCGATGTGATCGTGCGGATCGATCTGGAATCGAACGGAGCTCTGCTCCAGATTGCGGGCGCGCGCGCTGCCCGCCACGAGCTCGTCGCGACCGATCAGCAGGCCGCAGCACTCGCGCGGCGATTCGTCGCGCGCGTGCGCCAGCAGATCGTGCAGCACGCGCCGGACGATCGCGATCACGGCGCTTCGACGACCATCGCGATCCCCATCCCGCCGCCGATGCAGAGCCCGGCGACACCGTAGCGCAGCTTCCGTGCGCGCAGCGCGTGGACGAGCGTGGTGAGGACGCGCGCGCCGCTGGCGCCGATGGGATGGCCGAGCGCGATGGCGCCGCCGTTCACGTTGACCCGTGCCGGATCGAGCTGCAGCTCGCGGAGCACCGCGACCGACTGCGCGGCAAACGCCTCGTTCAGCTCGAACAGGTCGATGTCGGCGATCCGCAGCCCGGCGCGATCGAGCGCCCTGTGAACCGCCGGCACCGGACCGATACCCATGATCTTCGGGTCGACGCCGGTCGACGCGTACGAGAGGATGCGCGCGAGCGGTCGAGCGCCGATGCGGCGCGCCTTGTCGGCGGTGGCAACCACCATCGCCGACGCACCGTCGTTGATCCCCGACGCGTTGCCCGCCGTGACCGATCCGCCGCTCGCAAAGGCCGGCTTCAACGTCGCGAGCTTCTCGATCGTCGTTCCGGGACGCGGGTACTCGTCGACCACGAACCGCACCGGATCGCCCTTGCGCTGCGGGATCTCGACCGGCACGATCTCCTCCACGAAGGCGCCGCTCTCGATCGCCTGCGCGGCGCGTCGCTGACTCTCGGCGGCGAATGCGTCCTGGTCCGCCCTCGATACACCGAACCGGCGGGCGACCTCTTCGGCCGTGGTCCCCATGTGGCAGGAATGGATCGCGCAGGTCAGCCCCTCGGAGAGCATCGAGTCGATCGCTTCCGCGTTCCCCATGCGGTAGCCCCAGCGCGCCCCCTTCAGCAGGTACGGCGCGTTCGACATCGACTCGGTTCCACCCGCGACCATCGTGTCGACGTAGCCGACGCGGATCGCCTCCACCGCGTGCACGACCGCCTGCAGTCCGGATCCGCACACGCGGTTGACCGTTTCTCCCGGCACTTCGTTCGGCAGGCCCGCCTTCAGCGCCGCCTGCCGCGCCACGTTCATGCCTGCACCCGCCTGCAGCACGCACCCGAGCACGACGTCGCCGGCGTCCTCGCCCGCCACTCCGGCGCGGCGGACGGCCTCGCGTATCACGATCGCACCGAGATCCACCGCGGACAGATCCTTCAACGTGCCGCCGAACGATCCGATCGCCGTGCGGCAGGCGCCGAGGATGACGACTTCGAAGTCCTTATTCAAAGGTGCCCACCTTGTCGGGGATGAGGAGCGGCGCGCCGGTCGCAGCCGTGACCTGATCGCGCGTCGCGCCGGCCGCGATTTCACGGAGCACGAGCCCTTCGGGCGTCACCTCGATCACCGCAAGATCGGTGACGATGAGGTTGACGACCTTCAGGCCGGTGAACGGGAGCGTGCAGCGCTCGAGGATCTTGTGGCCGCCGTCCTTCGTCGTGTGCTCCATCGCGACGATGACCCGTTTGGCGCCCGCGACCAGGTCCATCGCGCCGCCCATCCCCTTCACCATCTTGCCGGGGATCATCCAGTTGGCGAGGTTCCCTTCGCGGTCGACCTGCAGCGCGCCGAGGACCGTCACGTCGATGTGGCCGCCGCGCACCATGGCGAACGAGTCGGCGCTGCTGAAGTAGGAGCAGCCGGGCGTCTCGGTGACGGTCTCTTTGCCCGCGTTGATCAGATCGGGATCGACCTCGCTCTCGAGCGGGTACGGACCGACGCCGAGCATTCCGTTCTCCGAGTGCAGCGTGATGTCGATGCCGGGCGGCACGAAGCTCGCCACCAGCGTCGGCATCCCGATGCCGAGGTTGACGTAGTCGCCGTCCTTCAGCTCGCGCGCCACCCGTCGAACGATCCGGGTCCGCACGTCGGTGGCTCCGCTCATGACTGTCGCACCACGCGCTTCTCGATGCGCTTCTCGTAGGACTCGCCCTGGATGATCCACCGCACGAAGATCCCCGGCGTGACGACGTGATCGGGATCGATCTCGCCCGGCTCGACGAGGTGCTCGACCTCGGCAATCGTGACGCGGCCGGCGGTGGCCATCACCGGGTTGAAGTTGCGGGCCGTCCGCCGGTACACGAGGCTGCCGAGGCGATCGCCCTTCCACGCCTTGACGAACGCGAAGTCGGCGGTGAGCGGCTGCTCGAGCACGTACGGGCGCCCGTCGATGACGCGCGTCTCCTTGCCCTCGGCCGCAAGCGTGCCGTAGGCCGTCGGCGTGAAGAAGCCGCCGACGCCTGCGCCGCCCGCGCGGATGCGTTCGGCCAGCGTTCCCTGCGGAACGAGCTCCACCTCGAGCTCGCCCGTGAGGAACTGCCGTTCGAACTCCTTGTTCTCGCCGACGTAGCTGGCGATCATCCTGCGGATCTGCCGCGTCCGCAGCAGCACGCCGAGCCCGAACTCGTCGACGCCGGCGTTGTTGCTGATGACGGTGAGCTGGCGCGTGCCGCGATCGCGGAGCGCCCGAATCAGGTTCTCGGGGATGCCGCACAGGCCGAATCCGCCGACCAGGATGGAGGCGCCATCGGGCACGAGCGCCACCGCCTCGGCGGCGCTCGAGAGCACCTTGTTCATGGGTGGATTATAGCTGCGCGCGAGCGACGAGCTGGTCGCGCCAGCGCGCGGCGTCGGCGAAGAGCGCCTCCAGCCGGCCACCGTCGCGGAGGTCGTCGCGCAGCGACGCGAGCACGGCGATGAGCGCGTCGATCGCCGGCGCGATCTCGTCCGCGTTGCTGCCGGCGATGTCGCGCCAGATGTCGGCGGGGCTCGACGCCAGGCGCGTCGTGTCGGCGAGGCCGCCGCCGGCGAGCGCGAGCCCCTCGCGTCCGACCGCCGTGCCGACGACCTGCATCAGCGCGCTCGCGGCGAGCTGCGGCAGATGGCTGACGTAGGCGAGGACGCGATCGTGATCCTCCGGCGTCATCACGCACGCCCGCGATCCGATCATCGTCACGAACGTCTGGAGCGTCGTCACGTCGGCGGCGTCGGCGTCACGCGACGGCGTCAGGATCCACGGCCGGTTCACGAAGAGGTCGGCGCGCGCGTATTGCAGGCCGCCGAACGCGGTGCCGCCGAGCGGATGCCCGCCGACGAAGGTGAACCGCGCTGGCAGATCGGCCGCCGCGCGAACGATATCGCGCTTCGTGCTGCCGACGTCGGTGATGATCGCGGCACCCGACACGTACCGTTCGAGCTGTGCGAGCAGCGACAGGTTCTGTCGCACCGGCGCGGCGAGCACGATCAGATCGGCGTCGGCGAGCGCGGAGAGCTCGGTCGACGCCTCGTCCACGATGCGGCGGCGCGCCGCCTCGGCGACGACGTCGGGACGATCGACGCCGGCCAGGTGCACCGACGGCCACTGCTCGCGCGACGCCAGCGCAATCGACCCGCCGATGAGGCCGACGCCGACGATTCCGATGCGGCGAAAGGGCGGCTCGGTCGCGCTCACTTCCCCCATCCACGCCGCGGCGTCGCCTCGAGGCAGATGCTGCGGCCGATGGCCGGCGCGATGATGCGGAGCTCGGCCATCAGGCGATCGAACTGCGCCGGGAACATCGACTGCGCGCCGTCGCTCAGCGCGTGGTCGGGATCGCAGTGCACCTCGATGATCAGGCCGTCGGCGCCGGCGGCCACGGCGGCGCGCGCCATCGGCGCCACCATGTCGCGGCGTCCCGCGCCGTGACTCGGATCGGCAATCACCGGCAGGTGGCTCAGCTTCTTCACCATCGCGATGGCCGAGACGTCGAAGGTATTGCGCGTGGCGGTCTCGAAGGTGCGGATGCCGCGCTCGCAGAGGATCACGTCGGTGTTCCCGCCGCTCAGGATGTACTCCGCCGACAGCAGCCACTCCTCGATCGTCGCCGAGATGCCGCGCTTGAGGAGGACCGGCTTGCGCCGGTGGCCCAGCTCGCGGAGCAGCGTGAAGTTCTGCATGTTGCGCGCGCCGACCTGGAAGATGTCGCAGTAGCGATCGATCAGGTCGGCCTGGCTGATGTCCATCACCTCGGAGACGAGCGCCATGTTCTCGGCGGTCGCCGCGTCGCGCAGCAGCCGCAGCCCTTCTTCGCCGAGCCCCTGGAACGCATATGGGGAGCTGCGCGGCTTGAAGGCGCCGCCGCGCAGGATCTTCGCGCCGGCGCGGCGCACGGCGGCGGCGGTCGTCCGCACCTGCTGCTCGCTCTCCGCCGAGCAGGGGCCCGCCATGACGATCACCTCGTCGCCGCCGATCCGGATGTCGCCGACCGTCACCACCGTCGGCTCCGACTTGAAGGTGCGGCTCGCGAGCTTGTAGGGGGACGAGATGCGCACCACCTCGTGCACGCCGTCCATCATCTCGATGAGGCCGGCGTCCGGCCGCCCCTGTCCGACCGCGCCGAGCACCGTGCGGGAGACGCCGGTCGATTTGTGGACGTCCATCCCCATCTCGACCAGGCGGGCGACGACCCGCTCGATCTGCTCGTCGGTCGCCCCTTCCTGCATCACCACTACCATGATCGTCCGCCAGTTCTATCGAGTTCAGAGTGCAGAGTTCAGAGTGCAGAATGCAGAGTGCAGAATGCAGAGTGCAGAGTGCTGAATTCTGGCTGCTCGCGTTCCAGTTTTGATTTTCGAGTTTTCAGTTTTGAGTTTCTTCCGCTTCCCCATGCACGACACGCCGTTCGAGGCGTCGCGCCTCGTCGATGATCCGCTCGAACAGCCGCGCGATCGCGTCGGGCCCGAGCGGACCTTCGGTCGCGATCGTCCGCACGTGCTGCAGCACCTGCTTCTCGCGATCGGGCTGGTAGACCTCCATCCCGATCTCCTTCTTCAGCCGGCCGATCTCGCAGACGCAGCGCGCCCGCTCGTTGAGCAGCCGCACGAGCACTTCGTCAACCCGATCGATGTCGTTGCGCAAGTCGTCCAGCGTCATGACTACGCCTGTGAAGGGACGCAGGCCGCGCGCAGCGACCTGACGTACGTCTCGACCCGGGGAATCAGATCGCCCGACTGCCCCGCCTCCGCGATGAGCGCGACGAGCGCGCTGCCGACCACCGCCGCGTCGGCATAGCTGCCGACCTCGGCCACGTGTTCCGGCCGCGAGATCCCGAACCCGAGCGCCAGCGGCATCTCGGTCACCGCGCGGATCCGCTGCACCATTTCTCTCGCCCCCGACGCGACCGTGTCGCGCGCGCCGGTAACGCCGAGCCGCGAGATCCCGTACAGAAAGCCGCGTCCCAATTCGGCCGCCTTCCGGATGCGCGCGTCGGTGGTCGTCGGGCTCAGGAGGAAGATCGTGTCGAGGCCGGCCGCGGCGATCGTGTTGCGGAACTCGTCGGCCTCCTCGATCGGCAGATCGAGCGCGAGCACGCCGTCGACGCCGGCGGCCGCCGCGCGTGCGGCAAACCGATCGAGCCCCATCCGCAGGAGCGGGTTCGCGTAGCTGAACACGACGATCGGCGTCTCGACGTCGTTCCGCACCTGTGCGATCACCTCCAGCGCCGTGCGAAGGCTCCCGCCCGCCGCCAGCGCGCGCTCGGTGGCGCGCTGGATCACCGGGCCGTCGGCCAGCGGGTCGGAGAACGGCACGCCGACTTCGAGCACGTCGGCGCCCGCCCGTGCGAGCGCCCTGAGGATGTCGGCCGACCGCGGCAGATCGGGATCGCCCGCGGTCGTGTAGGTCACGAGCCCCGGACGTCCTTCCTTTCGCAGCCGCGCGAACGTATCAGCGAGCCTCGACATATTTCTCCATCGTGTGGACGTCCTTGTCGCCGCGCCCGGACAGGTTCACCAGGATCACCGCCTCGGGCCCGAGCTCGCGCCCGAGCCGCCCGGCGTACGCGATCGCGTGAGACGACTCGAGCGCCGGCAGGATCCCCTCGAGCCGCGCCAGCCTCTTGAACGCCTCGATCGCCTCATCGTCGGTGACGTAGGCGTACTCGGCGCGGCCGATGTCGCGCAGGTACGCGTGCTCGGGACCGATCGCGGCGTAGTCGAGCCCGGCCGATATCGAGTGCGTCAGCTCGATGTTGCCATCTTCGTCCTGCAGCACGTAGGTGCGCGTCCCCTGCAGCACGCCGGTGCTGCCGCCGGCGAAGCGCGCCGCGTGACGGCCGCGGACGATCCGCTCGCCGCCCGCCTCGACGCCGATCAGCCGCACCCCTTCGTCGGCAATGAACGCATCGAAGATCCCCATCGCGTTGCTGCCGCCGCCGACGCAGGCGACGACGACGTCCGGCAGACGGCCCGCCTGCTGCTGGATCTGGACGCGCGCCTCGCGACCGATCACCGACTGGAAATCGCGCACCATCAATGGGTACGGATGCGGGCCGAGCACCGAGCCGAGCAGGTAGTACGTGTCGGTCACGTTGGTGACCCAGTCGCGCATCGCCTCGTTGATCGCGTCCTTCAGCGTCCGGCTCCCCGAGTCGACGCCGACGACCTCGGCGCCGAGCATCCGCATGCGAACGACGTTGAGCGCCTGGCGCGCCATGTCGTCGACGCCCATGTAGACGTGGCACTCGAGGCCGAGAAGGGCGCACGCGGTCGCGGTCGCCACGCCGTGCTGGCCGGCGCCCGTCTCGGCGACGATCCGCTTCTTGCCCATGCGGACCGCGAGCAGCGCCTGGCCGAGCGCGTTGTTGATCTTGTGCGCGCCGGTGTGCGTGAGGTCCTCGCGCTTCAGAAACACACGCGCGCCGCCCGAGGCCGCCGAGAGCCGCTTCGCTTCGTAGATCGGCGTCGGACGGCCGACGTAGTGCGTGAACAGATCGGCCAGTTCCTGCCTGAACGCGGCGTCCTCGCGAATCCGGTAGTAGGCGCGCTGGAGCTCCTCGATCGGCTCGACGAGCGTTTCGGGGACGTACTTGCCGCCGTAGGCGCCGAAGTAGCCGCGATCGTCAGGATCGCGTCGAACAGGTATCTGCATGACCCTCAGTGGCGGACGACAGCGTCCGCGTTGACGTTCCTCAAAGCGTTGAACAGCGCCTCGATGCGCGCGGCGCTCTTGATGCCCGGCGTCTCCTCGACGCCCGACGATACGTCGATGCCGAACGGCCGAACGATCCGCACGGCATCGGCGACGTTGTCCGCCGTGATGCCGCCGGCCAGCAGGATCCGCCGGCTCGCCGCGATCCGCGCCGCCGCCTCCCAGTCGGCACGTCGCCCCGTGCCGCCGCGCCGATCGCGGTCCTCGGCGTCGACGAGCAGCAGGACCTGCTGCGGCCACGCGTCCGCGGCGGCGCGATCGATGCGCCCGACGGCCTTTACCACCGGACGATTGACACGCGCCGCGATCTCCGGCGTCTCGTCTCCGTGCAGCTGCACCGCGCCGAGGCCGGCGAGATCGCTCACGGCGTTCACCTGCTCGGCTGTCTCGTTGACGAACACGCCGACCGGCGTCACGAACGGCGGCAGCGTCCGCACGATCGCGCGCGCACGCTGCGGCTCGATGTAGCGCGGGCTCCGCGGCCAGAAGATGAAGCCGACCGCCGACGCCCCGCACGCGACAGCCACCGCCGCATCATCCGCGCGCGTGATGCCGCAGATCTTCACGAACATCGTGCCGCCTCGAGCAGCGACCGGAGCGCCGCGCCAGGATCGGCATCGGTCATGAACCGCTCCCCGATCAGAAACGCCCTGTACCCGAGCGACGACAACCGCGCGAGATCCGCAGGCGAGCGCAGGCCGCTCTCGCTGACGGCCGTCACCTGCGTCGGCATCATCGCCACCAGCGATTCCGACGCGTGCACGTCGACCGCGAGCGTCCGGAGGTTGCGGTTGTTCACGCCGATGATCTCGGCGCCGGCGTCGACCGCGACGCTCAGCTCAATCGCATCGTGCACTTCGACCAGCACGTCGAGCTCGAGCTGCCGCGCGATCCGCATCAGGTGCCGCAAATCGGCCGGCGCGAGCGCCGCGACGATCAACAGCGCCGCGTCGGCGCCTGCCGCGCGCGCCTCGAGCAGCTGGTACTCGGAGACGATGAAGTCCTTGCGCAGCAGCGGGACACCGACCGCGGCACGCACCGCCTCGAGGTGCGCGACGGCGCCGTCGAAGAACGTCGGCTCGGTGAGCACCGAGATGGCCGCCGCTCCCGCCGCCTCGTACGCGCGGGCAATCGCGACCGGATCGTAGGACGCGCGCAGCACGCCGCGCGACGGCGATCGGCGCTTGCACTCGGCGATCACGTTCCACCGATCGGCGCGCGCGAGCCCGGCGGCGAAGCAGCCCGGGCGCATCGTGCGCGCCAGCGCGCGCCGCTCCAGGTCGGCGGCCGATTCGCGCGCGGCGCGGACCGCGGTGGTCTGCCGCGTCGCCGCGACGATCGTCGCGAGCAGATCGGCGGTCCCCGCGTCGGCCGTCATCGCGCCGCTCCCGCCTGTGCGGCTCCGCTCGCCGCATCGTCGCGCGACAGCGCCGCCAGGCGATCGAGCGTCGCGCGCGCGGCCCCTTCCGCAATCGCGCGGCGCGCCCGTGCCATGCCGCCGGCAATCGACTCCGCTTCTCCTGCGACGAACAGCGCTGCGCCCGCGTTCAGCACGACGACGTCGGCGGCGGCTCCCGGCACCCCGTCGAGGACGTCACCGATGATGCGCGCGTTCTCCGACGACGATCCGCCTTTGAGCGCGTCCGGCGACGCTTTGTGCAGCCCGACGTCGCCCGGGTGCAGATAGAACGTCTTCACCGCGCCGTCGAAGCACTCCGAGACTTTCGTGTACCCGGTCGTCGAGATCTCGTCGATCCCGTCCGCCCCGTGCACGACCCACGCACGCTCCGACCCGAGCAGCATCAGCGCTCGCGCCAGCAGCTCGGTGAGCTCCGATCGCGGCACGCCGACGATCTGGCGCGTCGCCCCCGCGGGGTTCGTGAGCGGTCCCAGCAGGTTGAACGCCGTGCGGACGCCGAGCGCCTTGCGCGTCGCCGCGGCATGACGCATCGACGGATGGAAGGTCGGCGCGAAGAAGAACCCGAGGTTCGCCTCGGCCAGGCATCGCTCGACGACGTGCGGTGGGGCCCCGACCTGGACGCCGAGCGCCTCGAAGACGTCGGCGCTCCCCGAGAGGCTCGACACCGAACGGTTCCCGTGCTTGGCGACGCGCACGCCGCACGCTGCCACGACGATCGCGGCGCACGACGAGATGTTGAAGGTGCCCGACCGATCGCCGCCCGTTCCGCACGTGTCGAAGACCGGCGCGTAGGTCCGCGACAGCTTCACCGCCTGCGCGCGCATGGTGCGCGCGAGACCGACGAGCTCCGCCGGCCGCTCTCCTTTCATCACCAGGCCCACCAGCAGTGCCGCGATCTGCGCATCGGCGGCGCGTCCTTCCATGACCTCGGTCATGGCGGCCGCCGCCTCGTCCATCGTCAGATCGTGGTGCCGAATCAGCTTCTCGATGAGCGCCGGCAGCATCAGTCGAGCCGTCCTTCGAGGAAATTGCGCAGGATCCGTCGTCCTTCGCTGGTCAGGATCGACTCGGGATGGAACTGGACGCCGTGCACCGGCCAGGTGCGGTGCCGCAGCCCCATGATCGCGCGGTCGTCCTGCGTGCGCGCCGTGACCTCGAGCGCCTCGGGCAGGCCTTCCTCTGCGACGATGAGCGAGTGATACCGCGAGGCGTCGAACGGCGCCGCGAGCCCGGTGAACACGCCGCGGCTGTTGTGCTCGATGGTCGACGTCTTGCCGTGCATCGGCGCAGCCGCCCTGACGACCTCTCCGCCGAAGACCGCTCCGATCGCCTGATGCCCGAGGCAGACGCCGAAGATCGGCGTCCTGTCTCCCATCCGGCGGATGACCTCCATCATCACGCCCGCATCTTCCGGCCGTCCCGGCCCCGGCGAAAGGACGATGCGTTCCGGATGCATCGCGATGATCTCGTCCACCGTCACCTCGTCATTGCGCTTGACGACAACGTCGGCGCCCAGCTCGCCGAGATACTGAACGAGGTTGTAGGTGAACGAATCGTAGTTGTCGAGAACGAAAACCATTACTGCACCCCGCACCCTGCACCTTGCACCCTGCACCAGCACCCTGCACCCAGCACCTTGCACCCTGCACCCGTTAGAGCCCCGCCTGCGCGAGCTCGAGCGCCCGCAAGGCGGCCTTCGCCTTGTCGCGCGTTTCTTCGTATTCCGCCGTCGGGTTCGAATCCATGACGATCCCGGCGCCGGCCTGCACGTACGCCTTGCCGCCGGACATGATGACCGTCCGGATCGCGATGCAGAAATCGAGGTTGCCGGCGAAATCGAGATAGCCGACCGCGCCGGCGTACAGCCCGCGGCCCGACGGCTCGAGGTCGTGGATGATCTGCATCGCGCGCACCTTCGGCGCGCCGGAAACCGTTCCCGCCGGAAAGCAGGAGACGAGCGCGTCGAGGCGATCGCAGTCGCTCGACAGGCGACCCTCGACAACCGACGTGAGGTGCATCACGTGCGAGAAGCGCTCGAGCGCCATGAACTGCGGCACGCGGACCGAGCCGTAATCGCACACCCGTCCGACGTCGTTGCGCCCGAGATCGACCAGCATCACGTGCTCGGCGCGCTCCTTCTCGTTGCGCTTCAGCTCCTCGGCGAGCCGCACGTCCTCTTCGTCGGTGCGGCCGCGGCGGCGCGTGCCGGCAATCGGGTGCGTCTCGACGCGCGCCCCTTCGACGCGCACCAGCATCTCCGGCGACGACCCGACGACCGACACCCCCGCCATACGGATGAAATACATGTACGGCGACGGGTTCACGTGCCGCAACGCGCGGTACACCGTGAACGGATCGGCCTCGATGTGCGTCTCGAAGCGCTGCGACAGCACGACCTGGTAGATGTCGCCCGCCGCGATGTGCTCCTTCGCGGTGCGCACCTGCGCCTCGAACTGCTCGCGCGTGAAGTTCGACGTGAGCTGCAGCGCCTCGTCGTGCGCCTTGCGCGTCACCGACAGGTTGCGCTCGAGCTCGCGCTCGAGAAACCCGATCTTCGCGCACGCGAAGTGGTACAGCGACTCGAGGTCGTCGTCCGCGGTGATACGGGCGTTCGCGATGAGGAGGATCCGGTGCTGCACGTGATCGAACGCCAGCACCGTATCGAACAGCATGAACCCCGCATCGTCGGAGCCGTCGGCCCCCTGGCCGAGATCGCCGAGCACCGGCTCGAACCACGACGAGGCGCCGTAGCCGAAGTACCCGACCGCGCCGCCCGTGAAACGCGGCAGGTCCGGCACGAACGGCGAGCGGAAGTCGGTCATCAGCCGGCGCAGCGTCTCGACGAACGGCGCGTCGCTCGCCGACACCTCGCCGGCGCGCTCGATCGTCGTCGTTCCCTTGCGGGAACGGAGGATGAGAAACGGATCCTTGCCGAGGAACGAGTAGCGGCCGACGTGCTCGCCTCCTTCCACGCTCTCGAGCAGGAACGCGTAGTCGGCGTCCTCGGCGATCTTCAGAAACGCCGACACCGGCGTGAGCAGGTCGGCGACGATCTCCTTGACGACCGGGACGAAGGTGCCGCGCTGGGCGAGCTCCGTGAACTCCTCAAACGAGGTGATCTTCATCGCTGTTGAACTCCGAAAGCCGCCGCGAGGCGGCGGCACGCATCACGCTGGCGGGGGACGACACGCCGGTCCACCACTCGAACTGCTCGCGCGCCTGCGCGACGAGCATGTCGAGGCCGCCAATCGTGTCGGCGCCAGCCGTCGCGGCGTCGCGCATCAGCCGCGTGACCGCCGGGTTGTAAACGAGGTCGTAGACGAGCCCGCGCGTGACCGCCGACGCCGCCAGCGGACTCTGGTTGATCCGTGGGTGCATGCCGAGCGGCGTGCAGTTGACGAGCAGGTCCCACGAGTCGGACGCCGGCGGCAACGTCGCGGCGGTTCCCCCGACGAGCGACGCCACGTCGCGTGCCTTCTCGACGTCGCGCGCGTAGACGGCGACCGTCGCCCCTTCCGAGGCGAGCGCGACGGCGACGGCTCGCGCCGATCCGCCCGCGCCGAGGATGGCGGCACGCTTCCCTCGCACGGTGACGTGACGATCCCGCAGCGGCTGGAGGAACCCGCTCACGTCGGTGTTGCGGCCGCTCCATACCTCGCCGTCCATCTTCAGCGTGTTCAGCGCGCCGACCTGCCGCGCGACCGGATCGACCTGCTGCACCCGCTCCATCAGCGGCACCTTGTACGGGATCGTGACGCTTGCGCCCTTCAGACCGAACCCTCGCGCGAACGCCACGAAGTCGTCGACGTCGGCGGCCGGCAGCGGCAGATACACCGCGTTGAGGCCGGCGGCGCCGAACGCCGCGTTGTGCATGGCCGGCGACACCGAGTGCGCCACCGGCAGGCCGACGAGCCCGTACACCGCGGTGTTCGCGTCGATCGATCGAAACCGGAACTGCTCGAGCAGCTTTCGCGCACCCACCTGCCCGACGTCGAGCACGCCGCCGGCGTAGGTCCAGGCGCTGCCGAACCGCTGCGCGAGGATCCGGGTCGTCAGCCCCGCTTCGCCCATCGCGATGAGGACGGCGCGCTGCTCCTCGCCGAAGGTCCGGCTCAGATCGAGGAGCGTAAGGCAGTCGGAGAGCCGGTTCGCCTTGACGGCGATCTTGATCACCGCCGCGCCGGTCGATCGCATCGCGCGCGCCCGCTCGTCGAGGTCGGCGGGCACGCCGGCGAAGTCGTGCGACGAGAGCACGATCCGGCGGCCTCCGTCGCGCGAGACCAGGTCGGAGAAGTCCGCGCGCCACTCGACGTCGACGTAGTCGGCGCCAAGATCGAGCGCCTGGTGCAGGAGCCGGCGCCGCTCCTCTTCGGAGCCCTGGAATCCGCCGCCCTCCCAGCCCGCCCGGCAGGTCACGATGACCGGCAGACGGCGCCCGTCGAGCGCCGCGGCGACGTCAGGATCGTCGACGCTGTCGATCCGCAGCTCGACGATGTCGGCTTCGGTGATGAGATCGCGGCGCCGCCGCAGTTCGGCGGTGGTCGGCGCGGTCACGGTGACGCAGAGCAGCGGGTTCGTAGTCACAGGTCAAAAAAAAAGCCTCTTCAACCGGAGGGCTGAAGAGGCAATCAGAATTCGTCGCGCAGTGGCAGTCAGGCCAGAGCGGCAGCCCCTTCAGAGACGCGCCAGTACCACCACGTCGTCGGACGCAGGAATGCCCCGGTCGTGAGGCTGGCGGACGGAAGGGAGATCGAAGCAGTCACGGAAGAACCAGACGTTACCAGACGGCCGGCTCGAGTGTCAACGGAAAGCCCATTTCTCCTTGACCGGTAAGCACTTCTCCTCTATAACCGAAATTGGTCCCATGCCTCTCCGACGCCTTGTCATTGCCGCGAGTCTCGCGCTCCTCGGCCTGTCCAGCCTGCGCGCCGCCACCCCGCAAATGGATGTCGACGACATCCGGCCGGGCATGGTCGGCGTCGGCCGGACGGTGTTCAACGGCACGCAGGTCGAAGAGTTCAGGGCGCACATCATCGGCGTCATCGAGAACGTCATCGGCACGCAGCGCAACCTGATCCTCGCGAAGCTCGAGGGAGGGCCGCTGGCCAATACCGGCGTCATCGCCGGGATGAGCGGCAGCCCGGTCTACATCGACGGGCAGCTGATCGGCGCCGTGTCGTACGCGCTCGGCAGCTTCTCCAAGGAACCGATTGCCGGCATCACGCCGATCGCCGAGATGACCGACGCGACCGCCTTCACCGCGCCGCGGGCGCCCGGGACGCGCGTGCAGGTGGAGTTTCCGATCACGCCTGAAAACCTGGTCGGCGCGTTCCGCAAGGCGCTCAACTGGAACCGTCCGTTCGCCGAACGCCCCTCCGACGCGCAGTTGAGTGGCGTCTCGGGCATTGCCGGCGTCGGCGGCGAGATCGGCACGATGCTGCGGCCGATCGCGACGCCGCTGGTGATGTCCGGTTTCGAGCCGGCGATGTCCGATCCGCTCGTCGGTGCCTTCAGAAACGCCGGCTTCCTGCCAATGGGGACCGCCGCGGCGGCCAGGCCCGGAATGGCCGACTTCGAGGGGCCGCTCAAGCCGGGCGACGCGGTCGGCGTCACCTTCGTGAGCGGCGATCTGGAGCTTGGCGCAACCGGAACGGTCACGCACATCGACGACACCAAGGTCTACGCGTTCGGTCACCCGATGTACAACCTCGGGCCGATCGAGTTCCCGATGACCCGCGCCTACGTCTACACCGTCCTGCCGAGCCTTTTCTCGTCCGCGAAGCTCTCGAGCACCGGCGAGGTGATCGGCACCTTCCAGCAGGATCGCGCGACCGCGATTGCGGGCCGGCTCGGTCCCGGCCCGGCGCTGCTGCCGGTGACGATGACGCTGGAAGCGGATCGGGGCGGCAGCCGCACGTTCACATTCAGCGCGGTGAAGGATCAGCTGTTCGGGCCGCTGATGACCTACACCGCGCTCGTCAACACGCTCACCTCGTACGAGCGGCAGTTCGGCACCTCCACCTACGCGGTGCGGGGGACGCTCAAGCTGCGCAATCACGAGCCGATCGTGCTCGACAACATGTTCGCGGGCGAGAACGCCGCTTCGAATACCTCGGCCTACGTCGTCGCGCCGATTACCGCGCTGGTGAACAACGAGTACGAGAGCGTCGATATCGAGGGGCTCGACATCGCGGTCAAGTCGACCGAGCGCCCGCAGACGGCGACGCTCGAGCGCGTCTGGATCGACGATCCGCGTCCGCGTCCCGGACGCACCGTGCCGCTCAAGGTGCTGCTCCGCAGCTACCGCGGTGAAGACATCGTCCAGACGATTCCGATCGAGATTCCGTCGAACGCGCGCGGCAGCCTCGCGCTGATGGTGAGCGACGGCCAGCGGCTGAACCAGACCGAGCAGCGCGAAGCGCGCGCGACGCAGCCGCGCAGCGTGCCGCAGCTGGTGCGGACGCTGAACAGGACCCGCCGCAACAACACGATTTACGTCAAGCTCCTCGGATCGGATGCCGGCGCCGTGGTGAGCGGCGAACTGCTGCCGTCGCTGCCGCCGTCGGTGCTCGCGGTCATCGAGGCCGATCGCAGCAGCGGCAACGTGAACCCGCTGCAGACCGCGACGCTCGGCGAGTGGCAGCTTCGCACAGACGAGGCCGTCAGCGGCGTCCGCACGCTCACCATCCAGGTTGCCGCGAACTGACCCGCGGTCCGACTTCTTGCAGAGACATACGATGGCCATATCCTCGCTCGCGCGGCGGGCCGCCGTCGCCGCGGCGCTCGTCGCGTGCCTTGGCGGCGCGCTGCACGCGTCCTCGCCGAAGTTCTTCACCGCGGCCACGCAGGCCGATTTCCTCAAGGGGGACCTCGAGAACCTGTCGATCGACGTCCGCGGACAGCTGACGCTCGGTCCCGCCTCCGAGCTCGTCTACGAGTCGCCGTCGCCCTTCGTCTGGACCGTCGTCCCCGCGCCCGACGGCACGCTGTACATCGGCACCGGCAACGACGGCAAGGTGTTCCGCGTCGACGCCAACGGGCGCGGATCGCAGATCTTCGACGCGACGGAGCTCGAGATCCACGCCATCGCGCTGGCGCCTGACGGCGGCATCTTCGCGGCCAGCTCGCCCGACGGCAAGATCTACCGCGTGGATCGCAACGGGACGGCGACCACCTTCTTCGATCCCGAGGAGAAGTACATCTGGGCGCTGGCGGTCGACGCGAAGGGCAACGTGTACGCGGCGACCGGCGAGAAAGGGATCGTCTACCGGATCGCGCCAGACGGGAAGGGCGCTCCGTTCTACGACACGAAGGCGACGCATGCGACGGCGCTGGCGTTCGACCGCGGCGGCAACCTCCTGGTCGGCACCGAGTCGCCCGGCCGCGTGCTTCGCGTCGACGGCAACGGCAAGGGATTCGTGCTGCTCGACTCGCCGTATCAGGAGATCCGCACGCTGAAGATCGACGACAAGGGGGTGCTCTGGGTGGCGGCGGCAAACGGCCGCCCCGGGAGCCTCAACGCGCCGTCGACGCCGACGGACGGCGGCACGCCGCAGACGACCGGATCGGCCGCGTCTGGAGCGGCGCCGGTGCCGTCGGTCTCGGTCTCGACCGAGATCACCGCGGTCGTCGTCGATTCCGCGAGCGCCTCGTCGTCCGGCGCCACGACACGCCCCTCGTCAGGTCCCTCGAAAGGCGCGCTGTACCGCATCGCACCCGACGGTCTCTGGGATCTCGTGTGGGATTCGCGGGACGATCTGCCGTACGACCTGGCGTTCGACGGCGCAGGCGCGTTGATCGTGGCGACCGGCGACAAGGGCAAGATCTACCGCCTCGAAGGCGATCCGGTCCGTCCGATGCTGCTCGCGCGGGCGTCGGCCCAGCAGGTCACGTCGGTCCATCGCGACCCGCGCGGCCGCTTCGTCTACGCCACCGCGAACCCGGGCAAGCTGTCGCGCCTGTCGTCGGAGCGCGCGGGACGCGGCGTCTACGAGTCGGAGGTCCGCGACGCCGAGATGGTCTCGTCCTGGGGCTCGATCACCTGGCGCGGATCGGCAGCCGGCTCGAACAGGATCGAGATCTCGACACGCAGCGGCAACACCGAGACGCCGGACGAGACCTGGAGCGACTGGTCGGCGCCGTACTCGCAGTCAGGATCTCCAATCGCGAGCCCGAAGGCGCGCTACATCCAGTGGCGCGCCGTGCTGACCGGATCGGGCGACGGCCCGTCGCTCACCTCGATCACGACGGCGTACCTGCAGCGCAACGTCAGGCCCCAGGTGCGCTCGATCACGGTGCATCCTCCCGGCATCGTCTTCCAGAAGCCGTACAGCACCGGCGATCCCGATCTCGCGGGCTTCGACAACCAGACGACGCCCGAGCGGAAGCTGACGCAGGCGGCACAGAACCAGTCGCAGGGAAACGCGATGGGCCGCCGCACCTATCAGAAGGGGCTCGAGACGCTGCAGTGGCGGGCCGAGGACGAGAACGAAGACGAGCTGACCTACACGGTGCAGTACCGGCGTGAGGGGGAATCGGCCTGGAAGGTCCTGCGCAACGACCTGACCGACACGATCCTCGTCTGGGATACGACGACCGTGCCGAACGGCACCTACTTCGTGCGGGTCGTCGCCTCCGATGCGCCGTCGAACTCCGCCGACACCGCCCTTACCGGGGAGCTGGACAGCTCGGCGTTCGACATCGACAACACCGCGCCGGTCTTCTCGAAGACGGGAATGCGCACCGACGCGGGCCGGACGACCGTGAGCTTCGACATCACCGACGATCACTCGCCGATCCAGCGCGTCGAGTACTCGCTCGACGGCACGGAGTGGCGCGCCGTCTTTCCGGTGGACGGCATCGCCGACTCGCGCGCCGAGCACTACGAGGTGGCGGTCGAGGGACGCGTGCCGCCGCGCGGCATCACGCTGCGCGCGCTCGACACGATGAACAACGTCGCGACGACGCAGGTGGAGGCCCCGTAGGTGTAGTGGACGCCCCGTAAGTGTAGTGCCCGCCTTCAGGCGGGCCCGGCGAGGTCCGGCTGAATTCACTTTGGCCGGACGCCTCGCGCTTACAGCAGCGTCGGGAGCGGCGTGCTGGAGACGCGGGCGTCGACGCGCCGCTTGCGCGGCGGCGGTGTGGTGTTGGACGGTGCGCCGGCGCCCGGCACGTCCATCCGGAGCTTCGGGGCCCGGACCGTGGTGTTGGCGACGAGCCACACGAGATTGACGGCGACCGGGGCGCCCGCCACGCGCGCAGGTTCGAAGCGCGCGAGCGACGCGGTGCTGAGCAGCGTGTCGACCGTCTCCGCTTCCCTGCTCCCCGCCTTCGGGGCCGTGCCGCTCGGCGGATGCCATTCGAGGTTCATCAGCCGCCCTTCGCGCGTCAGCACCGCCGACAGCGTGAACACCGACTCGTCGCTCGCCGACGCAGCCGACAGGAACAGCTGGTCGAGCGCGCGCGGCATCAGCATCCGTCCGTCGACGACGACCGGATTCTGGTTCGTGCCCGGCGCGTTCTCGTCCACCTGCACCACCTTCGGCGATGCGAGCAGGCTCACGATCGCGGCCAGCGAATCGGGCCGCTCCCGCGTCGCGAAGCGCATCATGCTGAGGAGCACGAGGACGCAGAAGACGGTGGCGGCCGCCGCGCCGATGCCGGCGTAGACCAGGTGCATGTCGTCGAGCGCGTCGCGCAGGCGCGACGACCAGGAGAAACGCTCTTCGGCGCACGCGCGCGTGATCACGCCCGCCTGGAAGGTGACGCGGTCCTCCTGCTCGAGCAGCGCCTGTCCCGGCGAGGTGGCCCTCACCAGCCCGCGCATCAGGCGCAGATCCCCCAGGATCTCGGCGCAGTCTTCGCACCACTCGAGGTGCGCGCGCACCGCAATCTGATCGCTGACCGGAAGCTCGTCGTCGTGATATTCCTCGAGGAGCGGCCGGGTCTCTTCGCAGATGAGGACCTTCATGCGGTCCTCGCTTCCCGCAGGCCGGCCCGAAGCGTCTGCCGCGCGCGCGTGAGCCGCGACTTCACCGTGCCGACGGCGACGCCGAGCGAGAACGCGATCTCTTCGTAGCTGAGGCCGTCCACTTCGCGCAGGATGATCGCCGTGCGCTGGTCGAAGGGCAGTGCATCCAGCGCGTTCTGCAGCGTCGTCGCCAGCTCTTTCTGCGCAAGGATGCGATCCGGGCCGACCTCCGAGCCGCACTGGAAGTCGCCGTGGGTCTCGACGTGCGCGTCGAGCGACACCTGATCGCTCCGCCGGCGCCGGCGCCAGAAACGATGGCGGTTGCGTGCCTGGTTGACGGCGATGCGGTAGATCCAGGTGCGGAGAGCGGACTGGCCGCGGAACTGGCCAATCGTGCGGAAGACGCGGATGAAGACGTCCTGCGAGAGATCGAGCGCTTCGTCGCGATCGCCGAGCAGGTTCATGGCCAGCTGCACGACCATGCGCTGGTGCTCGGCCACCAGCTCGGCAAACGCTGCTTCGTCTCCGGACGCGCAACGCTGGATGAGCGCCGCTTCCCGGACGCCGATCTCAGACCAATCGGCGGCCCTCGCCTGCTTCACGGAGATCATGTTACCGAATTTAGACCCCGAAACCGCGTGAAAGTTCCCTCGGGCCCGGTTGGCCGCGTTACGATAACCTGCGGTGAAACGCGCACTTGTCCTGACCGGGCTGCTCGCGATCGGGGCCGTGGCCGGAGCGCTCGCCTACCGCTCGGCCGCGCGCGATCGCAGCTACCGCGTGCTCATCGCGTCCGGCGAGACGGCGCTCGCCGCCGACGAGACGCTCGCGGCAATCGAGGACTTCAGCGGCGCGATTGCGGTCCGGCCCGACGCGATGCTCGCCCGGCTGCGACGCGGCGAAACCTACCGCAGACGTGGCGAGCTCGAGGTCGCCGCTCGCGACTTCCGCGCGGCTGCCACGCTCGATCCGACGGCAACGCGCCCCCTCGAGGCGCTGGCTGATGTGCTCTTCGCACAGGAACGCTTCCGGCGCGCCGCCGAAACCTACGAAGCGCGGCTCAAGCTCGACGACCGTTCGCCGCTCGTCCGTTACAAGCTCGCGCTGGCGCGCTATCGCGAAGGAGCCATCGACGTCGGGCTGGAAGAGGCGCGTCGGGCCATGACCTTGGACCCGCAGTTGTCCGATGCGCATTACCTCGCGGCCCTCTGCCTGCGCGATCAGGGGCATCTGGAGGATGCGGCTGTCGAGCTCCAGCAGGCCTTGCGGCAGGTGCCGACGCTGTTGCCCGCTCGCGAGGAGCTTGCCGCGGTCTTTCACGCGCTGCAGCGTCCGGCCGAAGAGCTGGAACAGCTGCAGCTCCTGGCGACGCTCGACCGCGGACGGATCGAACGGCAAATCGCGATCGCGGACGTGCAGGTGCGGCTCGGCGAACCGGACCTTGCCGTCGCGACGCTGGCCGCCGCGCTGCCGCGCGCCGCGGATCCATCCACGCTGCAGGCGGCACTCGGTCGTGTCTGGCTGAACGTTGCGCAGGCGGATCCGGCGCATCCCGACGCGCTGTCGAAGGCGCTCGAAGCGCTCGAGCGGGCCGCCTCGTCGCTCACCGCCACGAGCGAGACGAAAGCGCTCTACGGCCGCGCGCTCGCGTTCTCGGGGCAGCTCGACGCGGCCGAGCAGCTCTTCTCGCAGGCGATCGAGCGCTACCCTCTGGAGCCGTCGGCTCTACGCGATCTCGGCCTCGTCGCCGAGCGTCTGGGCCACGCGGAGAAGGCGCGGTCGGCGCTCATCCAGTACGCGTCGCTGGTGCCCGACGATGAGGCAGCGCAACAGGCGGTCCGGATCGGCGCGCTGTCGCTGACGCTCGACGATGCGCAGGGAGCGTTGCCGTGGCTGCAACGAGCGCTGGCGTCGACACCCGACGACGTGGAGACGCTCGCGCTCCTGGCGGACGCCCAGTTCCGCACCGGCGACCTCGCCGGCGCACGCGCGTCGATCGTGCGCGTGCTGACGCTCGACCCGTCGAATCGCGACGCGAAGGCGCTCAAGACGAAGATCGACCGCCGCCTCTCGACGAACTGACGCACATGACGTCCGGCTCCAGCTTCGCGACGCTCAGTCGATTCGCAGGAGAGCTGACGGAGTCAGCCGGGATGGGTCGACGTCGCGAAAAGCGCAAACACTGACACGACACGGAGGCGCAATCAGATCCACGGAGCGCACGGCCACGCTGGCTCTGGGCACCGCGACTCCGCGACTCTCCATCGGCGATCGCATCCCAGGCGATCGCTCTGTCCCGTGCGAGCGCTTCAGCTTCTTCTCGGATCGATCCGGTCGCGCAGCCCGTCGCCGAGGAAGTTCAGGCCGAGCACCAGCAGCGCGATCGCGATCCCCGGAAAGATCGTCAGGTGCGGCGCGTCGAGGATGTGCGCGCGGCCGCCGTTCAGCATCGTGCCCCAGCTCGGGGTCGGCGGCTGTACGCCGAGGCCGAGAAAGCTGAGCGACGCCTCGCCGATGATCGCGCCGGCCATCCCCAGCGTCGCCTGCACGAGGACCGCGGGCATGGCGGTCGGGATGATGTGCCTCACGAGGATGCGCGCCGTGCTCGCGCCGAGCGCTCGCGCCGCCTGCACGTACTCGAACTCGCGCGCCCGCAGGACCTGACCGCGCACCAGCCGCGCGTAGCCGACCCACCCGATGATCGTCAGCGCGAACAGCACGTTGGCGAGGCTGGGACCGAGCACGGCGACGAGCGCGATCGCGAGCAGCAGCCCCGGAAACGCCAGCAGCGTATCGATCACGCGGCTGATCACATCGTCGACGCGGCCTCCGGCGTAGCCGGCGACGGCGCCGAGCAGCGTGCCGACCGCCGCCGACACGGTGACGACGGTGATGCCGACCAGGAAGGAGATGCGCGCGCCGGCGAGCACGCGCGCGAGGATGTCGCGTCCGAGCTCGTCGAGCCCGAACGGGTGCGCGAGCGTCGGCCGCGCCAGGCGCAGCGCGAGATCCTGCTGCGCCGGATCGAACGGGGTCACCAGCGGGCCGACGAGCGCCGCCACGAACGCAAGTCCGACGATGGCCGCCCCGATCTTCAACATGCGCCGCTACTCGTACCGGATGCGCGGATCGAGGACACCGTACAGCAGATCGATCAGCAGGTTCATCGAGACGTAGGTGACGGCAATCAGCAGGATGCACCCCTGCACCGCCGGGTAGTCGCGCGCGCTGATCGAGGTGATGAGCAGCCGCCCGACGCCGGGCCAGGCGAAGATCGTCTCCGTGATGACCGCTCCGGTCAGCACCGCGCCGAACTGCAGGCCGATGACGGTGACCACCGGGATGAGGCTGTTGCGGAACGCGTGCGCCAGCACCGCGCGTGCTTCGGAGACACCGCGCGCGCGCGCCGCCATCACGTACAGCTCGCGCAACTCCTCCAGTACCGAGGCGCGCGTCATGCGGGCGAGGATTGCGGCGAGCGGGGCTCCGAGCGTGACCGCCGGGAGCACCAGGTTGGCCAGCGTGCCTCGGCCCGAGACCGGAAACCAGCCCAGGTAGACCGAGAAGATGATCGCGAGCAGCGGACCGAGCCAGAAGGTCGGCATCGAGATGCCGACGAGCGACAGGGTCGTCGCCGCATGATCGACGCGCGTGCCTGCGCGGACCGCGGCGATGATCCCCAGCGGGATCGCGAACGCGATGGCCACGGCCATCGCCGCCACGGCGAGCTCCAGCGTCGCCGGCATGCGCTCGAGGATGACGGTCGTCACCGGCTGGTTGGTGCGCAGCGAGGTGCCGAGATCGCCGTGGAGGACGCCGGTCGCGAACGAGATGTACTGCTGATAGAGCGGACGATCGAGCCCCAGGCGCGTCCGCATCTGCGCGATGTCCTGCGGCGACGCGCTCTCGCCGAGCATCGCCTGCACCGGGTCCCCCGGCACGAGATGAATGAGCGAGAAGACCAGCGTCGCGACGCCAATCAGGACCGGGATCGTCAGGAGCAGTCGGCGAACGAGGAATCGAGTCACGATGCTGCGCGCCTATTGTGACATTGGAGGGGCGGGAGGGTGGGAAGGGCAGGTAAGGCAGGTGGGGCGGATAGGGGGAAGGACGGGAGGGTCGGGAAAGTCAGGAGAGTCGGGAAAGTCAGGAGGGTCGGGAAGGTCGGGAGGGTCGGGAGGGCAGGTAGGGCAGGTGGGGCGGGTGGGGACGTACGTAGGGGCGGGTCTTCAGACCCGCCCAACAGATATGACGTACGTAGCGTGATCTTGTGGAGCCCCAAAGCCTATAGCCCAGAGCCTACAGCCCATCTTGTGGAGCCCCAAAGCCTATAGCCCTTGAGTGCTACCGAATGGGCTTGGCGGGAGCCGGACTCCACACCCGTCCAGCCGTTCGCGGACCCGAAGGTTCGCGGCTACACCATCCCGATCGCAGCTGTTCCTGGCGAGAGGAGGTCGGGTCTGAAGACCCGACCCTACGTACGATCTCTGACGCAGATTCTCCCTCTTGCAGGCCTTCCTGTCCCTCCAGGCCTTCCCGCCTTCCTGTTCTTCCCACCCGCCCCACCTGCCCTACCTGCCCTACCTGCCCTACCCGCCCTTCGGGGCTGGACCGCCGCGATCAGGGTGTCAGCGTCAGCCGGTGCGCCGCCTCGCGCTCGACCGAGGCGCGTTCGAACGGCAGCGGGAAATACACGCCGTCGGCCAGGTGGTCGCGCAGGTTGCCGTAGTAGGGGCTCTCCGGCTGCGCCGACTGTCCCGGCGCGTTTGTCGCCATCGCCGTGTCGACGTTCGAGAGATCGATCACGCGCCGGAAGTTCGCGCCGGTCGCGTTGACGGTGTTGAAGCCGCCCGGACGCTCGATCGGCGGCAGGTTGAACGCGTCGATGAACATGTGCTGCAGCCGGCTCTCGTTGATCCGGCCGTACCGCCACTGGTTCCAGTCGGCGCCCCAATCCTTGGCGAGGCGCTCCAGCGCCTGCCCGAGCGCCTCCTCGACGAGGGCCTGACGCGCCGGGGCGGCCGCGATCTCGCGAGCGCGGCGGCCGGTGTCGCCCGACGTACGGCCGCTATTACCGGTCGACCAGCGGACGTAGATGGCGCCAGGCACGCTGTCTTTCGTCAGGCGGCGATCCCACGACTCGATTGCCGCGCGCGCCTTCTCGACCTGCGGATCCTTCGCCGTCCACCCTTTGAAGAGCGGCGCGTCCCGCTCGGCGCGCAGCGAGTAGCTGTCCTGCTGCAGGCGCTCCATGTCTTCGATCGTGAACGGCTTCTTCGCCGCGATCTGCGCATCCAGCATCTGACGGATGCGGGTGATGCGGGCGACGTCGACATCTCTCGACGTGTTGTAGAAGACCGGCCGTCCCTTGAAGTCCTTCGGGTGCGTGTTGTCGTTCGCCGTCGCGATATAGCCGCGCGCCGGGTTGTACTCGCGCGGCAGGTCGCTGCGGAAGCCCTTCCACTCGTACTTGCCGGTGCCCGGTACCGGCAACCGGCCGTTCCACCCGCTGCGATCGGGGGTCAGGCCGCTGACCTGCAGCGCGATGTTCCCCTTCGAATCGCCGCAGATCAGGTTGTGCGTCGGCATCTTCCACGACATCGCGCGGTCGAAGAAGTCTTCGCAGCTCTCGGCCTGCGCGAGCTTCAGACCGGCCTTGTAGGGCGCCGTCCCCGGCTCCTGATTCACCGATTTGACCGCGAGCGCCCGATGCGCCACCGGATCCTCGTAGAACACCGGCCCGTGCTTCGAGAACTTCAACTCGACGGTCCGCGGCTGCGCTTCACCCTTGACCGTGATCTCGTCGCGGACGATCGTCATCGGCTCCCAGGCGCCGTTGTACCGGGTCTGGTTCGGATCGGCCGGGTTCGTCTCCTCGACGAACACGTCGACCATGTCGGTGCCGGCGAACGTGAACCCCCAGGCCATGGTCGCGTTGCTGCCGGCGTCGACGCCGACGAACGGCGGCTCGCCGGCGCCGATGACGTCCCAGCCGGGCGCGACCAGGTGCACGAAGTACCGGAGCGCCGGCATCTCGATCGTGCGGTGCGGATCGTTCGAGAGGATCGGCACGCCGCTGGCCGTGTGCTTGCCGCTCACCACCCAGTTGTTGCTGCCGTCCATGTCCTGGAGCTGCGGCATCAGCCGCGCCGCCTGCGCCGAAGGGACGAGCGCGCGATAGGCGTCGACGATCTCCGGTGCCTTCAGCCGGCCGGGATCGAACGGGTTGGCGTCGCCTTTCCGCGCCGCCGCAAGGATCTCGTCGCTGAACCAGTTGATGTCGAGCCCCTCGGGAACCTCGAGGTCGTCCCACGGATCGGGCGCCGCGCGCCGGTTGGCTTCGGCGACGCCGAGCTTCTTGACCTCGAGCGCCAGCTCCAGCTCCTGGATCGCCTGGCCGCGCACGCTGTCGACGCTCAGCTCGGCCCACCGCAGCGCCACCGTCTTCGCGGTCCACGGATCGGGACGGATGCCGGTGAGCTTGAACTCCACGGGGAGGTTATCCGCGTGCTGGGCGACGTAGGCGTTCAGACCGTTCGCCCAGGCGGTGAAGAGCCGTTCGGCGTTCGGGTGATAGCTCTTCCACTCCGTGTCGTCCCACGGTCCGCGGTACATCAGCAGCCGCGTGCGCGCGTCGTAGTCGAACGCCTGCGCCCCGAAGATCTCGGAGAGCCGCCCCTCGCGCCATCGGCGCCACATCTCCAGCTGCCACAGCCGGTCCTGCGCCATCACGTACCCCTGCGCGAAGAACATGTCCTCTTCGTTCTTCGCGTAGATGTGCGGAATGCCCTGACGATCGCGGATGATCTCGACCGGCTCCTCGAGCCCCGGCACCTTCAGCTCGCCGTCGATGCGCGCGAGCGACTCCTGGGCCAGCTGCGCGAGCGTCGCAGGACGCGGTGCGGCCTCCGGCGCAGGTTCCGAACAGCCGACCGTGATGACGGCGAGCGAGGCAAACGACAGGGCTGCCACACGGGCGCGGGCAGACGGCATGGGAACCTCCCGAGGTGACCGAAGATTGCTCCGCATGGAGCCGAGCCGGAGCGCAGGCGCATGATGCCCGCCCCGCAAGACGGTGTCAAACGCCCCTCCAGCTCCCGTTCCTTCCAGTCCTTCCAGTCCTTCCAGTCCTTCCCGTCCTTCACGACCTTCCCGACTCTCCCGACTCTCCCGGCCTTCCATCCGACGGGTCTGAAGACCCGTCGCTACGTACGATGCCACCCACCCTACCTGCCTCACCTGCCCCACCCGCCCCACCTGCCCCACCTGCCTTACCTGCCTTACCTGCCTTCAGTCGCGGTCTCGTCGGCGATTCCGAGCCGCGTCATCAGCTTCCCGAGCCCCTGGCGCGACACGCCGAGCTGCGCGGCGGCGCGAGCGCGCTGTCCGCCAGCCCTCGCGAGGGCGGCACGCACGAACGAACGGTCGAACGTCCGCCGTGCTTCGTCCAGCCGGAACGACTGCGCGACGGCGCGGCCGTTGAAATGCGGCGGCAGCGCGTTCGGCGAGACAATCCCCCGCTTCGGGACGCGAACAGCCAGCGCGGCGAGCACGTTCTGCAGTTCGCGGATGTTTCCCGGCCAGTCGTACTGCGTCAACGCCGCCAGCGTCGACGCGCCGAGCACGGCGCGGCTGTCGACGCGCGACGCCGCCTCCCGCCAGTAGTGCTCCGCCAACACGACGATGTCGTCGCGGCGGTCGCGGAGGGACGGCAGCGTGATGCGGATGACGTCCAGCCGGTACAAGAGATCGGCCCTGAAACGTTCGGCCGTCACCTCGACGCGCAGATCCCGGTTCGTCGCGGTGACGAGCCGCACGTCGACCCGCCGGCAGACGTTGTCTCCCACACGACGGATCTCCCCTTCCTGAATCGCGCGCAGCAGCTTGGCCTGCGCGCGCGCCGACAGCTCGCCAATCTCGTCGAGAAACAGCGTCCCCGTGTGTGCCTCTTCGAACACGCCGCGGTGTTCCGCTGCCGCGCCGGTGAATGCGCCGCGCGCGTGCCCGAACAGCTCGGACTCGACGAGATCCTCGGGCAGCGCCGCGCAGTTCAGCGTGCAGAACGGCCGATCGCGCCGCGGTCCGAGCTTGTGCAGCAGGCGCGCCACGAGCTCCTTGCCGCTGCCGCTCTCCCCTTCGACGAGGACCGCGAACGGCGCGGCTGCCGCCCGCTCGATCGCCTGCCGCACGTCGGCCATCGCGCGGCTGACGCCGATCAGTTCGGCCGCGCGCGAGCCGCTGGCGGCCGAACGCCTGGCGATCAGCCCGCTCAACGCCGGGCCGGCGGCTGTCGCCGCGACGGAAAGAAGCAGCGACAGATCGTCGACGCTCCACGACGCACCTGGCGTCCAGACCGCGGCCAGCGCGCCGACGACGCGGCCGGCGTAGCGGATCGGAACACCTGCCTCGATCCGCTCGCCGGGATGCGGCGGCACGAACGTGCTCGCCGCGAGAATACGTAGAGCCGTTTCGGGATCGACACGGCTCCCATCGGCGCAGACGCACACGGTCTGGGCTGCGTCACACCCGAAGAACGCGACGCCGGCGGCACGCAGGCGTCCGCGCAGCCGCGCGCCAATCGACGCCAGCACGAGGCGATCGTCCTCGGCCGCGTGCGCGGAGGCCATCAGCTCCGCGATCTCGTCTGGAGAAACCGACGTCTTCGGCTGCGCGCGAGCACACGGCACGAAGAGGCGCAGCGCGCGAAGGGCGCCGCCGGTGCCAGCGGCCCGTTCGGCTGCGAGCGTGGCATCGGCACCGTTCAGCAGCTCGCGCAGGACCTCGATCCGCCCGCGCACCGTCGCCGGCAGCGCCGTGGCGACCTTCATCGTCCTGCGAACGAGGAGCGTCGCCGCGGCCCGGTGCCCCTGCCGCCGGGCGATGTCGGCCCGCAAGAGGCGGACGATCAGCGTCAGCATCGGATCGTGTGCGCGTGCGGCAGCAGATGCCGCCTGGACCGCGGCGGCATCGGCCTGTACCGCGTCGCCCGCGGCGAGTTGCGCCAGCGCACAGGCATACTGCGCCGCGGCGACGAGCCCCGGATCATCCAGAGACGAAGCGCAATCGCGGGCGCGCGCGCCACACGCGACCGCCTCCGCGACGCGGTCGAGCCCGATGGCCACCCGACTCCGCGCGATCAGCAGGCGCACCTGGTGTCGCGGTGTGTTCGCGGTATCGGGTTCGAGCAGCGAGAGACGCTGCCATGCGTCGCCGTATCGTCCCTGCCAGTAGAGACAGCGTCCAAGCGCCAGCGTCGCATCGACGATGTGCCCGGTGTCGACGCTGGCCGCCGACGCCAGCACCGTCTCGAGCAGCGACTCGGCCTCCGGCGCACGCCCCTGCTCGAGGAGCACCTGTGCGCGCAGCAACCCGGCGCGCTCCGAGATCGGCACGTCTGCCGCCTGCTCGACCCAGGCGCAGACACTTCGCAGGAGGTCGTCGGCCGCCACCACCCGCCCGCGCGACAGCAGCGCCTGGGCCAGCAGCAGCCCGCTGTCGGCAGCCTCCCGCCACTCGCCGCGGCGTCCGAACGCATGCATCACCTGCCGCAGCGTCCGTTCCGCCGGACGAAGGCGACCGTCCTGCAGCAGCGCGCGGCCCGATGCGTAATGGCGCCGCAGCCGCACGATCTCGCCAGGCGGCGACCAGCCAGGAGGGCGTATCGCACACGCGCGGTCCGGCGTTCCGGTCGCCTGCGCAGCGTAGACAGCCGACGGTTCCGCCGCTCGCGCCGGCTGATCGGCCTGACGTCCGTACGCCGATCGACGCAGCGGCGCGACACTCCTGTCGGGCGGTGCGTACGGCTCTCCAAGAAGCAACTGTTCGAAGCGGTGCGGCCAGCCGCGGGAGCGGCGTGCCGCCGTCGCGATGCGCCGCAGCTGCGCACGGGCGGCGCCTGCCGGAGCGACGGCCGCCATCAGCGCGTCGGCCGGCACCGGCTGCACGCGGATCGTGTGCACGCGGCGCACCGGCACAGCGGTGGCGAAGAGCAGCATGTGCGGCTTCGGATTGACGAGCGAGACGTTGATCAGCGCGCGCCACCCCTCGTGCACCCCGGTCGCGACGAGACACAGCGAACGCCCCGATGCATGCGCGCCGACATCGCCGCGCAACGATGTGTGCACCGGGATGTACCCGGCGAGACGGACCGAACGGGCAAGCGCTCGTACCGCATCCTCGATCGCCCGCCGATCCGGCGCCCATACGGCAAAGGCGACGAGCCGGCTGGGTCCAGGCTCGGCCAGCATCTCGCCCACCGCCGCGAGCCGCGCATCCACCGGCCGCACGATCCCGACGGCATCACCAGAAACAAACGGACCGGCATCGTCGTCCGCGCGCGCGATCGCGGCGCCGGCGCCCGGGATCAGACGCGCACGGCCGGAACGGTCAGCCACGACCTCACCCTCTTCCACGGTGCGGCCGTTCGCTTCGAGAAAGCGCGAGGCCTGCGCGGCAGTCGATCGCGCGGCCGCAACCGATCCGGTCCACGATGCGCGCGCCTCCCACGCCTCGAAGCGCGTCGACGCGCCGAGCGATCCGTAGTCGACGAGCGACGCCAGCGCCGGGTGCACGACGCGTGTGAGCCAGGCACACCGCTCGGCCCAGCGCGCCTGCTCGGTTGGACCGCCCGCGCTCGTGATGCGCAGGCACACGCGCTCGCCGGTCGCGAGATCGAGCGCACGCCCGTCGTGTTCGGAGACGAGGAATCGATCGGCCACGAGTTGCACCCGCCCTCCTGCCGCACGCACGCGTGCAAGATCATCTCCGCGCGATTTCACGAGGGAATCACGCGGCTGCCGCTCCGGAGGCCGCAGATTTTTCGGATAGAATGAAACGCGAATGTTGCGATTTCTCACCGCGGGCGAGTCGCACGGCCGCGCGCTCATCACCATCCTCGAAGGCATCCCCTCGGGTCTCTCCATCGACTTCGCCGCGCTGACCGCGGAGCTCCGGCGCCGCCAGGGAGGCTACGGCCGCGGCCGCCGCATGGTGATCGAATCGGACCGCGCCGAGGCGCTGAGCGGCGTCCGGCACGGCGTGACGACCGGCGCGCCGATCGCGCTGATGATTCCCAACAAGGACTGGCAGAACTGGCAGCGCACGATGGCGGTCGAGCAGCCGCCGGCCGACGACACGCCCGGCGTCGACCGCGCGCCGGTGACGCGTCCGCGCCCCGGACACGTCGACCTCGCCGGCGTCGTGAAGTACGACCACACCGACATCCGCAACGTGCTCGAGCGCGCGAGCGCCCGCGAGACCGCCGCGCGCGTCGCCGTCGGCACGGTCGCGCGCCAGTTCCTCGAGCAGCTCGGCGTCACGATCGTCAGCCACGTCGCCTCGATCGGATCGGCGGCGATTGCCGATCCGCTGGCGGTGACGTTCGAGCAGGCACAGGCGATCCCCGCCGACTCCGAGCTCCACTGCGTCAGCCGCGAAGTCGAGCAGCAGATGAAAGCGGTGATCGACGCGGCGAAGGACGCGGGCGACACCGTCGGCGGCAGCTTCGAGGTGATCGCACGCGGCGTCCCGATCGGTCTCGGCAGCCACGTGCAGTGGGACCGCAAGCTCGATGGCCGCCTCGCGCAGGCGCTGATGTCGATCCAGGCGATCAAGGGGGTCGGCATCGGCCGCGGTCCCGGCGTCGCGACGCTGCCCGGCTCCCGAATCCACGACGAGATCCTTCCCCTCGACGGCGTCTCGCATCACCCCGAGGTGCCGGTCACGCGGCCGACGAACAACGCCGGCGGGCTCGAGGCGGGCATCACCAACGGCGAAGATCTGCGCGTCACCGCCTACATGAAACCGATCGCGACGCTGATGAAGCCGCTGCGCTCGGTCGATCTGAACACGCTGCGGGAGAGCCCCGCGGCCATCGAACGCAGCGATACCTGCGCCGTCACCGCCGCGGCGGTCGTCGGCGAAGCGATGGTGGCCATCGTCCTCGCCGAGGCGGCGCTGGAGAAGTTCGGCGGCGACTCGATGAACGAAGTGCTGGACAACCTGCGCAACTTCCGCGCGCGCACCGCCGCGCGCTTCACGCACGCCTGATCGCGCACGCGCGCGCGACGCATGATCCGTCCCCTGCTTCGTTACGGCTCCGACGTCCTGCACCAGCCGGCTGCGCCGGTGGAGGCGATCACGCCCGAGATCGATCGCCTGATCGACGACATGATCGAGACGATGTATGCGGCGCCGGGCATCGGCCTCGCCGCTCCGCAGATCGGCGTGCCGCTGCGGATCTTCGTCGTCGACATCTCCATCGGCCGCGATCCGAAGGGGCTGATCGTCATGATCAACCCCGAGTTCGTCGAGCGTGACGGCATGCAGCTCGAAGAAGAGGGGTGCCTCAGCGTCCCCGGCTTCAACGCGACCGTCGTGCGCCCCCAGCGGGCCATCGTCAAGGGGCTCGATCGCAGCGGCAGCGAGCAGCAGGTCGAAGGGACCGACCTGCTGGCGCGCGCCTTCCAGCACGAGATGGATCACCTCGACGGCAGGCTCTTCGTCGATCGCCTGCGCGGGATCAAGCGCGAGATGATCGTGCGCAAGATCAGGAAGCTCGCGAAGGCCGGGAAGTGGTGACCGAGCCGCGCTCGCTGAACGTGATCTTCTTCGGCACGCCGCAGTTCGCGGTGCCGACGCTCGACGCCATCCTCGCGTCGCGCCACCGGGTCGTCGGGGTCGTCACGCAGCCGGACAAACCGCGAGGCCGCGGACAGAAGCCGTCGGACGCGCCGGTGAAGGCGCGCGCCGTCACGATGGGCCTGCCGCTGCTCCAACCGCCGACGCTGAAGGATCCGGACGTGCTCGATCGCCTCCGCGCCGTGCACGCCGACATCGGCGTCGTCGCGGCCTACGGCAAGATCCTGAGCGAGGCGGTGCTGGCGATCCCTCCGATGGGAATGGTCAACGTGCACGCGTCGCTGCTGCCGGCCTATCGCGGGGCCGCTCCGGTGCATCGTGCGGTGATGGCCGGCGACACCAGGACCGGCGTCACCATCATGCGTGTCGTGCGGGCGCTCGACGCCGGCGCGATGCTCGCGATCGCCGAGCGTCCGATCGGACCGGACGAGACGAGCGAAGAGGTCGAGCGCGGCCTCGCCGTGCTCGGGGCGCACCTCCTCGTGCAGACGCTCGATCGGCTCGCCGCGGGTCCGATCGACGAAGTGGCGCAAGAGGACGGCGCCGCGACCTACGCACACCGCCTGACGAAAGAGGACGGCATCGTCGACTGGACGCGATCGGCCGGAGAGATTCACAACCGGATTCGCGGGCTGCATCCGTGGCCGCACGCGTACACGTTCCTCGAGGGCCAGCGGCTCATCCTGCTGCGATCGGCCTGGTCTCCTGCGGACGCCTCCGTTCCTCCAGGCACGATCGTCACGGCGCAGGGGGACGAGCTTCGCGTCGCAACGGGACGAGGCACGCTCGCGATCGTCGAGCTGCAGGCGGAGGGGCGACGGCCCGCACGAGCCCGCGAGTTCCTCGCCGGACGACGGATTGCGCCCGGTCTGCGCTTCACGAGCCAGCCATGATCGCTCCGGCACGCGTCGCAGCCTACGACGTGCTGCGCCGCGTTTCGGAAGGCCGCGCCGATCTGCCCACCGCGATGGCCGCCGCGCGGGCAACCCTGCGCGATCCGCGCGACGCGGCGCTCGCGACCGATGTCGTCACCGGCACACTGCGCTGGCGCGCCGCGCTCGATCATCTGATCGTCCACGTCGCGAAGCGTCCACTGCGCCGCCTCGATCCTGAAGTCGTCGAGATCCTTCGTCTCAGCATCTACCAGCTCCTGCACCTGACCCGTGTGCCCGCGTCCGCGGTCGTCGACGACGCGGTGAGCCTGACGAAGAAAGCGGGCAAGAGGAGCGCGTCAGGCCTGGTCAACGCCGTGCTGCGGGCGATCTCGCGGAACCGCGGACACCTGCCGCTGCCGCCGCGTCCGGTCGATTCCGGCAATCGCGCCGCGGCCCTCGAGTACCTGAGCATCACGCTGTCGCATCCGGCGTGGCTCGTGGAGCGATGGCTCGATCGCGCCGGCTTCGAACGGACCGAGACGTGGCTGCTCTTCGACAACCAGCCTGCGCCGCTGACGCTGCGCGCGAACCGGACTCGCGCGACACGGGACGATCTGCTCGATCAGCTGCGCCACGCCGATATCGACGCGCAGCCGGCACGCTATGCGCCGGACGGCATCGTCGTCACGTCGGGAACGCTGCGGGATGAGGCGCCGCAAGGGCGCTTCGTCATCCAGGACGAAGCCTCGCAGCTCGTGGCGCTGCTCGCAGGCGATTCGCCGGGACCGCGCGTGCTCGACACGTGCGCCTCGCCGGGCGGCAAGGCAACCGCGATCGCGACGACGCTCCGCGCGGGGGAACTGCTGGTCGCGTGCGACGTGCGCGCCAGACGGATGGCGCTCCTCGCGGAGACGATCGCCGCGACCGGCGTCGCGGGCGTGCAGCTGGCACAAGCTGACGTGAGCCAGCCGCTGCCCTTCCGACCGGTCTTTTCGACGGTCATCGTCGATGCCCCCTGCTCCGGCCTCGGCACTCTGCGCCGCGATCCCGACATCCGCTGGCGGCGGCAGGAGTCGGACCTTGCGCCGCTCGCCGAGTCCCAGCGGCGCATGCTCCATCACGCCGCCACGGTCGTCGAGCCGGGAGGCCGCCTGGTGTATGCCACCTGCTCGAGCGAACCGGAGGAGAACGAGGAGATTGCCCAGCACTTCCTGCAGACCCATTCCGATTTCCAGGCCGTCGATGCCAGGCGTGCGCATCCGGCGCTCGTCCCCGAACTGATCGATACGCGCGGACATCTGCGGACCGAACCGGACGTTCACGGCCTCGAGCTGTTCTTCGGCGCCGTGTTCGAGCGCATACGGCAGTTGTAGTACGCTTTTCCATCCATGGCCTTTGGAACCCGCGTCTGGAGCGCGGGCAAGCTGCTGGTGCTCGCCGGCGCGCTCGCGGCGACGTATGTCGTCTTCGCGATCGGCGGGATGCGCGTCGCGCTGAAGGCGCGCGAGGTCGTCGTGCCCGATCTGATCAACCGCACCGCGAACGAGGCGACGCAGGTGGCCGGCGACCTCGGGCTCGCCGTACGCCTCGACGACGTGCGGCGGACCGATCCGAAGATCGCGGCGGGGCGCGTCATCGCGCAGGATCCGCCGCCCGGCACCGTCTCGCGCGAACAGCGCACCGTGCGCGTGTGGCTCAGCGCCGGCGCGCGCTCGGCGACCGTTCCGGCGCTGCAGGGCGAGAGCGAGCGAACGGCCCAACTCCGCCTGAGCCAGGACGGCCTGGAGCCGCCGACGGTGTCGGAGATCCGCTCGTCGTCCTTTGCCTCGGACGTCGTCATCGCGCAGGATCCGCCGCCGAACTCGCCCGGCTCGAAGGTGTCGCTGCTCGTCAATCGCGCCGAGCAGTCGACCGCCTACGTCATGCCGGACCTGATTGGGGTCAACGGCGAGCGTGCCGCCGCGCTGCTCCGCAACCAGGGCTTCCGCGTCGCCGTCGTCGCGGCCACGCCGTATCCGGGCGTCGCGGCCGGCATCGTGCTGCGCCAGAGCCCGCAGGCCGGATTCCAGATCGCGCCGGGCGAGCCGATCTCGATCGAGGTGAGCAAGTGAGCGTGCAGATCGCGCCGTCGATTCTCTCCGCCGATTTCGCGGCGCTCGGCGATGCCGTCGCGAGCGTCGAGCGCGGCGGCGCCGATCTCATCCACGTCGACGTGATGGACGGACACTTCGTCCCCAACATCACGATCGGGCCGCCGGTGGTCAAGAGCCTGGCGCGCGTCGCGCAGCGGCCGCTCGACGTGCACCTGATGATCTCCGAGCCCGATCGCTACATCGACGCGTTCGCGGCGGCCGGCGCCTCGATGATGTCGGTGCACGTCGAGGTGCTGCCGCACCTGCACCGCACCGTGCACGCGATCAAGGCGCTCGGCGTGAAGGCGGGCGTGGTGCTGAACCCGTCGACTCCGGTCGTCGCGCTCGAGGAGATTGCCGGCGACGTCGACTTCGTCCTCGTCATGTCGGTGAACCCCGGCTTCGGCGGCCAGCGCTTCATCCCCCGCAGCGAAGTCAAGGTGGCGGCGGTGCGCGCGCTCCTGGACCGCTCCGGCAACAGCGGCGCCCCGATCGAGATCGACGGCGGCATCGACGAGACCAACGCCGCCCGCGTCGTCGCGGCCGGCGCCCGCATTCTCGTCGCCGGCTCCGCCATCTTCGCGAGCGGCGATCCCGAGCAGGCCACGCGCGCGTTGAAGGCCGCCGCGCAGGCGGCGCTCACGGGACCTGTCGCCCGGTGACGATCGAGCCGTCGACCTCGCGCATCCGCGTGCGTTATGCCGAGACGGACAAGATGGGGATTGTTTACTACGCCAACTACCTGGTGTGGTTCGAGGTGGGACGCACCGATCTGCTCCGCCGGTCCGGATGGAGCTACCGGGAGATGGAGCGCGAAGGCTTTGCGCTGCCGGTAACGGAGGCGCGCTGCGGGTACCGCCAGCCGGCCCGCTACGACGACGAAGTGGACATCCGGACGACCGGCGTGCTGCTGTCGCCGGTGCGCGTCCGCTTCGATTACCAGGTCGTGCGTGCGGCCGACCAGACGATGCTGGCCGACGGACACACCGTTCACGCGTCGCTGGATCTGCAAGGGAAACCGAAACGGCTCCCCGGCCAGGTTCGCGACATCTTTTCACGAGGCGCATGAGAGCACTGGTCACCGGCGCTGCCGGCTTCATCGGATCCACGCTTGCCGAGCGGCTCGTCCGCCAGGGCGAGGACGTCGTGGGCATCGACTGCTTCACCGACTACTACCCGCGAACGGTGAAGGAGCGAAATCTGGCGTTCCTGAGGACGGCGCCCAACTTCCGGTTCGTGGAATCCCGGATTCAGGACGCCGACCTCAGGGAATTGCTGAAGGATCGGACCCACATCTTCCATCTCGCGGCGCAGGCAGGGGTCCGGAAAAGCTGGGGACGCGATTTCGACGTCTATACAGAGAACAACATCGAGGCGTCGCAGGTGCTGCTCGAGGCCTGCGTCGGCTCGGCCATCGAAAAGCTGGTTTACGCGTCCAGTTCGTCGGTGTACGGCGACCTGGTCGAGATGCCGATGCGGGAAGAGGCGCTGCCGCAGCCGCTCTCTCCGTATGGGGTGAGCAAGCTGGCGGCCGAGCAGCTCTGCTACCTGTACTTCGTCAATTACGGGGTGCCGACCGTCTCGCTGCGGTATTTCACGGTCTACGGTCCGAGGCAGCGACCCGACATGGGATTTCACCGCTTTCTGCGGGCGACGATCGAGGGGACGCCGATTTCGCTCTACGGCGACGGCGAACAGACGAGAGACTTCACGTATGTGGACGACGCGGTGAGCGCGACGATGGCGGCAGCGCTCAAGGGAACGCCGGGGCGTGTATACAATATTGGCGGCGGGTCGCGCGTCTCCATCAATCACGTGCTGGAGATCATCGGCCGCGTCACCGGGCGCCAGCCGATCGTCGCGCGCGACGACGCGCAGAAAGGCGACATGCGCCACACCTATGCGGACACCGGAAAGGCGCGCGCCGATCTCGACTTCCACCCGTCGTTCGATCTGGAACGCGGCCTGGCCGCGGAATACGCGTGGCTGACCGGAATCCTGTGACGATGACCACTCGCTGGAGACGTACTGCCGCCCTGCTGATCCTGCTCACGGCCGTCGGCATGGCTGCCGGCTGCGCGTCGGCAAACGGCCGCCAGTCGGTGCCGCCCGGCACGCCGCAGCCCGATCAGTACCTCTACGAGCGCGGCAAGGAAGCGCTCGACAACAAGAAGTGGCTCACCGCGCGCGAGTTCTTCAAGCAGGTGACCGAAACCTACACGCAGAGCCCGGTGCGGCCCGATGCCAAGCTCGGGATCGGCGACTCCTACCTGGGGGAGGGCTCGGCCGAATCGCTCGTGCTCGCCATCGCCGAGTTCCAGGAGTTCCTGTCGTTCTACCCGACCCACCAGCGCGCCGACTACGCGCAGTACAAGCTCGGTCTCGCGCACTTCAAGCAGATGCGCGCGCCGCAGCGCGATCAGACCGAGACGCGCGACTCCATCCGTGAGTTCGAGACGTTCGTCGCGCGGTATCCGAACAGCAGCCTCATGCCCGAGGTGCGCCAGCACCTGCGCGAAGCCAAGGATCGCCTGAGCGAAGCCGAGTTCGAGGTCGGCCGCTTCTACTTCCGGATCCGCTGGTACCCCGGCGCGATCGACCGGCTGTCGGCGCTGCTCAAGGAGGACCCGGCCTTCACCGCGCGCGACGGCGCCTACTACTACCTGGGCGAGTCGCTGATGAAGGTGAATCGCTCGGCGGAGGCGCTGCCGCTGTACGAGAAGCTCGTCGCCGAGTTCGAGCAGAGCGAGTATCTCGAGGATGCGAGAAAGCGGATCGACGAGCTCAAGAACGGCTCGACGGCCACGCCCGACGCACCCGCGGCACCAGTGACGACGACGACGACCGCCGCCGATCGTTTGTAAGCGTAGTGTCCGGCTTCAGCCGGACAATCGTGCGTAGTGTCCGGCTTTAGCCGGACATCCGTGGCGTCCTACGACACCTTCTTCTCGCTGACGCTTCCCCCGGTCAGCAGCATGCCGAACCGGCCGAAGTAGTCGGCCGCCGAGACGAGGGCGGTCAAGACGACGACCCACAGCGCGATCTGACCGATCACGAAGAAGCCCTGCAGGTGATCCTTGCCGAGGATGAGCGCGAGGATCGCGACGACCTGCGCCACCATCTTGATCTTGCCGAGCGGCGAGGCCGGCATCGTCTGGCCGCGCGCGTGCGCGATGGCGCGCAGCGCCGTCACCGCGAACTCGCGCCCGATGATGATCGCCACCATCCAGGCCGGCGCGAGATCCATCTGCACGAGCGAGATGAACGCGGCAATCGTGAGCAGCTTGTCGGCGAAGGGGTCGATGAACTGTCCGAGCGCGGTGACCTGGCCGCGGCGGCGCGCGAGGTAGCCGTCGAGCCAATCGGTGAGCGACGCGATCGCGAAGATGGCGGCGCCGACCAGCTCCTTGCGCACGCCGAGGATCATGCGCCCCTCGAACTTCGTCAGCAGCACCACCACGAGCAGCGGCACGAGGAAGATCCGCGTGACCGACAGGGAGTTCGGGAGGTTCATTGGGGCGAGTCGGCCCATGATAACATCGCTGATTGCCTATGAAGGCGATCATGCTCGCAGGGGGCAAGGGCACGCGCCTCCGACCGTTGACCATTCACACGCCGAAGCCGATCGTGCCCATCTTCGAGCGGCCGTTCCTGCATTACCAGCTCGACCTCCTGAAGCAGGTGCCGGAGATCGACGAGGTGATCCTCAGCCTGAACTACCAGCCGAGGCGCATCGAGGAGATCTTCGGCGACGGCAGCGAGGCGGGGCTCAACATCCGCTACGTGGTCGAGCCCGCGCCGCTCGGCACCGCCGGCGCGGTGCGGTACGCCGGCGAGTCGCTGCACGAATCGGTCATCGTCTTCAACGGCGACGTGCTGACCGAAGTCGATCTCGCGGCGGTCATCCGGCTGCACCGCGAGCGCCGGGCGAAGGCGACGATCGTGCTCACGCCGGTCGAGAACCCGACCGCGTACGGCCTGGTCGAGACCGACGCCGACGCCAACATCCGGCGGTTCATCGAGAAGCCGAACCCGGACGAGATCACCTGCGACACGATCAACGCCGGCATCTACGTCCTCGAGCCGGATACCTTCGACCGCATCCCGAAGGGAGAGCCGTGGTCGATCGAGCGGAGCTTCTTCCCGTCGCTCATCGAGCGGGGCGAGACGTTCGTCGCCTACGTGTATCGCGGCTACTGGATCGACATCGGCACGCCGGAGAAGTACACGCAGGTGCATCGCGACATCATGGATGGCCGCTTCCATGCCGGGCCGTTCGCGTCGGCGCCAGGCACGGCCTGGATCTCGCCCGGCGCGCGCGTCGAGGAGGGGGCGGTCGTCGAAGGCCCCTGCTACATCGACGAGGGCGCGGTCGTGAAGGCGGGGGCGCGCATCGGCCCCTACAGCGTCATCGGCCGGCAGTGCCACATCGAGGAGCATGCGCACATCGAGCGCTCCATCCTCTGGTCGAGCACGCGCGTGAGCCAGGAAGCGGTCGTCCGCTGCTCCATTCTCGGACGCCACTGCCACATCGGCCGCAACGCCTCGATCGACGACGGGGTCGTCCTGGGCGACAAGTCGGTGCTGACAGACTTCTCACGGCTGTAGAACAGTGCAGAGTTCAGAGTGCAGAATGCAGAGTTTAGAGTGCAGAGTTCAGAGTTTAGAGTGCAGAGTGCAGAGTGATCGGAGCTTTGAACTCTGCATTCTAAATTCTGCACTCTGAGCTCTGCCTGCACTCTGCATTCTGCATTCTGAAACTTCTCGAGGATTCCATGTTGAACCCCGACATCTTCAAGGCCTACGACGTACGAGGCACCTATCCCGATCAGGTCGACGAGGAGGCGGCGCGCGCGATCGGCGCGGCGTTCGTCGCCTACCTGGGCGCGAAACGGGTCGCCGTCGGGCGCGACATGCGGCTCTCGTCGCCGTCGATCGCGCAGGCGTTCATCGCCGGCGCCACGGCGCAGGGGTGCGACGTCGTCGACTACGGGATGATCCCGACCGACATGCTCTACTTCGCGGTCGCGCGCGACGGGCACGACGGCGGCGTGATGATCACGGCGTCGCACAACCCGAAGCAGTACAACGGCATGAAGATGGTGCGGCGCGAGGCGTTCCCGCTGAGCGGCGAGGAGGGGATCTCGGACATCCGCGAGATGATCGCGGCCGGTGCGATCCCGGCTCCCGCGGCGGCGCCCGGCGCCGTGACGACACGCGATGCGCTCGACGCGTACGTCGACCATGTCATGGGCTTCATCGATCCGTCGATCGTCACGCCGTTCAACGTCGTTCTCGACGCGGGCAGCGGGATGGGCGGGCTCGTGGCGCCGAAGCTGTTCGAGCGGCTCCCCTGCCGCACGACGCGCCTGTGCTTCGAGATCGACGGCCGCTTCCCGAACCACGAGGCGAACCCGCTGATCGAGGAGAACCGGGTCGACATCACCGAGCGGGTGATTGCCGAGAAGGCGGACATCGGCATCGCGTGGGACGGCGACGCCGACCGCTGCTTCTTCATCGACGGCAGCGGCGAGTTCATCCCGGGCGATTTCATCACGGCGCTGCTCGCCGAGGCGTTCCTGATGAAGCACCCCGGCTCGACGATCATCTACGACCTGCGCGCCAGCTACGCGGTGCGCGACATCGTGGCGAAGTACGGCGGCACGTCGCTGATGAACCGGGTCGGCCACGCGTTCTTCAAGCGGCGGATGCGCGAGACGAACGCGATCTTCGGCGGCGAGGTCACGGGGCACTACTACTTCCGCGACAACTTCTACGCCGACAACGGCTTCATCCCGGCGCTGCTCATCCTGGAGCTGATGTCGAAGAAGGGGCAGAGCCTGCGCGAGTTGCTCGAGCCGCTGCGCGCGACCTACTTCATCTCGGGCGAGATCAACACGAAGCTGTCGAGCATGGAGGCGGTGCCGGCCAAGCTCGAGGAGATCGCGGCGAAGTACGCCGACGGCAGCCAGTACAAGCTTGACGGCATCTCGGTCGAGTACCCCGACTGGCACTTCAACGTGCGGCCGTCGAACACCGAACCGCTGCTGCGGCTGAACCTCGAAGCGCAAACGCCGGCGCTGATGGAAGCGAAGCGCGACGAGGTCATCGCGCTCATTCGAGCCTGACCGCGCGGCGCTCAGCGCTCACGTGACGGTGCAGAACGTGGAGTGCAGAACGCAGGGTGCAGGGTGCAGAGTGCAGAGTGTGAATTCCGACGGCAGCGTGCCGGACGGCGCTGAACGCATTGCAGTCACGGCCGCGACTGCGTACAATTCGGATCGCAGCGCTGCACTCCGAGCCTGCGCTCGACACTCGCGCCTCTCCAGGCGGGCTTAGCATAGTGGTAATGCCCTGGCTTCCCAAGCCAGTTAGACGGGTTCGATCCCCGTAGCCCGCTCCACGAACCTGCTCTCACGGACCTCCCCCAGCGTTCAGCCGCGGGCGTGCCCTCGACAAACGATTACCTGACTCCCTTCGCAATACCTGCGAGCCCGACGCAGACACACAACATCGCGTGTCGCCGCTTTCCGGAGGTACCCGTCCTCATCTCGTCAATACTCCTTCGCTTTGATGACGTCACATACCGTCACATCAAGAGGCAGAAAGGGCGTCCGCACCGGATCGTCGGCGGCTGACGATCTTCCGTCTGTTCACGACACGGTTGCGCGAAGATCGAATGCAATCGCTGGCGCACCGCCGCGCTCGGCCAGGTCGCACGGTTCGATGTTTGCTGGAGTGTGTTTCATGGCTTCGTATTTACGCCGGCACCAGAGGGTTTCACGCATGCTGAATTCCTTGGTGCTGGTTTCGTTGTGTTCTTACGCCGCCTCCTGTGCGTCTACGGCTCACTTCGTCGTGCCCCCATCGGACGTGTGGGAGCGCGCACTGCTGCCGGTGATGAGCACGCAGATCGACGAGGAACTGCTCGACACGACCCATGCAAGAGGGCACCTGGCCCATGTCGATGCCTTCGGCCTGACAGTCGTCACACCCGACCGCTCGCCTCGGACCATCAACCGGTTTTCCGTCAAAACCATCCGTATCGTGTGGCAGGAACGCGATTCCGTGATGAACGGCGCTCTTCTGGGTGCCGCATTCGGCGCGTTGGGGATGGGGCTGTACTTGGGGGGCGTCAAACGCGCGGGTGACCTCGCAGAAGGAGCCTTGCCCTGGATTGTCATGATGCCTGTGGGCGCCGCGGGAGGCGCCGGCATTGGCGCGATTATCGACGCATTGCACACCGAACGCGACCGCATCGTCTATTCCGTCCGGTCCGTCCGGCGGCCATAACTACACCCCATTTGAAAACCACAATCGATTCTTCGTTCTTTCGGGTCTTCGTAGTGGCATTCGTGGGATGAACGTCGGCGCGTGCTGATCCCATCTCGGTTGACACCTTTTCCTCGCGACAGTATGTTCGAATTCGCAATCCTTACGACATATCGAGGCGTCTTCCAGGACCGAGTCCAGGTTCATGAACATCCCGGATCTGCTGGCCACGTCCCTGCTCGCTGTCGCGCTGAGCGCCGCCTGCTCGAGTGAGCCAACGAAACGCTCGAGCCCTTCCGCGACCGCTGTTCCAGCGGACCCGGCGACGCTCGGCATGGTGACCGGCCAGATCGCCTCGCCGCAACCCGGCGCGATCGTGACGCTGACGGCCCGTACTTCACCGTCCGCCTCGCAGCCGGCGTCGCCCGTGCTGGACCAGGTCCAGATGACGTTCGTGCCGGACATGGTGCTCACGCAGAGCGGCGTACCGGTCGTATTCCGGAGCAGCGACACCGAGCTGCACAACATCAACGTGCGGAACGCCGACACGCGCGAATCGGCATTCAACCGCTCCATCATTCCGGAAGTGCCTGCAGGAATAGCTGGTTGACCGCAGGGAGAGGGGTGCCGGCGGCCGGCACCCCGAGGCCGGCAACGCCGCCAGTCGTACGTAGGGCCGGGTCTTTAGACCCGGCCGTAGATACTCTGCCCTCTCACCTGCGTCTTTCGCGCTCAGTCGTTCACGGTTGTCGCGTCCGCGTACTCTCTGGTCTCGCCGCGAACTAACGAGGGAGCGGCCCGAGCAGGACGTTCGGCGTGCGGACGACGCGCCGCAGCACGCGCAGCAGCGCGGCGCCGGTCGACGCGCAGATGATCCCGACGAGTACGACGGCGACGACCGACGACGAGCCGACCGGCGACGGGAAGATCATGTCGGGCGGGCGCGGCACGAGCGCCGCCAACACGCGCGGCGCCGCGGCGACGAGCAGCGCGCCGGCGGCGATGCCGAGACAGGCGCTGGTGACAATGGGCCATGCGGTCTCGCGCGCGAGGCGCCGCGGCGTGGCCCCCAGGGCCGCGCGCACCGCCATGTCGCGCTCGTGCGTCACGAACTCGTCGGCCGCGGCCGCGTGCACGCCGAACACCACGACGACGAGCGCGACGAACGCGAAGACGTTGCTGGCGAACCGCACGAGGCGCGGTGCGACGAGCGTGCGCGCCATCAGGGCGTCGAAGGTCGTCGTCTCGCGGACGGTGAACTCCGGCAGTTCCGCGGCGATGAGGCGCAGCAGCAGTCCGCGCACGGTCGCCGCGTCCGGGCTCGGCACAGCGATGACGTAAAGACCTGTCAGCGCCCGACCGGCGGTGTCCGGCTGAAGTGCGGCGAAATCGTCGAACAGCGTGTACACCTCCGGTTCGGCCGCTTGGTCGATCGTCATCTGTCGGACCGACGGCACCACGCCCGAGACGGTCCATTGGCGGTTGCCGCCTACCCGCGCGCCGAGCAGCGGACCGTCGACCCGCATTACCTGCCCGAAGCGCTCCGAGACGACCGCATACCCGTTACCGCGATCGCGCCCGTCCAGCAGCCGGCCGGCCACCGGGTGCAGACCGGTGATCGCGAAATACGACGGCGAGACGACGCGCATGCGGACGAAAGGCCGTTCCTGCGTCCTCGAGACACGCGGCTCGAACGTCATGATCAGCCCTCCGTTCGTCAGAGGCAGCGCCGATGTCGATCCCGCCTGCACGCCGAGAGCCGCAGCCTGCCGCAGCATGCCGTCCAGACGAACGGCCAGGAGACCCGGATCGGGCGCGCGCCGGCCCGCATCGACACGAATCACGACGAACCGAGGATTGGGAATCCCGACGTTTGCTGTCATCACGCGCGCCAGCAGCAGCGCGCAATAGACCGCCGACGCGCTCACCCCGAAGAGCAACCCCACTTGCGCGGCAATCACGATCCGGTTCGTGCGGAGCGGACCGCGCAGGCTCACATTGCCCCGCAGGGAGACGAGCGACACCACGATGCCTGGGACGCAGCAGAGCCCGGTCGCGATCAACACGGTGATGCCAGCGCTGGCGAACAGCGGCGCCAGACGCTGGTGTCCGATGTCGGTCAAAGCCAGGCTGGCGTCGACCGCCTGCGCCCCGCGCAGCACGCCCGTCGTCATGAAGACCGCAAGCGGCAACGCGACCGCAACCAGCACCCCGGCCGCGACCGCATGCAGGCGGAGCACGCCGGATACCGGAACGCCGAGTGCGCCGAGGAGCTCGAACGTCGAGCGGCGGCGGCGCATGCTGACGGCGTATTGCCAGCCGACGTTGACGCACGTGAGGAGCAGGAGCAGCCCCGCGGCCACATCGACGGCAAACACTGCCGGACGCCACGGTCCGCGCACGAGATCGTCCGCGGACGCGAGCACCAGCCGCTGACTGGCCGACTGGCGCACGGTACTGAGCGCCGCCCGCGCCTGCGTCACGCCGACGCCCGACGGCAGCCGCGCCAGCATCCCGCGATGCACCGTCATGACGCCACTCGAACCAATCAATGTGACCGGCACATCGATGATCGGCGTCCACGCGAGCGTCTCGCGGTCGGGAAACCAGAACGTGTCCGGCATGATGCCGATGACCCGATAGGAGACTTCGCTCAACCGCACGACGTCGCCGACCTGCACCGCCCCGAGTATCGCCGCCAGCCGCCGGCTGACAAGGATTGGTGGGCTGATCGCGAGCGCCGCATCGTCCGGCTCGAATCCGCGGCCGGCGACCGGCTGCACCCCCAGCGTGCGCAGGAACTCGACCGATACGCGTCCTACGGCGACCTCGCCCGGTGGTTGGCCGGCTCCTCGTTCCAGTTCGAGCTGCAGGCGCTCGAACTCCGTGACCGACGCGAAGGCGGTGGAGGTGCGCAGTGCCGTGGCGAGCCCCGGCCCGACGAGGCGCATGCCGGGCGTGTCCAGCTCGTCCCAGACGTAGACGAGGCCTTCTGGATGCGCGTACGGCAGCGGATCGAGCAGGACCGCGTACGTGAGCCGCTGCGCAGCCACCGCCACGCCGCAGCCGATTGCCAGCACCACGCCCATCAGCGCAAGTGCCCGTCGTGAGGACAGCAGGCGGATCGCGCTCCGCCGTCGCCACCCCCGAGCCGTCACCTCGTCGTCTGTCGCCATCCTCGATAGTCCTCGCTCGAGCGACGACGGCTGCATGCCGACATCAACCGACCGTCACGTCGCCGATGACCACCCACACTCTAGAGAGCCGATGCTGGGCCTGCATAGGCCATCGGGCGAACGAAAGAATACGTCTAAAGACGTACTCCCGTCAGATAGATATGATCCCGCGACGCACGGCGATCACTACCGCCTCGGTGCGATCGGCCGCCCCGAGCTTGTCCATGACATGTCTCACGTGCACCTTGACGGTGGCTTCGCTGATCTGTAAAGCCGACGCCACGTCCCGATTGCGGTTGCCCTGATGCAGCTGCACGTCTACGCCGACGGTCAAGGCAGCACAGCCGGCGAGAAGCTTCAGCCGATTCTGTCGCGTCTGCGCTCGGTGCTCGAGGAGAGCCGTCGCGCCATCTACTCGCTGCGCGCCGAAACCGACGTCGAATACCTCGAAGACTGGCTCGCACGGGACATCGAGAGACGCGGTATCGGTGCATCGATTGACGTGCGGATCGTCGTCGAAGGCACGCCTCGACGGCTGCGGCACACTTCGAATGGGAGTCGCGAGCACGCAGGGACATAAATCGTGCTCGCGCTCAGCGCGCCGATCGTATTTCAGGGACAGGCACAGCCTGTCAACATCAAAGCGGCATTATGGCAGCGCGTAGTCGACGCATCGCCGACTGCATGGCTCAGGCGTGTTCTGTCTCGCCGACGAGAGGATGAACGCTAGAGGGCATCGACAGCAGGATCGGCTGTTTCGTATATCACGAGCTGTCGAATGCCGGACCGACCGGTGCGGTGAGCTCCGCGCGCATTCAACGTCAGTCGTGCAATGCCGACCATACGCCGAGCGTCCGCATCCTGGTCGTGATCAGAAGGCGTTCACCGCTTCTTGGCCAGAGCTTCAGGGGACGAATGATGGATGTGCCGTGACGCTCAGCGCCTGATACTGTCCTCCTGGATCAACCGCCGCACGGCTGAATGGATCTGATTGAGCTGCTGTTGAATCTGAGACATGCGGATCAACTGCGTCTCGAGCTGCTTCCGGATGACCGTGAACTGATCCTCTACCATGGCAAGAACATCGGCACGGTCCAGCTTCGGCCCCACTGGTCCAGTCGGTCCGGCAGGTCCTGCCGGTCCCGCTGGCCCCACCTGGCCTCTCGCTCCGGTCTTCCCCGCTACTCCACGCGCCCCGCGTTGTCCACGCTGACCGCTCTGCACTCGCGACTTGGCCATCGTCCCCTCACCCGCCAATGGGTCAGCAGTACATATGCCACGTCGTGCGTCGCGTGCCCGTCAGTCGATAGTCCCACGCCTGGTCAGCAGCGACACGCCATCTCGACTGACTACCCACCTGCGCCCGGGGTACTTGCGGGCGAGATCCGACGACTCCCGGGCGGGATCGTGGCCGAATCGCACGAAGGTATCGGGCGCGAAGATCTCACCGGCCGACGAAACGAAGGGTGTGCCCGACGGTGTGTCCGCCCGCAACAGCGGCAGGTACAACGAGCCCCCGATCTCGATGTTGTTTCCCGCGTGATAGTAATGCAGCGCCGAAGCGCCGAATCTGGCAATCAACACGCGGGAGGATCTCGCAGCATCGATCGGTTCCCGTTTGCGAACACAGGAGGCCAGTTGGCCGATGCTCATCAACCCTCCATCTTTGGAGACGAGGACATCTCGATACGGCGTTCCACGACGGTTCAGTTCGAGGACGTAATAATCCGGCGTCGTCTCGGACTCGACGTCCAGCAGCCGGACTACCTGAATCTCGTGCTGCCCGATCGTGTCAGCAAGCTCCCGATCCATCTGCGTCTGCTGCAGTCCCACGGCCACCGTCTGGAGGATCTCGCCGGCGTTGATGGAACCGCTGGATGACGATGTGGCGGCCAGCCGTCGCTGGCTCTCGGTGGACGCCGATTCGCGCGGCTGCTGTATCTGGAGGAACAAGGCGGCTACACCTGCGCCGCACCCAAGCAGCGTTCCCAGATACAAAGTCCACAGAGTCTGCCCTCGACTCCGACAGCCTCGAGCAGCGCCTCTCCCGTGGCCGACGTCGCCGCCCGCACGCGTCCTCCGCCGCCGCTCCACACGATGCGCGCACGCGGCACCGGTTCACCGTTGTCATCGACGACGCACCGGCAGGAACCCGTCGGGGATTACGATCGCCAGCTCCCGTCCGTCTCGCGGCACGTCGATCTGGCGAACGTAGGTCGAGTCGCCGAGGTGCACCTCGATCTGCGCCGGACCCGGCGGGAAGCCGGTCAGCGTGACGCGCCCGTCACCGTCGGTCGCGCCACGGCACGCGGACGGGATCGCGCGAAGGAGAAACGGCTGCGTTTGCGGCGCCGATGCGCTCGGCGACGCCGAGATGCTCCTGCCCATCACAGGACCGAGCGGCGAGGTGACGCGGAACGAGGCACGGCCGCCGACGACGATCGGAATCTCGGCGTTCCCGTTGGCGGCAACGCGCACGACACGCGAGACGATGAGCGGCGCGCCGGCACACGGCACAGGCGTTGTGCTCGTCACGCGATACTGTCCGGCCGCGAGCCGGTCGAACGTGGCGCGTCCCAGCGGATTCGTACGCTCGAGGCGAAACTGCAGCGGCGACCCGGGACGAACGTCCTCGAGGGAGACCGGATGATTCGCGACCGGCATGCCGCCGGCGTCGAGGATGTCGACGTCGAGCACCGCGCCCGGCTGCTGGAGGACGATCGTTCCGCCGTCGACGTCGTTCGCCGGCTCGGTCACCGTTACATCAGGCAGCCGCGTCCGCGCGAACGGAGGCATGTCGATCGCCAGCGTCAGCGTGCCGAGCGACAGCGGTCCAATCGAGGGACAGCATCGATCCGACACCGGCGACCAGCAGGATGACGAGCGCCAGCCACGGACACTTCATCGGCCCAGCTCCGGTGGACGAGCACCCGAAGCCTACAGCCTACTTCATGGCGCTCCCGATCGCGCCGGCGCACCGGAGGAGCCGCCGCAGCGCCAACGCACGCGCCTGGGAGTGATCAGTAGAGCGCGTTGATCGTGATGCGCAGCGAGCGCCCCGGGGCGATCGACGCGTAGTGCGTCGGATACGCCTTGTCGTAATAGACCTCGTCGAGAAGGTTCTGCGCGTTCATCCGCAGGTTGAAATGGTCGGTCAACCGGAACGAGGCCGACGCGTCGACGCGCACCCAGGCGGGCACCCACTTGTTGTTCGGCTGGCTTCCCCAGACCTTGGACTGCGCGTAGACGCCACCGCCAGCGGTGAGCCGGCTGTCGATCTCGTAGCTCGTCGTCACGCTGGCGCTGTGCTCAGGAGTGTTCGGGAACTTCGCCCCGTCCTGCAACCCGAACGCGGCGCCGCTGCCGCCGTTCCTGACGAGCTCGCTGTTCATCCAGGTGTAGCCGCCGAAGATCTGCCACGCGCGGGTGACGCGGCCCGTCGCCCCAAGCTCGATCCCGCCGACGCGCTTCTCTCCGGCCATGGCCACCGTGCCGTCCTGGAGCGTGATTCGCGCGTTCGTCGTTTCGACGCGGAAGGCTGCCGCCGTCAGGAGCGCACGACCCGAGAATGCCTCCCACTTGACGCCAACTTCCGTCGCCCGATTCTTTTCCGGCGTCAGGTTGGCGTTGACCGCACTGCTCAATGCCGACGTGTCGCTGCCCTGCGCGAGCGCGTTGCCGGTCGGCGTCGACGAGGTGCTGTACGACCCGTAGATGCTGCCGGCGACCACCGGCTTGAACACGACGCCGAGCTGGTAGTTCACGAGCGTGTCGTCGCGATCGAACTCGCTCCTGACACCGGTCGCCGCCGCGCGCGTGCTGACGAAATGCGCCGAGTAGTCGTCGACGCGCAGGCCCAGGTTGGCGTCCCAGTTGCGCGACAGCCGGAGCGTGTCGAAGGCGTACAACGAACGTGTCGAGACCTCGGAGTTACTGGGGTTGTTGTTGCGGGCGATCGTGCCGGCCCACGGATCGTCCAGGTCCGGATCGAAGAGGTCCGTGCAGTTGTATCCGGATGCTGCGCCCGCGCCGGTCACGCACCGGTTGCTGCCGGTCGCAACCGTGTAGGCGTCGTTCTCCCCCTGCTCCTTCGAGAGCTCCAGGCCTGCCGAGAAGGTGTGGCGGATGGGGCCGGTGTCCGCGGCGCCGAAGAGGTCGGTCTGATTCGCGGCCGTCTCGACATCGCTGACGCGGGTGTTCACGCGGCGCCAGAGCATGCCGTAGTACAGGTTGCCCTGGCTGTCATCGGGCTGCGTCCAGATGTAGTCCTGATCGCTCTGGCTGTAGCGCGTGGTGTTGCGCAGCGTCAGGCGGCTGCCGAAATCGTGTTCGGCACGCACCGTGCCGGTCTTGACGTGCTCGCGGCGGAAGTCGCGGTCGGCGAGGCCGTAGAACGTGCGCCGATCGACGTCGAGCGGCGAGCCGTCACCGGTCTGCAGCACTCGCGGGGTGCCGTCGGTGCGTGGATTGAACGTCGGGTTGTTGTACGGAATCCCCGAATCGGGCACATCGTCGCTATCCAGCTGGTAGTAGCTCGCGATGAGCCGCGTCGGCTTGCCGATGCCCGCGCTGAAGGTCGGGGCGACGCCCCAGTGCTGCTGGTGTACCCCGTCGCGCCCGGGAACGTCGGCGTCCTGCCCGACGGCGTTGAACCGGAACGCCATCGAGTCCATCACCTTGACGTTGGCGTCGACCGTCCCCCTGAAGTAGGCGGCGCTGCCAGGCGTGAAGCTTCCGGCGACGAAGTTGTCGGCACGAGCGACCTTGTTATTGAGATTCAGGCTGCCGCCCGCCGCCCCACGTCCACCGAAGGCGCCGTTCGGTCCCTTCGACACTTCGACCGATTCCAGATTGAACACTTCGCGGGACTGTGCGCCGATGTCGCGCATGCCGTCGACGAAGGTGCTGGCCTGAGAGTCATAGCCGCGGATGAACGGCCGGTCTCCGACAGGATTGCCGCCTTCGCCGGCGCCGAGCGTGATGCCCGGAATCGTGCGAAGAGCCTCGACGAGGCTGTCGGATGCGGTGTTCTGGATCACGCTTTCCGGAATGACCGTGACCGTGCGCGGGATGTCGCGGACCGGCGCCGTGTACTTCGGCGACGGCAGGTCCCGCGCGGTGACCTCGACCGACTCGCCGGGCGCCCTCAGCTCCAGCACCACCCGCTCCGCGGTGACGAACCGCGCGGCCAGCGCCGTGCCGGCGAGCGCGGTCGACAGCGCGTCTTCCGCGCTCATGACTCCGGTGACGCCGGGAGACGGCAACATGCCGACGTCCTCTGGCGGCATGACGATGGAGAGACCGGTAGCTTTCTCGAGCGCCGGTACCACGTCGCTCAGCGGACCAGGCGGGATGTCGAACCGGTGAACCGCGCGGTCGCCCTGGCTGCCCTGCGGTACTCCGGGGATCTCGCTCTCGTTGGGGCCGCCGGCGAACCGGGCGGCAGAGCGGGCCTGCGCCGACGCGATCCCGGGCGCCGCCAGCGCAGCCGCCGCGACAGCCGATGTGGCAACCCAGGGGAAACGCTGACGCCTGTTCTTCTTCGACGAACGACCGGATCGCGACTTCATATGAACCTCTACCGCTATGAAATGAGGGGGGGCTGACAGGCGAGGGAGCTCACCGCCGAAGCGACGCTCGCAGATGTGATAATGAGAATCAGTCTCAAGGCCCGTCGGCTACAGTAAAAGCAACCGTTCACCCTGATCAACTGACAATGTGTTCAGATTTTGCCGCTCTGCGATCCCGTGCGGCCCGCTCCCGGACCTGCCTGGCAGCGTTGTGCATCTCCACCGTCTCAGGGATGATGCTGCTTGGCGTGCCGCCATCGTTTGCCCAGCCGGCCGGCGTCGCGACGATCGCTCAACGCGAGCGGGTCGGCGCCGACCTGTACGAAGTGGCCGTCGGGGAGAGCACCGGCTCGATCTACGTCGCGTCAACCGGCTCCGGCGAGCGACGCATCGTCGCGCTCGATCCGCGCACCTTGACGGTCAAGAGCAGCATCCCGACCGAGCAGGCGGCGTACGGCCTCGCGTTCAACAACCGGACGAGCACGCTCTACACCACCAACACGCGCGCCGGCACCGTCTCCGCGATCGACGTCCGTTCGGGCCGTCTGAAAGCGACGATTCGCGAGCGCGACGACGAGAGCGCGCACGTGTTCCGCGCGCTCGTCGACGAAGAGTCGAACACGATCTACGTGTCGCTGCCGGGAACGCCGAGCCGGATCTGGGTCATCGACGGCGCGACCAACACGCTCCACCACGAGATCCTGAACGCCGGCGGCCGCTCCACCGGGCTCGCCCTGGACCGCGCCGGCGGCCGGCTCTACACCTGCAGCATCGCGAGCAGCGAGATCCTGGAGATCGATCTCGCCGCTCGCCAGGTGACTCGCCGGTTTCCTTCGGGCGGAGTCGGGACGACGCACCTCGTCTTCGACGCGAAGGCGAAGCGCCTCTTCGCCACGCATCAACAATCGGGAGACGTGACCGTCGTCGACCCTGCGTCCGGGACCGTTCTGCAGCGGATCCCCACGGGAGCTGGCGCCTTAGGGCTCGACCTCGACGATCGCCACGGGCTGCTCTACGTGACGAATCGGCTCGCTGGAACGGTGTCGGTGATCGACACGGCACGTCTGCGGGTCGTCGCCAATCTCGCGACCGGGGCGATGCCGAACACGGTGGCCGTCGACCCGCGCACCGGCAACGCGTACGTCACGCTCAAGAAGGGATCGCAATCGCCTGGTTCGACCGACGGAGACGGCGACACCGTGGCGATCGTGCGTCCTGCCGCGGCGGGGCGCTGAGAACGAACTCGGCGTCCCACGTCGTGTCCGGCTTCAGCCGGACCCAGGTGTAGCACGTAGTGTCCGGCTTCAGCCGGACCGAGGTGTAGCACATAGTGTTCGGTTCCGCCTGGTTCAGCCGGACTTCACGCGTGCGGCAGATCGAAGCGGAACAGGCTCCCCTTGCCAACCTCGCTTTCGACATCGATGCGGCCGTTGTGGGCAACGGCCGTCCACCATGCGATCGAGAGCCCGAGCCCTGTCCCCCCTGACTGCCGGGAGCGTGCATCGTCGACCCGGTAGAAGCGGTCGAACAGCCGCGCGTGATGTTCGGGGGCGATTCCGGGACCGGAGTCGCGCACCGACACGGTGGCGTGCCCGTCGGCGGCGGCGACGTTCACGTCGATGCGCCCACCCGCCGGCGTGTAGGTGATCGCATTGTGGAGGATGTTGCCGATCGCGAGCCGGATGAGCGCGACGTCTCCGCGCACGACCGCGGGTGCCGTCTGCACGCAGACCGTCTGCGCCTTCTCCTCGCTCAGCACCTCGAGCTGTTTCGCGACCTCGGTCACGAGATCGCCGAGGTCGAGCCTCGTCTGGTTCAGGACGATCTGCCGCGCGTCGGCGCGCGACAGGAGCAGCAGCGTGTCCAGGAGACGCGCCAGGCGCTCGGCGTCCTCGACCATGCTGGCGATTGCCTCGCGCTGACCGGCATGGTCGTCTGGATTCTGCAGCGCCACCTGCCCCACGGTTCGGATCGAGGTCACCGGCGTCCGGAGCTCGTGAGACGCGTCGGCGCTGAAGCGGCGCGCCTGCTCGAACGAGGTGTCGAGCCGTCGAAGCGTGGTATTGAACGCGGATGCTATCGCCGCGACTTCGTCGTCTGCGCCCTCGATCGCGATGCCGTGACGGAGCCGCTCCGCAGTGATCTCCCCCGTCTGTGACACGAGCTCCTCGATCGGCCGCAGGGCGCGCCTGGCGATCCGGTATCCTCCCCACGCGGCGACGATCAGGCTCACGACGAACCCCGCGGCGATCGACACGGCAATGGTTCGTAGCGACGCACGGATCCGGATCTCCGACTCGACGACGCGCACGATCGCCGGCAGCCCGATGATCTCGGTCTCGGAGTCGAGCACCCTGACCGGTCCGATACGCGCCGAGCTGATCGATCGGATGCTGCTGCGGCCAGGGGCGCCAAGCTCGGGGATCGGCTCGGCCTCGGCGCGAGGCGAGCGGAACAGGCGAACGCCGCGGCCCGACCACACCTCGACCCAGCGCGGATCGTCCTCCCGGAGCGGGTTGATGTAGTTCGGCGCGCTGATGCCGTCGATCGTCCAGTAGGGGGCGAGCACGCTTCGAGCCGAATCGACCTCGTGGCGCAGCGCCAGATCGAGCTCCCGCCAGAGACCGTACCGCACCGAGAGGAACAGGATCGCGGCGAAGGCCAGGAGCGTCACCGTCAGCACCGCCACGAACCACACCACGATCTTCGCGCGCAGCGAGGTGGGCATCAGGGCTCCGTCTCGCGCAGCGTGAAGCCGAGCCCCCGAATCGTGTGAATCAATCGCGGCCCGCCACCGTGATCGACCTTCCGCCGCAGCCGCGTCAGGTGCACGTCGATGACGTTGTCGAGATAGGCGTCGCGCGAGTCCTGCCCCCACACGTCGCGCGCCAGCATCTCCCGGGAGACCGTCTGGCCCGCCTGAAGCAGCAGGTAGCTGAGAAGGTCGAACTCCTTCGGCGTGAGAGAGAGATCGCGACCGCTTCGCGTGGCGCGCCGATTGAGGCGATCGATTTCCAGGTCGGCGAAGGCGATGCGGCCGGCCGATCCGTTCGCCCTGCGGCTCAAGGCGCGCAGGCGCGCGAGGAGCTCGGGGAGCGCGAAGGGTTTCACGAGGTAGTCGTCGGCGCCGGCGTCCAGCCCGTCGACCCGGTCGGACAGTCCGTCGCGCGCGGTCAGGAGCAGCACGGGCGTGGGGACAGCTCGATCTCGCAACCGCCTGACGACGGCGAAACCGTTCATCCCGGGGAGCATGACGTCGAGCACGATGACCGCAAAGGTCTGCGCCAGTCCCGCCGCCAACCCCTCCTCTCCGTTCGAGACGACCGTTACGTCGTAGCCCGCCTGGACGAGCGCGTCGCGCACGGCACCAGCCACCTTCAGGTCGTCTTCGACGACGAGCACCCGGGCTCGTTCCACGACCGCCTGACCCGACCCGAATCCTGAACGCATCGTCAGTTGACCGACCAAAAAGGTCGCCGTTATCGTAGCAAAAGTTGAGACTGCGTCTCATTCTCGCGTCATGACACTTGCCCAAACGTCGTTTCCCGCAACCGTCGCGCCGCGCTCGGCACGTCCAGCCCTCATGCTGCGAAGCCGCGAGGGCACGCTGATCGCCAGAGGCGTCCGCCATGTCCTGGAACAGGCTCTGGAAGCCGATCTGCTCGCCGCCGCGTCGAAGGCGCTGTCGGGTGGGACGCGAACGCTGCTGGTGGGCGCGCTCCCCTTCGACCGTCGAGCGGCTGCACATCTGGTGTGCCCGGAGAGCTGGCGAATCGACAGCGCGGCGCCGAAGATGCCACAGGGAATTCCGGCCGGCAGCGGCCCCTGGAGCGTCGTGGCGCAGCCGGCACCGGCCGTCTATCAGCGGGCTGTCCGCGAGGCGCTCGCGCGCATCAGAACCGTTTCGGGCGAGCCGTCACTCTCGAAGGTCGTGCTCGCGCGTGCTCTCGACGTGACGGCGCCGGAGGAGATCGACCCGCACGCCGTCTTCATGCGCCTGCTCCACGCGGGCGCGCAGGACGCCTACTGCGTGCCGCTGCCGTCGTCGAACCGGCGGGGCGCACGCACGCTGGTCGGCGCCAGCCCGGAGCTCCTGATCGAGAAGAAAGGGTTGGCCGTCACGTCGCTGCCGATGGCCGGTTCGGCTCCCCGTCGAAGCGACCCCCGTCTCGATCGCGAGGTCGCCGGCGCCCTTGCCGCCTCGGCGAAGGATCAGGTCGAGCATCGCCTCGTGGTCGAAGCCGTGCTCGACGTGCTCGCTCCTCACTGCCGCCGGCTCGACGCACCGGCGCGGCCCGTCCTCGTCTCGACGCCGACGATGTGGCACCTCGCGACGCCGATCCACGGCGTGCTCGATCGAGAGATCTCATGCCTCGAGCTGGCTGGTGCGCTGCATCCGACGCCAGCGGTGTGCGGCACGCCCCGCGACGAGGCCGCTGCGCTCATACGGCAGCTCGAACCGTTCGATCGCGGCTTCTTCGGCGGGACGGTCGGCTGGTGCGATGGTGCTGGCGATGGACGCTGGATGGTCACCATCCGCTGCGCGGAGATCGCCGGCAGGACCGCCCGCGTCTTCGCCGGAGCCGGCATCGTGCGCGAGTCCGATCCGAGTGCGGAGCTGGAGGAGACAACGGCGAAGTTCCGCACGATGCTGCGTGCGCTCGGCGTCGACGCCGATACGCACGCGGCGCGATGACGCGCTGTACGGCTCCTTTGTCCGCACAGATCACCGGTCACACGACACGAGCCCCATCTCGAAAAGAACTGTCGTCACGAGAGACTCTCATCACGAAGTCACGAAGGTCGCGAAGGTCGCGAAGGGCTATTGCTCCTGTGACAATCGATTCTTTGTCTCTTCGTTTCTTCGTGATGGGATTCGTGGAGATGCACTCACGTCATCTCGTACGATGAACACGCGGGCGCGGCCGCGCGCACGCCGTGAGATGACCACGTCTACTCGCAGATCGGCTCGACGTCGCCTCGTGCCGGCCCCGCGGCCCGCCCTCGACGCGCTGGAAGTATCCAAATCCAGATAAGTCATGGAGTTACGGGATATCCAAATCTGGATAACAGGCGAGATTTCTGCCCTTCGTATGACGGCCATCATATGGACGCCCTATACGCGTTGCTACTGTCGACACATCCGGGGCCGCCACAGACGCTCAAGAGCCTGAGGGCGGGACCTGACGGACAACGTCGGACAGGCGGTGGTCATTCCGCCGGGAGGTGTTCAATGCGTGCAAAGTATTTCGTTCTGCTCTCAGCGCTCGGCCTGATCGGTCTTGGAGCGGCTCCAGCACCGGCCACATGCGACGACGTCCGCAAGGAAGCCATCGTCAACTTCTCCGAGCCGGTCCTCGTCGGCACTGAATGGGTGATGGGACGCGCCATCGTCGTCCACGACGATGCCGCCAAGGCGCGCGGCGAGGCGTGCACCTTCATCTACACGCAGAGCAAGACCGGGGAGCTGAAGCTGGTCAAGTCGTACAAGTGCCAGCAGGTGGAACGGACGCCCTCGAGCTCGTTCAAGCTCGTGACGCAGCGCGATGCGAACCTCAATCGCGTGCTCTCCGAAATCCAGTTCAGCGGCCAGTCGTTCGGCCACGAGTTCCTGCGCGAGAACGCGTCGCACGCGCACGGCAGCAACTGACCATCCGGGACCGGCCGCCCCTCGGGCGGTCGGTCCTTCGCCTCGCGCACGTCCCGCCCCGCCAGCCATTCCAGACAATCTCCCCGCTCAGAAACCGCCGCTCCCAGGATAGTCACGCCAGGACAGCCGTCATCGTCACCGCCGTGCACCGGCCGCGCATCACGTTGCACCGTGCACCCTGTGTGTCCGGCTGAAGCCGGACACTACAACCCATCTCGAGATCCATTCATCACGAAGGACGAAGGTCACGGAAGGCAAGTCTGCACTCTGCACTCTGCGCCTTACACCCGCACCAAGCACTTTGCACTTTGCACTTTGCACCCTACGCAGAGCACCCTGCACCTAGCACCCTGCACCTAGCACCCTGCACCCTGCACCCTATTGTTTAGCGCACGCCGATGAAACAGCGAGAGCACGAAGACGCCCATACGGGCGTCTTCGTGCTCTTTGCGTCTTCGTGAAGACGATGGCGTCGAAGGACGGGCCTATCGGGCCGTCTGCGGACGCTGGCGCCACCAGCGCACCACCTGCGGCCGCCGCCAGAGATACGGGTTCGGGACGACCAGCACGTGGACGAGGCGCGTGAACGGGAAGAGGAGGATCAGCAGGAACGCGTTCACGATGTGCAGCTTCGCCAGCAGCGGCAGCGCGACGACCCCGCCGAGGTCCGGCGACAGCCGGAGCAGCGACCAGAGATACGGCGTGAGGAGCGTGGCGAACCAGGACGATCCCCACGGGTTGGCAATCGCGACGTAGATGCCCGAGAGGATCTGCACCAGCAGAATCGTGACGACGATCCAGTCGGCCGCGGTCGTCACCCCTCGCACCTGCGGCGACGTCCAGCGGCGCACCGCGATGAGCACGAGGCCGATGAGGGTCAACACCGCGAACGCCAGCGCCGTCCCCTCGAGGATGTAGAGCCGCAGCGGCTGGCTGTTCCACACGAGGATGCTTCGCGGAACCAGGAACGCCACGATGTGCCCCGCCAGCACGGCGAGGATGCCGTAGTGGAACGGCACCAGGCCGAAGAAATGCTGGCGGTTCTCCAGGAACTGGGACGACAGGCTCGAGTAGGTGAAGGCCTGCCCCCGGTAGCGCTGAATCGTGACGAGGAGAAAGGTGAACATCGCCACGTAGGGCAGGATCGCGAACAGCAGCGTGTCGAGATACGTGATCGCGCTAGACATGCGCACTCTCCCGCGCCGCGGCGGCCTCGGCGGCGAGCAGGCCGCCGAGCGCGGCCATGATGGAATGAAACGGGCTCGCGTTCTTCTCGAGCCCGGCGAGCATCTTGCCGATTGCCGGGACCAGCGCGTCGTCGATCAGCGCACCGGTCTCGTCGGGCACGCGGGCGACCAGCTCGAGCAGCGACGCGAGGTGATCGGGCAGTTCGGTTCCCTCCTCGATCTGGTGGTGACGCAGCTGCTCCCGCATGCGGACCATGAAGGCGCCGCGCTCGTACTCCTCGCCGTAGAGATGCCACCCGACCTCGAGCGCGCAGGCGGGCGTCAGATCGAAGGTCTGCGTGAAGAGCTCCTGCAGCGATTCGACCGTGCTGCTGCTGGCGCGATCGGCGAGCTCCTGCAGCGCGAGCGCCTGCGGACACTCGAGCGTCGCGCACAGCGCCGCAAGCTGCTGCAGGTTCTCGGCGTAGCCGGCTGCCGGATACTGCAGCGCGCGCCCGGCCGCCGCGATGGCGTTCAGACGATCGCTCCTCATAGTCCCCTCTTTGGGCCGCTCATGAACCCGAAGCCGACGCCCTGCTTGTGCTCCTGCGGATCCTTCATCATCTCGATCGCCTCCTCGCGGTGCATCGGCGGGATGACGAACCGCTCCTCGAAGGTGCAGAGCGCCGTCAGCTTGTAGATCGCCTCGGCTTCCTCCGGCGAGGAGTCGGCCTGCCGCAGCATCGCCTCGGCGTATTCACGGGTGACGTCGCCGACCGTCACGGCGCGGCGCCACCACCGTACCGCCTTCTGCTTGCGCAGCGCGTAGCGGACCTGCGACTCGTAGCCGGCGCCGAAGAGATTCGCCAGGAACTTCACCGGCACGCGCGCCGAGTCGATGTCGTGGAAGAAGTCCCCGGCTTCCTGCTCCACGACGCCGTTGGCCTGCTGCCCCATGACCGGCGACATCGGCGGCACGTAGAACAGCATCGGCAGCGTCCGGTACTCGACGTGCGGCGGCAGCGCGAGCCCCCAGACCTTCACGAACTGATACACGGGCGATCGACGTGCGGAGTCGATGACGTCGTCGGGGATGCCGTTTGCCGACGCGGCAGCCGCCACGGCCGGATCGTTCGGATCGAGAATCAGCGACCGGTGCCCGTCGACCAAGTGCGCGTTGTCCATCGAGGCGACCTCGGGGATCCGCGACGCGTCGTAGAGCACGACGCCCAGGTACCGGATCCGGCCGACGCACGAGTGGAAGCACGCCGGCGCCTGTCCCGTCTCGAGCCGCGGGAAGCAGAGGATGCACTTCTCGGACTTGCCGGTCGACCAGTTCCAGAAGGTCTTCTTGTACGGGCAGGCCGGGATGCAGGCGCGCCAGCCGCGGCACCGGTTCTGGTCGAGGAGCACGATGCCGTCTTCGCCCCGCTTGTAGAGCGCGCCCGACGGGCAGGCGGCGACGCACGACGGGTTCAGGCAGTGATTGCAGATCCGCGGGAAGTAGAAGAAGACCAGGCGCTCGACGGCGAACAGCTGATCCTGCTGATCCGGGGTGAGCCCCTCCAGATTGGGATCGTGCTCGGCGTACACCTTCGAGCCGCCCAGATCGTCATCCCAGTTCGGTCCCGCCTTGAGCTCGATGTACTTGCCGGTGACGAGCGAGAGCGGCTTGGCCGTCGGCTGGTCGTCCTCCTCGGGCGCGTTGAACAGCTTCTCGTAGTCGTAGGTCCACGGCTCGTAGTAATCGTCCATCGTCGGCAGGTTCGGATGATGGAAGATGTTGGTCACGGTCCGGGCCTTGTCGGTCGATCGGAGGCGCAGCTTGCCGCCGACGACCTCCCATCCCCCTTCGTAGGCTTCCTGATCCTCCCATTTCGTCGGATACCCGGTGCCCGGCTTGGTCTCGACGTTGTTCCACCACATGTACTCGGTGCCCTTGCGGTCGGTCCAGATGTTCTTGCAGGCGATGCTGCAGGTGTGGCATCCGATGCACTTGTCGAGGTGAAACACCATCGCGATCTGAGAACGCACGTCCATGGCGGCCCCTTCCGTTACCAGGTCAGCTCGGGCAGCTTGCGCACGAGCACGTGCGTGTCGCGGTTGCTGCCGAGCGGCCCCCAGTAGTTGAAGTGATACGTGAACTGTCCGTAGCCGCCGCACAGGAAATTCGGCTTGAGCCGTGTGCGCGTCAGGCTGTTGTGTCCGCCGGCGCGGCGGTTGCCGCGCAGCGGTGATTTCGGCACTCCGATCGTGCGCTCGGGCGCGTGGTACTGGATCCCGACGCCACGCGGAATCCGCACGCTGACCACCGCACGCGTGACGACCACCCCGTGGTCGTTGTGCACTTCCACCCAGTCGTTGTCCTCGATCCCGAGATCCGCGGCGTCGGCGTCGTTCATCCAGAACGGCTCGCAGCCGCGCGACAGGGTCGTCATGCGCTGGTTGTCGCCGTAGGTGGTGTGGATGTGCCACTTCCCGTGCGGCGTCAGGTAGTTGAGCATCTTGGTCGGCCCGACCTCGCGGCTCACGTGGAGGTCGGCGTACTCCGCCGGGCGCGGCTTCGGCTTGTAGCACGGCAGGTGCTCTCCGAACTGCAGGTACATCGGATGATCGAGGTAGAAGTGCTGCCGTCCGCTCAGGGTGCGGAACGGCACGAGCGCCTCGATGTTGTAGGTGAACGGCGAGTACGCCCGTCCGTCGTTCAGGAGACCGGACCACATCGGGCTGTTGATGACCCGTGCGGGACGCGCCTGCAGCGCCTTGAAGTCGACCCGGACCGAGCGGTTGCCCTCGGCGAGATGCGCCAGCGGCAGGCCGACCTTGCGCTCCATGTTGAGATACGAGCGGTAGGCGAGCTCGCCATTGCTGACCGACGCGAACGCGAGCACCACGTTGCAGGCGTGCTCATCGTCGGCGAGGGAGAGATAGGTCTGTCCGCCGAAGGAGAAGGTCGGCATGCGCCGCAGCCCCTCGTCGTAGAGATCCTGGATGGCGTAGCTGGTGCCGTGAGCCCCCAGGCCCTTGGCACGCGCCAGCGGCCCGAACGAGCAGTACTGCTCGTACACGTGCCGGAACGTGCGCTCGATGACCTGGAACGACGGCATCGTCTTGCCCGGGATCGGCTCGCATTCGCCAGCCCGCCAGTCGGCGAGCGACGGCTGCGCGATCTCGGCGGCGCTGTCGTGCGCGAGCGGCATCGCGACGAGATCGCGCACCTGCTCGGGGAAGTATTTCGGGGCGAGCTCGCTGAACTTCCTGGCGAGCGCCTTGAAGATCTGCCAGTCGGTCTTCGATTCCCAGCAGGGCGGCACGGCCGCCGACAGCGGGTGAATGAAGCTGTGCAGGTCGGTGGAGTTCAGGTCGGACTTCTCGTACCAGGTCGCCGCCGGCAGGACGAGGTCGGAGTACAGCGCCGACGTGTCCATGCGGAAATTGAGGTCGACGACCAGGTCCATCTTCCCGACCGGCACCTGTTCGTGCCACACGACGTCCTTCACCGAACCGCGCGCGAGCTCGTCGGCGATCGCGTTCGAGTGCGTGCCGAGATAGTGCCGCAGGAAGTACTCGTGCCCCTTCGAGCTCGACATCAGCGCGTTGCCGCGCCAGATGAACCAGACGCGCGGCCAGTTCTCCTCGGCGTCCGGATCGTCGACGGCGAACTTCAGCGCGCCCGACCGGAGATCCTCGACCACGCGCGTCACGATCTCGGCGGGCGTCGTCGCGCCGGCGCGCTCGGCGTCGGCGGCTACCGCGAGCGGGCTCCGGTTGAACTGCGGGTAGAACGGCATCCAGCCGCTGCGCACGGCTCGCGCCTGGATGTCCATGGTGTGCCCCTGGGCGAGCGTCCCTTCGGGCTGCCGCGCCGGGACCGTGTGGTAATCGGTGAAGTCCTTTTCGTAGCGCCACTGATCGGTGTTGACGTAGTGCCAGCTCGTGCCGTTCTGCAGCCGCGCCCCCGGATACCAGTCGCGGGCGAACGCAATCGAGCTCCACGATTCGGCGGGCGCGAGCTTCTCCTGGCCGACGTAGTGTGCGAGGCCGCCGCCGTTGACGCCGACGCAGCCGCAGAACATCAGCGCGTGGATGCCGGCGCGGTACATCAGGTTCGCGTGGTACCAGTGATTGACGCCGGCGCCGATGATGATCGTGCACTTCCCGTTGGTGTGCTCGGCGGTCCCGCCCCACTCGCGCGCGAAGCGGAGGAGCGTCTCGCGGCCCATCCCGGTGTAGCGCTCCGACCACGCGGGCGTGTACGGCTGCGACTCGTCGTCGTAGCCGGTCGGATAGGCGCCGGGCAGTCCGCGGTTCACGCCGTACTGCGCCATCAGCAGGTCATAGACCGTTGCGGCGAGCACGGTGGTGCCGTCGGCGAGCGTGATCCGCTTCACCGGCACGCCCCGCGTGAGCGCGCGCCCCTCGCCGAAGTCGTCGAACTCGACCTGCGCGATCGCGTCCGAGCCCTGGAGGAAGGTCAGCGCCGGATCGATGGCCGACCCGTCGAGGCCGTCCTTCAATTGCAGGTTCCACTTGCCTGCCTCTTGTCCCCAGCGGAACCCGATGGTGCCGAGCGGCATCTTCGGCCGGTTCTCGGCGGCGTCCCACATCAGGAACTTCCAGTCCGGGTTCTCGACCCCCGCGTACGGGGCCAGCCGGCCGGCCCGCACGTACTGGCCCGGACGCAGCACTTCTCCGGCCTCGACGAGCTCGACGAGCAGCGGCGCGTCGGTGTACTGCTTCGTGTAGTCGACGAAGTACGGGACCTGCCGCTGATGGTGATACTCCGTCAGCAGGACGTGATTGACGGCCATCCACCAGGCACCGTCCTGGCCGGCGTTGATCCCGACCCACTCGTCGGCGTACTTCGACACCTGGCTGAAGTCCGGCGAGAAGACCCACATCTTCGAGCCGTTGTGCCGCGCCTCGGCGGCGAAGTGCACGTCGGGCGTGCGCGTCATGCTCAGGTTCGCGCCCATGACCGCGAGCATCTTCGCGTTGAACCAGTCGGCCGATTCGTGCACGTCGGTCTGTTCGCCCCACGTCTCGGGCGACGCCGTCGGCAGATCGCAGTACCAGTCGTAGAACGAGAGCGCCAGGCCGCCGGTCAGCTGCATGTAGCGCGACCCGGCCGCGTGGCTGAGCATCGACATCGCCGGAATCGGCGAGAAGCCGGCGACCCGATCGGGCCCCCACTTGTTGATCGTGTAGATGTGGGCGGCGACGGCCATCTCGAGCGCGGTGTTCCAGTCGACGCGGCGGAAGCCCCCCTTGCCGCGGACCTTCTGATATCGCGCGCGCTTCTCCGGGTTCTCGACGATGGTCCGCCAGGCCTCGACCGGATCGTCGGTCCGCGCTCTGGCGTCGCGCCACAGATCCAGCAGCGCGCCGCGGCCGTACGGATACTTCACCCGCAGCGGGCTGTACAGGTACCACGAGAACGAGATGCCGCGCTGACAGCCGCGCGGTTCGTACGGCGGCAGCGACCGATCGATCGTCGGGTAGTCGACCGCCTGCATCTCCCAGGTGACGATCCCGTCCTTGACGAAGATCTGCCAGGAGCATCCGCCGGTGCAGTTCACGCCGTGCGTGCTGCGCACCGATTTGTCGTGCTGCCACCGATTCCGATAGAACTCTTCCCAGCCGCGAAGCGCCGGGTTGGTTTCGTCCTTGATCCAGGCCAACACCTTGTGCCCGTTCATCGTGTGCCTCCCGCCGCGCCCGTACCGACCAGCGGCTGCCGCACCGCGCGGAAGCGGCTCCGCCAGACCCACATCATCGCGAGCAACCCGAGGCCCGCGCCTGCCACGCCGCTCGCCACGAACGGCAGCCCGCCCGCGGCTTCCGGCTCGCTCGAGGCGTCGGCGCGCTCGAAGAGCGCGGTGAGCGCGTCGATCTCGTCGGGGGTCAACTTGTGCGTGCTGTACACCTCGCGCATCGTCGGCGTCGGCGGCGACGACAGCCACCCGCGCAGACCGCGGCGACCCTGAAGCCGCGCGTACACATGCGTCAGATCCGGAGCGAGCTTCCCGCCGCCGAACCCCGCGAGCTGTTCGAGGTTGTGGCAGGCGATGCACGGAGGACCTCCGGCCGCGAGCGGCTGGCGGCCGGTGAAGTGCAGGCGGCCGCGCGCGACGTCCTCGTCGGTGAGCGGCCGCTCGGGAGGCGGCGGCGGCGCGTTGGTCGCGGCCCCGCCGCTCTGCGCCTCGATGTAGTCGATCAGCTGTGACACCGTCTGCGGCGTCACCCCCTCGGCCGGCGGCATCACGAAGCCGTCAGCCGCGGCGACGAGCTGCTTCGCATGCGCATCGCCGCTGTCGATGACCTTCTGCGGATCGAGGATGAAGCTGGCGAGCCACTCGCGGCTCTGGCGGGTGGTGACCCCCTTGAGATCGGGGCCGACTGCGGGACCGTCGCCAATCGTATGGCAGGCGGCGCACTGCTCTTCGAAGATCTTTGCCGGTGGGTCCTGGGCCTCGGAGACGGCGGCGCTCAGGACGATCGACAACATGATGATGGGAATGGTCAGGAGACGTCTCACGTGCGTACTCCGATCGGTGCAAGATGCTGTTCGGAAGCGCTTTCTACGACTGTAGGAAGAAGCTGATGGCCGCGGTATGACGCTCGTCATACGGGCTCGCGTCACGTGCGGGCCTCGGCGACTGCGCGGCGGGGCAGCCGCGTCAGGACCTGCTGCGGCGCGTACATCGCGTGGTGCTGCCCGCGCGTGCGCGCCGGCACGACACCGGCGCGGCTGGTGTAGATCACGACGTCAGCCGCGGCCAGACACGGATACGACGAGGGCTTCCAGTCGGCGATGCGCGGATCGATGACGAAGACGACGGCGTCGGGCACCAGATGTTCCACGATGCGGTTCGACTCGACGATCACGTTCGTTCCGGTGGCACGCAGCGATTCGACGAAGGCGGCGGCCTCCCGCATCGCGGCGTCGGGCGCCCGCACCAGGAACGCGTGCCGGGCTCCCGCCCGGAGATAGCGGCCTGTCTGCGTCTCCGGATCGTGGTCGACGGCCTGTTCGATCAGCGGCGTCGCCACCCCTTCCGGGGCGTGACGATGGGCCGAGATCTTCACCGCGGTCCACGTCTCGTCGTGCCGCTCGAGGAGCAGATGTTCGATCGTGGTCGTCTTTCCAACGCGCCGGCTGTGGCCGCCGACGACGAAGAGCAGCCCGCGCGTGCCGTCGTTTACAGGGGATAGATCGATCGTGGGGGAGCGGGACATCGACAAGGTCATATAGAAACGCTACGCCGGCCGGTGGCCGGCGGTGTATGACGGCGGTCATACGAGCCGACGAACGCCGGCGCGGCCGCTGTCCCTGCGACCGTGCCGGGGCTGCGCGTGTCGACTCAGTAGGCGGGATCGGCCGGATCGGCGGGCGGCGCCGCCGTCGGCTCGTTGATGCTGCCGACCATCGACGGATGAATCGTGCAGTGATACTGCGCGCCGGACGCCGCCACCGACGCGGCGACGCTGGACTGCCCGGTCGCGAGCAGCCCCGTGTCGAGCGAGCCGTTGTCGAGCACGATGTGATGCGCGACCGAGTCGACGTTGCGAAAGACGATCTGCTGCCCCGGCTGCAGCGCCGCCGGATTCGGCGCGAACGCCTGCGGACCGTTGCTCGACGCGATCGTGATCACGACCGCGTTCGGGGGCGGCGCCGCCGCACCGCTTCCGCCCCCGTCCGACGAAGGCGAGGTGGTTCCGTTGCCGCCGCTGCCGCAGCCAACCGATACGGCGGCCACAGCCATCGCCGCCGCCATGCACGTCAGACTCTTCATCACGACCTCCTTGGAGCTCCGGGATGACCGGCGGCGGAACCGCGCGTCGCCGAGCCGAACAGCGACGGGGCAACGGCCGTGCCGCCGGACGGGCGACATTGGCGGAGATCTGCGGCCCGATCGCGGTGCCGGCGGTTACAGCTGCCGTAAGCGCACACGCGTTGCGTAACCGCCCGGTGCAAGGACGTCCGTCGTGCGAAGGCGCGCGGCTCTCACCGCTGGTCGGCCTCCTCCCTGCTGAGATCCGGCCAACGCACGCGTGCGATCGTCTTACCGATCGTTGAGGCCGTATACTTGCCGGGACCGATGACACGCACCGCCAGCGCGTTTCGCCGACTCGTGTGGGCGCTCTTCGTGTGCGCGCTGCTGGCGCCTGCGGCCGCGCACGCGGCCGGGCCGTCGGTCGTCGCCGACTTCGACGGCGATGGCCAGCGCGATCGCGCGACGCTGGATCGCCTCGAGCCGTCGGTGCTGCGCGTCTGGTTGTCCACTACACGCAGCACCGCGATCGTGCGCACGCAGGCTCCGGTCGCAGGCATCGTGGCGCGCGACCTCGACGGCGACCGGCGTGCGGAGCTGATCGCCGGCGGCCCGTCGACCGGCCTGCAGGTCTGGACGAAGCACCGCCGCGGCTTCGCGCCGTTCAAGCCACGCTCGGTGATGCCCGGCACGCTCGGCCCGCCGCTGCACCACAACGTCGAAAAAGATCCGGGCGATGCGCCTGCCGCCATCACGTCGGCCGCCCCGTGGCTGCTCGCTCTCCCGCTGTCGCCGCAACCGCGCGGGCCCACGGCAGCCATGGCGCGCCTGCGCCTGGCACGCGCGGCCGTCGCGTACTCGTCACAGCGTCTCGCTCCGCTCGCTCCCCGTCCTCCTCCCGTCTCGCGCTAGCTGCACATCCGGCCGCTCGTGGTGACCCGGCATCGCCCTCGATGTCCGGGACAGATCCCTCTGTACGCGTGCGCGCCGACGTTCACAGACTGCAGATGCGCGCCTGCGCGCAGACGGTGAGACATGCGGATTGTTCTGGCAGATGTCCGTGGTGGGGATGGTTTCGTCAGCAAGGATACGGTGGCCGGCGGGTATGGCTCCCGGCTCCGCCCGTTTTCGAAGGTGACCCGCGTCGTCGCGGCGCTGAAGCGCCGCTTTCACGACCTGCCCAGCGTGCACCTCGCATACGGAGCGGCGCTCGCCCGACGCGCCGGACACGAGGTGATCGGTTCGACCGGCGGCGTGCTCGACGCCGACGTGGCTCTCGTGCTGTCGTCGCTCGTCGACTATCGCCGCGAGACCGCCTGGGCGCGTGCGATGCGCGCGCGGGGCGCACGCGTCGGCTTCATCGGGCTCGCCGCGCAGATGCTGCCGCGGCTCTTCGAACAGGACGCCGACTTCTTGATCGAGGGAGAGCCCGAGTCGGCGATCATGCGGCTTGCGGCGGGAGAGCCGCTATCGGGGATCGTGCCGAGCCCCGCGCTCGACGATCTCGACGCGTTGCCGTTCCCGCTCTGGGATCCGCTGGTCCCCGCGCGCCGGCGGCTGCGGATCCCGTTTGCCGGCCGTCCCGTGGGCGGCGCGCTCCCCGTGCTGGCCTCGCGTGGCTGCCCCGAGTTCTGCACCTATTGCCCGCACCGAATCCAGGCGGGATACCGCGCCCGGTCGGTCGGCAACATTCTCGAGGAGCTCTCGTTTCTCGAAGACACGCGCGGTCCGCTGCACATCGTGTTTCGCGATCCGCTCTTCTCGCAGGACCGCGATCGCGTGCTCGACCTGTGCGACGGCATCAGGCAGCGCCGCCTCACGCACACCTTCGAGTGCGAAACGCGCCTCGATCGCCTCGACGACGCGCTGCTGACGACGATGCATCGAGCGGGTCTGCGCGCGATGAGCTTCGGCGTCGAATCGGTTGCGCCGGCGACGCTGAAGAAGGTCGGGCGGCGGCCGATTCCCGAGGCGCATCAGCGGGCGGTGCTCCTCCGCTGCCGCCAGCTGGGCATCGTCACGGCGGCGTTCTACGTGCTCGGATTCGCGGAAGACACGTGGGCGTCGATCCGCGCGACGATCGAGCACGCGATCGATCTCGGATCGACGGTCGCGCAGTTCAAGATCCTCACGCCCTATCCGGGCACGCCGCTGTTCAAGCGGATGCAGTCGACCGTCACCGAAACCGACTGGGAGCGCTTCGATGGCTTCACGCCGACCTTCACCCATCCATCGCTGACGCACGAGGAGCTGCGCTTCCTGCTCGGGAGCGCGTACACGCAGTTCTACATGCGTCCGTCGTTCCTGACGAACTACCTGCGTATCGGCACGCCCGGCGTGCGCGCCGCGATCGAGTCGCTCGACCTCCGCGTGCGGCGGCGGCATGCCCGTGAAGCCGCGGTCATGGAGCGATCGCTCTCGTGCTGAGGCGCCCGCGCCTGCCCGACGTCAACGACAACGCCCACGGAGGAACAGGAACATCATGGCCGCAATCGCCCGCTTTGGCACACGCGTCGTCCCCGAGACGGCGGAGATCATCGAGGACTGCCGGGCTCGCCGGCAGCTTGTACAAGGGCCGCACATCGAAGCGTTCGAAGAGGAATTCGCCCGCTTTCTCGGCTCCGGCCACGTGCGCGCCTGCTCGACCGAGTACGGACGGATGGCGCTGTACTTCATCCTGCGCGCGATGGACCTCCCGCCCGGTTCGGAGATCATCGTGCCGGCGCTCACCTTCTGGGTCGTGCCCGAGATCGCTCGCGCCGCGGGGCTGACGCCCGTCTTCGCCGACGTCGACCCGGCCACCTTCACGCTGTCGCCGCTGGCGGTTGAACGCGCGGTCACGCCGAAGACGCGCGCGATACTGCCGACGCACCTCTACGGGCTGTCGTGCGACATGGATCCGATCCTGGACATCGCACGGCGCCACGGCCTGAGGGTGATCGAGGACTGCGCCCACTCGCTCGGCGCGACCTACAAGGGACGCATGGTCGGCACGCTGGGCGACGCGAGCTTCTTCAGCTTCCAGGCGTTCAAGCCGCTCAACACCTACGGCGGCGGGCTCGCCTGGGTGGCCGATCCCGACCTCGCACGCCGCGTCGGCGAGCTCGCCGATCGCGAGCAGTGGCCCGGCGAGACGCGGGTCGAGGGCATCCTGCGGACCGGCAAATGGCAGCACACGTTCATCCGGCCGAAGGTCTTCACCTGGTCGCTCTTTCCGATCTGGTATGCCGCCTCGTGGATCGGTGCGCAGCCGGAAAAGCGTCTGTGGGAAGCGGTCCGCCCGCTCGATCCGCTGCCGGATCATTACCGCGGGCGCTTCACGAACGTGCAGGCGGCAATCGGCCGGGCGGCGCTCCGGCGGCTGCCGGAGTTCGTCGAGCGGACGCGGCGTCACGCGCGGATGCTCGACGAGATTCTCGGCGACGTGCCGATCATCATGATCCCGCGGATCCCGCCGGGGCGGACGCACGTGTATTACCAGTACTGCGCCTACGTGCCCGACAGCGAGACGATCGTGAAGCGCTGCATCCGCCGCGGCGTCGACGTCGCGCCGATGCACGTGGACGTCTGCACGCGTATGCCGCTGTTTGGCTGGAGCGGTCCGCCCGCGCCCGGCGCGGACAAGGCTGCGACCGCGGTGCAGGTTCCGGTGTACGAATCGCTCTCGGAGCGGGAGATCGAGCGCGTCGGATGTCTCGTTCGGGATCAGGTCGCGAAGCTGGCGGGAGCGATCGCCGGCCCGATGCCGGCGTGAGCGGTCGATGACCCTGCTGCCCTACGCCGGCGTCCTCGTCGCGGCAATCGTCGAGGGCGAAGTGGCGTACGTCGCCGCGTGTGCGCTCGTCGCAGCGGGCCATCTCAACGCGCTCGGCGTCGTCGTCGCCGGCGCGGTCGGAGCGGCGATTGGCGATCAGGCGTACTTCTATCTGTTTCGCGGACGGGTCACGCGGTTGATGGCGCGCTTCCCGTCGCTCGAGCGGAGGGCCGCTCCGCTCGTGGGGCTCGTGCGGCGTCGTGCGACCGGAATGGTGCTCCTCATCCGCTTCGCGCCGGGGCTGCGGGTGGCGCTCGCGGCCGCGTGCGCGTACGTCGAGGTGCCGGCGTGGCGCTTCTCGATCCTCAACAGCGTCACGGCGGTGATCTGGGCCGTGGCGCTGCTGGCCGTGATCGCCTGGGCGGGTCCCGCCGGTCTCGCGCGGTTCGGGCTGGACGGATGGAAGGGGGCGCTCCTCGCCGGCCTCGCGATCCTCGGGCTGTTCAACCTGCTCGGCCGATGGGAGCGTGCGACGGTCGACGAGGCCGCTACGCGCGAAGACGGGTAATCCCAGAAGGCGCTTGGAGTGTGACGTGAATTCGCGTTCGGCGTCGTACGTACAACCTTCGAACGCCTTCATCACGAGGAACGAAGGTCACGAAGGGCAACTTCTCTTGTGACAATCGATTCTTCGTTTCTTCGTGTCTTCGTGCCTTCGTGATGACATTTGTGGGATGCGCTCCCGTGTCCGGCTCTGCCTTCGCGCCATGTTGCTGTAGACTCGCCGGGTGTCGACGATCCGCGAGCTCCAGACGCCGCGCCTGCTGCTCCGGCGCTGGCGGCAGGACGACCGAGATCCGTTCGCCGCGCTGAACGCCGACCCGGAAGTGATGCGCTTCTTCGCGCAGCCGCTGACCAGGACCGAGAGCGATGCGTTCGTCGACGCGATCGACGCGGCGTTCGAGCGGAACGGATTCGGCTTCTGGGCGGTCGAGGTCAAGGAGTCCGCCACGTTCATCGGATTCGTCGGCCTGTCTGCTCCTTCCTTCCAGGCGCACTTCATGCCGTGCGTCGAGATCGGCTGGCGACTGGCCGCCCCCTTCTGGAACAGGGGCTACGCGACGGAGGGGGCGAAGGCGGCGCTGGCGTTCGGCTTCGACGTGCTGAATCTCGACCAGGTCGTCGCGTTCACCGCGGTCGACAACGCCCCCTCGCGGCGGGTCATGGAGAAGTTGGCCATGACACGCGATCCGGCCGACGATTTCGATCACCCGCGAATACCCGAAGGGCACCCGCTTCGGCGCCACGTGCTCTACCGGATCGCGCGCACGTCCCCACCACTGGCACTGTGACAGCGTCCTGTCCGCTCACTCGTTCCGCCCCTTCGGCGTGACGCGGTAGAGGCCCCCCTCCGAACTGTCTTCGAGCAGCCAGAGTGCGCCGTCGGCTGCGACCTCGACGTCGCGAATACGCTTGCCGACGGCCCAGCGTTCGGCCGGCGTCGCGCCCCCCTTGCCGTCGAAGGTGACGCGGCTGAGCGTCTGCGTCGCGATCCCGCTGATCAGCGCCGAGCCGTTCCACTGCGGGAACATCGCGCCCGTGTAGAACGTGAGGTTGCCGGGAGCGATGACCGGCGTCCAGTAGATCACCGGCTTCACGAACTCCGAACGGGTGTCCGGAGACGGAATCGGCACGCCGTTGTAGTTGACGGCATAGGATACTTCCGGCCAGCCGTAGTTCTTTCCGGGCTCGATCAGGTTCAACTCGTCTCCGCCGCGCGGACCGTGCTCGAGCTCCCACAGACGTCCGTCGGGCGCGAACGCCAGACCGTAGGGCGTGCGGTGACCGGCGCTCCACGTCTCGGAGGGCGCGAGGTTCGGACTCGCGAGCGTGTAGGTGCTGATGACGGGCGCCGTCTTGGCCGCTTCCGTATCGCGCGGCGGGTTGATCAGCGGGCGCGTCGTCGCACCGAGCTTGCCGGCCATCGGGTTGCCGGGCGCCGGCTTGCCGTCGAGCGTCAGCCGCAGGATCTTGCCGACCTCGGTGTCCGGACTCTGCGCCGGCGTCATGCGCTGGCGGTCGCCAACCGTGAGGAACAGATACTGTCCATCGGGCGAGAAGGCGATCTGCGCGCCGAACTGTCCGCCGCGTCCCTTCGGCAGATCGCGCCACAGCACCTGCAGGCCGTCGAGGCTCGCGGTCCCGGTGCCGATCGTGAGCGTCGCTCGCGCCAGCGCGAGGCCCGAGGTCCCCTCCTCTTCGCCTGGTTCCGAATACGTGAGGTAGACGTGGCGATCGGTCGCGTAACGCGGCGACACGAAGATGCCCAGCATCCCTCCCTGTCCCTGGTACAGGACGGCCGGCGCATTCGCGACCGGTGTCTTCTCGCCCCGCGGTGTGACCAGCCACACCGGCCCGACCTTCTCGGTCACGAGCATCCGTCCGTCTGGCAGGAACGCGATGCGCCACGGCCGATTGAAGTCGGCCACTTTCGTCATCGTGAACGGCAGGTCCGCCTCAGGCTTCAGCGTTCCCGCATTGATCTGCGCGTGCGCGGTGGCAGACACCAGCGTCAGCAGCGTCAGGTTCAGCAGCGTCCTCATAGCTCTCCTCGTTGTCCTCGAATGGCTCGCGATGCGAAGCGGTGTGATTGGTGGTTACGGCGCGGGCGCATGATAGCGCCCGGTGAATGCCGCCTTGCCGATCACATGTCTTTCCATCGCCCTCATGATCTCGTCACGCGTTGCCGTATTCGCGAGCGGCAGCTTGATGTCGAGCGCGTAGAACTCGAAGACGTAGTGATGGAACGGACCTGGGCCCGCGCCTGGGCCGAAATAGGCGCCGGGATTGTTGTTGCGGCGCGCGAGCCCCGGACCGTTGATGGTCCCGTCGGGCAGATCGCCGGCGGCGAGCCCCTCGGGAAGACCGGTCGCCGACCCTGGAATGTTGAACGCGGCCCAATGCAGCGTGTCGGCGGTCCCTCTCATCGTCGCGTTCTCGATGTCGTGGAAGATGACCGCGTAGGACTGAAGCGTGGCTGGCGGCGACGCAGGTGTAGTGCCGACGAACCAGTGAAATTCGAATGCCGGCGATTTGTTGTCGCCGCGCGCGGCATGGCGCGCGGGAATCTCGCCGCCGTCCGGCCAGGCGCTGCTGGTGACTGAGAGCCTGGGAGCCGGTGCGGGGGACTGCGCGAATGCGGTGGTTGCCCAAAGAATCGAAGCGCACAGGAGCGCGCGGCACGTCAACGTCACAAGACCTCCTCGAAAGGGAACTCCGGTTCGCGCCGCACGGTCGGCGGCGCGGTGAACAGCGCGGTCGGACGGGTATCGCCTCGGGAGCGCACCCAGTGACAGAACGTCAGGCAGGGCACGAACGCCGCGATCGCGCCGAGATCGAAGTACGCGAGGTAGGCGCGCGCGGCCCAGAGCGCGGGGCTGGTGTCCGTGGGGGCGCTGACCATGTTCGACCATTCGAGGAGGACCGCAATGCCGGCGCCGACACCGGCAATCATGGCGGTGAGCAGCACCGACAACGCCAATCCGACACGCATCGACGCTCCTAGGCGATCTGCCGCCCCATCTCCGTCGTGTCGTACGACGTGAGGGCGGCGAACTTCTGGCGCACGCGAGCGCTCTGGATCGCGTCCAGGAACGTCCGCACCATGGGCAACTGCCGGTGTACGCGCGGCACCACGAAGTCGTAGCGCTCCGCCTGCAGCGGCACGAAGTGGAGACCGAAGCTGCGCGCGGCCGCACGGGTCGCGAGACAGACGTCGGCGTCGCCGGACGCGACACGATACGCCGCGGCCAGGTGACCGCTCGCGGTCCGATCGAAACCGCGAACGTCCGACGGGGACACACCGGCTTTCGCCATCAGCTTGACGAGCAGGGCCCGGCTGCCCGAGCCGGGCGCGCGGTTGATGAACGTGACCTCCGGCCGCGCGAGATCCTCGATGCGCCGCAGTCCGAGCGGGTTCCCTCGACCGACGACGAGCCCCGCCTCCCACCGCGCCATGGTGAACACCGCCGCGCCGTCGAGCGTGGAGCTCTCGCGCAGGAGCGTCAGGTTGAACTCCCCGGTGTCGACGTCCTCGAGATGGGAGCCCGCCATGTGCGCAGCGCTGTCGCACACCATCCGAATCGCCGCGTGGCTCGTGGCGGCCGCGGGCACGATCTGGATGCCGCTCTCGTTGGCGACGAGGCGCCCCAGCAGCGTGGCCGCCGGATCGCAGCCGGCAATCACCAGGCGCTCCGCCGCATCGCGCCGCGCGTCGACCATCGTGATCGCCGCCCCCCGGTGTCGCGGCGCCTCCCTGTCCACGATCGCGTCGCCAACCGGCAGATGGTACGGCTCGGCGCTCATCGGGATGCTCACCCAGCGTTCGCCGACACGGCAGACGTGCACCGCCGCTCCAGGCGGCACGTCGCGGCCGTCGGGCAGGCTGGCCTCCGGCACGCGCAGCCGCGAGGCCGACACGCTCAGGGAGAACAGCTGACCGATCGACACGCCGAGCTCGTCGGCGAGCCGCAGCGCGAGCTCGGTATTGGGCAGGTACGAACCGGCTTCGATCGCGTAGATCGTCTGGCGTCGAATGCCGACGCGAGCGGCGAGGTCGGCAGCCGCCACGCCGCGCCGCTGGCGGATCTCCTCCAGGTTGTTGTCGACCGACGGACGCTTCCCGGTTCCTGGACGTCGTCTGGGCATAGGCGTGACCGCGGTCGCTATGCTATAAGTTCTCTGTCTTTTATACAAGACAGCGGGAGAACGATGATGGGAACGAAGGCACGCCAGAGAGACAGCAGGCCGCATGCGGCCGCCGGACGTCGTGCCGCCGCGTGGTGACGCCATGGTCACGTCACTCCCCGCCTGTCGGCTGTGGCTGCTCGAACGACCGGCGGGTGGCGCCGACGATTCCGCCAACGGCTGCAACTTCGCCGGTGCCGTCGTGGCGCTCGATCGGACGGCGGTCTACCTGCTGGTGATCATCTCGAGCGACCCGGCGCGCGCCAGCGAGCGCGCGCTCCACGAGCATCCCGATCGCGTGCATCTCGAGCGCAACGCATTCCGGTTCTCGACGCTCGACGAAGCGCTGTGTGCGACTCGACGGATCAGGGAGCGCTTTCTCGCCCGCGGCTGGCGCGATCGCGAGGACGAGGCGCGCGACGCCGGCGTCGACATCCCGGAGGACATGCGATGAACCGGCACGCACCGGCACCGGCATCGAGGGCCGCATCCGCTGCGGCGTCGCCAGCCGCGGAGGCCGGCGGCATGTGGACTTCCCGGTGGCCGCGCCGCGGCGGCAAGAGGGTGCCGGCGTGTCAGGTATGAGGGAAATGTCGGAACGTCACTCGAGCGGTCATGCGACCAGCGTCGCCTGGGTCGTGCTGTGCGAGTCGGTCGCACGCGACGAGACCGGACGGCTCTCGCTGTTCGGCATCGCGAGCCACCTGCCGGTGCCGTCGCTGCCGCTGCTCCTGATGGAACACCGCGTCGTCGCCCGCCTGGCCCACCTCGACGCCCGCCAGGCGATCGACGTGTCGTTCGGCATCGTCACGCCGGGCGGTCACTGGATCGCGCCGGGCGACGATGCCGCGACACTGGAGGTGTCCGGGGAGTTCATCATCATCACGCTTCGATCACTGCCGCTGCGCGAGGAAGGCATCCATCGCCTGGAGGTCGGCCTCGGCAACGGCTCCGCCGCGTCCGCCGAGATCCTCGTGTGGCTGTGCGATCCGCTGAACGATCGGGTTCACGTGCATTGATCATCGACGCAGGTAGTCGAGGATGAACCCGACGGCAACTACCGCGACGACGATGTAGAAGGCGATGCCGCGCACCTTGTTCAGCTGCTCGTGATACTGCATGGTCCCCCTCCGCGCCACAGTCTATTCCAATCCCGGGAGGCGGAGGACCGCAGCCCGCCGCGGCGGCAGGAGACGCGCGTCAGAAGCTGACGCGCGCCTGGAACTGGATCGACCGGGCGAAGCCGTTGACGGTCGTGATCTGTCCGAAGTTGCTCGTGCCGAAGGTCGCCACCGGCGCGCCGAACAGCGGATCGTCGAACAGGTTCAGCACGTCGGCGCGCAGCGTCACCGATGTGCCGTGGACGCCAACGGTCTTCTGCACGCTCAGATCGGTGTTCCGCTGACCCGGCGTGCGCAGACCCGACAACGTGCGCGGCGCGTTCCCGAGCGTGAAGGCGGGCGCGGCTCTGAACGCAGCCGCGTTGATCCAGTTGCTCAATCGCTCCTCGACCGACCCGCTCGTCGCGAGCGGCACCCCGTCGACCAGGTTCGGACGCTGAGAGCTGCCGAGCAGCCCCGAGTTGTTGCTCGACTGCCACACCGAGATCGGGAAGCCGTTCTGATACCGCGCGGCGACCGACAGCGACCACCCGCCGAGCAGCGCGTCGCCGACGCTGCCCTGCAGCCAGCGCTGTCCGCGACCGAACGGCAGCCGCACCGAGGCCGACGCGTTCAGACGATGCGGAACGTTCAGGAGCGATTCGCCGTACTCGGCGTCGAGATCGTAATTGTTCAGCGCGCTGCCTGATCGGTTCGCATACTGGTTCGCCTCGCCGAACTGGTTGTCGCGCAGCCGGCTGTAGGTGTAGTTCACGTCGAGCCCCCAGTTGTCGCGCAGCCGGCGCTCCCATCGCAGGCTCAGCGCATCGTATCGGGCGCGCGCGCCGTTGACGCGGTGCGCGAGCACGTTGTCGAACTGCGGAAACGGCCGCAGCAGCTGGCCGCGCGCGATCGTCGGCGACACGCTCAGGTTGCCGAAGATCGGGTTGCCGTAGAACGGGTTCGGCACCTGTGCCAGCAGCGCCGAGCCGAGCGCCAGGTCCTGCGGATCGAGCTGGTTGATGTTGACCGTCGCGTCCTGCGTCCCGCCGAAGCTCAATCGTTCCGAGCGGCTGCCGCTGTAGCCGACGATCACGACGTTGCCGCCCCGGAGCTCGCGCTGCAGGTCGACGGAGTACTGATGCACGTACCCCGGCTCGCTGTGCTGATCGGCGAAATCGATCACGCCGCCGGCGCCGGTGGCGAGCCCCAGCGCGTTGCCGGCCGGCAGCGACAGACCGCCTGGAAACGGATCCGACAGCGTTCCAGCAGGAGTCACGCCGCCGTCGACGCTCGACAGGAAGGTGGTCGTCCCTGTGAACCCCTTCGATCCGATCGTCGCTTCGCCGAGACCTGGATACTGGTTCGGCGCCCAGTAGAAACCGTAGCCGCCGCGAAGAACCGTCGTGTCGCTCATCGACCAGGCGACGCCGGCCCGCGGCGCGATGCCGTTCAGCGTCTGCCCCTGCGTCTCGGGATTGCCGTCGACGCCGGCATACAGAAGCCCGCCGCGCAGCGTCAGCCCGCTCACCTGCTGCGGAAACAACGCTTCTCGATCGAAGCCGACCGTCAGTCGATCGTCGCGCTCCCGCACGCCAGGCTCGTGCTCGTAACGCACGCCGTAGTTGAACGTGACCGAGGGTGTCAGCCTGTACTCGTCCTGCGCATATGCCGCGACGTAGTCGATCAGGTAGCGGCCGGGCGTGGCCGACACCACGCTGCCGCTCGCCGGGTATCCAAGCAGGAAGCTCGCGAACCCGTCGCCCGCCGTCGTGCTGGCCGTGGTCGGCGTCGCCTGCGTGTAGGCCTGCGTGAAGGTGAACGAGCCGGCCGATCCTCCATACTGAATCACGTCGGCCGCAATCCGGCGGTACTCGACCCCGGCCTTGACCGTGTGATGACCGAACAGCGTCGCGACGGTGGCGTTCGCGGTGCGCGTGATGTGCGTGATGTTGCTCGGCCCGGTGTTGCCGACCGTCGTCGAACCGCCGTAGCCGGCAATCGCGATCGCGGGGAACGTGTTGTAGGTGAGCTGCCCGACGTACGAGGCCGGCAGCCCCAGGGTCGCCGCGTCGAATGCCGGGTAGTTCGATCCGCTGTCGTCGAAGGTGTTGTCGCCGTAGCGCACCGTCACCGTGGTCGTGCTGTTGGGCACGAAGACGTTGTTGATCGCGAAGAACCTGACGGTGCGGAGCAGCAGGCTCGCGCCGGGGTCGCCGGGAATGCTGCCGAACTCGCCGAAGAACGCCGAGCCAGGCTCGCGCGTCTTCTGCCGCGCCGCCATCGCGGTGGTCGTCCAGCGATCGGACCAGCGCTGATCCAGCTTCAGCGTCTGCTGGTGCTGCGGCCCGTCGAGCAGCGACGCCACGCCGTTGTAGCTCTTGCCGTTCGACGGCGACGGCACCGCGGCAAGAATCGCCCGCGCCACCGGGTTGATCCGGTCCGCAGGGATGACGTTCCCCGGAAACGGATCGCGCACGTACCGCCCCGAGGCGTCGAGCCGCGTCGTCAGCGGATCGTAGATGGTGACCAGCTGGCCAGCCGCGTTGCGCGTCTCCGAGAAGTCGCCGATCCGCTCACGCGCCGTGGGCAGCGTGAGGACGTTGTTGCGCGTGCCGAGCTGCGTGTAGTTGTCGGTGCTGAACCAGAAAAAGGTGCGGTTCCTGACGATCGGGCCACCGAGCGACCCGGCCCAGTTGCGGAAGTGCTGCGGCGGATTCTCGATGCCCGCCTTCTTCGCGAAGTACAGCTGTCCTGTCGCCCATCCCGGCTTGACGACGCCGAGAACGCTGCCGTGCCAGCTGTTCGATCCGGAACGTGCCGTGGTATTGAACACGCCGCCGGCCGCGTGCCCCATGTCGGCCTCGTAGGTCTTGGTCTGCACGCGCAGTTCGTCCACCGCTTCGATTGACGGGACGATCGTCGGCCGGTTGATGAAGTCGGTGATGGCAACCCCTTCGAGCAGGTAGCCGTTGCCTCGCCTCGGTCCGCCGCCAAGCGACAGGTACGACGCGTTCGTCTGATCCTGATAGCGGACGAACTGCGGATCGCCCGTCTGGATGACGCCCGGCGTCGAGATCGAGGCGTAGAACGCGTTGCGGCCGAAGATCGGCAGCGTCTGCAGCGTCTCCTTGTCGAGCGACGCCGCCACCGTGGCGCTCGATCGCTCCATGACCGGCGCCGCGCCGGTGACGATGACCTCCTCGGCGAGGCCGCCGATCTGCAGCGTGAAGTCCTGCACCAGCGACTGCTGCGTGCCGATGCGCAGCCCCTTGCGCTCGTCGGTCTTGAACCCGGGCAGCGCCGCCTTCACCGAATAGCTCCCCGGCAGCACGCCGGTGAAGACGTACTCGCCGACGTCGTTGGTGACCGCCACGAGCACCGCACCCGTATCCTCGCTCGTCAGGGTGACCTCCGCACCTGGGATCACCCCCTGCGCGTCGCGGACGCTCCCGCGCAGCCCTCCCTGGTACGTCTGCGCCGCTGCCGGCGCACTGGCACCGATCGACACCGCCAGCAGCGCCAGCACCAGCCGCGCCGCTCTCCATCCACTCGAATTCACAGCTCTCTCCTTGCCTGTCGACACCCACTTCGCCACCGCGCACACTCCTCCAAACGAAAAAAAGCCCGGGAAGCTGTCGCTCCCCGGGCCCTGGACCGCTCGCACGCCGCAATCGAGTACGGCTACACCCGCACCTCGTTCGCGCACACGACTCCATCCGTGCCGGGGACGACGCCGGCACGACAACAGATCGCGACGATGGAGCGGACGATCGGTCGCATGACTACTGCTGGTCCGCGGTCGGCGTGCGCTCGGAGAGCAGCCGCTCGATCGTCGACGTGAACTCCGCCTTCAGATCGTCGTGGAAGGCACCGCTTGCGGGCGCCGCGAAGCCGGCATGAATGCCCTTGATGCGGCCATCGCGTCCGACGAACACCGTCGTCGGCCACGTGTTCAGGTTGACGAGCTGCGGCACCTTCTCCCACATCTCCGCCGGCGCGCCGGCAATCAGGTAGGTGTACTCGACGCCGTACTTCTGCGTGAACGCCTTCACGCGCGCGAGCTCGTCCTGCTGTTCCGGCTCCTCGAAGTCGAGCGCCACGATCTCCAGCCCCTGATCCCGGTACTGCTTGTCGAGCTGTACGAGATACTGCGCCTCGTCGTGGCAGTTCGGGCACCAGGTGCCGGTCACGATCGCGACGACGACCTTGCCCTTGAACTGCGGATCGTCGTTCGTCCGCACCTTCCCGTCGACGTCAGGGAACGCAAACGTGAACACCTCGTTCGTATCGCGCACCGTGGTGTGGGTCCGGTAGTCGGAGGGCTGCGGCAGCCCCTTCGCGCGTGCGACCTCCTCGCGATACGCGATCAGCGTGCCGTCGCGATTGCTGCCGCGCTGCAGGATCTCGAGGGTGCCGTCGGCGGCCGCTCGCACTTCCATTCGCGCCGGACGTGACCCGTCGAAGTGGCTCAGGACGAAGCGCCCGTCCTGGTATGTGCCGGTGAGGGCGCCGGTGTCGCCGTCGACCCGCAGGATGGCAGCCGACGCCTCGGCGCCGTGCTGCTTGACGATGAAGCGCCATGCCTTCTCGCCCTTCGGGCTCTCGTGCGGGATGATCCAGTTCCCGGCGATCGAGGGCACGTCGGTCGCCGTCACCGTACGGTCGACGTGCCGCACCGCGCGGAAGGGGTTGCCCGACACGTCCTTGTCACCGCGCATCTCGACGCGGCCGACGAGCTCGCCGTTCTTCTCGCTGGCGACGATCGTCGTCAGGTAGTGTCCCCACTCGAGCGTGATCGACCCGTCCGCGGATCGCCCGCTCGTCGTCGTTTCGAGATCGTCGCCGTTGTAGAGCGTGCCTGCGATCTGCGGGCCCTCCTGCTTCAGATCGAGGCGGAACGGGATCTCCGCGCCGTTGATGGTGATGGTCGCGTCCCAGCGGCCGTTCAGCGCCTGCGCCGCCGCCGGGGATGCAGCGGCGAGCGCCAGGCCCGCCGCCGCGAACAGTGTGGTGAATGTCCTCTTCTGCATGATCTCCTCTCGTGTGTCGATCGCGTCCCTATCGTCCGGTCACGTTTCGCGGCGACGCCGCCGGAGCGGACGCCGGTTTGCGCGCGTGTGTCTTCCAGTTGTCGGGCACCCCCTGCTTCGTGTCGATCAGGATCTCGAAGATGGCGCGCCTGGTCGGCGTATCGAGCTGCCAGAACTCGTCGCTGCCCGCGTCAGCGGTGAGCACGTCGTGGAGCCGCTGATAGACGTAGCGCTTCGCGGGATCGGGCAGCGCGTCGAACGCCTCGGTGTAGATCAGATAGCTGAGCGGATACTTGAACAGCCGCGTGCGCAGATCGAAGTCGCGCAGCGAACGTCCCTGCCGATCGCGCGGCCCGCGCGCGGCGAACTCCTCGGCGAAGCCCGACGTGCCGCGCACCACGTCCTGCAGCGGCGCTTCGTCCGCAAACAGCAGGTAGCGCACCAGCTGTTCGGCCGGCTCCTCGATCCGCCGGCGGGTGTCGGCCGACAGCTCGCCTCCGCGACGGCCCGCCGCGCGATCGCGCGCCTCCTGTTCGTAGATCGCGATCGACGCCTCGTAGTTGGTGAGGGTCATCAGGTTGTGCGCCTGCGTCTGGTGGGCGTGCACCAGCTGCGCCACGATGTCGCTGTGGGGCGTGAGATACGCCGTCGTGTCGAATCGATCGGCGAGGCTCGTCACGCTGGCGGTCGCCGATCGGTCCAGGGTGGCCAGGTCGTCGGCCTTCCGGATCGTCAGGTTGCCGAGGTGCGTCTGCCGGCCCACGGTGCCGGTCACGTACCAGCCGCCGAAGCGCTGCTCGAGCGGGCTCTCGTGGCCCGTGATGTAGCCGGGCGTCCGCGCCGCCTGCGTTCCGGCGGCGGTGGGATAGATCGATCGAACCAGCACGCCCGGCACGTTCCGCGTCGTCGGCGCGACGTGGCACACGGTGCAGTCCAGCTCGGCGCGCTGGAACGTCGGCGAGTCCGACTGCTGCTCGTCGAGCAGGTAGAAGATCGCTCCCTGCCGTGCGTCGAACGAGATCACCTCGATCGCCTTGCCGTCGTGCACCTTGCCGACGTAGACGTCGTCGTTGAAGTAGAGCGCGCGCGGCGTCGCCGGCGAGATCTTCTTGTACTGGAAGCTGGTCTTCGAGAAGACGAGCATCTGCGAGCTGCGGGAGATCTGCAGCGCATCGAGGACCGAGGCGAGATATCCGTTCTGCGGCTCCCACTCGAGCCGCGCCTCTCCGCTGTCGAGACGGTGCTGGAGCCGTGCGACCGGATCGTCGGGATCCGCGCGGTAGTTGATCGGTTCCTCGCTGAACGGCACGAACCCCTGGTTGCGGACGGCGATCTGTCCGGCAATCGGCGGCGCGTTCGCGGCGACGAGCGCGAGGGCGCCGAACACGGCGGACGCAAGCTTCAGGTTCGAGAACGACGGCACACGCATACGAGACCTTCGGGGAAAAAGAAAAAGGGCCCGGCAAGCATTGGAAGCTTCCCGGGCCCTGTGGGTCGCGTGGGTGATGAAGACGGCTACGTCAGATAGACGTGCACGTACACACCGCGCGGCTCCTGCCGGGAACTGGCCGGCAGCAACAACAGGCGGTGAGCACGTCGAACAGCATCTGAGAAGGTTGTAGCAGTCGATGCATCGGACGGTCAAAGAAGCTTGACTTCATCGTCTGAAGCGAAGGCCGGCGAAGAGCTCGGCGAACTGAGCCTGGACCGGCACCGCCGGCGGCACGACGTGCAGCGTCGCCGTCACCTCCTCGCGCAGCGGCGCGAAGCAGGTGCGTTCGTCGCACGCCTGATAGCGCAGGCGGATCGGGATTGCCACGTCGCCGGGCGGGATTGCCGCGCCGACGGCGAGCTCGACGCCGATCGCGAAGCGCTGCTCGAACACCGCCAGCGGCGTCGTCTGGCCGGCCTGCACGAAGTCGGTCGATGGCGGATATACGACCTCGGCCAGGCCGATGCCTGGCGGCGCGGCGACCGTTGCCGCGGTGGCGATGAGCAGCGGATCGCGCGGCGCGTTGGACTGCACGTGTATGCCGTCCGGCAGCGACACGCGCAGTGCGAAGCGTGCCCGGTCTCCGGGATGCACGCCGTCGGCGGCGGCGACGACCGACACGTCCGCTTTCGGACGTCCCTGCGCGGCGACGCTCCACGATGCCAGTCCGACTGACGCCGCCACGATCCACGCAGCCGGCATGCGATATGTCCTCACGATCGTTCTCCTCTGCCAGTGGCCCGCTGTTCCAGGAATCGCGCGAGCGACGCGACCAGCGCATCGACGTCCTCGCGGGTGTTGTACACGGCCAGCGACGGCCGGACGATGGTGTCGACGCCGAGCGACTGGAGCGCCGGCAGCGCGCAGTGATGGCCGACGCGCACCGCGATGCCGTCGGCGTCGAGGGCGGCGCCGATGTCGTTGGACGGCACGCCGTCGACCACGAACGAGATGACGCCGAGCTTGTCCGGCGCGGTGCCGACGTGGCGGAGTCCGTGAATCCGCCCGAGCGCCTCGACGGCGTAGCGCGTGAGATCGCGATCGTGCGCTTCGATGCGGTCGGTTCCGAGCGCGCTCACGAAGTCGAGCGCGGCGCCGAGCGCGACGGCGCCGGCGATGTTCGGCGTCCCCGCCTCGAAGCGATACGGCGCCGGCTGATACCGGCTCGCCTCGATCTGCAGTTCCGCGACCATGCTGCCGCCGCCCTGCCAGGGGGGCATCGCTTCGAGATGGTCCGCCTTCGCGAAGAGCGCGCCGATCCCGGTCGGCCCGAACACCTTGTGCCCGGAGAAGGCGTAGAAGTCGGCGTCGAGATCCTGCACGTCGACGGCGACGTGGGCCACCGCCTGCGCGCCGTCGACGAGCACGCGCGCGCCGGCGGCGTGCGCGCGCCGCACGATCTCCTTCACGGGCGTCACCGTGCCGAGCGCGTTGGACATGTGCGTCAGCGCCAGCAGCTTCACGCGGCCGGCCAGCAGGCGATCGAGCGCGGCGAGGTCGACCTGTCCCGTCGCGTCGATCGGCGCCACGCGCAGGCGCAGCTCGCGCTCGGCGGCCAGCATCTGCCACGGCACGATGTTCGAGTGATGTTCGAGGGCGGTCACGACGATGTCGTCGTCAGGGCCGAGATGCGCGCGCGCCCAGGTCGCCGCGACGAGGTTGATCGCCTCGGTCGTGCCGCGCACGAAGACGATGTTGGAGGCGTGGGGCGCGTGGAGGAAACGGGCGACGGTCTCGCGCGCCTGTTCGTAGGCTGCGGTGGCGCGGGCGCCGAGCGCGTGCCCGCCGCGATGGACGTTGGCGTTCTCGGAACAATAGAAGTGCGAGAGGCGGTCGATGACGACGCGAGGCTTCTGCGTCGTCGCAGCGTTGTCGAGCCAGATGAGGGGACGTCCGTGAATGCGCTGGTCGAGGATCGGGAATTCGACGCGCGGATCGAAGGATGGCGGCGCGGCACGGTCGCCGACGCCGCGGCGATTGTCCAGTTCTTCCTGCACGATGTTCGTCTCCTTGTCGTGGTGTGTGGTGGTGGTGGTCGATCAGCTCGCGGCCGTGTCCGGCACGACGATGCCGGTCAGCGCCGCGAAGGTGTTGCGATAACGCCAGTATTTCGAGGCCGGCGAGTCGAGATAGGTCGTGCCCGCCTGCGGCAGCGCCGCATACGGGACGAAGAGGAAACGGTCGTCGTCCAGCTGGTAGTACGCGAAGGCACAGGCCCGCCGGCACGCCGACAGCACGTGGACGTCGGCGGCGGCATCGCGCGCCGCCGTCCGGCGGCGCGCCTTCTTCACGGCAACGAGCTGGCCGCGGATGCGTGCGGCGCGACGGCGCAGGCCGTCGCGCGTGCGGATCAGGCTGATCTCCTCGGGGGCGAAGCTGTCGCGCGCGCGCTGGTAGAACAGTTTGAAGAGGCCGTCGGAGAGCAGACGCCGGCGCGCCTGGTGGAGCTGGCACAGGCGCCGGCGCTCGTGTCCCGTGGGCGCATCGGGGAGAAAGGCCGTGTGCCACTGACGTACGCGCTCGCGGCTGACGCCGAAATGCGCGGCGATGCTCGCGAAGCTGACGCACGGCTGCCGCAGCCAGTCCAGCAGGCGCTGGTAAGCGCCGACGCCGTAGCGGTCGTCGAACAGCGTCAAACGTTGGGGCGCGTCGAACGTCTCTGTGTCTGGCATGCCGTCATCACCACCGGTCGTTCCCGTGGCTTCCGGCGCCCGCACGTGCAAAAGGCCCGGAAGCGTGTGTGCCTCCGGGCCTTTCGATATCGCTGTGAGTCAGGAAAGTGCGTCGCTGTGACTCAGTGTGGTGTGCATCCGCACCCATGGCACGACATCGCCCCGGAAGCCGAACCGGCGCAGCGACACATGCACATCGAGCGGAGGTAACCAAACATCGTGTTCTCCCTTGTACGCGCAGAACCTGCGCGGCGTCAAGTGCTATTGACGCGCCCATGCAAATGAAGGGCGGCGCGGCGCGGGCGCGCGCCGCGGTCAGACCGGCTCGGGAAGGTTCGACGGCTGACGCCGCGCCGTGCGCAACAGCGCAATCGAGAGGACGAGCCATGCCGCCGCGAGCACCAGCGACAGGCCGATGTGAGCCCCGGCCGGGCCGCCCCAACGCGGAAGCGCGTCTGCAATCCCCTGCCCGGCGAGCTTCGCGATGAACGGCGACCCGCCGCTGGCCTCGCTCCACATCGTCATCGGATAGCCCCACGACATCGCCGACAGCGCGATCTGCAGGAAACACAGCGCCTGCACCACCCGAGCCCGCCAGAGCCGCGCGACGGCGATCGCCACACCCAGAGCGATGAACGGAGCGATCGGCGTGAGGAACCGTGCTGCCGGTGACCATCCGCCACGCCATCCCTGCACGTTCGAGACGGGAATCAGGATCGGCAGCAGGTAGCAGCCGGCGACAATCGCGAGGTCGATGGCGAACCGCGGCGCGCGCCGGCGAAGCAGGTACCAGCCGGCCGGCGCCAGCAGATAGATCGGCGCCACCGGCAGCAGCCCATGATTGGGATCGAACAGCAGCCCCGTGCCGCGCACCAGGATCTCGTCGCCAAACGCCTTGAACCCGGGCCACGCTCCCGTCTGCGCCAGCGGCGTCGTGATGACGGTGCCCCAGAACGACCAGTTCACCGCGATGCGCACGGCGAGCAGCGCGCCGAGCCCGGCGGCGAAGGCGACGGCCGTCTGCCGCGACCATTCGCGACGCAGCGAGGCGACCACCAGCAGCCCGAACAACAGGCCGACGTTGCGCATGTGCAACAGCAGCAGCAGCCCCGCGAGCGCACCGATCCAGAAAGCGCGCCGCGCCGTCCAGGTCGACAGCGTCGACAAGGCGGCGAAAACAACGAATGCCGTCAGCGCGCTGGGGATCTCGGTGAAGAACACGTAGCCGTGGGACAGAATGGGCGGCGACAGCGCGAACGCGAGCGTTCCCGCCGAAGCGGCCGCAGGCGTGAGCGACAGATCGATCAGGAAATCGAAGTAGCGCCGCGCCAGCCAGACGGTCACGGCAATCATCCCGAAGCTGACCAGCTGCCGCAGCATGATCCAGGAATCGATCCGTCCCACGCGACGCATCGACTCGGGGAGGCTGCCGGCCAGCGCCGATGCCTTGTACGCGACGAAGTAGAACGGCGCCGCCAGCACCGGCAGCCCGATGTCGTGCACCGGACGTATGTGTCCTCCGCGGCCCTCGCGCACGTGCAGTTCCGGCGCGAACCGGACGATCGCGTGCGGATCGGCGTAGTCGTTGCCGACGTCGAGATCGCGGTCGAAGGCGACGGAGTGCGCGATCATCATGTAGTGGACGGCGTCGCCGCTCCCTGCGTAGTGACCATGCGTGATCAGCGTCGCCAGCACGACGAACACCAGAACGGCGACGAGCGATCGCGCCCGGCGCCGCGGCTGGAATACCGCCGCCGCGCGACCGGCGATGCTGTCCGAGAGCGTCTTCACCATCGTGTCTGGCCTGCGGCTACGGTTGCAGCTCCGACCGCGGCGCCGCGGCGACGTCGGCGATGAAATAGGCATAGAAGCGGGCGGCGCGCTCCAGCCCCGGCGTCGAGATCGAGTCGAGCACGTCGCCGCTCGTGTGATACAGCGGTCCGGAGTGGATCGCCTGCACGCGCGGCACGTCGAGCGGCGCGTAGCCGCCGAGGTCGCCGGGAACCGTGTTCGTGAAGGCCGGCCGCAGGGCGAACCCGTACCGCTCCATCGCGCGCCTGGCCACCGCCTGGATGTACGGCGCCTCGTTGGAGATGCCGAATCCCATCGGCTGCTCCGCGCTCTCGACGCGGAAGGGATCGTTGCGGAAGTAGAACTGCGCGAGGTGCTCGAGATTCAGCACGAGGACCGTACGCCCTTTCAGCTCGGGGTGCATCCGCACGAGACTTGCCGGACCGTTCATCCCGGCCCCGTGATGGCCGCCGCTGGCGACGAACAGCAGCGTGCGTTCGGGCTGATTCTCGGGCTTCGAGAAGTGGCGCGCCAGCGCGAGCAGCACAGCGAGGCCATCGCCGTTGTCGCCGGCCGCGTCGAACCAGCCGTCGGCGTGCGCGTTCACGATCACGATCTCGTCCGGGCGCCGGCCTGACACGGCGCCGATCGTGTTGTGCCCTTTCAGGCCGTTCAACATCTCGACGTCGAGCGCCAGGCGTGCGCGCAGCTCGCCCGCGGCACCTGCCGCTGAAGCCTTCTGCGTCACTGCCTCGAGAAACCGGCCATCGTCGGCGCCGATGTTGAAGCAGGGGATGCCGCAGTTGCTGAAGTCGCGGACGTGCATGTTGCCGCCCTGCTCGATGACGTTCAGCACGGCGACCGCGCCGCGTCCTGCCAGCTCGCGAGCGCGTGCCGTCGCGCGCGTGCGCTCGGAGTAGGCGCCCGCCTGCGGGTGCAGCCGCTGCACGGCGATCTTCCCTCTCACGTCGACGTCCGGCAGCGCAGGATCGGTGACCGCCCCGACCGGCACGAGCGGTGCGGTCACAGTGCCGCCGGCGATCCGCGATCCGCTCGTCGGAAACGCAGACTCGAGCACGACATCGCGGCTGCCGGCACCGGTCTTCTCGCCGGCAATCAGGCGGACCTCCCATGACTTCGGGTGCCAGGTGGCCGCCGTCGCGTCGTATGTCTCCATCCGCACGTCGCGCAGACCGGCGGCGGTGAGCTGCGACGCGACCCAGCGATGCGTCTCCTCCGCCCCGGCAAATCCGGTGATCCGCCCCCACGCCTTCTCGCCGCGACGCCGATCGGCCCTCGAGAACTCGACGATCTGCTCGAGCGAGCGGCGGATGCTGGCTCCTTCGAGATCGTGGTGCGTCTCCTCGCCGGCGGGAACCGTGGCCGGCGCCGGCCTCAGCCCCGAGACGTCCAGAATCGGACGATGCGGATCGCCGAGCCCGCGCGGCACCGTCACGCCGAACCAGGCGCGCTCCTGCGCCCATCCGGCGATGGCCATCGAGCCCATCGCCGCACACACCACGACCACTCCCGCAATCACTCGACCGGTCTGTCTCATCCGTCAGTCCTCGACGCGTGCTGCGTCGCCGCAAGGGCGGCAGCAGGCTTCTGCACAGTAGGTCAGCCGCCACACGCTGTCAAACCCGTGGACGCGCGCAAACGCGACGCATCGGCGCGCGCCTGGCCCATAATGTTGCCGGCCACGACACCACTTTTCACCAACCAGGAGCGACTATGTGCGATCAGGATCACTTCGACGATGACCGGCTGGAGTACGAAGCACGCGGCCTGGTGACGCGGCGGCAGTTCGGCGTGCTGCTCGGCGCCGGCATGCTCATGATGCTGCCGAAGGTCGCCAACGCCGTCGCCGTCACCGAGTCCGACGTCACCGTGACGACGCCCGACGGCACCGCCGACTGCTACTTCGTGCACCCGGCAACCGGCACGGCGCCAGCCGTGCTCATGTGGCCCGACATCTTCGGGCTGCGGCCCGCCTTCCGCCAGATGGGCAAGCGGCTCGCCGAATCGGGCTACTCGGTGCTCGTGGTGAATCCGTTCTACCGCACGAAGAAGGCGCCGACCGCCGACAACGGCGCCGCCACGCCGATCCAGCAGCTGATGCCGCTCGCGCAGGGGCTGAACGAGACGACCCACATGACCGATGCGAAGGCGTTCATCGCGTGGCTCGATCGACAGCCGTCGGTCGCGAAGAACCGGAAGATCGGCACGCAGGGCTACTGCATGGGCGGGCCGATCGCATTCCGCACGGCCGCGGCGGTGCCCGATCGCGTCGGCGCCGTCGCGTCGTTCCACGGCGGCGGGCTCGTCACCGACGCGGCGAACAGTCCGCACCTGCAGGCGTCGAAGACGAAGGCGCAGTTCCTGATCTGCGTCGCGTCGAACGACGATGCACGGTCGCCGAACGAGAAGAACGTGCTGAAGGAGACCTTCACGAAGGCGAACTTGCCGGCCGAGATCGAGGTGTACCAGAACGCGGCGCACGGCTGGTGCCCACCAGATTCGGGCGTCTACAACGAGCCGCAGGCCGAGAAGGCGTGGAGCCGGCTGCTCGCGCTGTACGAGAAGGCGCTCGCCTAGAGTTATCGAGGAGCCGCCGCCGCTTCAGGCGGCGGCTCGCCGCTCTCCAGCCGTTCCGCCAGCCCGCGCAGCACCGCTGCCGACTCCGACCGGATACGCCGCTGTACCATCCAGCGCGTGAGGCCGCCGAACGCACCTCCGAGAACGTCCACCGACGACCGGTTCACGTACACCAGATAGTTGTGCCCGCCTGGCGCACCTCGCACCAGCATCGTGATCCCGAGCGACGCATCGTAGTAGTGCGTCGCGAAGATCTGCGTGCCCGCCGCCACCACACCGCGCATCGCGGGACCGCCGCTCCGCACCATGTGGACCTGCGTCAGGCTGAAGACCGGCTTCCCCGCCAGACGCTCGTTGGACCAGTACACGAACGACTCCGCTCCCGGCGGCGGCGGCGACAGGCCGTTCCGGAGATGCGCCGCGAGCCCGGGGAAGCGCTCGACCAGGAAGGTCGAGTGATCCACGAGACCTCTGAACCGCTCGCCCGACGGCGCCTGGCCGGGCCGTTCTTCGTACGATGCGATTTCACCGGTCGCGAGATAGCGCGTCAGGCGCGCGAACACGATCTCGCGAAACGCCTGCGTGATTGCCGGTCTCCAGTCGCGCGCGGCGGCAGCCGCGTCCGCGTCCGCCGCTCTCAACCGCGCGATTTCCCCCGCCACCAGCTTGACGCCGCAGGCTCCTGGACGGCAGGCGCGCAGTTCCTGCAGATCGCGATCGTCGAGCGTGAGCGCCGCCAGATCCTGCAGCGCCGGCGGATCGGAGAATCGTCCGATGCCGAGCACGTACGAGCTCTTCTTCAGCTGCTCGATCCGCCGCATCCATGCCACGAAGCGCGCCTCGTCCACGCGAACGCGCGCCGCCGCCATCACGGCGACCTCGCGATCGTCCGCCGGCAGGATGCGCGCGATCGGCTCGCCCCGATCCAGCCGCTGCCGCTCGTCCGCGCTGATGACGACGGTCGGCCGCAGGAAGGCAAACGGATCCGGGCCGGCACCGGCCGCAGCAATCTGAAGCGCAAGGAGCGTCGCGAGCATCGGTCACCTGTCTGTCGCGCACAATAGAGACGTGCAGTCGACGAAGAAGCGGCCGTTGAAAACGCTCGAACGGGTCATCTCGAAGGCAGGCCTCGGGTCGCGCACGGAGGCGCGCCGCTGGATCCACGCCGGACGCGTGCGCGTGAACGGCCGCGTCGTCGAGAACCCCGACGCCTGGATCGACATGGAGCGGGACCACGTCCGCTTCGACGATCGGCCGCTTGCCGTTCGCCAGCGTGAGTACATTCTGCTCTACAAGCCGGCGGGATACATCACGACCTACAAGGACCCCGAGGGACGTCCGACCGTCTACGACCTCACGACGGAGATCCGGACGTTCGTTTCGCCGGTGGGACGTCTCGACCTCGACACCTCGGGCCTCCTCCTGATGACCAACGACACGCAACTCGCCGAGCGGATTACCAACCCCGACTCGCACGTCGAGAAGACCTATCTGGTGAAGGCCTCCCGCGTGCTGACCGACGACGATCTGCAGCGGCTGCGGGACGGCGTGATGCTGAGCGACGGGGCGACACGCCCCGCGAAGGTCGTTCGCCTGCGCGATTCAGGAAAGTACACGCACTTCGAGATCACGCTGACCGAAGGGCGCAACCGGCAGGTGCGCCGGATGGTCGACGCGCTCGGATGCGTCGTCCTCAAGCTCGTGCGCGTGCAACTGGGGCCGCTGCGGATTGGCGACCTGCAGATTGGCCGCTGGCGGCACCTCACGGACGACGAGATCGCGCGGCTGAAGGGGCGTCCGGCTGGCGGCGTGTTCCGTTCGGACGCCCCGGACTGATTACCCCTTCGGGTTGAAGCGGTAGCCGACCCACGGCTCGGTCACGAGGTATCGCGGGTTCGACGGATCCGGCTCGAGCTTCTTCCGCAGCTGTCCCATGAACACGCGCAGGTACTCGGGCTGCTCCTGCGACGCCTGGCCCCAGACGGCCTCGAGGAGCGCGGCGTGCGTCAGCACGCGGTTCGGGTGCCGCGCCATGTAGACGAAGAGGTCGAACTCCTTCGGCGTGAGCCGCACTTCGCGCCCCTGCGTATGAACGCGACGGGCGTCCATGTCGATGCGGAAATCGCCGGCGTCGAAGACCGCCGGCTCCTGCGTCGCGGGACCGCCGCCCCGGCGCAGCGCCGCACGGACGCGCGCCATCAGCTCGTCGATCCCGAACGGCTTGGTCACGTAATCGTCGGCGCCGCAGTCGAGCGCCTCCACCTTGCTGCGCTCCTCGCCTTTGACCGACAGCACGATGATCGGAACGCTGGAGGTCTCGCGGATCCGCTTGCACAGCTCCACGCCGTCCATGTGCGGCATGTACAGGTCGGTGATCACGAGCGACGGCGACCACTCCCTGAAGTTGACCAGCGCCGACTCCCCCTCCGGCGCCGTGCGGACGTCGTACCCCTGGCTGCTGAGGACGGTCTTCAGCACCCGCGTGATCTGCGGCTCGTCGTCGACGACGAGCACTCGTGAGGTGTCTGCGCGTTCCATCGGTTCTCCTATGCGCGAAGCGCCGGCTGCGCCGGCACGCCCCGCGTCTCTTCGTCGACAGCGCGCGGCACGCACGGAAGCGTGAGCGCCACGGCGGTTCCCCGGCCCGACGCCGGCGTCTCGATGCCAATCTGTCCGGCCTGCGATTCGACGAGGCGGCGCGCGATCGGCAGTCCGAGGCCGATGCCCGTGCGCCGCGGATCGACCGACTCGCGACCCGGAATCCGGAAGAACTTCTGAAAGACCTGTTCGCGCAGCTCCGGCGCGATGCCGGGGCCTTCGTCTTCGACCGAAATGCGCACGTGATGCTCGTCGGCGATCGCCGCCGTCACCCGGATGGTCGTGTTGACCGGCGAATACTTGCTCGCGTTGTCCAGGAGCGTGTAGAGCGCTTCGCCGATCGCCGCCCGATCGACGACCAGCGGCGGCAGATCGCGATCGACGGCCATGACGACGCGATGGCGGCGCGCGACGGTGTCGGCGCGGGCAATCGCCTCGCGCACGACGAGATCGGCGCGGACGGTACGCACCGTGTTCGGCTGCGACGGATCGGGCCGATCCGCCATCGTCAACCCCTCGATGAAGCGATTGAGCCGATCCGATTCCTCGTCGATCACGACGAGCAGATCGCGCCGGCTGTCGATGGAGAACGCGGCCGGATCGAGCTCGCCGGCGCCGAGCAGCGCCGTGACCGACGCCTTGATTGCCGTCAGCGGCGTCCGGAGGTTGTGCGTGAGCGCGTCGAGCAGCGCCGACTTCAGCTGCTCGTTGCGTCTGGCCGCTTCCGCCTCGCTGGCCCGCTCGAAGGCGGCGCCAAGCTGCTGGTAGAGCTGCTCGATCTCGCGCTTGCCCTCCTCGAGCTGCTGCTGCCGCCGCTCGGCGCGCGCCGCCAGCTCGCCGACGACGACCGCGGTCGCGGTGAAGGTGCCGAAGGCCACCCAGTCGTTGACGTCCTCGATGAGGAGACCGACCGGAGGCAGGAAGTAGAACGAGAACGCGAGCGCCGCGCAGACCGACGCGATGAGCGCCGGACCGGTTCCCAGCTCGCGCGCAATCAGCAGCACGGCGAGCAGCAGGACCGGCGCGGCGGCGCCAGGCGTGATGGCGGGAATCGCAAACAGCACTTCCGCGCACACCACGATGATGCCGATTGACAGCAGGTAGGCGAAGACGCGGAACGTGCCGGACCTCGTGCGGAGCACCTCGATCGATTATCAGACGAATCGCGCGATTTGACGAGGTGACGATGCGACGAATCGACGCGTGGCGCGTCGGGAGAGCCTTACGTTTTCCTGTTGTGGAGTCCGGCTCCGCCTGCGCGCGAAGCGCTTCAGTTCCTGTCGTGGCTCTGGACTAATAGGCGGCCGCGGAGCCGGACGGCTTCTCGCCACGCGCCTGCTGCACGATCCTGACGCCCGCGCTCGCGCCGACGCGCGTCGCGCCGGCCGCGACCATCGCCTTCAGCCCTTCGAGGTCGCGCACGCCGCCGGCGGCCTTCACGCCCATCTCCGCGCCGACCACGCGGCGCATCAGCGCCACGTCGGCTGCGGTCGCGCCGCCAGGTCCGAAGCCGGTCGACGTCTTCACGTAGTCGGCGCCGGCCGCCTTCGCGAGCGTGCAGGCGGTCACCTTCTCGTCATCCGTGAGGAGCGCCGCTTCGATGATCACCTTGCTCAGCACGCCGCACTCGCGGCAGGAGGAGGCCACCGCCTCGATGTCGCGCTCGACCAGCTGCAGCGCGCCCGACTTGAGCGCGCCGACGTTGATCACCATGTCGATCTCGCGCGCCCCGTCGAAGATGGCGCGCCGCGTCTCGTACGCCTTGACGTCGGCGGTCGTCGCCCCGAGCGGAAAGCCGACGACCGAGCAGACGCCGACGCCGCTCCCCGAGAGCAGCCGCGCCGCCGTCGCCACCCACGTCGGGTTCACGCAGACGGTCGCGAAGCTGAACTGCGCGGCCTCGCGACAGAGGTTCTCGATCTCGGTCCGCGTCGCGTCGGGCTTGAGCAGCGTGTGATCGATCATCGCGGCGACGCTCTCGGGCGCGCCGCCTGCCGCGAGCAGGCCGACGCGCGTCGCGCCGGCGTCGATCACCCCCTGCAGGCGGACCGGACAGCAGTCGGCGTTCACCGCATGACAGCTGCAGCGGCCGGCTCGCGCCGCCGGCAGCGCCGACAGTTCCTGCACGATCAGATCGATCAGCCGCTGCAGCTCGTCCCGCGTCACCTCAACCCCGCCGTTCCAGCGCGCCGATCTTCGCCAGGCGCCCGATGTAGCGCGGCTCGCGCATCGCGCTCGTCAGCCAGGCCACGACAATCGCCTTCGCCTCGTCCGGGGTCAGCAGCGACGCACCGAGCGCGAGCACGTTCGCGCCGTTGTGCTCGCGCGCGTAGCGGGCAATCGTCTCCGTGGTGGCCATGGCGGCGCGGATGCCGTCGATCTTGTTGGCGGCGATTGCCGATCCGATGCCGGCTCCGTCGATGACGATCCCGGCGTCGGCCTCGCGCCGGGCCACGCACACCGCGACCGCTTCGGCGATATCGGGATAGTCGACCGCGTCGGTCGACTCGGTGCCGACGTCGACCACCGCGAGGCCGCGGCCTCGCAGGAAGGTCACGAGCGTCTTCCGCAGGGCCACGCCGGTGTGGTCGCTCCCGATGACCACCGTCTTCACGTCCGCGACCGGCACGAGCGACGCCGCGTCGTCTCCGGCCTGGCCGTCGACGAGCACGATGATGCGCCGTTCGCGCAGCGTGTCCTTCGCGAGCGGCGTGACGTGCCCTCCCTTCGCGAGCCGCACCGTCTCGCCGATCGGGAGCACGCGCGCGTCGGCCTCCGTGATGATGTCGAATCGCTTCATGCGGGAAGCCGCAGTATGATGCGGCGTATATGAGCGATCGCCGCCCGTCGAGCGTCCTGATCCCCGAGGAACAGATCCGCCGCCGTGTCGCCGAGATGGCGGTGCAGATCCGCGCCGACTACCCGGAGAACGTCCATATCATCGCGGTGCTGAAAGGGGCGTTCATGTTCCTGTCCGATCTGGTGAGGCACATGGACGGCAGCGTGTCGCTCGACTTCATGGCGGTCTCCAGCTACGCCAAGGGCACGACGACGTCGGGCGAGGTGCGATTGCTGAAGGACCTGGACACGACGCTCGACGGCAAGGACGTCCTCATCGTCGAGGACATCGTGGACACCGGCCTGACGCTCACCTATCTGCAGGACATCCTCCGCGCGCGGAATCCGCGGGTGCTGCGGACCGCCTGTCTCCTCAGCAAGCCCTCCCGGCGGCTCGTGGACGTGACGGTCGAGTACGTTGGCTTCACGATCGAGGATCGCTTCGTCGTCGGCTACGGCCTCGACTACGCGGAGCAGTACCGCAACCTGCCGTACATCGGCCTGATGGACGTCCAGCCCGCCGGTCACTGAACCGCGTCCCGCACCTTCAGCGCGAGCGCCCGCGCCTGCGCGAGCACCTCGCCTTCGTTCAGCGTCAGCACGCGGCGGTCGCGCATCAGCACCTTCCCGTTGACGATCGTGTTGCGCACGTCGTCGCCGCGCGTGACGTAGACCAGGTGCGAGACCGGATCGTACATCGGGGTCTGGCGCGCGCTGCTCATCGAGACGGTGATCAGGTCGGCGCGCTTGCCCACTTCGAGCGACCCGATCTCCTTCTGCAGGCCGAGCGCGCGTGCGCCCCCGATGGTGGCGAGGTCCAGTGCGGTCTGCGCCGGCACCGCGGTCGGATCGCCCGACGAGAGCTTCGCGAGAAACGACGCCTGGCGCATCGCCTCGAACATGTCGAGGTCGTTGTTGCTCGCCGCGCCGTCGGTGCCGAGCGACAGCGTCACGCCGGCGGCCAGGTACTTCAGCACCGGCGCCGCGCCGCTCGCCAGCTTCATGTTGCTCTCGGGATTGTGCGAGACGGCGACGTCGTGCCGCTTCAGGATCGCGATGTCCTCGTCGGTCACCCAGATGCCGTGGGCCGCCACCGTGCGCGGTCCCCAGAAACCGATCGACTCGAGGTATCCGGCGGGGGTCGACTGGTGCTGCTCGCGCGCCGTCTTCACCTCGTCCTGCGTCTCGGCGAGGTGGATCAGCACCGGCACGTCGTACTTGCGCCCCAGGGCGGCCGACGCGACGAGCGCATCGCGATCGAGCGTGTACATCGCGTGCGGCGCGACGGCGGGCACGATCAGCGGATCGTTCCTGAACGCCTGGATGAACGCCTCGGCGCGCGCCAGCCCCTCGGCGGGAGTCTTCGCGTCGGCGACCGGAAACTGGATGATGGTCTGTCCCAGCACGCCGCGCAGGCCGGCCTCGGAGGCCGCCTTCGCGATCTCCTCCTCGAAGTAGTACATGTCGGCGAAGGCGGTCGTGCCCGACTCGATCATCTCGAGCGCGGCCAGGCGGGTGCCGGTCCGGACGAACTCGGGAGAGACGCTCTTCGCTTCCGCCGGGAAGATGTACTTCTGCAGCCAGTCCATCAGCGCCAGGTCGTCCGCGAGACCGCGGAACAGCACCATCGGCGCGTGCGTGTGCGTGTTGACGAGGCCCGGCAGCACCACCTGATCACGAGCCTCGATTGTCTGCGGCGCGCTGAAGCGGGCCGCGATCTCGACCGGCGTGCCGACGTCGACGATCGTCGAGCCGTCGATGGCGACGGCGCCGGGCGAGAGCACCTGCCTGACGTCGTTCTGCGTCAGGACCGTGCCGCCGACGACGATGAGCGACACGACGCGGCGCGCGCCCTGAGCCGACGCGATGACCGTCGCCGCCACCAGCGCGAGGGCAACCGCGGCGCATGCACGCATACGGGGAGAAATTGTATAGTGAGGGGCCGTGCCGGTCCACATCGTCGATCACCCCCTGGTGCACGACGCGCTCGTCGAACTTCGCGACAAGACCACGAGCCCCGAACACTTCCGGCGCGCCGCCACGCGCATCAGCGTGCTGCTCGCCGCCGAGGCGCTGCGCGAGGCGCCGTGGACGAGCGTCACCGTCGAGACGCCACTCGGGCCGGCGTCGGGCCGGCGGCTCCGCCCCGAGATCGTCGTCGTGCCGGTGCTGCGCGCCGGTCTCGGGATGCTCGACGCGGTGCTCGAGCTCGTGCCCGACGCGCGCGTCGGCCACATCGGACTGCAGCGCGACGAGATGACCGCGATCGCCTCGCGCTACTACTCGAAGCTGCCGCCTGCCGTGTCGAGCAGCTACGTGCTGGTGATCGATCCGATGCTGGCGACCGGCGGCAGCGCGGTCGCCGCGCTGAATCTGCTGCGCGAGGCGGGCGCCGAACAGATCCGCATCGTCTGCATCGTCGCGGCGCCCGAAGGCATCGCGGTCGTCGAGCGGCATCACCCCGGCGTCTCGATCTACACGCCGGCGGTCGACGAGAGGCTGAACGAGCAGAAGTACATCGTGCCGGGGCTCGGCGACTTCGGCGACCGTCTCTACGGCACGACCTGACTTCCGAAGGATAGAATCGGCGATCGTCGGCCGTCGTGTCCGGCTTCACAGCTGGACGTGAACGTCCCGTATCCGTGGCGTCCGGCTTCAGCCGGACGTCTGTCCGCACACCGCTGGAGGTGCCCCGTGCCCGACACGCACACGCCGCGCACACTCGATGAACGACGCGCGCAGCCGCGCCAGCAGGCGGCGCAGTGGAGCACCGCGCTCACCTACATCGCGCCGAACGCGATCCTGATGCGCGGGTATCACCTCGACGAGCTGATGGGCCGCCTGTCGTTCGCCGACGCGATCTATCTGCTCCTCATGGGGGAACTGCCGACGCAGACGATCGGGCGGATGCTGAATGCGCTGCTCGTCTCGCTCATCGATCACGGCGTGACGCCGCCGTCGACGCTGGCGGCGCGCAATGTCGCGGCGACCGGCGCGCCGCTCAAGGATTCGGTGGCGGCCGGGATCCTCGCGTTCGGTCCGTATCACGGTGGCGACATCGAGACCTGCATGCGCTTTCTCGATCAGGGGCTGTCGCTGCAGCGGAGCGGCTACTCGCTGCAGGAGTCGGCCGAGCAGCTCGTCGTCGACACGCTCACGCGGGGAACCGCCGCGCCGCCAGGATTCGGCCACCGGCTGCACACCCAGGATCCGCGCGCGCCGCGGCTGTTCCAGCTGGCGATGGAGCTGGAGCTCGAGGGGGAGCACGTGCGCATGCTGCGGGCGATCGAGCAGGCGCTCGCCGCGCGGCAGGATCAGTTCGGATGTCTGCTGCCGGCCAACGTCGACGGCGCGATCGCGGCGATCGCGGCGGATCTCGGGTTCAGCTACGAGCTGGGAAACGCGATCTTCCTGATCTCGCGCCTGCCCGGCCTCATCGCGCACGCGCACGAGGAGCAGATGCGGCAGGCGCCGATGCGGCAGATCGATCCGAAGGATCACGTCTACGACGGCTCGGGCGAGCGGCGATTGCCCGAGGGGCGGAAGTGACGATACAATTGGCGACGCGACGATCGGACGATTGACAGCGGCGGACGCACGCCGCCGGCGCAATCGTCAAATTGTTCAATCGTCAAATTGTCCAATCGTCCAATCGTTAGATTCCCCTGTCCCCAAGGGGCGCTTAGCTCAGTTGGTTAGAGCGCGTGCTTCACACGCACGAGGTCATAGGTTCGAGTCCTATAGCGCCCACCACCTGCGACATCCTGCAAATCACGCTATTGGAAGGTGTTAGAGGCGGGCTGCTGCTCTGCCTGATCAGCAGCGTCTAAGGCGGGATCGGCGCTTTGTACAACGGATGTACAACGGATTCTCTCTTCCTCGAAACGCTTCATCGCGGCGTGCATGCCGGTGCGGCTGATCTTCAAGTAGCGAGAGGTTGTCGACAGTGCGGCGTGGTCGAGAAACTGCTGAACCACGTTGGCCGGCATGCCACCTTCGAGGAAGCGACTACCCGCCTCGCGCCGGAGGTCGTGGAAGTGTAGGTTGATCGTGCGAAGATCGGACCGGCTCTGCTTCGTCAGCCTGCCGTTCTTCTCCCGCTTCACCTGGTAGCCGTGCGCCTTCAACCGGCAGTTTTCCCAGGCGATCTTCACGCTCTTGACCTGCTCTCCGGCCTCGTTGCCGAAGACGTAGGCGTCAGCGCCGTGCGCCTGTCCTGCGGGATCGGTGCGCCGCATCTCCAGCAGCGCACGGAGTCGCTGAGACATCGGCAGAATCCGCGGACGCCGGGCTTTCGTGTCGACGGCCCGCAGATGGATCTCGTTCAGGTCGAAGCGCACCTGCTGCCAGCGAAGCGCGAGCAGTTCTCCGACCCGGCAGCCAGTCTCGATTGCCGCGGTCATGAGCGCCTGCAAATGCGGGTTCGCCGCAGCAAAGAGGCGTTCCCACTCGCCAGGATATAGACGACGCTCGCGCTCAGGTTCGTGAACGAATAGCCCTTTCACCGCCTGTCCACCTTTCCGGAAGGGACTCGCGGTGACGTGGTCCTTGTCGACTGCCCACCCGTAGAAAGCGCGCAGCCGTCCGAGGCAACCACGCACACCGGCTTTGCCTCCCCGCCGGACCTTGTACGTACGGCCCTTGCGATCGGTGATCTCGACGGACCGCGGCTGTAGATGGGCCTTCCGAAAGGCGTCGATGTCATGCCGCGTGATTGCGACCACCGCGAGGTTGCCGAAACGGCCCCGTGCCCCGTTCGGGCGCTCGATTTCGGTGCTCATGATGAGATCCCAACGTGCGCGTTCGTCGGACGACAGCGTCTCGCCTGTCTTCGGACTGATGTACTCACTGAAGTACGTGCGCCCGAGCTGCTCCAACGTCACAGGGGCATCAGGCGACGCTGCCCCGTCGCGCGCCGGACGGAATCGGCCTTCTCTGATCGCGAGTCGGATTCTCTCCGCTTCCTCGATCGCCTCGGTCTTGTCCTTGATGTGACGTCCCAGCTCGCGGTCGAGCGAAAGCTGGTAGTGTGGGCCTCCCTTCGGTTTGTACGTGAGCTGCCAACTGTGCGGACACTTCGGCCACGCCTTGCGCGGGCAACGACAGCGTTTGCGTAAACCGTGGTTGCGATGTCGGACTCGGCTCATCTGCTCTCCTTCCTCCGGCGCGAGTGCGTCGGGCGCGGCGATCGTAGCACCGGGCGTTGACACCTACGCGGCCTTCGGCGTCGTGTTGTCCAGCAGCCATTGATCGATCCACACGGCGAGCAGGCGCAGCTCACGTCGACCGCCGACCCGCGCCACGCGCAAGCGTCCGGCGGCGGCTTCGCGGTAGATCGTCTTCACGCTCACCTGCGCGCGCTTAGCGGCTTGATGCACCGTGAGCCACGGCGTGGTGGAGACCTCGTTGTCGTGGGGAACTGTCATGTCGGCAGGAGGCTAGATCATCGACCGTGCCAACTGATTCGGCCTCCACGACACAGCACGAGGTCAACGTGCCCAGTTGTCCGCAGCTTGCGCAGTATCGGGAGCGGTGATGACATGTCGCCGTGACGACCTGCCCGCGTCGACAGTCTGAACCAACGTCCTGTGCGACGGACAGCGTGTCCTTCAATTGAGTGCGGATCTGATCAGGGTGGAAGCACGGCAAGCGCGAGTCCACGAATTCGGAAAATCGTCGCCGATCCGTCTCGCGGGGAACACCCCCACCCTCAAGGGGTAGTGGGGGCGAGGCGGTTCCGTGCCGAGACTGGCGCACGGCGGTTCGGTGGAACCCGCTCCTGTCGCCGGCCAACGGCACCGACACGAACGTTCGCCCCGCGCGCGGGACACCGCATCGCTCGTCCGGCTCGACGTGGCGACGACGCGATCCGTTGTCCCGCGGCTGGCGATCGTGGGGCGTGGCGATGACGCTCGACCGCGCGATCTCTTGCACATGATGTACGTACGTTACGGGCGCGCCTGTCCCTCGTGCGTCGACAATGGCAGGGCGAACGTGGACGCGCGCGATGACCCGCTGAACGTCATCACCACCGGGCACGGAGCCTGCCTCGACGCGCGGATCGTCGTGCTGTCCTGTGTCGGGCAGAGGCAGGCGTGTACTACAAAACCCCTGCTGCATCGCCACTCGGAACCCGCCAGATCCGGCCGGAATTTTCCCATGCGGATCTGTGCTACTAAACGTTCGTTTTGTGATACAGTCTGGCCCCACCACGAAGGAGGTCCGGAATGAAGGCAGCGGTGTACGTCCGTGTGTCGCGGCTCGATCAGCATGTGGAAAACCAGCTCGCCGAACTGCGCCGGTACGTGGAGGCGCGCGGGTGGACGAGTACCGAGTACACCGAACCGGGCGTCTCGGGCGCCAAAGAGCGACGTCCGGCACTCGATCGGCTCGTGGCCGATGCCAAGCGCCGCCGGTTCGATGTCGTGGTGTGTTGGCGCCTCGATCGGCTCGGACGCAGTCTCAGGCATCTGATCACCCTGATCGATGAACTGCAGGCGATCGGCGTCGCCTTCGTCAGCTTGGGCGAGGGAATCGACGCCACCACGCCCGCCGGCCGGCTCCAACTACACGTCATCGGCGCGATCGCCGAGTTCGAGCGCGAGCGGATCCGGGAGCGCACACTGCTCGGCCTGGACCGCGCCAAAGCGGCCGGCAAGCGCCTGGGACGGCCGATCGATCGCCGGCTCAGGGCGCGCCTTGCGGACGTCCGCGATCTCTCGGTACGGAAGGCCGCAGCGGCGCTGGGCTGCTCGCCCGCGACAATCACGAAGCTCCGGGCGGCGGCACACGCGACGCCTGCCTGATCGGGCCAGGTCTTGAGTGGCGGGTACTTGGGTACATGGGGTACATGTACCCGTGGGTCCGCCCAAACGACGCCCCGGCGGATGTCTCTCTCGGATGTGCGTTTAAACGCAACGCCGCCGTGATTAGGGGATCTGCCTGATGGCGTGGGCGATGAGGCGACAGCGTTGTCCCGTGCGCACGCCGATCGACGCGGGAATCGACGCCTGGGAGGTCGTACGGCGCGGAATCCAGAGGTTCTGGAACACCCAGTTTGATTCGCGTGTAAACGCACTGGCTGCGGGGTGACAGGGTTTAGGTCGTCGTGTACACGCTCCGGTCGCGGCGGCTGCGGGTACGTGTACACGCCCGGCTGGAAATGGTCCCCGAGGCCCAGCTCACCGTGTAAACGCGCTAGCAGGGTCGCCAGGCTGACTGTTTACATGCTGATCTGCCGGCTCCAATGTCTTGTGTTTGTGTGATCCAGGATCACACTTCAGGCTGTTCCGCGCGTTTACACGCCAATCTGGCTTGGGCGACGTCACGGCTCCAACGCCGAGCACGTCACCATGAAGTTCGCATGGTTCTGATGACTAGGTTCTGTGGATCGGTGCCTGGTACCGATCACGATCGGTGCCTGGTACCGATCACCGCGGCGGGAACCTGGTGTGAGATGTGCCGTGGCGTCAAGCAGTACCTGCCCCAACACAAACACCTGAAATCGCGGCGTCCTCGTCGGCGGCCGCAGGAACCCCAGCGCAACGAGTTCGCGGAGGGCTTGGCGGATCGCTTTGTCTCTGGCGCCGATCAGCGCGGCGAGCGTGGACACCTTGGCGTAGATGCGTCCTCCATCACCCTTGCGTGCCTGCCGGATGCACTGGCGGAGCACAGCGATCTCGATCGTAGTCGCGGTGGGCCAGAGCCCCTGCTGGAGGACGTCGTCAAGGCGCCGCTGCCACGTCTCTTGGTACCAGAGGTAGCTATCACCGTGTCCGCCCTGCGCGCGTCGGACGACGACCAGCCTGCCGGTGCTCGGCGTCACTGGATGGCATCACGTGCCCGCAACACGGCGGTCCGGGCCTCGCGCATCTCGGCGAGCTGCTGGAGATCCCGATGCACAATATGGATCGTCGCGGACGTGCCACGCCCCAGCGTATACACGAGGAAGCCGTAGGTCCAGAGCCGCTGGAGCGCCGCGACGATTGCCGGATCATCCAGTGACCGGTTCCACGTCTCGCACCAATCGCGGATCGCCGCAAACGGCACCGGGCCTTCCGGGGCGCCGTGCAGCACGTTCAACACCGCGAACAGCACCGCCTCGTCATCGCGCTTGGCGTGCGCTGGTTCGGCGGGCCGTGGTGGCTCGACCGCGATCGGGCCGATTTGGCGGGCCTCGTCGAAGTGTCGCAGGTTGGCTGCGGCCCAGTAGGCTTGTTTGGGCGTCACGGCGCGCACGACGAGCCGTTCAGCGTTCGGCAGCGGATACGTCTTGATCGAGCCGTTCGGTAGTTTCCACAGGTCATAATCCGATCGCTTCGGCATATGTGAGCCGCCTCCTTTGATTGGAGTGTTTACACGCAAGTCTGGACGGTTAGTCAATGGTGACGCCCGGCATCCCGAACGATAGAAAGGATCGTGCCGACACACGGCAGGCGGTGGAGTAGCCTCGACTGGCGCGATTGTCGCAGGCATACGCATGTGCGATTGGTGTGTCCTACTCCGACACCGAAACACGGATAACGTGCAGTCGCAACGATGTCATCTTTCGATGACAGTCATTGTCCGATCCAGACTACACCGCCGCTCTAACCAGGCTAACACTGTCGAGTAGCTATGGATTACCCAGAGCACGCGAACCCGACATGCGCGATCTGCGGGGCGCTGGCGTCACTCTACCTGCTCGGACGCGCCCTCTGCACGGCGCACCAGCATCGGTGGCGTGAGATCGTGACCGTCGCCGACGCACCCACGACGCCAACCACGAGCGGCGCGCACTCAAACGCCGTACAGGTCGTGCCCGATCTCACGAGATGAACACACGTCCTTCTGCTGTCGATCGCTTCGTCACCGTCATTGACACCGGCTCGTACCTCCGCATCCGTGTCACGACCGCCGCCGGCCTCGTGCTCACGCGCGACGGCCTCCGCGCCGTCAATGCGACGCTCGATCGCGCGCCAGCCGAGTACGCCATCACCCGCCATGAACGCGAGCGCGGGCGTCTCGACCCCGACACCCGCACGACCACGTTCGGCGTCGCGCTGATGATCCCCGCTGACGACAACGCCGCCGCGATTGCGGCCCTGATCGCCGACGACGTGCGCGATGTGCTCGCGCTGCCCGGACATCTGGTGCGAGCCGATCAACGCGCGGAGGCGGCGTGAGCGACACAGCCAGTCGGCCCCGCGCGGAGATTGACCCGTTCGCGCGCCGTACGTCGTCAGAGCACGTACTCCCGGTGCCCGTCATCAAGGTGCGGATCGATGTCGTCCTACGCCGGCTGCAGCGGGTACACGAGCTGCTCAGCGCGATCCCGCTTGACGCCCTGGAGCTACAATGTCCGGCGTGCGGGACCGCCCTACAGAGTCGAGGGAGTCGGCTCGCGGTTGACGCCGTCCTCGAATTGGAGGACGCGATCGAGCTGCTGGCGCACAGCGCGGCGGCGTGACTCCGGCAGGGGCTCCGATAGGAGGGTGAGATGACAGTGCGAGGACTCACGCCCAGTGAGTGGTTCAGCGAGGAGGTGTACATGGCCGCACGACGATTCCTCAAGCAGGGATCGCCCGAGGAACTCCGGCAGCTCATGGCCGATCATCTCCCGCGCCTGATTGAGCATGCGATTGAAACTCATGGGGCGTGGAAGCGTGAGAGCGCGGAAGCGAACCAGCCGCCGGGCGCACTGTGACGACGACAGCGTGATTTTCTAGTCCGGCCGAGTAGTTTCCAGTAGCTACTTCGTTGCACGTATCTACTCAAGTAGATACTCAAATAACTACTTGTTGCGGTTCAAACTACTTACAAATTTCGCGCTTGACAGCTCAGCCAGACTACTCCTAAGCTCGGCTGGTCAACGCGGGACGCCGCGATGCGTGACCATCGACGGCGTCCCTCACCGTCCAAACCGACTAGAGCGGCTTGCACGGCTGCTGCGATTGTAGCGCCGGGCCGCAGGAGTACGCATGATGAAGTCCCGGACGAGCAGACCCACCACGACCACACGCCCCGCCCCCGCACCCGACGAACACCTGGAGGATCAGGTGTTCGATGCGGCGATCCAACTCCGTACGGAGCTGGGCATTGCGACGTACGCGGCGCAGATCGGCGTGTCCACCACGGCGGCGCGGGCGTTGTACGACGCGCTCGATCAGAGCAACGCGTCGACGGACGCGGAGCGCGTCGCGGCGATCCTGGAGCGCGGCAACGCCGAACTGGCAGCGCGACTCCGGCTCACGCACGAGGGATTCGAAACGTGGTTGATCGGGTATGACGAGATCAACGACTGCCCGCGCGATCTCGTGACGCTGCCGGCGCTAGAGCGTGTCCGCGCGGCCCTCGATGACGAAAGCTGGCTGCGCGAGTAATAGTCCACACGCCGCTTGCGCGTGACGCTGGGAGCCGCCTCGATCATGTCGGGGCGGCTCTCGTCGTCTGTAGGCGGACGACGCGCGTGCAGTACGCCGCCGGTCAGCGACGCACCGCACCGCCGCGCCGCGATCAGTACGCGCCGCTGCGCTTGAGCAGTTCGGCTTCGAGATCGGGATTGGCGGCGTGCGCGATGCCCAGGCGCGACAGGGCCGCTGCGGCCGATTGCAGATTGGGATCCTGCAGGAGCGACCCGACGCGATGCGCGGCGATCCCCGCCGGTAGTTGGTTGTCACGGATCCAATTGACGATCGCGCTCAGCACCGGGACCCGCCCGCGCGCGATCTCCCCGGCGGCGACAGCGTGTGCAGGCAGGCCGACGACGTCGCGGTTCCCCTGTCGCAGGGCCATCCGTTGCAGCACCTCGCGCGCCTTGAGTGCGTTGGCGTAATCCCCGAACACCGGGCGAGCCGCCGGTACCGCCGCCTTGACTGCGTCGCGTTGGGCGCGCTCGACGGCTTTGGAGGCTTCCATCGCGGCGCCCTTCTGCTCGCCCCAGGATCGCCGCGTTCCCCACTGGGACGAAGCACGCGCCGATGCCAACGCTTCGTCGGCCGGCACCGTCGACCGGAGCGCGCGCGTGCTCTGCGGCGTCACGACGGGTACCATGACGGGTCGTCCGCTCGGACCGAGGATCGCACTCGGCTGCAACGTCGTGACGTGTGATATCACGTCGGTGCCCATTGGCCCTTCGAGGAGTTCCCCGGCCGCACGTTGGATCGCCGCCACGTCGTCAGCACCCAGCCCCTGCTTGGCGGCGCTCGCTTCCAACGCCTGGAGGTAGCGCGCGGCGCGCGTCGCGGCGCCCGTGGGCTGTGTGCCGACCAGAGATTGCAGGGTGGACTCTGCGTCGGTAACGAGACGCTGCGCCTTCTCGGGCGTGGTCAGGCGGCGCTCCACGATGAACCGCGCGAGTCGGTGTGCGACGCTGTCGACACCAGCCCGCGACGCGCCGGCCGTCTGCTTCATCGCGGTGACGGTCGGCTTCACGGCGCCTTGCGCCCACCGCACCGCCTTGTCCTTCGCGTACCCCGCGACGCCACTCGCGGCCTTCCCCGCGATCGGGATCGCCGCGCTGAGCAGTGCCGCCGTGCCAGGATTCCCGCCCTGCGCCTTCGCGACACCCGCCGCCGACGCCGCTTCTGCCGCGACAAGAGGGATCAGCCCGCCGTAGGCCGCGCGTACCGCCTGCGGAGCCATCGCCACGGCCGCTCGCCGCGCCGCACCAACGGGCACCGCGAACTCTAGCCCTTGCTCCACGGTGCGCCCGATAGACTGCGCGGTGTTGGTCGGCGTCGTGAACGCCGCGCGCGCCGCGCTGAACTGCTCGGGCGTCGCCACGTAGTCACGCACGCCGGGGATCTGGCGCAATGCGGGCGCGACCATCTCACCGAGCCCGATAGCCGTGTTGCCGACGCCCTTGAGCGCACCGACCGTGAGATCCTTCGCGGTGCGCCCGAGATTCTGGACGTTCTGCACGAGGAGATCCTGCGATTCGTATAGACGCGTGGCCTCGGCGGTGATCTCCGCGTCGGACATCGTGTCGGGAAACTCGACCTCGCCGATCCCAGGGATCTCGACAATCTGCGGTTGTGGCATGCGATTGAAGATGTGGCGGGCGCTGAGTTAGGGTCGGCCGGTGGCGATGATGTAGTTCAGCACGAGGTACGGCGGGTTGGCAGCGTCCGTTGTACCGCTCCCGCCCGAGCTGGTGGTCCCACCGTGATCGTGCGAGCCGCCCGATGCAATCGTGTGTGTGTGGCCGGCGTGCAACGAGATCGTGTGACTGTGCGCCCCGTCTGCGTCAGTCATGCCCATGTACGCATGCGTGTGAAACGCCGGATCGGTGTTGAGCACGCCACCCGCGACACCAAGACCCCCAGTCGCTGACGCCGTCGTCCCCGAAAACAAGTGCGAGTGACTGCCTGCACTGGCGGTCGCGCCCCCATGATCGTGAGCGCCACCCGACCCAGTAGCCCCACCATGATCGTGAGCGCCGTCACCGCTAATCGCGTGGTTATGCGCTGACACGTTATGCGTGTGATCCAGCACGCCGCCATCGTTCGCGAGTGCCCCCGCAAGACCACTGTCGGCCTTTCCTAACGGGAAACGCCCACGCAGGTCGGGTACGTTGAACGTCGTTGATCCGTTCCCGCTGCCATAGGTCGTTCCAATCGCCCTGAACAGCGTGTTGTACGTCACCCGCGACAGTTGTTGACCGTTACACAGCACCCACCCGGTTGGCGGTGTTGTCGCCGGCCACGCCATGATTGCGCCTGCAGGCACGAAGTCGAAGCCCTGTGCCTGGACGAAGTGTGTCCCATCCTCGTTGTGCTCCTTGAGGAACACGCCGCGGATCTGAGCAATCAGATGCTCAAACTCGTCTTGGACGGCGCTCGGCAGGTTGCCGCGATTAATCAAATCGAACACTACGCCGCCTCCTCGTTACCATCTACATAGGCGTCCGACCGGCGCGCGCGGAAGACCGACCGGACGTGTCCCCGCTTTCGCCGGGGCGCGGGCATCAGTGGATCAGCGACGATGCGGGCACGCCGAGTACGCCGAGATGCTTCATCGCGATCTCCAGCGCGGCGAATTGTTCCGTCTCGGGATCTGGCGCGGGCCGACATGCACACCCGTTTGGGAATACGAGGTCTTCGCGCCGCGAGGAGATGCGCGACGGATCGATCGGCTGAGCGGTGCGAGACCTCGCCATGAGCGCCTACGCGGCGAGCGGATCAATCCCCGACTCTTTGACAATTGCGCGCAGCATGTGCTCGAAGGTCGGGAACTTCGACTTGAACGCCATCCGATCATCCACCGACTTGTTGCTGTAGCGGACATCAAGCGCATCGGGCTGATTACGATTGTTGCCCTCCCGCAACGGCACGACATGGATCGTCGCATTGTCGTAGGAGCCGGGTCGCAGCAGATGCAGCAAACGGATCGCTTCGTGGGTGAGCTGCCGACGCGACAGTAGGATGCCGTTCTGATAGAACTTCCGCCCTAGTGCCGGCTTCCCGCGATGCGCACTGCGCGTGCGCTGGTACTCGTCCGCTTCGATCTTGCGCGGACCTTGCGCGGCATTCACTGCCGTGACGATCGCCCCGGCAAGCTGTGAGACGTTGACGTCGAGAGCGGGGCTGTCGTCCTCGCCAAACAGATCGTCTGACGTGTCGAGGTCGGGATCGCCTGACAGGATCGGCGTGTCATCGGGCGTCGGGGGTTCGGACTTCGCGAAGCGGGGCATGTACAGACTCCTTCTGTGAGGGTTATCGTTTCAGGGGGGCGATCGCCGCGCGGATGATGTCTCGTGTGTCGCGCGGTTCGGTGTCAGCGGTGTGTCGCGTCGCGGGCGGCTGCGTCTTGTCGGGATGCGGCGCCTTCTGCCACTTCTCCCGTTCAGTCTTGTGCGCGCGGTTGATGACGATCCGGTAAGCGTCATGAAGTGACAGGCGCGGCGGGCGCCCGGTGCGTTCGGCCTCGGCGCTGTCGGCGCGCAGTTCGGCAAGGATGGCATCCTGGTGGGCTGTGAAGCCGTCCCAGTTCGCGGTGGCATCGGCGATTTGCTGGCGAACCTGTGGGATCACCGATTCACGGACCTGGTGCGCCTGTCGCTGCTGATCGACCCAGCCGTACTTCTCGTCGACCTGTCCGAGCACGCGCTGTTCGATTTGCCGCGCCTGCCACTCCTGTACCTTCTGGAAGCCCTCGGGGGAGTAGGCCGGCGTGCCATCGGCCAGTCGCGCGTCGGGTTGCGGCCTGGGATCGCCAGCCGCAGGCGTGATAGGCGCAGCACCCGAAGCTCCAGCCTTCGCGTAGGCACGATAGCCGGGGTGCGCCTGCTGAAGCATCGCGATGAAGCGGTCCGGGTCGCGCTCCATGATCTCGCCGATCCGATCCATCTCGGTGATCCGGGCCTGCGCGGTCGACAGCTCGCGGGCCTTCGCCTCGGTCGCGCGAGCGACCGCGTGCGCCACCATCGTCTTGACGCGCGGGTGCGGGATGCGATTGACGATCTCGCGACCATCGGCGTCGACCGTGTACTCGGGTTCCTTGTCGACGTCGTCGTTGTTGGGCGTGGCTGGTGCGGCGGGCGTGCTGTCGGAGGCGGCGTCAGGCGATCCTGCGTCGGCGTCGGGGGTGTCGGCGGTGTTGTTGTCGGTGGGAGGAGCGGCGTCGATCGGCTCGGGGCCACCATCGGCGGGACCGTCTCCGCGGATGTTCGCGATCGAGGTGGCGATGATGTCGCGTGTGTCGGGCATCGGGAATCCTTGACGGGGATCGGCGAGGACGCCCCACGATGGCGCGTCCGAACAGCGTCGACGGGCGTCAGGCTCGAACGAGCGATCAGCGCGTCAACGCGACTAGAGATGTTGTTGGGATTGCAACGAGTCTGCCAATCTCAGGCGGTGACGGGGTGTCTCGCCGTCATCAGATGACGGTGGGTGCGCGTGCGCGGAAGCGTGTACAACAACGTACAACGGCGTCCGAAACAATGGTGGGTAATCGCGCCAATAGTGTTTGCGGCGGGACAGCCGACCCCGATTTTCCGGGGCCGGCTGCGATCGGGCGCGATTGCAGGAGGCTTCACACGCACGAGGTCATAGGTTCGAGTCCTATAGCGCCCACCACGCACTTCCCTCTCAGCAGGCTAGCTACTGTCGCTCACGTTCACCAGCGTGAGAAGGCCATCACCGAAGTAGTTACTCGCATCCTCATTGCGTATATACTGAATAGGTGTTTGAGTGGGACCCGCGGAAGGCCGAGGCCAACGCGGCCAGACACGGCGTTGCGTTCGATGAGGCCATGTCCATTTTCGCGGCTCCCCACGCACTGGATGGCCGAGATCTGGAGCACTCCTCGATGGAGTCTCGGTCCTCCGCCTTGGACGATCTGCCGACGGACGGGTGCTCATGGTGGCCTACACATACAGGAGGAGGGGCGATGCCGAAGCGATCCGCATCATCAGCGCGCGGCGGGCGAGCCGCCGCGAACGTGCGGCGTACGCGAACAAAGATTGACTTCTCGGATATTCCGGAATCGACACCGGAGCAGTTCGCGAGCATGCGCCGTGTAGGTCGCCCACCGATCGGGAAAGAACCCCGTCAGCTGATCGCGATTCGCGTCGATCCGGGCGTGCTCGAAGCGTTCCGAAAGGAGGCGCGCCGCCGACGTGTCGGCTACCAGACGCTCATCAACGACGTACTGGCAGAACATACCCGCAAGAACGTCGCGTAGCACGGTTGCAGCCGGTGTGGAACAGGTCGAAGACAATGCCGCGGACCGTCATCGGCCAGATTATGCCGCGGCGGGGGATGGCGAGCGGCCGGAGCTATCGGCGTGCGGTGACCTGACGCGCAGCCGGCAGGCGATCTGGAGGGATGCCGAGCGCACCGGCGATGCCGCGGAGCGCCTCCTGAACGGTGCGCACGTTGTCCGGTCCCATCCGCAGCAGCTGCTTCTGCGCCGCGCTCAGCGCCTCGAGGTCGGCATCCTCGTACACGTACCCGACCCCCTTCGTGCCTGGCCGCACGCCAATCGGCCCGTTCACGATCGGAACCTGGAGCAGCCGCACGATCGCCTGCTCCACCGCCCGGTCGACCGATGTATCAGGATGGCCGAGATCCCGATACGCCTCTTCGATCCGCGGTTTCAGCGTCGCGTAGAGACGCGCCGCTCCCTGCGGATCGATCGATGCCGCGGCCCCTGCGACGTTGTCGTAGCGGTGATAGCTCGCCGGATCGATCACCAGCCGTCCACCCTGTGTCACGACACCGAATTTCGTCGCCGGACGCAGCACACCCAGATGGCGAGCCGGTGCGGCTCCGTCCGCCACATTGGCGATGACGACGGTGAAGTTGCGAACGAGGCCGCTGGTCGCGAGCCACGCGGCGACGGTCGGATGCGACGTCAACTGGCGCACGAGCTCGCGGACGACCGCGTCGCTTTGATCGAGCGGCGGAACGTCGACTGGCGCCGGCGTGCCTCCCAGCGGCGCGACCGGCTGCTCCGCTACCGGCTGCGATGCTGCGGCCGGTTCAGACTGCGCAGGGACCGGACCGCTCCTTCGCGTCACGATGAACCACGCGGCCGCGATGACGAGACCGAGCACCACGACAGCAGCCCATACCCGAGCCGTGCGTCGCGGCGGCGAGGAAGGCACGTCAGGTGTCCTCGCGATGTCGTAATCTGGCTCTTCTGGCTCGTCGTCGCGATACCGGTCCATAGGGCTTCCTCCCCTTCATTTGACGACGCCGATCGCCTCTTGGCTATCCGCTCGAACCGGGAGATCGCGATCCGATTGTCACTATCTTTCTTGCTTCAACCGGGCTCCAGGTCGAGTCGCACGCCGGGTTCCCGGCGATGGCCGGCTCGACCAGTACGTGCGCCCAGGAAAATCGCGGTGCGACCGCAGGCACGAGTTGTGGACCGTCCCGGTCAGGTGGCCTATGCAGACCCTCCTGAAAACCAACGAGCTCCCGTACTACGACCCATCGGACAACGAGACCCAGTGCTGTCCCCGCTTCAATCCCGAAGGGTGGGACAACCAGCTGCTGCGCTTCGAGCGCAAACCGTTCGTCAAGGCGTCGACGATCGGAGTCTTCCACATGCCGCTCAACATGGGATCGGTCTTCTCGAAGACCTGGAACGCCATCAAGGCGGCTCATGCCGACGAGGGCTCGTTCCTCGTCCTCAGCCATGACGAATCGCCGTGGCACGCCGAGCACCTGTTCTCGGTCTCGCAGGAGGTCCCTGGCGCGGAGATGGTCTACTTGACCGGCGACTTCCTCACGAAGGTCTTCGAGGGGCCGTTCTCCCAGGCCCGCGAGTGGTGCGCGGCACTGGAGACGACGGCACGGAACGCCGGGCGGACACTGGAGACGCCGTACTTCTTCTACACGACATGTCCCAGGTGCGCCAAGCACTACGGCAAGAACTACGTCGTCGGCGTCGCGAAGCTCGCGTCCTGAGGTCGATCACGTCAGACGAACATCGCCTTTGAAGACGACGAAGACGAGAGCCACGTCGAGAACGGCAACATAGGGCGCGAAGAGGAACCCGTGGAAAGCAATGTCTGGTCTCTGCAGAAACGGCGGTTTGCCGGTATGCTTGGCGCCGACACGCGGCGCTTGATCGCCGCGAGAGACCTGCACATGACCGCACCCGCGCCGTTGACGCTCGACCTTGGTCCCGACTGGATGGCGGCCGAGATGCCGCCCGGCTACGGCAACCGCCTCGCGGAGATCCAGCGGCTCACCGCCGATCTTCATGCGATGACGCGGTTCGGCCGGCTGCTCTCCGCGGTAGGACCGCCGCTTGCCGAAGCGGTCCGCGACCTCTTCACCGGCCTCGGGTTCGACGCCGGGATCCTCGACGGCTCGAACGGCACAGCGCTCGCCGTCCGGCTCGACGCCTGGAGCCGTCTGCTGCTGCAGATCTCGAGCGTTGAAGAGGTGATCGAGCGGAGGAACCCGGAGATCGCACGCGTGTTCCAGCTGCTCCACGAGATCGCCGACGATCACGATCGCGTCGTGTTCGTCACGAACGGCGATCCGGGGCTGCGGCCAGCCGAGCGTCGCGATGCGCTGGCGGCAGACGCCCGCGAGTTCCTCACCCGCATGGGCGCCAGCCACCTTCCGGCCTCGACGCTCTTCGCCCTGTGGAAGCTGTCGCTCGACGAGCCCGAGCGCGCACGCGAGGAGCTGCAGCGCCTGCACCGCCACGCGGGCGGCACCTTCGAGCTGCCGCCGTCGGTACGGCTCGCCTGAACGGATCCCTCGGGACCTCCACATCGCCCCATCGCCGCGATCACCGTGCGCCGGGCGCACGCGAGCATGCCGCTCGCTGCGCGCTCGACGCGAGGTGACCACTGGTCGTGCCGGCGACGATCAGTACCCGCAGCTCCCCTGAGGCAGGATGCGGACGTCGCCGTGTGTCGCCGCGGCGCTCACGTTGCCGAGCTCATCACGCACCTTCAACGAGACGGCCATCGTCAGCCACCCTGTCCCCGCTGGAAGCGGCGCAGGCGGGATCAGGCTGCAGTCGAACGCCGGCTTGTCGAGCACCGGCGTCGTGGTGGTCTCGGTGCGCGACGTGATTGCCCCGTAGGTCCACTCCCACGACGTGATCTTCCCGGGCGCCGACGACTCGCTGCCGTCGAAGACGCAGTCGAGCGTCTTGCCGTCGTTCGACAGCGTGCAGGTCTCGGTCTGCGTCGACCCGGTGACCCCGAAGACGGCGCGAGCCACGGTCGGCCGCGTCACCGACAGCGATGCGCTCGCCGTCCCGCCGCCGTACGACGCGGTGAGCGTCGCCGGGATGTCTCCGCCGACCGCACGGGTCAGCACCGTGACGGTGACACCCACCTGCCCGGCCGGAACGGTCACGGTCGGCGGCGCCGAGATCGGATCTCCTCCCGACAGCGTGACAACGGCGCCCTCGGCCGGCGCAGGGGCGGTCAGCGTGACGGTCGCCTGAATCGGCTCACCGCCGACGACGCTGCTCGACCCGAGCGTGACGGAGAGCACCGTCACCGCCTGCGTCGCCGTCAGCGCCACGCTCTGCGCGCTGCTGCCGTTGAAGGTGGCGCGGATGGTGGCCGAACCGGCGCTCACGCCGGTGATGGTGAACGCCACCGAATCGGCGCCTCCCTGAACCGTGGCCGACGCCGGCACGCCGATCGCGGCGGGGTTGCTGCTCGAGAGCGCGACGATCGCGCCGGTCGAGGGAGCCGCGGCACTGAGGCGAACCGTCCCTTGCGCCGTGCCGCCGATGGCGACGTTGGTGCCGCTGAACGACACCGACGCGACGGAGATGCCGGTCGACGGTTGCGTTGGCGATCCGGAATTGCTGCTGCACGCCGCGCCGCCCGCGATTGCGAGCGTGACGGCCAAGAGCCGAACGACCCTTCGGTCGAGAAACGTCCTCATCGCGCGTCTCCTTCCGCTACGAGGCGGATGCGCCCTGCCGAGCCGGCGAGCGCCCGCTGCGCGAGGAAGCTGCAAAGACGCGACCAGAACAGTTAAGCAACCTGAGCTGTTATGGGATCGCGCGAAGGCGGAGCCGGACGCCACCACGATCAGAACCGCACGTCCGGCTAAAGCCGGACGCCACATCGGATCAGCGCGCGGTGGCGTTCCAGTTGTGCGTGCGACCGTCGGACTCGTACGTGCCGCGCATGCTCGTGCCGTCGACGCGAGCCGTGTAGGCGACACCATCGGCCGTGAAGCTGATCCGATCGCCGCGCAGCCGTCCGTTCTCGATCGGCACCGTCCCGAGCGTGCCGGTCACCTGCTGGAAACGCTGCGTGAGCACGAGCGCTCCGCGCGTCCCGCGCCACGTTCCGCCGACGCGCGCCGGCACGATCCACAGCAGCGCCGTGCACCAGCGTTCGCACGGGCTGATCGTGGCGGTCTCGTCCGGCTCCCACTCACCCATCGGAAACGTGTTCGAGACGACGCGCGTGCCCGGCTTCATGGCGAGGATCGTCGGGCGCAGCTGCAGGTTGAGCGACGGCAGCAGGAACGTGGTGACGACCGTCGCCTTCGAGAAGTCGGTCTTGAAGATGTCGCCGCGCACGAAGCGCGCGCGATCGCCGACCTGCGCCGCGGCGGCATGCTGTTTCGAGAGCTCGACGAGGCGTGCGTCGTACTCGATCCCGAGGGCGCGCACGCCGCGCCTGGCCGCCGCAATCACCGTGACGCCGTCTCCCGACCCGAGGTCGACGAGGTAGTCGTTCGGCGTGACGGCCGCCATGTCGAGCATCTTCTCGACGAGCGCGGAGGGCGTCGGCACCCACTGGACGTCCTTGCCCTTCTGTCCAACCTCGGGCTGATAGGTCGACGACGATGGCGGCTGCGCCTGCGGCTCCTGCGCCGCGACGTTCACGCCGCGTGGAGAGACGCGTGGAGAGACCAGGGCCAGGAGCATCAGAAGTGCCACCTGTGCGCGCCGCGTCGTACGTCGGGATGCCTGCGTCATGCCGTCAGCCTGCCAGAATACATCTCTTACATCCTTTCGAGCCGCATCGAAGCCGGGCGCGGCAACCACGTCCGTCCTCGCGGTACAATTCCCGGCGGGCATGAGCGATCGGCAGGCATCCCGCTACGACGACGAGCAGCGGCAGCTGTTCATGGCCGAGGCCCTCGCGGAGAGCCGCCACGCGCTCCCCGCCTGTCTCCCGAATCCCCCGGTCGGCTGCGTCATCGTCAAGGGCGAGCGGATTGTCGCCCGGGGATTCACCAAAGAGCCTGGAGCGCCTCATGCGGAGGCAGCGGCGCTGCTGGCGCTGCCGCCCGACGTCGAACCGCGCGAGACCGCGGCGTTCGTGACGCTCGAGCCGTGCGCGTTCGTCGGGCGCACCCCCTCGTGCGCGTGGGCGCTGGTCGCGGCCGGCGTCGGAACGGTGTATGTCGGCACGCTCGATCCCGATCCGCGCAACAACGGCGCCGGCATCGAGATCATGCGGCGCGCCGGCATCGATGTCACCGTCGGCGTCCTCGAGCCGCAGATCCTCGAGTTCCTCGCGCCGTATCTCCTGTCCGCGCCGCGCGCCTAGCGCGCCGTTCGCACGCCCTGCGGTATGGTTCATCCACCGGGTCCGATCGACGCCGACGCCCGCATCGCGACACAGCTCGATCGCCGTCCGCACGCCAGGCCCGCGGGCGCCCATGCCACGCGCGTCATCTTCATCGACCTGGCGCGCGCGCTCGCGGTCCTGTTCATGCTGTACGGCCACACGATCGACGCGCTGCTCGCGCCGCCGTATCGATCGGGTCCGCTGTTCCAGGCGTGGCAGTTCCAGCGCGGGCTGACCTCGTGCCTCTTCTTCCTGCTGTCGGGGTTCGCCTTCAGCATCGCGACCGCGCGTCACTGGACCTCGCACCTCACCATCTCGCCCGCCGTGATGAAACGGATCCGGCGGTTCGCCCTGTTCATCGCGCTCGGCTACGGCCTCAGGTTCCCCGTCCCCTCGCTGGCGCGTCTCGCGACCGCGACGGACGCGGAGTGGCGCACGCTGCTCGGCGTCGACGTGCTGCAGCTGATTGGCACGACGTTCATCGCCGTGCAGGCGCTGGTGATGATCTGCCGCTCGCGCCGCCTCTTCACGATCGTCACGCTCGTGCTCGGGCTCGCACTGATCGTCGTCGCGCCGGCGTCGTGGGACACCGACTGGTCCGCGCGTCTGCGGCCGGCGATTGCCGCGTACGTCACGCCCGCCACCGGCTCGCAGTTCCCGCTGGTGCCCTGGTCGGCGTTCATCCTGGTCGGCGCCGCGCTCGGACAGGTGTACGCGCGGTGGGGAGCTGCGCACGTGGCGCGCTACGCCAACGCGGCGCTCCTTGCGCCTGGCGTGCTGACGATCGCGGCGGCGACCTGGGTGGCGGCGCACCAGGACGCCTGGTTCGGCACCGGGCCGAACGCCTACGTGCCGGCCAACCTGCTGATGCGCCTCGGCGCGTCGCTGCTGATCATCGGCGTCATCGCGCACGCCAGCCGCGCCATCATGCCGCTGCCGCACGTCTTCGGCGCCGTCGCGCAGGAGTCGCTCGTCGTCTACGTCCTGCACCTGGCGATCGTGTACGGATCGGTCTGGGCGCCGGGGCTGTACAACGTGTACGGCCCGACGCGAACGCCGTGGCAGCTGCTGCCGATCATCGTGATCCTGATTGCGCTGATGACGCTGACGGCGTACGGCTGGAACTCGCTGAAGCACACCCACCGAGGGGTCGCGCGCGGGGTGTCGGCCGGCATCGCGATCGTGCTGTTCCTGCTGCTGCTCTGAACGGGCGGCCGGCGTCGCGACGCCGCACACGCGACGCGAATCGTCGGCGCCTCGCCCCATCCAATCGTACAATCGAGACATGTCGCTGGACGAGCGCGCCTTCTTCACCGATCGACCCGAGAACCGCCCGGGACGATTCACCTGCCCGAAATGCCATCGCACGAACGACTACAGCATCCGCTGGGTGCGCCGGGTCAAGAAAGATCGCCTGCCGCCGGGCGCCGACGAGGGCGACCGCGCACGGTTTGCGAAGCTGCGCGACTACCTGCTGCGTCTGGACGAAGATGTCGTCTGCAAGGCCTGCGGCCGGAAGTTCGAGATCCCGTCGCAGCACTCGCTCCTTTTCGTCGATCAGCTCGCCGGGCTGCCCAACGACGAGGAGCTGGAAGAGGAAATCCGGCAGGCGGCGGGCGAGCCGCTGAGCCCAGCCGAGAAAAAACCCGCACTTCCCCCGAGGTTCACCCGCAGGCCGAGCGGCTGGAAGTAGCTGCCGACAGTCCGACGCCGGAGAATCGCACGGTTTTCCGGCAGAAACGCCGCGCTCGACGCCAATCGGCGAGTGGCACCTGTTTCGCATCTGCATACGGTGCAGGCAGACGAGTTACTCACAACGATCCGAGGTGCGTCATGCGTCGATTTCTGCGGTGGCCGGCAATGGCAGTACTCGGGCTCACGATGTCGGCCTGCGCGACGATGAACGTGAGCTCCCATGTCGAGCATGGGCTCGACTTCACGCAGTATCACACGTGGCGGTGGGCGCCTGCCGATGCGCTCCCGGAGACGAACGCGCGGCTGAACAGCCCCCTCTTCCAGGATCACTTCCAGGGGGCGGTCGAGCGTCAGCTCGCGGCGCGCGGGCTGGTGCAGGCGTCCGATGACGCGGCACCCGATCTGCTGGTGCACTACCACGCGAACCTGTCGCCGCAGATGCAGGTGACGAACGACCAGACCGGTTCCGGCGCCTGCTACGACGCCGACTGCCGCGTGCGGGTGCTCGAGAGCGACATGGACACGCTCGTCGTGGACGTGGTCGACGCGAAGACCAACCGGCTGATCTGGCGCGGCTGGGCGCAGGACGCGATCGTCGGCACGCTCGAGAACCCGGAGCGGCTCGAGAACCGGATCCGCGAAGCGGTGGCCAAGATGTTCGCCCGCTTCCCGAAAACCAGCTGACCGCCAGACGCGCACGCGCAGCGGGCGATCAACCTTGGAGCGCGAACGGAGGGAGCCATGAGATCCCAGACGAGAATCGTCGCCGTGCCGGTGCTGCTGACGGCAGCGCTGTCGCTGGCGGCGTGTGCACCGGTTCGGGTGAACGCGTCGCTGGAACGCGGGATGAACTTCGCCCAGTACACCAGCTACACGTGGGCCGACGAGACGCGGTTCAGCACCGGCGATCCGCGCCTGGACAACAACCAGATCTTCGAGCACCGGCTGCGCGAAGCGGTCGACAAGGGGATGGCGGCGCACGGCTTCGAGCAGGTGTCGCCGACGTCGGCGATGCTGGTCGTCCACTATCACGCGAACGTGTCGCAGCACATCGACGTCAACGAGCTCGATCGGGAGTACGGCTACTGCGAGGATTGCCATTCGAGCATCTACGACGCCGGGACGATCACGATCGACCTGGTCGATGCCCGCACCAACAAGCTGGTCTGGCGCGGCTGGTCCGAGGGGAGCCTCGAAGGGATCGACAACCAGGAGATCATCGAGGCGCGCGTCGACGAGGCCGTCGCCAAGATCCTCTCGAAGCTGCCGCCGAAGATCTGACAGTCAGCGTGCGGAGTTCAGGGTGCAGGTTTCGACCTGCACTCTGAACCGGCACTCTCCGCCGAGCGAAGCGCCCGGCACCCTGCACGTCGCACCCAGCACCCTGTAGGCCGCACATCCGGCGGAAGCCGGACTCTACATCCCTCTCCAACACCTTCATCACGAAGGACGAAGGTCACGAAGGTCACGAAGGCTCATCCTCATTCCTGGGACAATCGATTTTTCGCCGCTTCGCGCCTTCGTGATGGCTTCTGTGGGATGGATCTACAGCCCGCACCCTGCACCTAGCACCTTGCACTCAGCACCTTTTGCACCTTGCACCCAGCACCCGGTAGACTGCACATCCGGCTGAAGCCGGCACTACATCCTCTCTCCAGCACCTTCATCACGAAGGACGAAGGTCACGAAGGTCACGAAGGCTCATCCTCATTCCTGGGACAATCGATTCTTCGCCGCTTCGCGCCTTCGTGATGGCTTCTGTGGGATGGATCTACAGCCCGCACCCTGCACCTAGCACCTTGCACTCAGCACCTTTTGCACCTTGCACCCAGCACCCGGTAGTTAGGCCCGCGTTCGGCTGAAGCCGGACACTACATCCCTCTCCCGCACCTTCATCACGAAGGACGAAGGTCACGAAGGAAGCGCAATCCATCGTGGAACACATGTGAACCGGCTCCCCGCGATCGCGGCTTGGCTCCAGAGAGAGACCAACAGGTATTGAACAGTGGCCCCAGTGATCTGATCGCGCTTCCGTGTCGTGTCCGTGTTGGGGCTTTTCTGACTCGATCTGTGCAGACCGACCCCATCACACACGCGTCATCACGAAGGTACAGGTCACGAAGGCAGGTCTGCACTCTGCACTCTGCGCCTTACACCTGCACCAAGCACCTTGCACCCGGCACCCTATGCAGAGCACCCAGCACCCTGCACCTGGCACCCTGCACCCTACGTAGAGCACCCGGCACCCGGCACCCTTCAGTTGTCTGTGTTGATGACGTATGGCTGCACGGACAGTTCGCGGCTCAGACGGGAACAGCGCGCCCGCCATGGCTCGAAGTGGCGGCCGACCGTGTCGAGCAGATGCGCACGCTTCTGCTCGCGTGAGAAGGCGGCGGCTCGACGGAAGAAGCCGGAGCCGACCTCGGCGTACCAGCGGATGTTGTGGCGCCGCCGCATCTGTGATTCGAAGAAACCGGCCAGCAGCAGGCACTGCGTCGCCGCCGTTTCGAGCAGCGCGCTGTCCTGCCGCATCGAATCGTCGAGGATGAACTGATCGAACACCGCCGCAAGGGTCGCCGGCGCCGGCATCTCGTAGGCCGACTGGGTCGACACCTGCGCGTAGTGCGCGAGCACGCTGGCGGTGTAGAGCAGCTCCCGCCCGTCGACGTCGGGTTCGGACACCTCCCTCAACCCGAGAAAGAAGAACTCCAGCGCCTGGCGGTGCGACGTGGCGAACAGGTCGGAAAACGGATCCAACGTGATCTCCTTTCAGCCGGGGTATCGGCAAGGGGCATGCCGGACAACACCAGCTCGAGCAGCCGAGCGTAGAAACGCGGAAGCGGCGGCGCGTCGTCGAGATCCCGCTAACCAGCATGCCGCCAACGGGTTGGCGGACGAGATCGTGTGGCTCCCGAAGCGTCGGCCGGCGGCTCCGTATAATCGCTCCTGGAGATCCCGTGAGACGCTCGCTCGCCGCCGCACTGACCTTTCTCGTCATCGCGCCGATCGTTCTCGTCGCGCAACGGCCAATCGCCGGCTTCATCGAGCCGATGCCGACGGCGAAGTTGAAACGGCTGTTCCCGTCTGCCGTCGCCTTCACGCCGCGCGGCGAGAAGGATCCGCTGTACTTCACCGCGTACAGGGTCGACCCGACGAAAGACCCCGGAGCCAGGCCGATCGGGTGGGCGTTCTGGACCATCGACCTCGTGCCGGGCGAGCTTGGCTATCACGGCCACATCCACATGCTGATCGGCCTGACGCCGCAGGGACGCATCGCCGGCGTGATCATGGACATCAACACCGAGCCGTACGGCGACATCTCGATCAACAAGCCGGACTTCCCGCTGCAGTTCACGGGCAAGAGCATCCGTGACCGCTTCGAGGTCGGCCAGGATGTCGATCTCACCTCGCGCGCGACGATCACCGTCCGCGCCGCCGCACGCGAAATCCGCGAAGCCTCGCGGATGGTCGCGAAGGCGGTCCTGACGCCCGACCAGCTGCGCTGAGCGCCTGACTTCGAAGGGCGGGAAGGGCGGGAAGGGCGGGAGGGGCGGGAAGGACGGGAAGGGCGGGAGGGTCAGGAGGGTCAGGAAGGTCGGGAGGGTCGGGAGGGTCTTGTCGAACGCAAATCGGCGATTGCCGGTCGAGGTTGCGCACGACTATCCCGACCGACTACTTTCGAGCAGGAGGAACCGCTCGATGACCGCTGTCATGGCTCTCGTCCTCGCACTCCAGCAGCCGGCCACCACCGCGCCAAAGCCCGCCGCGCCGTCGCCACGGCCCGCACCTGCCGCCCAAGCGCCCCGTCGTCCGGCGGCCGGGTCCGCGACGGTGCAGCTGCGCGTGACCGACCGAACCGGCGCGCCGCTTCCGGATGTGCAGGTGACCGCGGAAGGGCCGGTCAGCCGTGAAGGGACCACCGACGCAACGGGCCAACTGCAGCTCCGGACGATGACGGCGGGGACGTACCGGATCCGTGCGTCGAACGAACGGTTCATCACGCTCGAGAAAGAGGTCGCCGTTCGCGCCGGCGCTGCGAACCCGCCGATCGAGCTGTCGCTCTCGCCCGCGCCTCCTCCGCCTGCGCCGCCGGAGGCGGCTCCCGTGTCGCAGCCGGCGGCGAATGTGCCGGCCGCTGAAGCCGGCGATCCGCGCGTGCTGTCGATTGCCGATCTCGCCGAGCGTTCGCTCAGCGGGCGTGAGGCGGTCAAGCAGGTGCCGGTCGCCTGTTCCGGTCTGGACAGCACCGAGCTGATTGTCCTGCGCGAGACGATGGAGAGCGCGGCGACCGACGACGTCGACCGCATGCTCTACGTCGTCGCCGGGGAGGCCATGCTGTCGATGGACGGCCGCGAGCAGGCGATCTCGTCCGGCTGGTACGCCATGGTGCCGCGCGGCACCGCGCATACGCTCACGAGACGTGGCCGAAACCCCGCGGTGATCCTGTCCACGCGCGGCGGCACGCCGTGCGGCGACGCGCGATAATCCCGAAAGGCGCTTGGGTTGACGCTTCGCGCGACGCCCACGTCGTTCGTAGGGCCCGGTCTTCCATCTTTGCCCGGGCTCGACGGACCGTCGTAGCTTCAGCGGAAGCGGTCAGACCGGCCTTCGTGATCGTCGGGTCTAAAGACCCGACGCTACGTACGGAGAGTACGTACGAAGACGGAGAGCCTCACCGAACGCGGCACTCGAGAATTCTCCCGCAGCGCTGCCCTCCGTCCTTCCCGCCCTTCCTGCCTTTGAACCGCCCCACCTGTCCCACCTGCCCTCCCGTCCTTCCCGTCCTTCCCGTCCTTCCAGTCCCTCCCGTCCTTCCCGTCCGCACGGCAACGTGCGATTTCCCGGCACGCGCGGATTTTCCGGCACGTCGGCAGGAGCGAATCCGGCAGGCGTCGGCCAATGCCGCTGTTTCACGGCGATCATCGAGGCTCGGCCGTCGGCATCCTTGATGCGTAGACGTCAGGCGTGGATACCGTCACTCCTCGCTGGGAGTGGCGCACGTTCGGGGCATCGTTCGATGCCGCCGAGATCCGTCTTCCCGGACCGCTCGGCGACCCCCGGCACAGCGCCGAAACCTACTTCGTCTCGCGCCGCTCGGATGCGAACACGAAACTCCGGGATCATCTGATCGACGTCAAGCTGCTGCAGCAGGTCGATGCGCACGGCCTCGAACTGTGGCGCCCGGTCCTGAAGGCGGGATTCCCGCTCTCGTCCCCGACGCTCGATCGACTCTTCGCGTTCTGGTCGCTGCCGCGTCCGCGGGCATTCGACACCTGCGACGTCGAGGCCGATCTGCCGCGCGCGATCGGCACGCTCGTGCCCGACCTGCGCGTCGTGCCGGTGAAGAAGTCACGGCGCCGCCTCTCGGCTGACGGCTGCCAGATCGAAGTCTCCGATCTCACCTTCGACGATGTTCCGCTTCGCACCATCGCCGTCGAAGGAACCGAGCGCGATCGCGTGCTGGCGATGGTGGGCCGGCTAGGGTTCGACGGCCGTTCCAACACGAACTACGTGCGTGCGCTGAAGCGCTTTCTTCTCGATCATCCGCGCTGAGGGCACCTGCGACGACACCGACAGGAGGCGTCATTATGCAACCGATGACACGCACCGCAGCGTCCTTCCTCACGCTGCTCCTCGCCACGACACCCGCGCTCTTCGCGCAGGACGCGCCCGTGCAGCCGCCCCTCGGCGAGGACACGACGACCGAGCCGGTCGACGTCTTCCAGGGCGCCGGGCTGCTGATCGCGAAAACCGCCGATGGACAGTTCATGTGGTGGCTGGACGGCCGGATCATGCTCGACGCGGCCGCCTACATGAACAGCGACAACGTCCTCGCCAACGGCGCCGAGATCCGCCGCGCACGCATGGCGCTGAACATGGTCCTCTGGAAGGACTGGGTCTCGCAGTTCGACGTCGAGTACGTCTCGGACGGCACGATCGAGATCAAGGACCTGTGGCTCGGCTACACCGGCATTCCGCATTCGCTCATCAAGGTGGGCAACTTCAAGGAGCCGTTCGGGCTCGAGACGTTGACCTCCTCGCGCTACATCTCGTTCATCGAGCGGCCGCTCATCGACAACTTCTCCCCCGACCGGCGCCTCGGCGTCGCGTACGCCACGTGGGGCAGCCGCTGGCAGGCGACTGGCGGCCTGTTCGGCCAGGCGGTCGGCAGCACCGACGCCACCGGCGACGACCAGAGCTACGGGTTCACGGGCCGCGTGACCGCGCTCCCCGTCAAGACGACGAACGCGCTCGTTCATCTCGGCGTCGCCGCCAGCTACACGACGCCCAACGCCGCGACGAACACGAACCTGTCGGACGTCGATTCGATGCGCCTCCGCGCCCGTCCGGAAACACACGTCAACCGCGGGCGGTTCATCGACACCGGGCGCATGTCGAACATCGATCATCAGAACCTGATCGGGTTCGAAGCCGCCGCCACCGCGGGACCGTTCTCGGTCCAGGGGGAGTACAACAAGGCGACCTACAAGCGGACCGTCGACACGCTGCCCGAACCGAGCTTCGACGGCTGGTATGCGTTCGCCAGCTGGTTCCCGACCGGCGATCGGCGGACGTACGACAACGTGGCCGGCGAGTTCGATCGGCTGATCCCGAAGCACGCGCGCGGCGCGCTCGAGATCGTCGCGCGCTTCAGCACCGCCGATCTGAACGATGCGGGCGCGAACATCTTCGGCGGCAAGCAGGAGATCACCACGGCGGGCGTCAACTGGTACATGAACCCGAACATCCGGCTGATGATCGACTACTCGTTCGTCGACAGCGATCAGTACGCCAAGGGCGACCGGAGCTACAAGGTCAACGACGACTTCAACGTGCTCCAGGCGCGTTTCCAGCTGAACTTCTGACCATGGGCCGCGAGATCGAACGTAAATTCCTGGTGGTTGGCGAGGCGTGGCGGACCCTCGCGTCGGGGGTCCGCTACCGTCAGGGCTACCTGTCGTCGGCCAGGGAACGGGTCGTGCGCGTGCGCACGGCCGGCGCCGACGCCTTCCTGACCATCAAGGGCATCACGACCGGCGTCAGCCGGGCGGAATTCGAATACGCGATTCCGCTCGCCGACGCCGACGTGATGCTCGACACCCTCTGCGAACGTCCGCTGATCTCGAAGACGCGCTACAAGATCCCGGCCGGACACGGGCTGGTGTGGGAAGTCGACGAGTTCCACGACGAGAACGCCGGGCTGGTGCTCGCCGAGATCGAGCTGCCCGATCCCTCGACGCCGTTCGAGCGGCCAGCCTGGATCGGCCAGGAGGTCTCCGACGACCCGCGCTACTTCAACGCCAATCTCGTACGCGAACCGTTCACCACCTGGAGGGCGCCATGAGCGCCGCTCCGGTCGCCGTCCCGATCGCCGCTGTCGCACCGGCCGCAGCCCCGGGCGAGAGCCTCGACGAGCTGCTCGATCTCGATCGCCAGAAGCTCTCGACGATACCGGAACGGGTACCGACGCGGGTCGAGCGCTGGATGGAGTACGTCGGCTTCCCGCTCGGCCTCGCGGTGTTCACGGCAATCTACCTGCTCCCGACGCCGTTCGGCATGACGGCGCCGGGCCAGGCCGCGCTCGCCTGCTTCGCGCTCGCGCTCACCTGGTGGATTGCGGAGCCGCTTCCCGCCTACGTCACGTCGCTCGTCCTCATGACGCTGCTGGTCTTCACCGGCGCGTGGGATCAGGACAAGGTGCTCGCGGTGCTCGGCATGGACGTCATCTGGCTCAACGTGATGGCCTTCATCCTGAGCGCGATCCTGATCCGCACGAACCTGGCGCGCAGGCTCGCGCTGCACCTCTTCGTCCGCTTCGGCCGCCGCGCCTCGACGATGCTGCTGGCGTTCATCGCGCTGCAGCTGGTGCTCGCGCCGCTGATTCCGGCCACCGCCGCGCGCGCCGTGATGACGCTGCCGCTGATGCTGGTCGTCGCCGCGATCTACCGGTCGACCGCCGCGCACCCGACCAACTTCGGGCGCAACCTCTTCCTGCAGAACCTGCTGGGCATCAACATCCTGTCGTCGGGTTTCATGACCGGATCGACGGCCAACCTGCTGGCGGTCGGCTTCATCCTCACGCTGGGCGATCATCGCATCTTCTATACCGACTGGATGTTCGCCAACCTGCCGGTGGCGGTCGCGGCGATGCTCATCGCATGGTGGATCGGCCCGCGCCTGCTCTTCCCGATCGCCCCGCCCGACGCGCAGCCGTCGCTGCCCGGAGGCATGGCCGGCCTCGAAACGCAGCTCCGTCGTCTCGGGCCGCTCACGCCCCGCGAGCGCAAAGGGATCGCGATCTTCGGGCTCGTCGTGCTGCTGTGGGTCACCGACCGCTTCCACACCGCGATCTTCGGCGTCCAGATCGATCCGGTGATGGCCGCCATGCTGGGCGTGATCCTCGCGCTGACGCCGCGCGTCGGCCTGCTCACGTGGAACGAGGCCGACATCCCGTGGCACCTGATGATCTTCAGCGCCGGCGCCTACGCCGGCGGGCTCGCGCTGGATCAGTCGGGCGGCGCACGCTGGGTCATCGAACGGATGTTCGACGCGCTGAACTTCGGAACGCACGCCAACTTCTGGGTCGTCTATGTCATCGTGATTGCGGTGAACATGTACTCGCACTTCTTCTTCACCAGCAAGACGATGCGGACGATCATCATGCTGCCGGTGGTCATCGGGCTCGCACGGCACCTCGGGTTCAGCCCGGTGTCGCTCGCGCTGCCGGCGGCGTTCACGATCGACTGGGTCATCGGGCTGCCCATCAGCGCCAAGCCGAACCTGATCCTGTTCACGACCGGCCAGTACTCGGTGCTCGACAACCTGAAATACGGCTTCGTGATGGCGACCGTCGGCATCGTGCTCCTCACGATTGCCGGCATGACCTGGTTCCGGGTGCTCGGGATCACGCCGGGGTTCTGACATGAGACGAGGGGCGGCCGTGCTCGCGATGGTGTTGACGGCGGCCGGAAGCGTTCCGGCAGCCGCCGCGCCGTCGATTGCCCGCTACGACGAACGGGTCGTCGTCGACGCGGACGGGACGCGAGAGACGCACGTCAGCATCGACCTCGGCGCCGACGCGCCCGAACGGCTGCGCATTCCGACGAGCGACATCGATCCCTCGTCTCTGACCGCGTCGGGCGACGAGGCCGGAACGATCCAGGTCCGGTGGGACGCGGAGCGAAAGCTGATCGAGGTCCATCCCGTGGCGGATCGCGCGTGGCCATCGCACGTGACGCTTGCCTTTCGACAGCCGCCGGCGGGTGACGCGACCTCGCTGAACGTCGAGCGCACGTTCACCAACGTCAACGACGCGGCGATGACCGAGTGCACGCTCGAGATCGTCCTTCCCCCCGGCTTCGTATTCGAATCGGCGGATGGCCGCGACGACAGTCACGCGGCCGCGCGGCTGGTCTTCACGTCGCACGACGGCCGGCATGCGGTACGGGTGACCGGCTCTCTCGCTCCGACGGCCGGCCGCATGAGCCTGCAGGCGCACGGCGTCCCGCGGCATCCGCCGATGTGGCTCCCGTACGTGGCGCTCGGACTCGCGGCGCTTTACATGGTGCGCTTCCGCGATCTCGTGAGGAGACCGGCATGAACGAGATGCTCACCGGCCTCGTGGTTGCCGCGCTCGGCGGCGCCGCCATCGGGGCCGAGCGGCAACACTCGGGACATGCGAGCGGCGTGAACGCCCGCTTCGGCGGCCTCCGCACCTTCACGATGCTCGGCGGCGTGGCCGGCATCGCGGGCGAGCTCTCGCTGGGCGGCCTGATGGGGCTGGCGATCACGATCGTCGCGGCCGTGTGCGCGCTCATCATTGCCGGCTACGTTGCCGCCAGCCGGCGCGGCGTCGACGCGACCACTGAAACGGCCGCGCTCGTCGTCGTCGCCTGCGGCGTGCTCGCCGGCCGTCACGACGTGACCCTCGCGAGCGGCATCATCGCGATCACGGCGCTCCTGCTCGCGGAGAAATCACGGCTGCACATGCTCGTCGACCGCGTCGACGACGACGAGATGAAGGCGGCCGTGCGGTTCGGCGTCATGGCGATCGTCATCCTGCCGCTGCTGCCCGAGGGGCCGTACGGACCGCTCGGCGGCTTCCGTCCGCGCCTGCTCTGGATGGTGGTGCTGCTCTTCTCCGGCATCGCGTTCACCGGCTACCTGGCGCGGCGTCTGACGCACAGCGTCAGCGGCTACGCGCTCGCCGGTTTCCTGGGCGGGCTGCTGTCGTCGACGGCGGCCACGTTCGGGTTCGCGCGGCTGAGCCGACGCGAGAGCGGGACGACGCGTGCCCTCGCGATCGGGACGGTCGCCGCGTCGACGATGCTCTTTCCGCGCCTCGCGGCGGCGATCGTGATCCTGAACCGCGAGGTCGCCGCCGCTCTCCTCCCGCACCTCGTGCTGCCGTTCCTGGCCGGGGCGCTGTCGCTGGCGCTGGTTCGCGAACGGGCCGGCGCGCCGCCGCCTCACGTCGACCGTCCCGCGAACCCGCTGCAATTCGTGCCGGCGCTGCAGATGGCGTTCGCCTTTCAGGGTGTGCTCTTCCTGACGTCGTGGGTTCGGAGCGCCTTCGGCAACACCGGGCTGATCGCGTCGGGCGCGCTGCTGGGCATCGCCGAGATGGACGCGCTGACCGTCTCGATGGCGGCGGCTCAGCGCGTGGGGGTGGATGCCGAGGTCGCCGCGCGCGCGGTCGCGGCGGGCATCGCGTCGAACTCCTGGCTGAAGCTGGTGATGGTCGCGGCGCTGGGGTCGAGCGACTACCGCCGGACCGCGGTGCCGCTGATGCTCGTCATGGCGGTGTGCGCCACGATCGCCGCGTTCTGGTGGTAGTGCCCGCCTTCAGGCGGGCCGCAGCAAAGTCCGGCTAAAGCCGGACACTACGTCCTATACCGAACGCGAATTCACTCTAAACCCGACGATCACGAAGGCCGGGTCTGAAGACCCGGCCCTACGTACGACGCCGAACCGGAATTCACTCAGCGCGAGCTGTCGTCGTAGTCGACGCGCACCGTCATCGACAGCAGCGTGCTGATGATGCTGACGACCAGCGCGCCCCAGAACGCCGGCCAGAATCCCGCCACGTGAAAGCCGAGACCCATGGCGCCGGCAAGCGAGCTGGTCAGCCAGAGCATCAGGCCGTTCACGACCAGCGCGAACAGACCGAGCGTCAGGAGGATGAGCGGACAGGTCAGCAGCTTCGTCAGCGGCCGCAGCGTCGCGTTGATGACGCCGAAGATCAGCGCGACGATCAGGAACGGCAGGAGGTCGCCCTGGTAGGTGACGCCGGGAACGATCCGCGTCGCGACCCACAGGGCCGCCGCGTTGACGAGGAGCCGCAGGAGAAAAGTCATCGTATGGTCAGGCCGCGGTGGACAGCGTGTCGCCGGCGTGCAGAAACCACCGGTTCAGCACGACGCCTTCGACGAACGCCCTGGTGCGCAGCAGCGGCGCGACGAGAGGCCGCGCCACGCGGACAGGCACGGCGCCGACGATCGCCTCGAGCATCGAACGCCGCTGCCACCGGCTGGCAACCAGATCGTCGTACCGTGCGAGACGGGATGCGGCATACGAGCCGCTCGCTTCGGCAATCACGCGCGCGGCCAGCATAGCAGACTCGACGGCGGGCCCGATGCCTTCACCGCTGCGGTCGCTGGCCAGACCGGCGGCGTCGCCAATCAGGATCACCCCGTCGCCTGACCGCTTCAGCGCGCGGGCCGCTCCGGCCAGATATGCGTGCCCTCGCCACGCGCTCGTCGGCGGCGCGCCGACGCCACGACGTGTGTTGACGAACGCGCCGAATCGCTCGAGCTCGTCGCGGTCCAGACGGCGCCCCAGCCGCCCGAGGCCGACGTTCATGACGTCGCCCTTGCGCACGCACCACCCGTAGCCAAGGAGATCCTCCGTGAAGTAAATCTCCGCAGTTCCGGGCGCGACCGCGCATCGTCCGATGGACTGTTCGGACAGGACGTACTCCGCCTCGCGCGCGACGATCATCGGCCCGCTCTGTGCCGGCGTGCCGTTCAACCGCCGCGCGACGGGGCATCCCCACCCGGCCGCGCCGACGAGCATCGGCGCCGTCCATCGATCGTCGATCACCCAGCGATCCTGTTTCCGTACCAGCGACCGCACGGCGCTGCCGCACTCGCGGTCGGCCCCGCTCTTCAGCAGGAGGTACTCATCGAACTCGCATCGGCGGATCGCGGCGCTCACCACGCCGTCGTAGTGCACCGGCACCGCCGTGTCGGCGCCGACCGAGCCGACACGGAAATCGCGCAGCGTCTGGAACAGGCGCGAGCGCGCGTAATCGGCGGCGTCGAGCTCGACGTCGCGCATCACCTGCGGCGTGATCCAGCCGGCGCACACCTTGTCGCGCGGGAAGACGGCGGCGTCGATGACACAGACGCGGGCGCCGCGACGGACCAACTGGCGCGCGCAGGTCGATCCGGCCGGTCCGCCGCCGACGACGATCACATCGTAGTCGCGCATCGTCGTCGCTAGAACGGCCGCGCCCAGGGAATGGAGCCGCTGCCGCGGCGGCTGAACACGATCTGAAAGAGCTGCATCGTCCCGGTCTCGAAGGCCACCTGCGAGCCGGCGAGATACAGGCGCCACGCGCGGACGAACGGCTCGTCGAACATCGCGCCGATCCCGGCCGCGTGACGCTCGAAGCGATCGCGCCAGTGGCGCAGCGTCGTCGCGTAGTGCAGGCGCAGGTTCTCCACGTCGAGGATCGACAGGCGCGCCGGTTCGAACAGGTGCGCGCACACCTCGGGGATCGTCGGCGGGTAGGCGCCCGGGAAGATCCGGCGCCGGATCCAGGCGTTGAGCGGCTCGCGCCGATCGCGACCGATGAAGTGCAGCAGGCCGCGGCCGTCGGCGGTGATCAGCCGGCCAATGAGATCGCCGAGCGTCTCGTACTGATCGAGGCCGACGTGCTCGAGCATGCCGACCGACACGAACGCGTCGTAGCTGCCGGTGAGGTTCCGGTAGTCGTCCTCGACGAACTCGACGCGGCCCTCGAGCCCTTCGGCGCGCGCGCGCTCACGCGCCCAGGCGATCTGCTCGTGCGAGACGTTGCAGGCGCGCACCGTGACGCCGTAGGCGCGCGCCATGTGCAGCGCCAGCGATCCCCAGCCGCAGCCCGCCTCGACGACCCGCTCGCCGGGGCGCAGCCACAGCTTCCGGCACACGCGGTCCATCTTCGCCACCTGCGCCTCTTCGAGCGTCGCGTCCGGCGTCGGAAAGAAGGCGCACGTGTAGAGCAGCTGCCGGTCGAGCCAGAGCCGATAGAAGTCGTTGCCCAGGTCGTAATGGACGTGAACGTTGTGGCGCGACGACACGACGTCGTGCGGCTCGTGGTCCGGTTCGGTACGTCGCGTCGACTCCGGGAGCGCTCGATAGATCTCGGTCAGCAGCGCGTGCAGATCGCCGCGGATCTCGACGGCGCCGCACATGTAGGTCTCGCCGAAGTTCAGCTCGGGATCCCACAACCAGCCGAGCAGCGCACTCCTGTTCCGGAAGACGATGCTCGCAACCGGTTCGACGTCGGGCGGCTGGATCGAATATCCATCCCACAGCACGAACCGGATCGGCGCCGTCTCGACGATGCGCTGGATGCGCGCGAGCGCCCATCGGTCGACCGCCGTCGACGGCCGCGTGCCCGATCGATCGGTGAACCGCAGAACAGGAGCCGCATGAAGACGCTCTGCCAGCATACGCATCCTCCGGACGGCGACGACGCGCGCCTACATGACGCGGCCGGGCTGCACGTGAGCGGCCGCGTCGGTCAACGGCGCCCACGCGCGCAGGAGCGCCGCGATGTCGAGATCGGGTGCGAGCAGGCAGATGTGGCCATGCCCCTGAAGCACCAGCACCGAGGCGCCCGGGATCCGGGCCGCCATGAACTCGGCCTGCTCCACCGACGGCACGAGATGGTCGCGATCGGCTGCCAGGAACAGCGTCGGCACGCGGAGGCGCGCCAGCTCGTCGCGCACATCGTAATCCATGAGCACCGCGAGGCGATTCAGATAACCTTCGCGTGTCGTCAGACGCATTAATTCCATAAAGCGGCGGAGCGCCTCCGGCGTCGTATGACGCGAGTGCATGCGGAAGGCGGTGAGCCGCCGAACGATCCCCATCGCGCCCCAGGGCATGGCGCTCAGAGCCGCTCGACCGGCGCGCAGCCGGATCTGCGGCAGGAACTTCGCGAACGAGTTGAGGATCACCAGCGCGGCTACCCGCTCCGGGTACTTCAACGCGAAGCTCAGCGACAGCGCACCACCGAACGATTCGCCGAGCAGCACGACCGGCTGGCCGTCCGGCGCCACCATGTCGATCACGTCATGCAGATCCGCGACCAACGTGGCCATGTCGGTGGCGTCATCCCGCAGGCTGTAGGTTGCGACCGTGAAGAATTCGGCGAGGCGCGGCACCTGGGTGTAAAACAGTTGGCCAGTGCCATCGAGGCCGGAGACGAGCACGAGCGGCCGGCCGGCACCGGTGATGCTGAGACGCGGATCGTATGGGGCACCCACGATCGACCTCTGAAGCTGCGACGACGCGTCCGGCTGAAACCGGACGCCACATGAGCCACGTGGATCACCAGGCCGGATCCCGCAGCAGGCGCGGCGCGGAGCGACGCTGGACGATCGGCGCGCTCGCCCGCGCGACCGTCACCGTCGCGACGATCCTCGTCGTCGAGACGACGGTGTTCGGCCTTGCGGCCATCGGGCCGGCGATGCTGCTCGTCGTCCTCGCGCGGCAGATCGACGGTCCCTGGGTCGGCACCGCCCTGGTGGCGGCCGCCTCCGGCCCGGCGTATCTCCTCTTTGCAATGTGCCTGATGGCGCTGTCGGCTGCAAGCACCCGCGTGACCGGCGCCCGCACGCCACCCGACGAGGAGATGCGGATCGCGGAGATGGGCTGGCCTCTTCTCCGGTGGGCGCGGTACATGGCCTCCTCGCACGTGGTGCGTGTGTTCGCCGGCACGATCTTCCGCGGAACGCCAATCTGGACGATGTACCTGCGCATGAACGGCGCGCGGCTCGGACGGCGCGTCTACGTCAACTCGCTGTTCGTCAGCGACCACAACCTCCTCGACTTCGGCCACGACGTCGTCATCGGGGCGGAAGTGCATCTGTCGGGCCACACGGTCGAGAAGGGAATCGTGAAGACCGGACGGGTGACGCTGCGGGAGGGGGTGACCGTCGGCCTCTGCAGCATCGTGGAGATCGACGTCGAGGTTGGCCCACGGGCGCAGATTGGCGCGCTCAGCTTCGTGCCGAAGCGCGCGCGGCTCGCCGGCGGCGAGGTGTACGTGGGGATCCCGGTGAAACCGCTCTACCGGTCAGCCGTTCTGGGCACGAAGTAGATCCGGCTGGTCGGCAGGAGCGGCTCGTATATCGCGTCGGGCCGCACTTCGCCGTCGATCGCAATCGCCAGACGGTCGAGCTCCAATTCCAGACCGGGAAAACGCGCGAGCAGCAGCGGGATCAGCTCCTTGACGCGCGGCGCGTCGAGCACGATCTGCTCCAGTCCGCCCGTGTGGCGCGTCAGCGTGCCGGAGAAATAGACGATCGGCACGTCAGGCCTCCGCCGACCACGGCCGCGACACGAACGCCGTCATGCCGGCAGCATATGAAAGACGCGATCGGCGGGCAAGCCGTGGTCGCCGTCGAATTTTCGGCGGCACTGCGAAGTACTCCGCGCGACACCGGCCAAATACAGGCGAATTTGGCCTGTTTTCGAGCGAAATCGACGGCACGGAGTCTGCTCTTTCAGGGGACAGCTGTACCTGAGGAGGGAGGCTCTCATGTTCGATGAACTCGTTCGCCGTTGGTGGATCGTTGCGCTGCGCGGCGTCGTGTCTGTGGCGTTTGGCATCGCGGCCTTCGTCGCGCCCGATCGCACGCTGTCGCTCCTGCTCGCGCTGTTCGGCCTGTTCGCGCTGGCCGACGGCATCTTCACGATGGGCGCCGGCCTCGCCGTGAGCTGGCTGTCGCTCTTTCTCGAAGGATTCGTCGGCGCCTCGGTCGGTCTGCTCACCCTCTTCTTCCCCGGTGTGACCGAGCTCTGGCTCGTGCCGCTCATCGGGATGTATGCCATCGTGACCGGCGGCTTCGAGCTGGCGGGCGCGCTGGGACTGAAGAAGAAAGCGCGGGGAGCGATGATCCAGGGAGACCGGATTCTCGCGCTCGGCGGCATCGTCTCGCTCGCGTTCGGCGTCGGCTTCTGGGCGGCCGTGGAGCTCGCGGCCATCACGACGAGCACCCAGATTCTGCTGATGGGTGCGTTCGCGCTCACGTCCGGTGTCCTCCTCCTCGCGTTCGCGCTGAACGTGAAGGGATGGCGCGGGGTCCTCGGCTCGCCCGCTGTCGCGGCCTGACGCTGCGACAGGCCCGTTCCGCACGGCCGCTGCCTGACGCAGCGGCCGTTGCTGTGTACTCCCCATAGGGTGCAAGGTGCAGGGTGCACGGTGCTGGGTGCTGGTGCTGGGTGCAAGATGCGGGTGCAGGGTGCTGGGTGCAAAGTGCAGGGTGCGCAACGATCGTAGTGTCCGGCTTTAGCCGGACCAAAGGGTGCAGGGTGCCTGGTGCAAGGTGCTGGGTGCCTGGTGCGGGGTGCGGGGTGCCTGGTGCAGGGTGCGGAGAGGCTGTCAGACGAAGAGCGCGTCTTCGTCTTCTGCCGATCGGCTGCGCGGCGGACGATTGGCCATGCTATTGCGAATCGACTCGAGCATCGCGCGCAGGCCGGCCATGACGGCGGCTCCCTCGCGCGCGGGCGCGGCGACGGCGGCCTGGACCGATCCCATCATCGCGTCGAGCCGCTGCGCGGCGTCGGCGAACAGACGATCGACGCGTTCGACCTGGGCGGTCGCGACGGCGGCGGCGCGGGCGGCATCCTGCCCGATCGCGTTGAGGCTCGCGACGAGCGGCGACAGCTCGCGCTCGACCTGATCGGCGAGGCGGCCGAGACGACGGGCGAGCATGCCCGCCGCCACCAGCACGCCGATCTGCACGACGGCGATCGCCAGCGTCGCGACGGCGATGATGCCGAGGAAGACCTCGCTCCAGCCGCTCACGCGTTCTCCCGCGCCCTCGCCTGTTCGTACGCTTCGCGGCCGCGATCGATCGCCGACGTCAGCGTCTCGCGCCCCTGGTTGATGAACTCGCGCCCCTTCTCGGCGGCCGCGGCGGCGCGCTCGCGCCCTTCGCGTGCCTTCTCGCCGAGGATCTCGCGGGTCTCGCTGCCCGACTGCGGCGCGTACAGCAGCGCGACGGCCGCTCCGCTCACCGCGCCCAGAATGAACGCGAGCAGGATGCTCCCCGCGCCGGCCCCTTCGTCTCTCGCCATTGTCGCTCTCCCTAGAACACGCTGACCTTGATGTTCAGGAACTTCCGCGGATCCTTGCGGATGTCGGCGACCAGCGCACGCAGATCGCCGACAGCGCCATTCATGTTCTCATATAACTGCCTGTCTTTCAGCAACCGGCCGGCCGTCCCCTCGCCGTCGTCGAGCGTGGCAACCACGCGATCCAGCCGCTCGGCCACCGAGCTCAAACGATCGAACAGCGCCGGGTCGGTCATCAGCTTCCCGGCCGTCCCTTCGCCGTTGTTCATGCGCGCGACGAGCGTGTCGATGTTCGACGTCGCGGAGCTGAGCGACTTCGAGAAGGTGTCGTCCTGCAGCAGCTTGCCGATGCTCCCCTGGCCCTCGCTGATCTGCCGCGTCACGGTCTCGATGTTCCTGAGCGACGCCTCGAGCGCGTTGGCCGTCGCCGGATCGTTCACCAGCCGGCCGATCGTCCCCTGGCCCTGCCTGATGCCGGCGGTCAGCTCACCGGCCGACGCGACGAACCGGTTCAACTCCACATAGAGCTGATCGTCGGTCATCAGCTTGCCGACGGTGCCGCGCCCGTTCCGGACGTCGTGGATCATGTCGGTCAGCTCCTTGATCCCCTGGCTGGCCGAGTCGGTCATGTCCGCCAGCGCCGCGACCGGACGTCCCTGCGGCACGTATCCCCAGTCGGGAATCGGCGTGCCGGTCGTCGACGGCGTGATGTCGACGGCGCTCTCGCCGAGCAGCGACACCGACCCGAGCCGCGCGACCGAGTTGGACGTGATCAGCCGCCGGTTGTCGTCCTTGACCTGAAAGGTGACCTCCACCTCGTCGCCGACGAAATCGACGCTCGTCACCGATCCGACCTCCACGCCCGCGATGCGGACGGGCGATCCGGAGGCGAGCCCGGCGACGTTGGCGAAGCGCGTCTTCAGCGAATAGCGCTGCCAGAAGAAGCCCTTGGTGCCGGTCAGGCTGAAGACGAGCACCGCCGCGACGATGATCGCGACGATCGTCAGCAGGCCAATCTTCAGTTCGGACCACGCGAGCGATCGTGTTCGTGGCATCTCTGCTTCCTAGGAAAGAAACGTCCTGATATAGGGATCGTCGGAACGGCGCAGCGCGTCGGCATCGCCCTCGAAGACGATCACGCCGTCGCGCAGCATGATGAACTCGGCCTGGCGCTCCTTCTCCGGCGACGCCCGCTCGATGCGAACGGCGCCGTCGGCCTCGCGCACCGCCATGTGCGTCGCGACGTAGAAGGCGTCCCGCAGCTGGTGCGTCACGACGATCGAGCTCACCCCTTCGAGATCCCGCAGCTTGATGATCTCGTCGTTGACCGTGATGGCCGTGATCGGATCGAGCCCGGTCGTCGCCTCGTCGTACAGGAGGATGCGCGGCCGGAACGCCATCGCCCGCGCGATGGCCACGCGCCGCCGCTGTCCGCCCGAGAGCTCCGACGGCATCTTGTCGATGTGCTGGCCGAGCCCGATGAACCCGAGCACCTCTTCGACGCGCCGATCCACGTCGTCGATCGGCATGTCGGTCTCTTCGTACAGCTTGTATCCGACGTTCTCGCGGACCGTGAGCGAATCGAACAGCGCCCCCTCCTGGAAGATCATCCCCAGATCGGCGCGGACCGCCATCATCTGCTGCTCGCTCAACTGGTCGACGCGCTGCCCGTTCACCCACACCACGCCGTCATCCGACCGCAGCAGGCCGGTGATGATCTTGAGCGACGTCGACTTCCCGGAGCCGCTGGCGCCCAGGATGATCTTCGTGTGCCCCTTGAGCAGCGTGAAGCTGACGTCGCGCAGCACGACCTTCTCGTCGAACGCGAGCTGCACGTGATCGAACACGATCACCGGCGCGCCCGGCTGATCGAGCACCTCCTGGGCGGTGAGCGTCGCTGGCAGTTCCGTCGCGTCCGGCAGACAGGCCTCCTAGTACAGCAGCGTGATCAGGAGCTGCGTGACGAAGAAGTCGCACGCGATCACCGCCACCGATCCGGCGACGACCGCGATCGTCGTCGACTTGCCGACGCCGGCGGTGCCGCCCGACGTCCGCAGGCCGACGTGCGACGCGATGGTGACGATGACGAAGCCGAAGACGAACGGCTTGGCCAGCCCCATCCAGAGATCCTGCATGTACAGGCCCTTCACCACCGACGACCAGTACAACCCGCTGTTGACCTGCAGCTGGAAACGGGCCACCACCCAGCCGCCGGTGATGCCGACGAAATCGGAGACGACCGTCAGCACCGGCGTCATCAAGAACCCGGCCAGCAGCCGCGGGACGACGAGCTTCCGGATGGGGTCGGTGCCGAGCGCCCGCAGCGCGTTGATCTGATCGGTCACGACCATCGATCCGAGCTCCGCCGCGATGCCCGAGCCGATGCGGCCGGTGAGCATCAGCGCCGTCAGCACCGGTCCCAGCTCCTTGATCATCGACGCGCTGACGAGGCGGCCGACGACCGGCCGCGCGCCGAACTGGTCGAGCGTCATCCCGGTCTGCGACGCGAGCGCCATGCCGGTGAAGAGACCTGTCAGCAGCACCACGGTCAGCGACCCGACGCCAATCAGGTCGAACTGCTCGACGATGTCGTGCCGGTAGATCGGCGGGGTGAAGATGCCGCGCACCGCGGCGATGACGAGCCGGACGTACTCCTGCGTCTGCAGGGCGGCGCTCTTCAGCCGGGTTTCGATGAACGAGGGCAAGCGGTCAGCTTCTCCGGGCCGGCCAGGGGAGCCCCAGATCGGCGTTGCGCAGGCGTTTGATGTCGTCGCGGATCGCGGCGGCTTTCTCGAAGTCGAGATTGGCGGCGGCCGCCTTCATCTTCTCCTGCAGCCTCGCGAGGTGCGCGTCGAGCTCCGCCTGCGTCCGGAAGACCTCGGCGCCATCGCGCACCAGCATCGGCGACGTCATGTAATCGCGCTCGTACACGCTCGACATGACGTCGTCCAGGTGACGGACCACCGATTGCGGAGTGATGCCGTGCTCGCGGTTGTAGGCCTCCTGCATGGCGCGGCGGCGCTCGGTCTCGCCGATGCAGGCGCGCATCGAGTCGGTCACCGTATCAGCGTACATGATGACGCGCCCGTTCACGTTGCGCGCGGCGCGGCCGGAGGTCTGAATGAGCGAGCCGCCCGAGCGCAGGAAGCCTTCCTTGTCGGCGTCGAGAATCGCGACGAGCGAGACTTCCGGCAGGTCGAGCCCTTCCCGCAGCAGGTTGATCCCGACGAGCACGTCGAACTCGCCGCGGCGCAGATCGCGGAGGATCTGCACGCGCTCGAGCGTCTCGATGTCGGAGTGCAGGTACCGCACGCGGACCCCGAGCCCCTGGTAGTACTGCGTCAGGTCCTCGGCCATCCGCTTGGTGAGGGTCGTGACGAGCACGCGCTCCCTGCGCGCGACCCGCTCGCGGATCTCCGCCAGCAGATCGTCGACCTGCCCCTTGACCGGCCGCACGTCGATCGGCGGGTCGATCAGCCCCGTGGGCCTGATGATCTGCTCGACGACGACGCCATGCGACTTCTGCAGCTCGTACGCGCCTGGCGTCGCCGAGACGAAGACGGTCTGCGGCGCGCGCTGCTCCCACTCCTCGAAGTTCAGCGGACGGTTGTCGAGCGCCGACGGCAGCCGGAAGCCGTAGGCGACGAGAACCTCCTTGCGCGAGCGGTCGCCGAAGTACATGCCGCGGATCTGCGGGACGGTCTGATGGCTCTCGTCGACGATCAGCAGCGCGTCCTTCGGCAGGTAGTCGAACAGCGTCGGCGGCGGCTCGCCCGGCGCGCGGCCGGTCAGGTGCCGCGCGTAGTTCTCGATGCCGTGGCAGTAGCCGATCTCCCGGATCATCTCGAGGTCGAACATCGTCCGCTGGTGAAGGCGCTGGGCCTCGAGCAGCTTGCCCTCGTGTTCGAGCTGCGAGCGGTACCAGCCGAGCTCTTCCTTGATCGTCTCCACGGCCCGCTTCGTGCGGTCGCGCGGCGCGACGAAGTGCGACTTCGGGTAGACCGCCACCTTGTCGTGCCGCTTGATGGTCTTCCCCGTCAGCGGATCGAAGGTCGCGAGCTCGTCGACCTCGTCCCCGAACAGCTCGATGCGCAACCCGAGCTCTTCGTAGGAAGGAAACACCTCGACGATGTCGCCGCGGACGCGGAAGGTGCCGCGGCTGAAGTCGTGATCGTTGCGCTCGTACTGGATCTCGACGAGCTTCCGCAGGATCTGCTCGCGCCCGATGCGCTGCCCCCGCTCGAGCGGCAGCAGCATCCCGTAGTACGCCTCGGGCGAGCCGAGGCCGTAGATGCACGACACGCTGCTGACGATGATGACGTCGCGCCGCTCGAAGAGCGACCGCGTGGCCGAGAGCCGCATGCGGTCGATCTCGTCGTTGATGGTCGCTTCCTTCTCGATGTAGGCGTCGGTCGCCGGGACGTACGCCTCCGGCTGGTAGTAGTCGTAGTAGCTGACGAAGTACTCGACCGCGTTCTCCGGGAAGAACCGTTTGAATTCCTGGTAGAGCTGCGCCGCCAGCGTCTTGTTGTGGACCATGACGAGCGTCGGGCGGTTCACGTGCGCGATGGTGTGCGCCATCGTGAAGGTCTTGCCCGACCCGGTCACCCCGAGCAGGACCTGGTGCGTGTCGCCGCGCTCGAGCCCTTCGGTCAGCTCCTCGATCGCGCGGGGCTGATCGCCGGCGAGCTCGAAGTCGGATACCAGGTGAAAGCGGTCGTGAACCGAGGGCATAGCAAACGGATATCGTACTACGGGTGCAGGGTGCCAGGTGCTGGGTGCAGGGTGCTCTCGTAGGGTGCAGGGTGCCAGGTGCCAGGTGCTGGGTGCTTGTGCAGGGTGCAGGGTGCTATTCCTGCAGGCGCTTGGGTTGGCGCTGATGCGGGCGACTTGGGCGTCGCGCGAGGGGCGGCAGTCTGAAGCCGTGCCGAAGGGAGCGCAGATTTCGAGGGCGTGGCGCCGTAGGCATCGAAGCCACCCGGTTTAGGCGCACGCCCGAGGGGCGTCAGTCTGAAATCTGCGCGGAGACAGGCACGGCTTCGAGCGCGAGCGCCACAGGAGCCGCAGCAGCGTCAACCCAAGCGCCCTACGGGTGCTGGGTGCAGGGTGCTGGGTGCTGGGTGCTGGGTGTCAGTCTTCTTTGAGCGCCGCGAAGTAGCCCTTGCGCGCGCGGATCTTCAGGCTCTTCGCATCGGGCCGCTTGAGGCGGACTTCGACGTTCCGCCATCGGCCGTCGCGCTTGTCGTTCGACGAGATGTAGCCGAGCGTGTACTGCGCGCGGATCTCGGCGGCGACCTGCGCGTAGACATCGTCCAGCTGCTTGACCGACGGCGGGAAGAAGACCTGGCCGCCGGCGGTCTCCGCGATCCGCCGCAGCACGATCTGCTGATCGGCCGACGATCGGTAGGCGCCCCTGTCCATGACACCGATCGCGTAGATCGTCACGTCGGACGCTTTCACGAGATCGAGCAGCTCGTTGAACCGGATGGAGCTGCGCGTGTCGCCGCCGTCGGTGTACAGCAGCATCACCTTGCGCCCCTCCTGCTCGGCGGCGCCATCGAGGTAGACGCCGATCGCGTCGAAGAGCGCCGTCTCCCCCTGCACCTGCTGCGTGCGGATCCGCTCGACGAGCCGCGGGAACTCGGCCTGCGAGAAGCGCGCGGCGCGTACCTCGGTGTCGAAGTCGACCACCGTCACGTCGGCCGCCTCGGACATCGTGTTGAGGAACTTGATGGCCGCCGTGCGCGTGAAGCCGATGTCCGATTCCATGCTCTGGCTGACGTCGAGGAGGACCCCCAGGTGCAGCTCCGGCGCGGGCTCCGACGCGCCGGCGAAGTAGCGCAGCGTCTGCGGTCGCCCGTCCTCGAGGATCTCGAAGTCCCCTCGTCCCAGATCCGCGATGAGGGCGCCCCGCCGGTCGGTGACGGTGACGCCGATGTTGACCAGCTCGACGCCAGCCTGGAACGTCGCCTGCTGCCCCGCCGCGCCGGCGCCGGACAGCGCCAGCACCAGGGCCCCGGTCACGCCCGATCGGCAGAGGGAGGCGCGCATCGCCTGACTTTACACCGCCGCGCATGGCCGGGGCGCGGCCCGGATTGACCTCGGCCGGGGCGTATAATGGAAGTTTGGGGTATCGATGCGTTGTCTAGCAGTCTGCCATGACGAGCTGGTCATCCGGATGCTCGACGAGATCCTCCTGCCGGGGTTCGAAGTCGAGTTCATCATCGAGAACAGACCGCTCGCGCGGCGGCTTCACGATGCCGGCGTCAACGTGGTCGTCGGCGATCCACGACGCACCGATACCTTCCTGAAAGCCGATCTCAGTCCCGGCACCTGCGTCATCATCGAAGACAACGGGCGGCGCAGCCCTCGACGCATCCTCGAGGCGGTGCGCGACGCCGGCGGCACGCTGATCTACATCCTCGGCATCGGCGCGGCAGCCACGTCGAGGCGAGCCGAGGAGTTCCACACCGAGTTTCCCGACGTCGCCTACCTCGCGATGGCGGAGCTGTTCGGCAACCCGCTCGTCACCGAGTTCAGCCGCTCCCTCACGCGCGCCCGCGTCCAGCAGTACCAGCGCTACCTGAGCGACGCCGACCGGATCCTGATCATGCTGCACAACGATCCGGATCCCGACGCGATGGCCAGCGGCCTCGCGCTCCGGAACGTGCTCCGCCGCACCAAGACGACCGCCATCATCGGCGCCCTGCAGGGGGTGACGCGCCCCGAGAACCTCCGGATGCTGAACCTGCTCGACATCCAGGTCGAGGTGATGACGCCGGACACGATCCGCGAGTACGAGCGGATCTGCATGGTCGACGTGCAGCCGCACTACTTCGGCGGCCTCATCGATCGCGTCGATCTCGTGATCGATCACCATCCCGAGCAGACCGGCTACACCGCCGTCTTCAAGGACGTGCGTCCGGACTACGGCTCCACCTGCACCATCCTCACCGAGCACCTCCGGGCCGTCGACGTGAACATCTCGGAGCGCACGGCGACCGCGATGCTCTACGCGATCAAGTCCGACACGCTCTTCTTCAACCGGCAGACGAACCGCGTCGACATCGACGCCTTCTCGTACCTCTACCCGCTGGCCGACGCGGCGCTCATCCGCAAGATGGAAGGCGCGGAAATCACCTCCGAGCGGCTCGACTACGTGCTCCGCGCGCACAAAGGCGGCACGCTCGTCGACCAGGTGTTCTGCGCGTTCATCGGCCTGCTGCCGCGCGAGGACTTCATCCCGTACGTCGCCGACTTCTTCCTGCAGCTCGAGAACGTCAAATGGACGGTGATCTCCGGGATCATCAACGACTCGCTCATCGTCTCGGTCAGGAACCTGGGGTACTCGAAGAACGCCGGCGAGTTCGCACGCCGCTTCTTCGGCGACATCGGCAGCGCGGGCGGCCACCGGGCGATGGCGAAAGCGGTCGTGCCGCTGCACGCGTTCCGCGAGAAGTACGGCGTCGGCGACACGAACGAGATCGGCGCCAGGCTGCAGGAGCTCATGTCGCAGTTCCTGCACGAGGCGCCGGCGGCCGAACGGAAGCGGGAACCGGCGAAAGCGTGAACGGGTCAGCTGAGCGCCTGATCGAGATCCGCGAGCAGCTCGCCGACATCCTCGAGGCCGATCGACAGCCGCAGCATCCCTCTCGTCACCCCGGCGTCGCGCAGCTGCTCGTCGGTGTGCCCCCACTGCGACGTCAGGACCGGCAGGCTGACCAGGCTCTCGACGCCGCCGAGGCTCGCCGCCCGCTGGATCACGCGAAAGCGGTCGAAGGCGCGCGCCGCGCGGTCGTAGTCGCCGCCGAGATCGACGCAGACCATTCCGCCGAAGCCGCGCATCTGCCGCGCCGCGATCGCATGCTCGGGATGCGACGGCAGGCCGGGATACGACACGCTGCTGACGCGCGCGTCACGCGAGAGCGCGTCCGCGATCGCCTGTGCGCTGGCGTTCTGGCGCGCGACACGTACCGCCAGCGTCTTCAGTCCCCGCCCGAGCGCATACGCGGGCGCCGGATCGAGCACGGTCCCCAGCAGCCGGCGCGCGGCGGCAACCGGCTCCAGCAACCGGCGCGATCCGGAGACGACGCCGGCGGTCACGTCGCTGTGCCCGTTGAGGTACTTGGTCGCGCTCTGCATCGCGAGGTCGACCCCGAGCGCCAGCGGCTGCTGGTTGATCGGGCTCGCGAACGTGTTGTCGAGCACCGACAGGACGCCGCGCGCGCGGCACGCGGACGCCACCGCCGCCACGTCGACGCAGCGCAGCACCGGGTTGGTCGGCGTCTCGAACCAGACGATCCGCGTGCGCTCGGAGATCACCGGGTCGAGCGCGTGCAGCTCCGCCAGGCTCACGAACCGCGTGGTGATGCCGAAGCGCGAGAGCAGGTCGTGCAGCAGGTGGAGCGTGCCTCCGTAAATCGCTGCGGCGCACAGCACCTCGTCGCCCGCCTTCAGATGCCCCACGAGCGTCGTCGCCGCCGCCGCCATGCCCGACGAGAACAGCAGCGCCCTCTCGGCGCCGTCGAGGGCGGCGAGCGCCTGTTCGACGGCTGCGACCGTCGGGTTGCCGTAGCGCGAGTAGAGGTACTTGTCCGAACGTCCTTCGTTGTAGGCGATGACCTCCGCGGCGTTCTGGAAGACGTAGGTCGTCGTCTCGAAGATCGGAAGGGTCAACGGCACGGCGGTTCCAGGAACGCCGCCGTCCGGGCGGATCACGCGCGTCGACTGTGACATGAGTGCTTCTCCGGAATGCGCGCCGCCGGCCGCGGCGCGGCTCGCGTCAGGTGGCGGCGCCGACCCGCTCGCCGCTGGCGCCGACGATCGGTTCGATGAACTGATGGTACGCGTCTTCATATCCCCGGTTCATCAGCTCGGTCAGATTGAGGCGGCGGTCGGAGCGATCGTCGAAGCCGCCGTCGAAATCGAAGGGACCGACCGGGTTGTGCGACGGCCGGATCACGAACACCGCGGGATCGTCGGCGCGGCGTCGTCCGAGCGCGTCGCGCAGCGACGCCGCTTCCGAGGAATGGACGTACTCGCCGAGCCGGCCGCGCCAATCCAGGCGCGGCGCCGCGAGCGCGTGCGGGCCTGACGCATCCGGCGCAGCCGAGATGAGGATGATCTGCTCGACCTCCAGGCCGCCGAGCTCCTGCATCAACCGCTCGAGGCTACCGGGGCGATCGCAGAGGCGATGCGTTTCTCCCCGCCAGTAGCCATCGGGCGCGAACCGCGTCTCGTGAAGATCGGTCGCGACCGGCACCGTCACGGCGGCGGCGACGGCATCGGCGAGATGGTCGCGCGCGATGCCCGCCAGGTCGAACACCTCGGCGCGGCGATCGTCCGCATCCCTGGTGAGCGGACGCCGCACCAGCTCGCGGCGCCGGGCATCCTCGACCATCGCGAACACGAGATCGCGTCCCGCGTCCACGTCATGCGCGACGATCAGCAGCTCGCGAAACCCGGGTTGTCCCAGGTTCTCGCCGAGCAGCTCGGTGTAGCGCCTCGCGAGGTCGACGCGCGGCGGCAGCCGGAGCGCGGCGGCGCCGCGCACGAGATCCCACATCGCCGTCCATGCCGCGTCGACGACCGCGTCGGCCGACAGCGGCGCACCGACCGCGCGCCACCACCACGGGCCGCGCACGTGCCGCGTGTTCGGTTGCCGCAACGCGCCGATGACCGCGATGCATGCGCCGGCGCCAAGGACGAGCACGGCAAGCCGCGGAAGCCACGTCGGCAGCGCCACCGGCGCGAACGCGGCGTTCGCGAGCGTCACGTACCACGCCACCAGCCCCCCGCCCGACAGGCCAACCATCTTCAGCAGGAAGTCGATCGGGTAGACGACCAGGCCCACCGCCATCGCCGCGAGCGGCAGGACGACGAGCGCCGCCGCCGCCAGCACGGCGCCCGCGAGCAGGCGGATCGTGAAACGCCATCGATAGAGGGAATGAACGGCGGCAGCCTTCCAGAATCCCTTGTCGCTCCAGAGATGCGGTGCGCCGTCGACCGCCGTGAACAGCGCGCCGACGACGCCGATGCCGCGGCCGGCGGCGACGTCGAGCTTGACGCCCGCCTCGTGCAGCGCGCGGAGCGCGCCGGCGTGGTACGCGCCGTCGGTCCCGGTGCCGGTGAGCAGGAGCGCGGTGCGTCGCTGGGGAGAGTAGGCGTCGACCGTCGGGGCGGCGCGCCGGGTCATTCCGGCGCTTCGTCGTGAATCGTATACAGGCGGTCGATCTCGAACTCGCGGACGCCGCCCGGCGTGATCACCGTGACGACATCGCCCGTCTCCTTGTTGAGGAGCGCGCGGCCGATGGGCGACGTGGTCGAGATCAGCCCTTTCGAGGCGTCGGCGTCCTCGGGCATCACGAGCTGGAAGACCAGCTTCTCGCCGGTCGCCTCGGTGACGTGCAGCGTGGAGCCGAACCCGACGCGATCGGTCGGGATGCGATCGACGTTGAGCAGATGGATCTCCGAGACCCGCTTCTGGAGCATGCTGATGCGCGCTTCGACGAGCCGCTGTCGCTCCTTGGCGGCGGCGTACTCCGCGTTCTCGCGCAGGTCGCCGAGCTCGCGCGCCCGCTTGATCTCCTTCGGCAGCTCGAGCTTCAGCTCGCGATCGAGAGCCTGGATTTCGTCTTCGAGGTTCTTGATCAGTCGATCCTTCATCGAAACGGACATGGTCTGTCCAGAAGATACCACAGTGCCCGAGGACATCCAGCCCGCGCGCGAGCACCGCGCCGGCCTCCCCGAAACGCGCCGGCGGCCGGCGAAATCGCAATGCTATGCTTCGTCGGTGGATCGGATCACGAGCCGGCGGAACCCGATCGTCACCGCGTACCGGAACGCGGCACGCGGCCTCGACGCCGAGACCATCCTGCTCGACGGCGTGCACCTCGTCAGCGAAGCGGTGGACGCCGGTGTGCCGCTGCGGCACGTCGCGATCCACGCCGACGCGCTCTCACTCCCGGAGATTGCCACCATCATCGAACGCATCGACGCGAGAATCGTGGAGGTCGTCGGCGTCAGCCAGCCGGTCATGGACGCGATCAGCCCGGTGCGATCGAGCAGCCCGATCGTCGCGCTCGCGACGCGACCGGCTCCGAGGCATACGCTCTTTCAAGGGGACGCGCCAATGGTCGTGATCGTCTGCGATGTGCAGGATCCCGGGAACGTGGGCGCGATCCTTCGCGTCGCGGAGGCCGCGGGGGCATCGGGCGCGATCGTGTCGGGCCAGAGCGCCGATCCGTTCGGCTGGAAAGCTCTCCGTGGATCGATGGGCAGCGCGCTCCGGCTGCCGATTGGCGTCATCCCGCGGATCGAGGATGCCTGCGACGAGGCGCGCACGCACGGGGCGTCGGTGGTGGCGACCACACCGCTCGACGGCGTATCGCTCTTCGACACGCTGCTGGCCGGACCGGTCGCCCTGCTGATTGGCGGCGAGGGCCTCGGGCTTCCCGACAGCATCGTGAGCGCAGCCGATGCGCGGGTGACGATTCCGATGGAGGCGCCGGTCGAATCGCTCAACGCCGCCGTGGCGGCGGCCGTCCTGCTGTACGAAGCGCGGCGCCAGCGCACACGCCGCGCGGACCTCGGCGGCACGGAGCATCAGCGTCATCCGGCTGCATCGCCGCGCTGAGCCGCAATGAATTCTCTCTTCCCCGAGGAGCCTGGCGCCGCCGGCACACCAGGCGCGTCTGCCCCGCTCGCCGAGCGCATGCGGCCGCGCTCGCTCGACGAGATCGTCGGCCAGGAGGAACTGCTCGCGCCGGGACGTCCGCTGCGCGAAGCGATCGAGCGGGATCTCCTCCAGTCGATCATCCTGTGGGGTCCTCCCGGTACGGGCAAGACGACCCTCGCGCGCGTGATCGCGGAGACGACCCGTGCGCGGTTCGTCTCGTTCAGCGCCGTGCTGTCCGGCATCAAGGAGATCCGCGAGGTGATGCAGGAGGCCCAACGCCTCCGGCGCTCGACCGGGCGCCGCACGATCGTCTTCATCGACGAAATTCACCGTTTCAACAAGGCGCAGCAGGACGCCTTCCTTCCGCGCGTCGAAGCGGGCGACATCGTCCTGATCGGCGCGACCACCGAGAACCCGTCGTTCGAGGTGAACGCGGCGCTGCTCTCACGGTCGAAGGTGTTCGTCCTTCGCGGGCTGACCACGACGGAGGTGCTCACCATCCTCGAGCGGGCGCTGCGCGATGAGGAGCGGGGGCTCGGCCGGCAGCGCGCGGAGGTGACAGCCGACGCGATGCAGGCGATCGCGCTGTACGCGAATGGCGACGCGCGCGCGGCGCTCGGGCTGCTGGAGCTTGCCGTCGCGGCGGCGCCGCTCGCCGATGGGGGCCGGCAGATCACGCTCGAACGCGTCCAGCAGACGATGCAGCGGCGTGCGCTGCTCTACGACAAGTCGGGCGAAGAGCACTACAACCTGATCTCCGCGCTGCACAAGTCGATGCGCAACAGCGATCCCGACGCGACGGTCTACTGGCTCGCGCGCATGGTCGAAGCTGGCGAGGACCCGCTGTACATCGCGCGCCGGCTCGTGCGCTTCGCGTCGGAGGATGTCGGCAACGCCGATCCGCAGGCGCTGACCGTCGCCGTCGCCGCGAAGGAGGCGGTGCACTTCATCGGGATGCCCGAGGGGAACACCGCGCTGGCGCAGGCGGCGCTGTATCTCGCGACGGCGCCCAAGAGCAACGCCGTCTACATGGCCTACAACCGCGCCGCGGAGGCCGCGGGCAAGGATGTCGCCGAGCCGGTCCCGCTCCACCTCCGGAACGCGCCGACGAAGCTGATGAAGACGCTGGAGTACGGGAAGGGCTACCGGTACGCGCACGACGAGACCGAAGCGGTGGCCGACATGTCCTGTCTGCCACCGGCGATGCAGGGGCGCGTGTTCTACGAACCGACCGAGCGCGGATTCGAGAAAGAGATCAAGCGGCGGCTCGACGGCTGGGCCGCGATCAAAGAACGCCGCCGAAAGAGCGAGTGAACAGCCCTTCGATGGCGCCCCGCCCGTTGTCGCGAATCGCACGGGTGCCGGTCCCGGTGAAGTGCGGGTGCGTGATGACCGGCAGATCGCCCGCCCTGCGCTCGACGAAGGTGTCGCCGTTCCAGGCCAGCCAGACGTTGCGCTCCTGGTCGAACACGAAGAGCGGCTTGTTGCACAGCTTCGCGAACTCGGCGCCCCATCCTGTTCCGCCCCGCACCGTGCCGTCGTCGAGCACCGTGCCGATCACGTAGATCTCCTGGCCGTTGTTCACCTGGTACCAGATCGTCTGGAGGATCTTCCGGATCGTGGGCGCGTCGGTGTAGCGGCGATGCATCAGGCGCGAGACGTAGGCGAGGCTGACGTCGCCGGCCTGCAGCTCCTCGTGGTTCAGCACGCGCACGCCGCGGTGACGGACGATCGGATGGCCGTCGAAGGTGAAGTTGACTTCCTCGACGCCGTAGCGCTCCGCGCAGGCGCCGAACTCCGCCTCGGCGCCCGGGGCGCCGCCGGAAAAGAGGATGCACTCGGTCGGTTTCATAGAGGGGGATCTTAGCGTAGCCGGCGGCCGACGGGTCTATGGCGCTTTTCAGTTGTGTGTAGCCGCGGACCTTTAGGTCAGCGCAGGGCGCTCAATGCGAGGCGGTATCGCCCGCTGCAACGGAGGCGACAGCGGCCACGACCGCGGTCCCGTCGGCAGGCGCCAGCGGCCCAGACGGCACATGGACGTGCGGCAGCTTGCGCAGCATCTCGGTGCGAATCGGGAGGATGAACGAGAAGCGATAGTCCCCCTGCATGCGGCCGATCGGGATGCCGACCAGATCGCCGGCCCGATTCAGCACGCCGCCGCCCGACACCCCTGGATGCCCGTCGGTCAGGCAGGTGATCAGCCCGTTCGAGGTGCGCTGGCCGACGTAGCCGGTCGACAGCAGGATCCCCTTCGAGTAGTCGTTCCCGAGGCGGAAGATCGGCTCGGCGAAGTCGTAGGGGAATGCCGTGTTCGGATGCAGCGCCGGAATCGGAAGCGGTTTCGTCCGGATGATCGCCCAGTCCCCGCTGTGTACTTCGACGTCGGCATCGCCCGCGTCGACGACGCGCGCCGGCACTTCCCTGCCGTCGTGCATCACGTGGATCGCGGTGATCTTCCGCTGGCCGTCACGATTGTCGTCGTCCTTCAGCGCGACGACCGCGTGCTTCACCGTGATGAAGTACCCGTTCCCGAGATAGCCGGCGGTCCCGTAGTTGGTGCGCCCCTGGTTGTCGGTGGAGTACAGCTCGACGAAGCTGGTGCGGCGATCGCGCAGGAGCTGCAGCGGCAGCAGCCCCATCTCGCTCTGGAGCTCCTGCTTGATCTCGGCGACCATGCGCGCGCGCGCGGCGTCGCTCACCGGCGCCAGCGGCGAGACGGTCGTGCCGCTCGTACCGGCGGGAAGGATCGCGGCGGTCCGTGCGGGACCGATCTGGCTTCGGATCTCGGCGCGCAGGGCATCGAGCTTCGCGTCGTATTCCGCGCGGTCGGCCGCGTCGCCAATCCGCGCGTGAAAATCGCCGAGGAGGAAGAACGCGACCGCCGTCGTGACGATCGAGATGACGACGAGAAACCGACGCGAGACCATGGGCACTCCAAGTTCGGCAGCTAAACCACCCGGGTCCGGCGACACCGTGGCTTACAGCTTTGCGCTTCCGCTGGAGCTCGCGCCCGATCCGGCGCACGGACACCTGCGGAATGGCCTTTTTCGCTTGGGAAAACGGCTATGAAGTTGTATCGAGCGGACAACGCCACTCTAACAGTGGCGAGAAAAAAGGGTCAAGCTGAGCAGCACCCAGCACCCTGCACCCTGCACCCTCTAAGTGCGCTCGAAGTTCTTCTCGATCTCGCGCCTGGTGAGGCGCAGCATGACCGGACGCCCGTGCGGACAGACGGTCGAGTACGCCGTGGCGCGCAGCTCTTCGAGGATGTGCGTCATCTTCTCGTAGGTGAGCGGGTCGTTCGCCTTCACCGCCGCGTGGCAGGCGGTCGTCGCCGCGATGCGCTGCAGCGCCTCCTGCACCTGCGCACCCTGATCGAGCCCCTCGAGATCGTTGGCGAGCGCCATCAGCGCCTCGGTCGCGTCGGCCGTGCTCAGCAGCGCCGGGACAGCCGCGACCTTCACCGTGCCGCTGCCGAACGCCTCGACGTCGTACCCGAGCCGCGCGAGCAGCGGTCCGCGCTCGACGAGCGTCTGCTGCGCCGCGGCGGTCACGTCGAGGAGCAGCGGGACGAGCAGCCGCTGCGACTCGAGGTCGCCGCGCGTGAGCCGCTCCATCACCCGCTCGAACAGCACCCGCTCGTGCGCGACATGCTGATCGATGATCGCGATCCCCTCGTCATCTATCGCGACGATGAACGTATCGCGGAACTGCCCGAGCGGAATCATGGGGCGCACAGCGGCCGTTCCGGAATCGCGCTCCGGGGCCCCCGACAGCGCGCCACCTACGACGCCATCTACCCCACCCGCCCCAACAGCCCCACCAGCCTCACCTGCCCCACCAGCCCAATCTGCCCTGCTCGTTCCCTGATGAGGCACCCAGCGGTTCGGATACAGGCCGCCGCCAAGGATCCCGGGGATGGCGGGCGCAAACGGTCTGGCCGGCGCGACCTCCGGCTGGAGCTGGAGTTGCGGGACGCCCCCTCCGCCGATCGTGTCCATCAGCCCGCGGCGGACCACCTCGTGCACCAGCGACTGCTCCCGGAACCGCACCTCCGCCTTCGTCGGGTGGACGTTGACGTCCAGCGCGTCGGCCGCCATCTCCAGGAACAGATGGACCTCGGGGCTGCGCTCCTTGATCGACGCCACGCTGTAGGCGTCGATGATCGCGTGCGCGATCGTGCGGTCCTTCACGATGCGGCGGTTGATGTAGATGTTCTGCGGTCCGCGCGTCGGCCCCTGCTCGGCGAGCGCGGCGACGAACCCGAAGAGGCGGATGCCGCCCGCCTCTTTCCTCACCGCGAGCAGATCTCCCCGATCGCCGTACAGCTGGTACAGACGATCGCGCAGCTCCGCCACCGGCGGGCACTGCAGCAGCGTCCGCGGGCCGCTGGTCAGCGTGAAGCCGACCTCCGGATACGCCAGCGCCAGCTGCGTCGTCACGCGCGAGACCTGCGCGGTTTCAGCGCCGTCCGACTTCAGGAACTTCCGCCGCGCGGGCAGGTTGTAGAACAGGTCGTTGACTTCGACGACGGTGCCGGGCGCCGCCGGGACCTCGAACTGTCCCGCCACCAGGCCGCCGTTGACCCGGATCTCGGTGCCGCTGTCGCGATTGCGCGTGCGGGTCCGCAGCGTGAAGTGCGACACCGAGGCAATCGACGGGAGCGCTTCGCCGCGGAACCCGTGTGTCAGGATCGCGGCGAGATCGTCCGCGCGCCTGATCTTGCTGGTCGCGTGCCGCTCGATCGCCAGACGCGCGTCCTCGGGATCCATCCCTTCGCCATCGTCCTCGACGCGGACCTGCTTCTTGCCGCCGAGCTCGACGTGAATCGTGACGCGGCGCGCGCCGGCGTCGATCGCGTTCTCCACCAGCTCCTTGACGACGGAGGCGGGACGCTCGACCACCTCGCCTGCGGCAATCTGGTTCGCGAGATCGGTCGGGAGGAGCGCGATGCGGCCCACGTCAGACCCAGCGCTTGCTGCGGAAGTAAACGAACATGATCAGCGCGATGACGACGAGGATGCCGGCGATCCACCAGAACTGCGCCGCGTCGCTGCCGGGGAACTGCGGCAGGTGAACGTTCATGCCGTAGATCCCCGACACGAGCGTGAGCGGCATGAAGATCGTCGCCACCAGCGTGAGCACCTTCATCACCTCGTTGAGGCGGTTGCTGACGTTGGTCAGATAGGCGTCGAGGATCCCGGTGATCCGGTCCTGAAACATGATCGCGTCGTCGGCGAGACGCTGCAGGTGATCGTAGATGTCCCGAAAGCGGAACGACATGTCGGTGCTGATGTCGACGAAGTCGCGTCGGGCGAGCCTGGCGACGACGTCGCGCTGCGGCGTGATGATCCGCCGCAGCCCGGCGACGCACCGCTTCTCGCCCAGGATCGCGCGGATCACGTCCGGCGTCGGATCGTCGAACACCGCCGCCTCGAGATCGTCGAGCCGATCCTCGAGCTTCTGCACCTCGGGACGGTAGTGATCGACCATCAGATCGACGATGCGGTGGAAGAGCGCGACCGGTCCTTCGCCCATCACCTTCGGGTTGCGCACCGCGTTCTCGTGCGTCTCGGCAATCGAGCGCGACCCGCCGTTGTGGACGGTGACCAGGTAGTTCGGGCCGACGAAGAAGTCGACGTCCTGCGTGCTGAACGGCTCGCCGTTCTCGTGGAAGGCGATGCCGTGCAGGATGGCGTACAGGTAGCCGTCGTACGCCTCGATCTTCGGGTAGTGCAGCTCCGCGCGCGCGTCCTCCACCGCGAGCGGGTGGAAGTTGAACGTGTCGCTGAGAATCAGCAGCTCCGGAACCGAAGGCGCGCCGAGATCGACCCAGACGAACGTGTTCGAGGCGGGATTGAGCCAGACACGATCGATGCTCCTGACCTGCTCCGTCTGGCCGTTGCGGTGGATGTAGATGGTGACCAAGGGGCCCTGGGCTATTGGCTCTGGGCTCTGGGCTATTGGCCTGAAGCCGAGAGCCCGAAGCCCAAAGCCGGAATCGTCAGTCGCCCACCTTCACCGAGAGCGCGGCCTGCGCCGCCGCGAGACGCGCCACCGGAATGCGGTACGGCGAGGCGCTCACGTAGTCCAGGCCCACCTTCTCGAAGAAGTGGATCGACGCCGGGTCGCCGCCGTGCTCGCCGCAGATGCCGACCTTCAGATCGGGACGCGCCTTGCGACCGAGCTCCACGCCGGTGCGGACGATGGTGCCGACGCCTTCGGTGTCGATCGTCGCGAACGGATCCTTGTCCAGGATCTTCTTCTCCTGGTACACGCGAAGGAACTTGCCGATGTCGTCGCGCGAGTAGCCGAAGGTGAGCTGCGTGAGATCGTTCGTGCCGAAGGAGAAGAACTGCGCCTCCTGGGCGACCTGGTCGGCGGTCATGGCGCCGCGCGGCACCTCGATCATCGTGCCCACGAGGTACTTGATCTTGATCCCCTGCTCCTTCATCACCTCGGCCGCGACACGGTCGACGACCGTCTTCTGATCCTTGAGCTCCTTCACGAGGCCGACGAGCGGGATCATGATCTCGGGAACGATCTTGAGCCCTTCCTTGTTCAGACGGCAGGCCGCCTCCATGATGGCGCGCGTCTGCATCTCGGTGATTTCCGGATAGGTGATGCCGAGGCGGACGCCGCGATGGCCGAGCATCGGGTTGAACTCGTGCAGCTGTTCGACCCGGGCCAGGAGCTTCTGCTTCTCTTCGAGCTCCTTCTTCTTGCCGCCGTTGATCTCGAGCCTGGCGATCTCGACCATGAGCTCCTCGCGCTTCGGGAGGAACTCGTGCAGCGGCGGATCGATCGTGCGGATCGTCACCGGGCAGCCGTGCATCGCCTTGAACACGCCGTAGAAGTCCTCGCGCTGCAGCGGGAGCAGCTGGTCGAGCGCCTTGCGGCGGTCGGCCTCGTTCTCCGCGAGAATCATGCGCTGCACCACCGGGATGCGCCCCTCGCCGAAGAACATGTGCTCGGTGCGGCACAGCCCGATGCCGCGCGCGCCGAAGGCGTACGCGATCTCCGCCTGATCGGGCAGATCGGCGTTGGCGCGAATGCCCAGCCGCCGGAACTTGTCGGCCCACGAGAGGATCTTGTCGAACCGCTGGTAGATGTCCGACTCCGACGGCTTCATCTGCTTGTTGAGGACCTGCAGGATCTCGCTCGGGTGCGACGCGACGCGCGCGATCTTCACCTCGCCCGAGAGGCCGTCGAAGGAGATCCAGTCGCCCTCCTTCACCGTCTGGCCGTTCACGCGGAACAGGCGATTGCCCTCGTCGACCTCGATCGCCCCGGCGCCGACGATCGACGGCTTCCCCATCTGCCGGCCGACGACGGCGGCGTGCGACGTCATGCCGCCGGTCGCGGTCAGAATGCCCTGCGACACGAACATGCCGTGGATGTCGTCCGGCACCGTCTCGCGGCGGACCAGGATCACCGGCTTGCCCTGCTGCGTCCACTCGACGGCGTGGTCGGCCGAGAACACCACCTGGCCGCTCGCGGCCCCGGGCGACGCCGGAAGCCCCTTGGTCGCGACCGGGATCTTCTTCCACTCGTTCGGATCGAAGCCGGGCGCCAGCAGCTGGTTGAGCGACTCGGGATCGACCAGCAGCACCGCCTCCTTCGGGGTGATGAGCCGCTCGGCGACCAGATCGGTCGCGATGACGACCGCCGCGTACCCGGTACGCTTGCCGCTGCGGGTCTGCAGCATGTAGAGCTTCTCGTCCTGGATCGTGAACTCGAAGTCCTGGACGTCCTTGTAGTGGCGCTCGAGCCGTGTCGTGATGTCGCGCAGCTGCTTGTACGCCTTCGGCATCACCTGCTCGAGCTCGCGAATCGGCTGCGGCGTCCGGATGCCGGCGACGACGTCCTCGCCCTGCGCGTTGATCAGGAACTCGCCGTAGAACTCCTTCTTGCCGGTCGCCGGGTTGCGCGTGAAGCCGACGCCGGTGCCGGAGCGATCGCCCGTGTTGCCGAACACCATCATCTGCACGTTGATCGCCGTGCCGATGTAATCCGGGATGTCGTAGATGCGGCGGTACTCCTGCGCGCGCGGGTTCATCCACGAACGGAACACGGCGTCGCGCGCCATCTGGAGCTGCACCGCCGGCTCCTGCGGGAACGGCTTGCCGGTGCGCTTCCTGACCACCTGCTTGTAGCGCTCGACGACGTCGCGCAGCGCCGACTCGTCGAGATCCGTATCCTGCCTGGCGCCGCGCGCCTCCTTGACCGCCTCGAACTCGTGCTCGAAGGCGTCCTTCGGGATCTCGAGCACCACGTTGCCGAACATCTGGATGAACCGGCGATAGCTGTCGAACGCGAAGCGCCCGTTCTGCGTCCGGCTCTTGAGCCCCTCGACGGATCGGTCGTTCAGCCCGAGATTGAGGATGGTGTCCATCATGCCGGGCATCGAGAACTTCGCGCCCGACCGGACCGACACGAGCAGCGGGTTGTCGGCCGATCCGAGCTGCACGCCGGCGGCCTTCTCCAGCTTCTTCAGGTTCTCGGCGATCTCGGCGTCGATGCCGGCGGGGATCCGCCCCTTTTCCTTGTAGTAGATCGTGCAGACGTCGGTGGAGATGGTGAAGCCGGGAGGCACCGGCAGGCCGGCGTTGGTCATCTCGGCGAGGCCCGAGCCCTTGCCGCCGAGCAGATCCTTCATCGTGCGATTGCCGTCAGCCTTGCCGTTCCCAAAGAAATACACGTGCTTGCCAGCCCGACCCGCCCGCGCGGCTGTCTTCGGTGCGGACCTGGGCGCCTTTTTCTTCGCAGCTTTCTTGGCCATCAGCGACTCCGTCGATCGTCGTGTCCGGAAATAAGAAAAGTGTGATTGTATTGCAGCGCAGCGGATTGTGGGCGCCGCCGCTCAGGCCTGCGGCCCGTCGTCGGGCGCGATTTCCGAGATATCGCCTCCGGTTTTCAGGATCGTGTCCCGCAGCAGGGTGAGCAGCGCGAGCCGTGCCTCGCGCAGGACCGGGTCGTCGGCCATCACGAGGACATCGACGAAGAAGCGGTTCACCGGTTCGTGCAGGTGCGCCAGCTGCGTCATCGCGTCGAGGAAGCGCTCCTCCCGGAGCGCCTGCTCGATCCGGGGCCAGCGCCGTTCCAATTCGGCAAGCAACGCCTGTTCCGCCGGTTCACGGAGCGCGCCTCGAAGCGCGTCGAAGCCGGCCGGCGTCGACGCCCCCGGCGTGAAGTCCCGGGTGATGTTCTTCACGCGCTTGAAGAGGACCGCCAGCTCCTCGAACCCGGCCGCCTTGCGCGCCTGTGCCAGCGCCTGCACGCGGCGCAGGAGATCGTACGGCGCGAGCGTGGCCGGATCGGCCGGCAGCGCCGCGCGGATCTCGTCGTAGCGGAACCCGCGGCGCTCGAGCAGATGCTGCTCGCGCTCGGCGAAGAAGTCGAACAGCAGGCGCCGCCAGCCGTCTCCGGCAGGCGTCAATGTCCCGCCGTATCCGGCAAACGCCTGCTCCACGAGATCGCGAAGCGCGATCGGCCTGGCGAGGCCGGTGGTCGCCGACAGGTCGGTCAGGATCTTCACGACCGCCTGGGCGGCGCGGCGCAGACCGTAAGGATCCCGCGACCCGGTGGGTTTTTCCCCGGCCGCGAACAGCCCGACGACGGTGTCCAGCTTGTCGGCGAGCGAGACGGCCGTCCACGTGGCTGCGGCCGCACCCAGCTGCGTTTTCGACGGCGGCGCGTCGGCCTCGACGCCAATCGGTAGGTAGTGGAAGTAGATCGCCTTCCAGACAGCCTCGGGCAGCCCTTCCTCGCGCGCGTAGATGCCGCCCATGGTCCCCTGGAGCTCGGTGAACTCGCGAACCATGTCGGTCGTGAGATCGGCCTTCGCCAGACGTGCCGCCTGGGCGGCGTGCGCCGCCGCGTCGGCATCGGCGCCGAGCGCATCGGCCGCGATCCAGCGCGCCAGCCGCTCGATCCGATCGGCTTTCCGGCCGTAGTCTCCGAGCTTCTTGTGAAACAGCAGCGTCGCGAGCCGATCCAGCCGCGATTCGAGCGTCGTCTTGCGGTCGGCTTCCCAGAAGAAGCGCGCGTCGCGCAGCCGCGCCGAGACGACCCGCTCGGCGTTGCGCGCGATGCCGCGCTCGTTGTCCGGCTCGGTGTTGATCACGGCGAGGAAGGCGTTCTTCAGCGTGCCGTCCTCGGATTCGACCGGGAAGTAATGCTGATGGTGAATCAGCGTCGTCGTCAGCACTTCCTCGGGCAGCTCGAGGAACTCGGGGCTGAAGGTGCCGGCGATGACCGACGGGTACTCGACCAGGTCGGGGACCTCGGCGAGCAGGCCCGAATCGGAGCGCACCATCCGGCTGACGCGTCCCTGGAGGCGCTGGGCTTTGGCGTCGAGCTCGCGCGCGATCTTGTTGTGGCGCTCGGAGCGCTCGAGGATGACGAAGTTCTCGAGCAGCCGGGCGCGGTACTCGTCGAAGGAGCGGACCTTGACGGCGCGCCCCGCGCGCCCGCTCGTCGTCAGGAAGCGATGGCCGTAGGTGACGGCGCCAGATGGCACTTCCTGCACCGACGTGCTCTGCGCCGCCGGCGTGCGCGCGATCGCGAACGGCACGACGCGTCCGCCGTAGGTGAAAAGCAGCCAGCGGATCGGACGTCCGAAGAGCAGCTCGCCCTTCCCGTCCTCCAGCATCGCGTCCCAGTGCATCGACTTCGGGAACGACAGCCCGCGCAGCGTACCGCCAAGCACCGCCGGCAGGACGTCGACGGCCGCCTTGCCCCGCTGCTTCTTGCGGTAGGCAAGATAGGTTCCCTTGGGCGTCTGCACCCGCTCGAGCGACGCGACGTCGGTGCCGTTTTTCGTCGCGAACCCGACGGCCGCGGGTGTCGGCGTGCCGTCGGCCGAGAACGCCGCGGAGACCGGAGGTCCGTTGAGCAGCTCTTCGAGGTCGGTCTGCCGCTCGGCCAGGCGGGCAATCCGCACGGTCAGGCGGCGCGGGGTCGAGTAGGTTTCAGCGGGAGCCTCGGGCGTCAGCCGGTGCGCTTTCAGCTGCTCCAGCACCACCTCGCCAACCTGGTTGGTGAGGCCGGGCAGCCAGCTGGCCGGGAGCTCTTCGCAGCCGATTTCGAGAAGCAGTTCGCGGTCCATGTCAGACGGTGGCGTTCGCGGCCGGTTCGCCGACGTAGGCCTTCGCAATGCGCAGCGCCAGCTGGCGTACGCGGAGGATGTAAGCGGTGCGCTCGGTCACGCCGATGCTGTTGCTCGAGTCGAGGATGTTGAACAGGTGCGAGCACTTCAGGCAGTACTCGAGCGCCGGCCACACCAGGCTGCTGTCGAGGAGCTTCTCGGAGAAGGCGTAGTTGCGATCGAACATGTCGCGATGGAAGGCGCCGAACTCCGCCTTCGGGATGTCGACCTGGCCGAAGACGTATTTCGACTGCTCGACCTCTTCCCTGTGGCGGACGTCGCGGAACTTCACCCCGGCGCCCCATTCGAGGTCGTACATGCTGTCGACCCGCTGCAGCGCCATCGCGATCCGCTCCAGGCCGTAGGTCAGCTCCGCGGAGATTGGCGCCAGCTCGAGGCCGCCGGCCTGCTGGAAGTAGGTGAACTGCGAGATCTCGAGGCCGTCGAAGAGCACCTGCCAGCCGATGCCCCAGGCGCCGAGCGTCGGCGCCTCCCAGTTGTCCTCCTCGAAGCGGATGTCGTGCTGCCGCGGGTTGATCCCGCACGCCTCGAGGCTTTCGAGATACAGGTTCTGGACGTCGTCGGGGGCCGGCTTGAGAATGACCTGGAACTGGTGGTGCTTGAAGACGCGGTTCGGGTTCTCGCCGAAGCGGGCGTCGGCCGGACGCCGCGACGGCTGCACGTAGGCGACGTTCCAGTGCTGCGGCCCGAGCACGCGCAGGAAGGTCTCGGGGTGCATGGTGCCGGCCCCGACCTCGAGGTCGAGCGGCTGCTGCAGGATGCAGCCGCGCGATGCCCAGAATTCCGACAGCCTGAGTATGAGCCCCTGAAACGTCATCGTCGCATCTCGCGCAGCACCCGCGCGGACTTCAAATCCTTTTCGAGATGCATCGCGATCTTCGTGCGATGCGCCGACTCCAGCTCGCGCAGCGCCGCGGCCGACACCGTGACCTCCGGCAATCCGAGCGGGCTGCAGGTGCGCGCCGCCTCGAGGAACGCGCGCGCGCCCGCCGACGCGCGCGGATCCGGCTCGTAGACCCCCTGGAGCCGCAGCAGCCAGTACTCGAAGTACCGCGCGAGCGGCTCCACGGCCACGCCGGCCGTCAGCGCATCGACGACCGAGACACCCAGACGGAACAGGGTTTCGTTCGGATCGTTGTCGGGCGCCCACTCGTCGATCAGCTCGGCGAAGTACCCGACGTGTCCCAGCGCGTCTCCACTGCCACCCGACATCCGCAGCGGGGACCGTGTGGGCGCGATGTCCTGCACGAACACGAGATCGCGCCGCTCGCGCTCGCGGTAGGTGATCCGGCCGTACGTCATCGGCTCGAGCGCCCCGCCGAAACGGCGGCGGCTCTGCCGCGCGTTCTTCGCGACGCCGCGCTTCTTCCCCCGATCGCGCGTCAGGAAGACGACGATCCGGTCGGACTCGCCGAGCGTGTAGGTCCGAAGCACCAGCGCATCGGCGGTGAACTGCGCCATCACTGTACTAAACTTAAAACTGAAAAGGCAAAACTCAAAACTGCTCGAACCGCAAGAACTCCAAAACTGAAAAGGCAAAACTCAAAGCAGTTTCGAGTTCTCAGTTTCAAGTTTTCAGTTTCTCTTCCCTACTCCCAGCTCCTGCAGCGCGCGGTCGTCCTCGCGCCAGTCGGCCTTCACGCGGACGTGCAGATCGAGGAACACGCGCGCAGCGAAGAACCGTTCCAGCTCCTCGCGCGCGGCGGTGCCGATCTTCTTGATCATCTCGCCGCTGCGGCCGACGACGATCCGCTTCTGCGACTCGCGGTCGACGACGATGGTGCAGTACAGCCGCAGCACCCCTTTTTCGCCGACCGGCTCCTCGAAGCGATCGACGATCACCGCGCTCGAGAACGGGATCTCGGCGTGCGTGAACTGGAGCAGCTTCTCGCGCACGATCTCCGCCGCCATCACGCGCTCGGGCTGATCGGTCAGGTAGTCCTCGGGGTAGAGCGCCGGCCCCTCGGGGAGCCGGTCGATGATCGCCCGCTCGAGGCGATCGACGTTCAGCCCGGTCGCCGCCGACACCGGCACGATCTCGGCGAAGGTCCCCTCCTTGCCGAGCTCGTCGATGATCGGCAGCAGCCGCGTCTTCTTGATCAGATCGATCTTGTTCAGGATCAGGAACACCGGCTTGTCGACGTTCTTCACCAGATCGAAGACGTACCGATCGCCGCGGCCGAACCGCTCCGAGGCGTCCACGACGAGCCCGAGGATGTCGACCTCCCGAATCGTGTCCATCGCCGCGTCGACCATCCGCACGTTCATCCGGTGGAGCGGCCGGTGGATGCCGGGCGTATCGAGGACGATCACCTGCGCGTCGGGGTAGTTGCGCACGCCGAGGATCCGGTTGCGCGTCGTCTGCGGCTTGTCGGAGACGATCGCGAGCTTCTCGCCGACCAGGCGGTTCAGCAGCGTCGACTTGCCGGCGTTGGGCCGGCCGATGAAGGAGACGAACCCGCACTTCATACCGCACGCTCCCCTTCGGGAGCCACCACGGGCTCGCGCCGCGTGATGCGGACCTTCGAGACGCGGCGCCGATCGATGTCCAGCACTTCGACGTGGAGGTCGTCGATGTCCACCTGCTCGCCCACCGCCGGCACCCGTCCGAGGTGCGTGATCAGGAAGCCGCCGACGGTCTCGAAGCCTTCACGCTCGATCTGCACGTTCAGCCGCTGCGCCACCTCGTCGATGTCCACCTTGCCGTTGAACAGGAAGCTCCCGCCGCCTTCGTCGACGATCGGCTCGCTCTCGACGTCGTACTCGTCGCGGATCTCGCCGACGATCTCCTCGAGCATGTCCTCGATCGTGACGAGGCCGGCGGTGCCGCCGTACTCGTCGACGACAATGGCGATCTGGGTCTGCTGCCGCTGGAACTGCTTCAGGAGCTCCGGCACCCGCTTGCTCTCCGGCACGATGACGGCGGGGCGCAGCAGCGCGGTGATCGCGCGCGCTTCGCTGCGGTCCTGGAGCGCGACGAGGTCCTTCACGAAGACGAACCCGACGATGTTGTCCAGGTTCTCCTTGTAGACCGGAAAGCGCGAGTACTCCTGTTCGCGGAAGAGCGCCAGCAGGTCGCCGATCGTCGCATCGTCGCGAATGGCGACGATGTCGGGGCGCGGCGTCATGATCTCGCGGACGAGGGTGTCGCCGAAGTCGACGATGCTCTGGAGCAGACGGCGCTCCTCGCCCTCGATGATGCCCTTCTCCTCCGCCGTGTCGATGAACGCGCGCGTCACTTCGGCCGCCTCGTCCTCCTCGTCGTCGGCGGACGCGGCCGGGCCGCCGGTCCTGCGGGGCACGGCGCGCGCGGTCCAGATGGCGATGGGACGCATGACGCGAGCGACCGGCCGGAAGGTCGGCAGGAGCGCCTCGAGCACGCGCTCCGGATCGCCGATGATCAGCAGGCGCGGCAGGACGACCTGGAAGATGGCGATGAAGAGGGCGACGCTGACGAAGACCGTGACCAGCGGCTGCGGCCCGTACAGGCCGATGCCGCGCGCGAGGAGCACGGTCGCGATGGCGGTCACGACGGCGAGCAGCAGGCGCACCGGCGCGAACAGCAGCACCGGATCGTCGAGGTACTCGACGAGCGAGCCCGGGCGCGCGCTGCGCTCGGCGAGCAGCCGGAGCGACAGCCGCATGAGCGCGCTGAACGCGGCGTCGATGGTGCCGAGGTAGACGGCGGCACACGCCAGCAGGAAGACCGTCAACGGAATCATTGCCGCTCGATCAGCCCTTCGCGCAGGCCGCCCTTGCGCCGCAGCCGTTTCTCGACCCGCGCCATCTCCCCCTCGTCGCGCTCGTGATCGTAGCCGAGGAGGTGCAGGAGGCCGTGCAGCGCGAGCACGCGAAGCTCGGTCGCCTCCGAGTGCCCCGCCGCGCGCGCCTGCCGCCGCGCGACGCCGCGGGCGATGACGATGTCGCCAAGGTGCGGAAGCGGAACCGGACCCGTCTCCGCCGGAAACGACAGGACGTCGGTCGCGTAGTCCTTGCGTCTGTATCGTCTGTTCAGCGCGCGCACCTGCGCGTCGCCGACGACGGCCACGGCGACGGCACCGCGCGCGCGGGCCGGCGCGACCTCGGCGAGCCAGCGCGCGAGCGATCCGCGCAGGGGACGTCCGTGCTCGTCGGAGGCGGTCACCTGCAGCGTGCGGCGGGAGCGACGTTGGTCGCCAGGTGTCATGGCGTCAGGCGGTGCGCGGCGTCACGGCGGTCGACCGTGACGTGCCGCCCCCGCTCGAATACGCGTCGTACGCCTTGACGATCTGCTGCACCAGCTTGTGGCGCACGACGTCGCGTTCGTCGAAGTGGATGAACGAGATGCCCTCGACGCCGCCGACGACCGAGATCGCCTCGATGAGACCCGAGGTGCGGCCGCTCGGCAGGTCGATCTGCGTCACGTCGCCGGTGATGACCGCCTTCGATCCGAACCCGAGACGCGTGAGGAACATCTTCATCTGCTCCGACGTGGTGTTCTGGGCTTCGTCGAGGATCACGAACGAGTCGTTCAGCGTCCGGCCGCGCATGAACGCGATCGGCGCGATCTCGATCGTGCCGCGCTCGAGATACCGCGCCACCCGCTCGGTGTCGAGCATGTCGTAGAGCGCGTCGTAGAGCGGCCGCAGGTACGGGTTGACCTTCTCCTGGAGATCGCCAGGCAGGAACCCGAGCTTCTCGCCCGCTTCGACCGCGGGGCGCGCGAGGATGATCCGGGTCACCTTCTTGCTCACCAGGTACGCGACCGCCTGCGCCATCGCCAGGTAGGTCTTCCCGGTGCCCGCCGGTCCGACGCCGAACACGATGTCGTTGGCATCGATCGCGTCGAGATAGCGCCGCTGGTTGATCGACTTCGGCGCCACGCGCCGCTTGCCCGCCGGCGTGAGGCTGCCCCTGACGAAGTGCTCCTGCAGGTCGACGGTCTCATCGCGCGCGATCAGCTCGGCCCCGGTCTTCACGTCGGCGTTCGACGGCACGAACCCCTCGCGCACCAGCGCCGCGATCTGGTTGACGACGCGCTCCACCTTCTCCGGACCGCCGTTCTCGCCGTCGACGACCAGCTCGTGGCCCTGCGTGCGGATCCGTACATCGAACAGCGATTCGAAGTACTTCAGGTTCTCGTCGTACGACCCGAAGAGGGTCGCGACGGCGTTCTCGGGCACGGTGATCCGCTTCGTCAAATTACAGGCCGCTCCTTGGCATGGACGTCACGTCCGGCTTCGTCTCGACGCGTATCTCCTTGTGGAACATACACTTACAATATACATACCACCCGTCAGCGCTGGATCCGCAAGTGCAGCTCCCGCAACTGTTTCGGGTCGACCGTCGACGGCGCGTCGGCCATCAGATCGACCGCCGCCGCCGTCTTCGGGAAGGCTATCACCTCACGAATAGACGACTCGTTGGCCAGCAGCGCGACGATACGGTCGAGGCCGAGCGCGATGCCGCCGTGCGGCGGCGTGCCGTACTGCAGCGCCTCGAGGAAGAACCCGAAGCGCAGCTTCGCCTCCTCCTCGCTGATCCCGAGGCGGCGGAACATCCGCGCCTGCATCTCGGCGGAGTGGATACGGACGCTGCCGCCGCCGATCTCGCTCCCGTTGAGCACGAGATCGTACGCCTTGGCGCGGACCGAGCCCGGGTCGCTCTCCAGCGCGTCCATGTCCTCGTCGAGCGGCGACGTGAACGGGTGGTGCATCGAGAACCAGCGCCCCTCCTCGCCGCTCCATTCGAGCAGCGGGAAGTCGGTGACCCAGAGCAGCTCGAAGCGCTCGGGATCGAGCAGGTTCTCCCGCTTCGCGACCGCCAGCCGCAGCTGTCCGAGCAGCTTCGACGTCTGCTCCCCGGGACCGCCCGCCATGAGCACGAGATCGCCTGGGCCCGCGCCCAGCTCCGCGATCGCCGCGCGCAGCGAGCCCTCGCCGAGCGCCTTGACCGAGCTCGTGGGCGGCTCGCCGGGGCGTACCCAGATCAGCCCCGCGAACCCGATCTGCTCCGCCAGCTTGACGATGCCGTCGATCTGGTTGCGCGTGTAGGCGTTGCCGCCGGGAACGGCAAGCCCGCGAATGACCCCGCCCTCCGCGAGGATCCTGCGGAAGACCTTGAACTCCGAATCGCCGAACGCGTGCGACACGTCGCCGATCTCGAGACCGAAGCGCAGATCCGGCTTGTCCGATCCGTACTTCGCGATCGCCTCGGCGTACGGCATGCGGCGGAACGGGGCGGCCACCGTGCGACCGACGCACTCGAAGATGCGCTGCATCACCGGCTCGATCAGCCCGTAGATCAGCTCCGGCGTCGCGAACGACATCTCCACGTCGACCTGCGTGAACTCCGGCTGCCGGTCGGCGCGCAGGTCCTCGTCGCGGAAGCACCGCGTGATCTGGAAGTAGCGATCCATGCCGGCGATCATCAGGATCTGCTTGAAGATCTGCGGCGACTGCGGGAGCGCGTAGAACTCGCCCGGGTGCACGCGGCTCGGCACGAGGTAGTCGCGCGCCCCTTCCGGCGTCGACTTCGTCAGGATCGGCGTCTCGATCTCCCAGAACCCGTTCGCGTTGAAGACCTCGCGAACCGCGAACGCCACGCGGTGGCGCAGGCCGATGTTCCCCTGCAGCCGCGGCCGGCGCAGATCCAGGTAGCGGTACTTCAGGCGCACGTCCTCCGACACCGGCGTGTCTTCCGCGATCTGGAACGGCGGCGTCTTCGCCTCGTTCAGCAGCCGCAGCTCGCGCGCGAGCACCTCGACGTCGCCGGTCGCCAGCTTCGGATTCACGGTGTCGGGCGAGCGCCGCTCCACCAGCCCGCGCACGCCGACGACGAACTCGGGACGCAGGCGCTTGGCCTGCGCGAGCAGATCCTCGTTGTCGCGGAAGACGACCTGCGAGATGCCATCGCGATCGCGGATGTCGATGAAGAGCACCCCTCCGAGGTCACGCACGCGATGCACCCATCCGAGGAGCGTCGCCTCGCTGTCCAGGTCGGTCGTGCGAAGCCCTCCGCACGTGTGAGTCCGTGTCCAGTCGCCGAGCTGTTCTGCCATTCGCCTACGTACCCTCGATGCGGACGCGCCGCGCGATCTCGTGTGCCGCGGATGCCCGCGGGGCGGCCTCCTGCTGCCGCGTCTGCAAGTCGCGGACGGTCACCTCGCCGCGCGCACGCTCGTCCTCGCCCAGGATTGCGAGGACCGGCACGTTGCGGCCCGACGCGTACTTCAGCACCCGGTCCAGCCTCCGGCTGCTCTCGGGGAACACCTCGACCCGCAGCCGCTCGCCGCGCAGCTCGGTCGCGAGCCGCAGCGCGTCGGCGCGCAGGTCGTCGGAGAGGAACGTGACCATCACGTCGACCGCGCCGCGCGACACCTTCGCCGGGAACATGTCCCGCTCGGTCATCACGACGATGATCCGCTCCAGGCCGAGCGAGAAGCCGCAGGCCGGGATGTCGCGGCCGAGGAACATGCCCACCAGGTTGTCGTACCGCCCCCCGCCGCCCAGGCTTCCCGTCAGGTCGGGCACGACGATTTCCATGATTGCGCCCGTGTAGTATGACAGCCCGCGCGCCAGGCTCGGGTCGATGCGGATCCGCCCGCGCGCCGCGCCCCCTTCGGCGAGCTGCACGATCGTGTCGAGCTCCTCCACTGCCGCCGGTCCGACCGCGTGCTCGCGCACCGACTGCATCAGCTGCGCGAGGACGTTGCGCGGCTGCGGATCGATGGCCGTCATCGTCGTGAAGAAGTCGAGACAGGCCCGGGTCGCGTCGGCGCCGACGCCGCGCGCGTGCAGTTCGCGCTCCACCCCTTCGGCGCCCACTTTGTCCAGCTTGTCGATCGCCACGAGCGCGTCGGCCTGCAGCGGCTCCGGCACGCCGGCGCACTCGAGCAGCGCCTTCAGCGCCTTGCGGTGGTTCAGCCGGATCGTGAAGTCGTCGAACCCGAGACGTCCGAGCACCTCGGACACCGCGCCGAGCAGCTCGGCCTCGACGACCGGCGACGTCGAGCCGATCGCGTCGATGTCGCACTGGTAGAACTCGCGGAAGCGGCCGCGCGCCGGCCGATCGGCGCGCCACACCGGCTGGATCTGATACCGCTTGAAGAACCGCGGCAGCTCCGCCTGGTACTGCGCGACGACGCGCGCCAGCGGCACCGTCAGGTCGTAGCGCAGCGCGAGATCCGCCTCGCCGCTCGCCTCGTGCTCGCCGCGGCGCAGGATCTTGAAAATCAGCTTGTTGCCTTCCTCGCCGTACTTCCCGAGCAGCGTCTCGATGTTCTCGAACGCCGGCGTCTCCAGCGGCTCGAAGCCGTAGCTCTCGTACACCTCGCGGACGACGCGCATCACGTGCTCGCGTCGGCGGACGTCATCGGGGAGGAAGTCCCGCGTCCCGCCCGGCGGTCTGGTCGACATCGTCACATGTAGTCCAATCGATAGGCGACGTAGCGATCGGCGTAGCCCTGGATCTCCCGCAGATCCGCGTCGCCGAGCGTGCGCCGCACCCGTCCGGGGGTGCCCATGACGAGCGACCGCGGCGGCACCTGCGTCCCCTCGGGCAGCAGCGTTCCCGCGGCGACGATCGACCCGCTGCCGACGACGACGCCGTTCAGCAGGATTGCCCCCATGCCGACCAGGCAGCGGTCCTCGATCGTGCAGCCGTGCACCATCGCCTGGTGCCCGATCGTCACGTCGCTGCCGATCACGGTCGGGTGGGTGTCCCTCATCACGTGCACGACGGTGCCATCCTGGACGTTGGTGCGGGCGCCGATGCGGATCCGGTGCACGTCGCCGCGGATGACGACGCACATCCAGACGCTGCTCTCCTCGCCGATTTCAACGTCGCCGATGACCTGTGCGCTGTCGTCGATGAAGGCAGTCGGGTGGACCCGGGGCAGGATTCCCCGGTACGGACGAAGCATTCCCTCCAATTATAGCTGCGGCGCGCGGCGGCCGAGGTGCGCGTGCGCCGGTGGCGTCGCGCGGGCGGCCCGGGCCGTCGGCCGCTCAGATGCGCGGCAGCGTGACGCCGCGCTGCGCCTGGTACTTGCCCTGCTTGTCCTTGTAGGAGACCTCGCACGGCTCGTCGCCCTGGAAGAACAGCACCTGCGCGATGCCTTCGTTCGCGTAGATCTTCGCCGGCAGCGGCGTGGTGTTCGAGATCTCGATCGTCACGTGGCCTTCCCACTCCGGCTCGAACGGCGTGACGTTGACGATGATGCCGCAGCGCGCGTAGGTCGACTTCCCGAGGCAGACCGTCAGGATGTCGCGCGGGATGCGGAAGTACTCGATCGTCCGGGCGAGGGCGAATGAGTTCGGCGGGATGATGCAGATGTCGGCCTTGATGTCGACGAACGACTTCGGGTCGAAGTTCTTCGGGTCGACCACGGTGTTGTAGATGTTGGTGAACACCTTGAACTCGTCGGCGACCCGGATGTCGTACCCGTAGGACGACACGCCGTAGGAGACGACCCCGGTGCGCGACTGGCTCTCGACGAACGGCTCGATCATGCCGTGCTCGAGTGCCATGCGCTTGATCCAGCGATCCGCTTTGATGCCCATGTGTCAGCGTCGAAACCAGGCCAGCAGCAGCGTCAGGACGATGCTCACGACGATCGACGTCGTGAGCGGGAAGTAGAACGAGAAGTTGCCGCGGCGGACCGCGATGTCCCCCGGCAGCCGGCCGAGCGGAAGCCCGAGCATCATCACCGCGCCAATCGCGGCAATCACGAGCCCGAGGATGACGAGGGCTTTCCCCATCCGGCATCCTTTATCGCGACGGCGCGAAGGACACGACGTGACACGAACACCCTTCTGGGATCTCGTGCTCGCCGTGCCGTTCGTGTCTTCGCGATGAAGACGTCAAATCAGATCGACCCCGGCGAAGAAGTACCCGATCTCGTAGGCCGCGGTCTCGGGCGCGTCGGATCCGTGCGTCGCGTTTCTCTCGATCGACTCGGCGAACTCCTTGCGCAGCGTGCCTGCATCGGCCTTGGCCGGATCGGTGGCTCCCATCAACGTGCGCCATTTCCTGATCGCATCCGGCGCCTCGAGCACCAGGACGATCGCCGGGCCCGACGACATGAACGACGTGAGGCTGGCGAAGAACGGCCGCTCGCGGTGCACCGCGTAGAACCCTTCGGCCTGCGGCTGCGTGAGGTGCACCCGCTTCAGCGCGCGAACCCGGAACCCTTCGTCTTCGATCCGTTGAATGATGCGGCCGGCGAGCTTCCGCTCGACGGCGTCGGGCTTGATGATGGCTAACGTGCGTTCGGACATCAAAGCATTATAGCGGAGGTGCGCACGTGCCGAGGCGACGTTGGCCCCGGCGTGGGTCGCCGGTCGGAGCCGGCAAACCGCGATCGCATCGAGGATCCCTACAGTAAGATACGCGTCGTGCCAGGAGCGGAGACGCCAGGGCTCGAATCGACGCACGTGCTGCTGGAACGTGCGAGAGCGGGCGACACGCTCGCTCTCGACATCCTGCTCTCGCGCTACCGCCCACGACTGCGCCGCTGGGCGCACCGCCGCCTGCCGGTCTGGGCTCGGGGCGTGGCCGACACCGACGACCTGGTCCAGAACACCTTCATCAAAGCGATCCGGAACCTCGATCAGTTCGTCCTCGACGGCGCCGAAGGATTTCAGAACTACCTGCGGCTGGCGATCGGCAACGCCATCAGGGACGAAGTCCGCCGCACCCGCCGCCAGCCGCCGGTGGCCGCGCTCGATGTCTCGCTGCCGAGCGAGCACCCGTCTCCCCTCGACCACGCCATCGTCAGTCATCGGCTCGATCGCTACGAGGCGGCGCTCGCGCAGCTGACGGCCGAAGAGCGCGAGGCGGTGATCGCCCGTCTGGAGTTCGGCTTCACCCACGGCGAGCTGGCGGCCGCGCTCGGCAAGCAGACGCCGGACGCGGCACGAAAGGCCTGCCGCAAAGCCATCGCGCGTCTCGTCGCGCTGATGGACGACGCCAGATCGTAATCGGACGGTGTCAGGTGTCCGACGCGTTCGAGCGAGCCATTGCGCGACTGACCGACGGCGATCCGATCGACTGGCCCGAGCACATGGCCGGCGCCGAAGACGACCGTGAGCGGAGAATGCTCGACGAGCTTCGCGCCCTCAGTACCCTGCTCCACGAGCCTGCACGCTGGCGTCACCTGCAGCTGATCGAGCAGATCGGCGCTGGCGCCCACGGCGTCGTCTTTCGCGCGCACGACCCGCAGCTCGTACGCGACGTCGCGCTGAAGCTGCTCGCCGATGACGGGAGCGACCGCACGATCGACGAAGCGCGGCGCCTGGCTCGCGTCACCCATCCCAACGTCGTGACCGTCTACGGTGCCGATCGGGCCGACGGGCTCGTGGGGCTGTGGATGGAGCGGCTGACGGGGCGCACGTTGGATGCGATTGTCGGCAGCGACGGTCCGTTCTCCGCGCGGGAGGCCACCGGCATCGCGCTGGATCTGTGCGGGGCTGTCGCGACAATCCACGCCGCAGGCCTCGTCCATCGCGACATCAAGGCGCAGAACGTCGTACGCGAGCCCGGCGGGCGGATTGTCCTGATGGACCTTGGCATCAGCGACAACATCCCGGCCGACGATGCCATCGTCGACGCCGTGGCGGGAACGCCGGCTTACATGGCTCCGGAGCTGTTCGACGGAAAGCCCGCGACCGTCGGCTCCGACGTCTACGCCATCGGCGTTCTGCTCTACCGCCTCGTGACCGGCGAGTTCCCTGCGGATGCCTCCACAATCGGCGGCCTTCGCCAGCAGCATCGCGAGGGCCAGCTGCGGCCGCTCCGGACGGTTCGACCCGATCTGCCGAGCGCGTTCGTACGTGTGGTCGATTGCTGCCTGACGCACGACGCGAGCCGGCGCTTCCGGGACGTCGCGGCGCTCGAGCGGGCCCTCCACGACATCGAGAGCGCCGGAGCCTCGCGACACAGGACATCGCTGCTGGCGATTGCCCCGGCCTTCACGCTGCTGCTCGGCGCTGCGATGGCATGGACGTATGCGACGCGCACGTCGCGTCAGGCCGGCCACGACCCCATGCCGACAGGTCTCACCGGTCAGCAGTACGCCGTCTTCGCCGGCTATGAGGAACTCGCGTTCGCCAGGCTGGCTGATGCTCCCGCCGCGGCAGCAGCCGCCGCGTCCGGCGCGCTGTCGCAGCTGCGGAGCGTGCTGCCTGGCATTCAGCCGCTCGAAAGCCTGGTCGACGCACAGGTAGCCGAAGCGCGACGGCGGGAGGGCAATCTCGTCGAGGCGCAACGGCTGCTGAAGAACGGCGCCGTCGGCCTGCTCAGCACCGTGGGGGACGACCACCCATTCAGCATGGTGGTGGCGATGGAAGAAGCGCGGCTCGCGCAGGCAGCCGGAGACTACGACACGATGGCCGCGCAACTCCGTCGTGCGCTCGAGATCCGCTGGCGCGTGCTCGGCCTCTCCGAGCTGTCGGGAGGCCCTCGGCGGCTGCTGGATCTCGCGACTCTCGCGCAAGCGGGCCGTGCGTCGTCGTGCACCGACGATTCGGACCGCGACGGGCTCCTCGACGTCTTCGAGGTGGGAGCGCACCTCGATCCGCACGCCGCCGACTCCGACGGCAACGGGGTCTCCGACGATCTCGCGGACCGTGACGATGACGGGGTCAGCAATCATCTCGAGCTCGGCGTGGGCGGCCACCCGTTCCTCACGCTGGCGCACTTCGCAGCGCTGGATCCGCGGGCGCTGGCCTGGCAGGTGGGCGCCGGCTACCCGCTCATCGATGGTCCGCTGCCGGCGGCGCCGGTCGCCGCCTGGTCGATGACGGCGCGGCAGGCGATGGCCTACTTCACGCAACGCCTGTCGCCGGAACAGTCGGCACGCGCGATGGAGCGGGGGTTTACGCTGCTGGCGCGCGTGCAGCCGGGCGACGGCCTGACGTCGCTGGCCGTCGATCTGTCGCCGGCCCCGCGATTCGACCTGCTGCTCCAGCGGACGGGAGACGACCTGGAGATACGCCTGCCGTCGAGCCTGGTACCGCGGGAGGGACCGACCATCGTCGTGCCCGTGCCGTCGCGCCGATGGCTGCTCCTCGAGCTGCGCTACGACCCGGCGGCAGGGAGCGCCGGCGCCTACGTGGATGGCCGCCTGGTCCGGGGCGGCTATGCCGGATTTCACCAGTTCCAGGATTCGGTCGGGGGAATGGCCTGGGGGGTCGCCTCAATCGGCAGCGGGGACACGAAGGCATCCGCGGCATTCAACCTCGTCTGGCTGGAGATCAGATAGCCGTTCCGCCCGCAGCGTCCGCCGGCGTTCTTTACTGTAGAGCTCGACCTCTACGTCCGCTCATCACAAGACGCGACGGCAGACGATCGGCGCTCGGGAGGAATCGCCTTGACCTGCAAATCTGCCTTTGCCGCCCTTTTTTTCATCGTCACGCTCGCGGCTGACGCCTCAGCCACGACAATCAGAACGCCGGCCGATCCGGCGCTCGCCGGCGCGAGCCTGATCGACTTCGCCGATCAAACGCCGGGTGCGTTCACATCGCGGGTCATCGCCGATGTCACCTTCACGGCTCTCGACGGCCGCCAGCTCTGGATCCGGGACGCCGGCGCCGATCCCTACAGCAGTACCGGACTGAATCTCGAAACGGAACTCCTGAGCTCGGCGTTCGAGATCGCCTTCGACAGCCCGGTGTCTGCGTTCGGGATGTGGTGGGGTGGCGCGAACCTGGATTGGACCGTCACGCTCTTCAACAACGCCACGCAGCTCGAGACGCTGACGTTCTACGGCGGCGACCCCCGCGGGCCACAGCAGGACCCGGCGTTGGCGACCTACAGGGAGTTCTACGGTGCGACCGGCAATGGGATCACGTCTGTCCGGTTCGACGCCGTGCCAGGATACAGCCCCATCATAGGGGGCCTCGTCGAGACCGATTGGATCAAGATCGACGATGTCCGGTGGGTGACGGCTGCCGAACCGCCAACGTCGGATCCCGCAGTGCCCGAGCCGGCTTCGCTTCTGCTGATGGGAAGCGGGCTGATGGCGATCTACTCGCGGCGACGCCGGAGGCAGTGACCGCCGCCGCACGTAGCGTCCAGCCCTATAGCGCTTTTCAGGTGTATGTAGCTGCCGGCTCGCGGACCTGAAGGTCCGCGGCTACACACGACTGAAAAGCGCTTCAGCCGGATCTCACCGCGACTTCAGCTCCACGTCACCGTAGCCCGCCCGGAGGCGGGCCCGGCATCGAGTGTCGCGCCGTTCGCTATCGTCCGAGCCGCTCGAGCATGGCGGTTCCCATGTCGGCCGGGCTCTTGACGACCGACACGCCGGCGGCGGTGAGCGCCGCCATCTTCTCCGCCGCGGTGCCCTTTCCACCGGCGATGATCGCGCCGGCATGCCCCATGCGGCGTCCGGGGGGCGCGGTCTGCCCCGCGATGAAGGCGACGACCGGCTTGCGGAAGTTCGTCTTGATCCAGGCGGCAGCCTCCTCCTCGGCGCTGCCGCCGATCTCCCCGATCATGATCACCGCTTCAGTCTCGGGATCCTCGGCGAAGAGCTTCAGCGCGTCGATGTGGCTCGTGCCGATCAGCGGATCGCCGCCGATGCCGATGCAGGTGGTCTGCCCAAGCCCGAGGCGCGACAGCTGGTGGATCGCCTCGTAGGTCAGCGTGCCGCTCTTCGAGACGATGCCGATGCTCCCCTCGCGGCAGATGTGCCCGGGGATGATGCCCGCCTTCCCCTTCCCGGCGGAGATCACGCCGGGACAGTTCGGGCCGATCAGACGCGTGCCGGGGTGCTCCTCGAGGAAGGTCATCGCCCGCATCATGTCGAGCGTCGGAATCCCTTCGGTGATGCAGACGACGAGCGGCAGGTCGGCGTCGGCCGCTTCCATCACCGCGTCAGCCGCGAAGGGGGGCGGCACGAATATCACCGACGCGTTTGCGCCGGTCTTCTCCACCGCATCGAGCACCGTGTCGAACACCGGCCACCCCTCGTGCGTGGTGCCCCCCTTGCCCGGCGTCACGCCGCCGACGACGGTCGTGCCGTAGGCCGCCGCCTGCTTGGCGTGAAACGTTCCCTCACGTCCGGTGAGGCCCTGGACGATCAGACGCGTGTGCTTGTCGATGAGTACTGCCATTCGGTTGAGGCTCTCGGCTTAAGGCTCTGGGCTCTGGGCCAGGCCAAGCTGAAATGACAATCTGACGGAGACATTCGGGCTGGCCGGAAGCCAGAAGCCCTGAGCCCGAAGCCGTCCGGTGTTCATCCCGCGAGCTGGACGACCTTCGTCGCCGCCTCGCCCATCGAGTCGGCGGTCGTGAAGTTCATCCCGCTCTCGCGCAGCAGGCGCTTCCCCTCCTCGACGTTGGTCCCTTCCATGCGGATGACGATCGGGACCGGCACGCCGAGCTCCTTGACGGCGGCGATGACGCCGGCCGCCAGCACGTCGCAGCGGAGGATGCCGCCGAAGATGTTGATGAGGACCGCCTTCACGTTCCGGTCCGACATCAGGATCTTGAACGCGTTGCGGATCTGCTCCTGGTTGGCGCCGCCGCCGACGTCGAGGAAGTTCGCCGGCTCGCCCCCCGCCAGCTTGATGATGTCCATCGTCGCCATGGCGAGGCCCGCGCCGTTGACCATGCAGCCGATGTTGCCGTCGAGGTGAATGTAGTTCAGCGAGAACTTCGACGCTTCGATCTCGAGCGGATCCTCCTCGCTCAGGTCGCGCAAATCGCGCAGATCCTGGTGGCGATAGAGCGCGTTGTCGTCGAAGTTCACCTTCGCGTCGAGCGCCAGCAGGTCGCCCGCCGCGGTGACGACGAGCGGGTTGATCTCGATCATCGAGGCGTCGGTCGCGATGAACGCGTCGTAGAGCGAGGCCATCAGCTTCACCAGCTTGTTGACCTGCGGCCCCTCGAGGCCGATCGCGAACGCGATCTGCCTCGCCTGGAACGGCACCAGGCCGACGCCCGGCTCGACGTAGATGCGGTGGATCTGCTCGGGCGTCGACGCCGCCACTTCTTCGATGTCCATGCCGCCGGCGGCGCTCGCCATGAAGACCGGCTTGCCTGACGCGCGATCGAGCACGACGCTCAGGTACAGCTCGCGGGCCATCTGCAGCCCTTCTTCGATGAGCACGCGGCCGACGACACGGCCTTCGGGACCGGTCTGGTGCGTGACGAGCGTCATCCCGATCATCTGGCGCGCGAGCGCCTCGGCTTCGTCGGGCGACTTGGCCAGCTTGACGCCGCCGCCCTTGCCGCGGCCGCCGGCATGGATCTGCGCCTTCACGACGACGACGCTGCCGCCAAGACGGCGCGCGATCTCGCCCGCTTCGGTGGCATTGAACGCAACCTCGCCGCGCGGAATCGGCACCCCGTGGCGCGCAAGGATAGCTTTCGCTTGATACTCGTGGATTTTCATGTGGGCTGGAGCCACTGATGCTACGTGTCCAGCTTGGGTTTCGTCAATGGCTGGGAGTAAACTCTTCGGTTGATGTCTACGCGACTCCGCGTTTTCGCCACATCGGTCGGCACGAAGCTGCTGATCGGGCTCACCGGCCTCGCTCTTTTCCTCTATCTCATTACGCACATCGCCGGGAACGCCCTCATCTTCTTCGGGCCCGCCACCTTCAACCAGTACGCACACACGCTCACGAGCAACCCGCTGATCCCGGTCATCGAGATCGGCCTGCTGCTCATCTTCCTGGTGCACGTCTACAAGACGGTGACGATGTACCTCGGGAATCAGCGGGCGCGCCCCGTCGGCTACCTGATGAAAAAGCGACAGGGCCCGCCCAGCCGGAAGTCGTTCGCGTCGACGACGATGATCTTCAGCGGGCTCTGGCTCCTGATCTTCATCGTCATCCACGTGAAGACGTTCAAGTACGGAACGGTGTACGACGCGCCGGGCGGCGTGCGCGATCTCTATCGGACCGAGATGGAGGCCTTCGCCAACCCGCTCATCGTCGCCTTCTACGTGGTCAGCATGCTCGTCGTCGGTTCGCACCTGTGGCACGGCGCGTCGAGCGCGTTCCAGTCGCTCGGGTTCGATCACCCGCGGTGGACGCCGCGTATCCTCGCCTTCGGCAAGATCATGGCCGTCGTGATTGCCGGAGGGTTCATCCTGATCGCCGTGTGGGCGTACGTCGCCGGGCAGGTGGGACAATGACACTCGACGCGAAGATCCCTGCCGGCCCGATTGCGGAGAAGTGGGACCGGCACAAGTTCGAGATGAAGCTGGTGAACCCCGCCAACAAGCGGAAGTTCACGATCATCGTCGTCGGCACCGGGCTGGCGGGCGCGTCGGCCGCCGCGTCGCTCGGCGAGCTGGGCTACAACGTCCTCAGCTTCTGCATCCAGGACAGCCCGCGCCGCGCGCACAGCATCGCCGCGCAGGGGGGCATCAACGCCGCCAAGAACTACCAGAACGACGGCGACAGCATCTACCGGCTGTTCTACGACACGGTCAAGGGGGGCGACTACCGTTCGCGCGAAGCCAACGTGTACCGCCTCTCGCAGGTCAGCGTGAACATCATCGACCAGTGCGTGGCGCAGGGGGTGCCGTTCGCGCGCGAGTACGGCGGCCTGCTCGACAACCGCTCGTTCGGCGGCGCGCAGGTGTCGCGCACCTTCTACGCGCGCGGCCAGACCGGTCAGCAGCTGCTGCTCGGCGCCTACCAGTCGCTGATGCGGCAGGTGCACGAGAAGACGGTGCGCATGTTCGCACGGCGCGAGATGCTCGACCTCGTCGTCATCGACGGCAGGGCGCGCGGGATCGTCGTGCGCAACCTGGTGACCGGCGCGATCGAGAAGTACGCGGCCGACGCCGTCTGCCTCGCGACCGGCGGCTACGGCACCGTCTACTACCTGTCGACCAACGCGGTGAACTCGAACGTCACCGCGGCGTGGCGCGCGCACAAGCGCGGCGCGCTGTTCGCGAATCCCTGCTTCACGCAGATCCACCCGACGTGCATCCCGGTCAGCGGCGATCACCAGAGCAAGCTGACGCTCATGAGCGAGAGCCTGCGCAACGACGGCCGCGTGTGGGTGCCGAAGAAGAAGGGGGACACGCGTCCTCCGGAACAGATCCCGGAAGAAGAGCGCGACTACTACCTGGAACGCAAGTACCCGAGCTTCGGCAACCTGGTGCCGCGCGACGTCGCGTCGCGCAACGCCAAGCAGGTGTGCGACGAAGGGCGCGGCGTCGGCGAGAGCCACCTCGCGGTGTACCTGGACTTCAAGGACGCGATCAAGCGCGTGGGAGCGGAGGTCATCAAGGAGAAGTACGGCAACCTGTTCCAGATGTACCAGAAGATCACCGACGAGAACCCGTACGAAGTGCCGATGCGGATCTACCCGGCGATCCACTACACGATGGGCGGGCTCTGGGTCGACTACAACCTGATGAGCACGATTCCGGGGCTGCACGTGCTCGGCGAGGCGAACTTCTCCGACCACGGCGCCAACCGCCTCGGCGCGAGCGCGCTGATGCAGGGGCTCGCCGACGGCTACTTCGTCATCCCCTACACGATTGGCGACTACCTCGCGAGCACGCCGCTGCCGAAGGTGACGACCGATCACGACGCGTTCCGTGAAGCGGCCGACGCCGTCCAGCAGCGGATCGACAGGCTGCTGTCGGTGAAGGGCAACCGCGGCATCCGCGAGATCCACCGCGAGCTGGGCCGCATCATGTGGGACGACGTCGGCATGGCGCGGACCGAGGAGAGCCTCACCCGCGCGCTGAACGACATCCCGAAGCTCCGCGAGGAGTTCTGGCACACCGTGTCGGTTCCCGGCTCGCCGGACAACCTCAATCAGAGCCTCGAGTACGCCGGCCGCGTGGCCGACTACCTGGAGTTCGCCGAGCTGCTCGCGCTCGACGCGCTGCGTCGCCGCGAATCGTGCGGCGGCCACTTCCGCGAGGAGAGCCAGACGCCAGACGGCGAAGCGCTGCGCGACGACGAGCGCTTCTCGTACGTGGCGGCGTGGGAGTTCACCGGCGTCGGCAAGGAGCCGGTCCTGCACAAGGAGCCGCTCGTGTTCGACGAGGTCCATCCGACGCAGAGGAGCTACAAGTAGGCAATAGGCCGTAGGCGATAGACCATTGGCCGTGTGCGCCGACGTCAGCCGAGCGCCCGGACAAGGCCCATCGCCCAGCGCCTATAGCCCGGGAAGGGTCACCGTGAGATTGAAACTGAAGATTTGGCGCCAGGCGGGCCCCACCGCGGCCGGCCGGCTGGTCGATTACGAGGCCGACGACGTCTCGCCCGACATGTCGTTCCTCGAGATGCTCGACGTCGTCAACGAAGGGCTGGTGCGGAAGGGCGAAGAGGCGATCGCGTTCGACTCCGACTGCCGCGAAGGGATCTGCGGCATGTGCAGCCTCGTGGTGAACGGGATTCCGCACGGTCCCGATCGCGGCACGACGGTGTGCCAGCTGCACATGCGCCGGTTCAAGGACGGCGACACGATCACCATCGAGCCGTGGCGCGCGCGCGCCTTCCCGGTCGTCAAGGACCTGGTGGTGGACCGGAGCGCCTTCGACCGCGTCATCGCCGCCGGCGGCTACGTGTCGGTGAACTGCGGCGGCGCACCCGACGGCAACGCGATTCCGATTGCGAAGGACGTCGCCGAGGCCGCCATGGATTCGGCGCAGTGCATCGCGTGCGGCGCCTGCGTCGCCGCCTGCAAGAACGCGTCGGCGCACCTGTTCATGGGCGCGAAGATCTCGCAGCTCGCGCTGCTCCCCCAGGGACAGGTGGAGCGGCAGCGGCGCGTCGTGTCGATGATCGAGCAGGCCGACGCGGAAGGCTTCGGCAGCTGCTCGAACGAGGGCGAGTGCGAAGCCGTCTGCCCGAAGGAGATCCCGATCTCGAACATCGCCAGGATGAGCCGAGAGTACGTGCGCGCGGTCACGACCGCGAAATAGGTCGCCAGTCGTTGGTCGTCAGCCGGCAGTCGCCAGTCAACAGGAGGAGCACATGAAGCGTCACGCCCGCGCGCTCGTCGCCACAGCAGTCCTGCTCGCCGCCGCCGTCGGCGTCGCAGCCCAACAGGCCACCTTCAAGCGGACCGTGCTGCAGCAGGCCGACCTGTCGGCGCCCGGCCGCGAGGCGGTCATGGCGCTGGTGGAATTCCCGTCGGGCAGTTCGACCGGACTGCACACCCATCCGGGCGAAGAGATTTCCTTCGTCGAGGCCGGGCCGTTCGTGCTGGAAATCGACGGCCAGCCGCCGCGAACGCTCCAGACCGGCGAGTCGTTCATCGTCCCCGCAGGACGGATTCACAACGGCCACCCGGCCCCCGGCGCCAGCGCCAAGGTCGTCGCCACCTACGTCGTCGAGAAGGGAAAGCCGGTGTCCACGCCGGCCAAGTGAGCTGCGCCGGCAAAGTCGACCCTCTTGCTTGTTTCAACTCTCCTGCAAGTACTGCATCACCAGCAGAATCATCAGCCCGAGCAGCACCAGCAGTCCGATCTTGATCCAGCTCCACGGCCGCTCGCCTGAAATGTGGCCGGTGACGCCGTTCACGACGACCTGATACGACGTGCCGTGATAGACGTACGAGGCGAGCCAGACAGGCAGCAGAACATGCTTGAAGGTCTGCCCCGAGAAGGTCGACTGCACCTGCAGGTTGCGGTAGGTGTCGCCCGGGATGTCGTCGGCGCACAGCTGGCGGATCGCCGCGTCCATGCGATCGCGCGAGCGCTGCGCCGAGGTCACGAGATCGATCTGGTAGCGCTCGACCGTCCATCCTGATAAATACCCGGCGTCGAACGGCACCAGCGCGTTGGTGGTGGGAAACGGCTCCACCTTGCGCAGCAGCTGCTGGTGCACCCCGAGCGACGCGCACACCAGCTCGTCGTCGAAATCGTGTGAGACATGGCCGGCGGCCGGGCGCCACTGGACGCGGCGCTGCCGGTTCTTGCCCGAGCCGGTGTAATAGTAAGTGCCCGATTCGGCGGTCCAGTCGGCCTCGACGTGGGCGTCGAAGGTCCAGTACGGCAGGTAGATGCCCTTGACCGTGTCGGTCAGCGCCTTGCCGGCAAAGCCGTTGGGCGCCAGCCACTGCCGTCCGTACCACGCGCGAATGAGATCGCGCGCGTTCGATTCGGCAATCGTCATCGGCAGGAGCGACTCGGGCCGGATCGACTCCTTCACTTCCTCGTACGGCACCAGCGCGGTCGATCCGCAGAACTGGCACCGCTCCGAGATCTTCCCCGGATCGAACACCGAGATCGCGTGACAGCTCTGGCACCGCACCGACACCTTCTCGGCGTTCCAGCCGCGCGCGCTGTCGGGGAGCGCGCGCAGCGCGGCGGCGAGATCGTGCTCGACGATGACGGTGGTGTCGTCGCGCTCCTCGAGATCGGCGGGCGACTCGGTGCCGCAGTACGGACAGACCAGCGCTCGCTTGGACGGATTCCACTGGGCTTCGCCGCCGCACGCCGGACATTCGAACTTCCGGCGTGCAACGGCGACAGGATCGGCGCTGTCAGGACCGGCGCCTGGCTGAGGGGGGTCGGCGGCCATTCGACGGGAGGATCCGCGGTTACTTCAGGAAGTCCTCGAGCGCCGCGCGCGTGATGCGCCACTGGCTGCCGATGCGCTTCCCTTTCAGGTCGCCCGACTCGAGGCTCGCGATCACGTCGGCTTCGCTGACGCCGAGCACCGTGGCCGCGTCCGCGGGGCTGAGCAGCGGCGTCATCGGCGGAGCCGCTGGCGCCTGCGGTGCCGCACCGGCGGCCGGTGCCGCGGCGGCAGGTGCCGCGCCGCCAGCCGCCGGCGTTCCCTGCGCGAGCACGCCGCCGGTCTGGTTCATCATCTCCCGCGCGATCGCGAAGCCGACCGCCATCTCGGCGCCGACGCCGCCGACGCCCGTGCCGCCCTGCGCCATCCCCTGCGCCATCTGGAACTTCACGTAGTCGTTCAGGTTGCCGACGGCCGCCATGCTGGATCGCTTGTCGATGGCCGCTTCGACCTCCGGCGGCACCGACACGTTCTCGACGACGAACGACGTCATCTCGAGGCCGTACTTGCCGACGAGCAGCGGGTTGATCACCGGCAGCAGCGCCTCGCCCAGCTCGCTGTAGCGGGTCGCGACGTCGAGCACCGGGACCTTCGCCGTCGCCAGCGCTTCGCTGAAGACGCTGACCAGGCGCGAGCGCATCACGTCGGCGAACTCGTCGAGCCGGAAGTGCTGATCGGTGCCGGCCACTTCCTTCAGGAACTTCGGCACCTCCACGATCCGGAAATCGTAGGTGCCGAACGCGCGGACGCGGACGATGCCGAAGTCCTGGTCGCGCATCATCACCGGGTTCGACGTCCCCCACTTGTTGCCGGTGAAGACGCGCGTGATGACGTAGTAGACGTCGGCCTTGAACGGCGACTCGAAGCCGTACTTCCATCCCTTCAGGCGCGACAGGATCGGGATGTTGTCGGTGGTGAGGGCGTGCTTGCCGGGCCCGAACAGGTCGCCGAACTGCCCCAGGTAGACGAACTGGACCGCCTGCGACTCGCGCACGATCAGCTGCGCGCCGTTCTTGATTTCCTTGTCCTCGTCAGGCCAGCGGTACGACAGCGTGTCGCGCGAATCGTCGTTCCACTCGATGATCTCGATGAACTGGCCGCGGATGAAATCGGTCAGAGCCATGGCACCTCGCTTTTGCGGGATATTGTATGCGTGATCATCCACCTGATCGACGGCACCTACGAGCTGTTCCGCCACTTCTACGGGCTGCGCCGCGCCGGCCAGGTCGACCCGCCGCTCGGCGCCGTGCGCGGCCTCCTGCATACCGTCGTCGGCATGCTCGAGACTGGCAGCACCCACCTCGGTGTCGCGACCGATCACGTCATCGAGTCCTTCAGGAACGGTCTCTGGCCCGGCTACAAGACGGGCGCCGGCATCGAGCCGGCGCTGGTCGCGCAGTTCCATCCGCTCGAGGACGCACTCGCCGCGCTCGGTTTCGTCGTCTGGCCGATGGTGGAGCTCGAAGCCGACGATGCGCTGGCGTCCGCGGCGCGGTTGTCGCAGGCCGATCCGCGCGTCGAGGCCGTCTGCATCTGGACGCCGGACAAGGATCTGGCGCAGTGCGTCGACGGCGAGCGTGTCGTCCAGGTCGATCGCCGCAGCGGACAGGTCCGGAACGCCGCCGCGGTTCGCGAGAAATTCGGCGTCGATCCGGCGCTGATTCCCGACTACCTCGCGCTGGTCGGCGATTCGGCTGACGGCTACCCTGGCATCCCCGGCATCGGCCCCAAACGGGCCGCTGCCTTCGTCAACCGCTACGGTCCGCTGGAGGCATTCCCGACCGAAACGCTCGGGGCGCGGCAGAACGACGCGCTTCTCTTCAAGCGGCTGGCAACCTTGCGCACCGACGCGCAGCTGTTCGGCGACGTGGAAGAGCTTCGCTGGCGCGGCGCAACGCCCGAGCTGGAGAGCTGGACCGAGAGGCTCGCCGATCAGGGCCTGGCGCGGCGCGTTCGCGCGCTCGAGGAGCGGCTCGCCGCGCAAGCTTGAGCGGCCCGACGCGGCATCCAGATTTGGATATGGCAGGGTCCGTGCGGCTGGTTTTTCTTAGTGCTATAGATCCGCTCGTCTGGCGGAATCCCCGAGTTGGTGGGTTCGCGAAAGAAGGAAATGGTCGGGAGGGTCGGGAGAGACGGGAAGGTCAGGAAGGTCCGCCGGCCTTCCAGGCTCTCGGCCCTTCCAGCCTTCCCTCCCGACTTTCCAGACCTTCCCGACCGTCCTGTCCTGTCTTTAAACGCCGATCACATCCGTCAGCTCTTTCACCGCGCCGGCGGACTTCTTCAGCGCCGCTTCCTCGTCGGCGGTGAGCGTGATCTCGATGATCTGCTCGACGCCGCGCGCGCCGAGCTTCACCGGCACGCCGACGAACAGGTCGCGGATCCCGTACTCGCCCTGGAGGTACACCGAGCAGGGCGCGATCTTCTTCGTGTCCTTCAGGATCGCTTCGACCATGTCGGCCGCCGCCGCACCGGGCGCGTACCAGGCGCTCGTGCCCACGAGCTTCGTGATCTCGGCGCCGCCGTTGGCCGTGCGGTCGCAGATCGCCTTGATGCGCTCGGGCGAGATCAGCTCGGTGATCGGAATCCCGGCCACCGTCGAGTAGCGCGGGAGCGGCACCATCGTGTCGCCGTGGCCGCCGAGCACGAAGGCGTGCACGTTCTCCACCGAGACGTTCAGCTCCATCGCGATGAAGGTGCGCATGCGCGCCGAGTCGAGCACGCCGGCCATGCCGATGACCCGTTCGCGCGGGAAGCCGCTCAGACGGTAGACCGCCTGGCACATCGCGTCGAGCGGGTTCGCCACCGGCACGATGATCGCGTTCGGCGAGTACTTGACCACCTGCTCGGTGACCGCTTTCATGATCCCGAAGTTGACGTTCAGCAGATCGTCGCGGCTCATGCCCGGCTTGCGCGGCACCCCCGACGTGATGACGACGACGTCCGAGCCGGCCGTCTGGGCGTAGTCGGCGCCGCCGATGACGCGGCTGTCCGACCCGGTGATCGGGCACGCCTCGAGGATATCGAGCGCGATGCCGGCGGCCTTCTGGTCGGCGATGTCGACGATGACGACGTCGGCGAGCTGCTTGTCGGCAATACAGCGGGCCACGGTCGCGCCGACATTGCCGGCGCCGCCCACCACGGTGACTTTGCGATTCATTGTCTCTGCTCCTTGCAGGCTATTGGCTTAGGGCTAAAGGCTTAGGGCTTCGGGCTTCGGGCTTCGGGCTTCGGGCTTCGAGCCTTGAGCCTTGAGCCCTGAGCCCTGAGCCCTAAGCCTTGAGCCTTGGGCCCCTGGGCCCCTGGGCCCCTGGGCCCACTACATGTTCCTGATGATTTCGTCGCCGAACTCCGAGCACTTCAGCTCGGTGGCCCCTTCCATGAGGCGCGCGAAGTCGTAGGTGACCCGCTTCGACGCGATCGCCCCGTCCATCCCCTTCACCACGAGATCGGCCGCCTCGTTCCATCCCATGTGGCGGAGCATCATCTCGCCCGACAGGATGACCGAGCCCGGGTTGACCTTGTCCTGGTTGGCGTACTTCGGCGCGGTGCCGTGCGTCGCCTCGAAGATGGCGTGGCCGGTGACGTAGTTGATGTTGCCGCCCGGCGCGATGCCGATGCCGCCGACCTGCGCCGCGAGCGCATCCGACAGGTAGTCGCCATTGAGGTTCGGCGTCGCGATCACGTCGAACTCGTCGGGGCGCGTCAGCACCTGCTGCAGCGTGATGTCGGCAATCGCGTCCTTGATGACGATGCCGGCGCCCGGCTTGCCGTCGGGAATCCGGCACCACGGGCCGCCGTCGATCTCCTCGGCGCCGAAGAACGTCTTCGCGACGTCGTAGCCCCAGTCGCGAAAGGCGCCCTCGGTGAACTTCATGATGTTCCCCTTGTGCACCAGCGTGACGCTCTTGCGCTTGTTCGCGATGGCATAGCTGATGGCGCTGTGCACGAGGCGCTCGGTGCCGAGACAGCTGATCGGCTTGAGCCCGATCCCCACCTGGATCCCGCTCTCGCGCTTCGGAGCTCCGATCGCCTCGAGTTGCGCCTGCCACTCCGTCGCCGCCTGCGCGGTGCCGAAGCGGATCTTCTTGAACTCCTTCGGGAATTCCTTCGCGAAGAAATCGAGGATCTTCTGCGCCTCCGGCGTGCCGGCGGCGTACTCGATGCCGGCGTAGATGTCTTCCGTGTTCTCGCGGAAGATCACCATGTCCACCTTCGCGGGGTTCTTCACCGGCGACGGCACTCCCTTGTACCAGCGCACCGGCCGCAGGCAGACGTACAGGTCGAGGAGCTGACGCAGCGCGACGTTCAGCGAGCGGATGCCGCCGCCGACCGGCGTCGTCAGCGGTCCCTTGATGCCGACGAGATACGTGCGGAACGCCTCGACGGTCTCGTCGGGCAGCCAGTTGTTGAAGGTCGTGTACGCCTTCTCGCCGGCGTAGACCTCCATCCAGGCGATCGTGCGCGTGCCGGCGTACGCCTTGGCGACCGCCGCGTCGAGCACACGCACGCTCGCCCGCCAGATGTCGGGACCGGTGCCGTCGCCTTCGATGAACGGGATGATCGGGTTATCGGGAACGACGAGCCGTCCGTGCTGTCTCGTGATCGGCGCGCCGCCAGCCGGCGGAGTGAGGGTCGGAGTGTTGGGCATAGTCAGTTCAGAGTGCAGAGTTCACGAGTGCAGAGTTCAAAGTTCAGAGTTAAGAGTGCAGAGTTCAGAATGCAGAGTGCCGGGTTCAGGACGCATGCACGTTCGGTTGGCGATGCGGCGGCGCAGCACGCGCCGTCGGCGTTTAGGTCACCTCCCCGCCTCGCGTCATGCGATCTTCACAGCTTCTGTGGAAAAGCCTGTGGAAAAGGCGTGGCGTTGACGCCGCTGTTGCACCGATTCCGAGTGTTTTAGCGAATTGCACCACAGCAGGGCGAGGACGCAGGCACGGAGTCGTCGAACGCACAAAACCTCCGGATTATACTGTAGGGACGGAGGGTCCATCGATGCGATCAACGCTCGCGCTGATTGTCGGAGTTGCCGCACTGTCCGCATGGACGGTCGGCCTGTCTGCACAGGGAAATGCCGCGGCCGGTCAGCATGACGCCGGCGCGCACCAGCACCCGGCGGCTGCGGCCGTCAAGAACCCGGTGAAAGCCACGCCGGCATCGATCGCAGCCGGCAAGAAGCTGTACGATACGCAGTGCGCCACCTGCCATGGCGAATCCGGAAAAGGCGACGGCAAGATGGCGGCCGCGATCACCACCGGGCCGAAGCCTTCCGATCTCACCGACGCCAGCTGGAAGCACGGCTCCACTGACGGCGAAATCTTCACGCTCATCCGCGATGGCTCGAAAGGCACCGGCATGCGGGGCTACGCGGCAAGGATGAAACCAGACGACATATGGAACGTGGTCAACTACCTGAGAACCCTCGCTCCGGCGCCCGCCAAAAAATGAAAGTCGTAGTCTCCGACGACCTCCCGGAATCCGCGCTCGCCATCCTGCGCGCGGAAGGCTGGGAGGTCGACGCCCGCTCCGGTCGAAAGCCTGACGAACTCGCCACGGATCTCGCCGACGCCGACGCGCTCATCGTCCGCAGCGCGACGAAGGTCACCAAGGACCTGCTCGCCACCGCGCCGAAGCTGCGCATCATCGGCCGCGCCGGTTCGGGCGTCGACAACATCGACATGCCGTCGGCGACCGGCCGCGGCCTGCTCGTCGTGAACGCCCCGGGCGCCAACAGCATCGCCGTCGCCGAGCAGGCGCTGGCGCTGATGCTGTCGCTCGCGCGCTCGGTCCCCGCCGCCGACCAGGCGATGAAGGCCGGCAAGTGGGAGAAGAAGAAGTTCATGGGCACCGAGCTCCGCAACAAGGTGCTCGGCATCGTCGGCCTCGGCCGCATCGGGCAGGAGGTCGCGGCCCGCGCGCGGTCGTTCGGCATGACGATCCTCGCCTACGACCCGTACCTCTCCGCCGATCATGCGGCGGCGATCGGCGTCGAGCTGACGTCGCTCGACGAGCTGTGCGCGAAGGCCGACTACCTGTCGCTGCACATGCCGTCGACGCCGGACACCAAGGGGCTGTTCAACGACGACCGGTTCGCGAAGTGCAAGAAGGGGATCCGCATCATCAACACGGCGCGCGGCGACCTGATTGACGAAGCGGCGCTCGCCCGCGCGGTCCAGGGCGGCATCGTCGGCGGCGCCGGCATCGACGTGTTCCAGAAGGAACCGCCGGTCGACTGGACGCTGCCGCAGCTCCCGCAGGTCGTGGCGACTCCGCACCTTGCCGCCTCCACCGAGGAGGCGCAGGAACTGGTCGGCATCGATACCGCCACCGCGGTCCGCGATTACCTGAAGAGCGGCATCGTGCGCAACGCGGTGAACTTCCCGTCGGTCCCGTCCGAGGAGCTGCAGCGGATCCAGCCGTGGCTGCATCTTGCGGAAGGGCTCGCGGCGGTCGTCTCGCAGATGGGCCCGGCGCGCGTGGATCAAATCGGGTTGCGGTACTACGGTTCGCTGGCCGAGAACCCCGCGGCGCAGCTCATCGCGTCGAGCGCGACGGCCGGCGTCCTGCGTCCGATCCTGTCCGGCGGCGTCTCGGTCGTGAACGCGCGCGCCGCCGCCAAGGAGCGCGGCATCGAGATCGTCGAGACGCGCAGCGAACGGGCCCGCAACTACACCAGCCTCGTCTCGCTCAAGCTGCACACGAGCGACGGCGAACGCTGGGCCGAAGGGACCGTGTTCGAGCCGAACAGCCCGCGCCTGGTGTCGGTGCGCGGCATCAGCGTCGAGGCGCCGCTGTCGGGCACGCTGCTGATCCTCTCCAACGACGATCAGCCGGGCGTGATCGGCGAGGTCGGCTCGATCCTCGGCAAGCACGGCGTCAACATCGCCAACTTCGCGCTCGGCCGCAACGGCACCGGCGCGATCGGCGTCGTGAACGTCGACGAGGAGTCGACGCAGGCGGGCGCCCTCGCCGCGGCGGTGGACGGCATCCGCAAGATCGCCGCCGTCCGCGACGCCTGGCTCGTGCGGCTGTAAAGCCAACGCCCTAACACGGAGAACACGGAGTCAACACGGAGGACACGGTGCCGTTTGCAATAGGTTCCGTGTGCTCCGTTTTCTCAGTGTCCTCCGTGTTGATGCTTTGGCACCTGTCAGGGCGCAGCGACGCGCAGCACGCTCGGGTGCACGCGCGCGTCGAGGCGCGTGCCTCCCTCCACCGGCTCCCCATCGACGTGAAACAGCATCGGCGCGTCGCTCTCGACGACGGCGCTCGTGATCTGCCGGGTCGACACCCCTTCCACGCGCGCGACGCCGCCCGTGAAGAGGCGCGGCAACCCCCGCAGCGTCCGCACCCGTGAACGCTCCTCGAACACGACGAGATCGAGCAGGCCGTCGTCGATGCGCGCCGACGGCGCGATGCGCGCGCCGTTGCCGAACTGCGCGGAGTTGGCGAACGTGATGAGCAGGGCGCGCACGGCGGCGGCACCGTTGATCCGGTAGGCACCGCACCGATAGCGCCACAGCTCGCGTGCCGTGATGCGAGCGTAGGTGGAGAACCCCCGACGGCCGGTGCCGCGATCGAACGCCGCCGCGACATGGGCGTCGAAGCCGATGCCGGCGACGCTGAAGAACCAGCGTCCACCGAGCTCGCCGGCGTCGATCGCGCGGACGCTCGAGGCGAACGCCGCGTCGAGCGCCCGATCCGGCGCCGACGGCAGATGCAGCTCGCGCGCGAGGCCGTTGCCCGATCCGCCGCTGACGATGCCGAGCGCCGCCGGCGTGCGCACGAGCGCCGACGCCACCTCGTTGATGGTCCCGTCGCCGCCCCAGGCGACGACGAGGCGCGCGCCTCGCGCGACCGCCGACGCCGCCAGATCACGCGCATGATCGCGGCGTTCGGTGAGGATCACCTCTCCCGCTTCACCCGCGCTCTGGAGCCGCGCGGCGGCAAGCTCCGCGCGCTGCCTCGCCGCGACGGGCGTCACGCCGCCCGAGACGGGGTTGATGATGATCGCGATCATGGAAGCGGAAGCGGCGGACCCGGCGGTCCGCGCGTCAGCGCAGGGCGAGCGTCGACGACGTGGCGGTCGTCGTGTCGGTGAACTGAACGGCCTCGCTCGACACCTGATCCACGCGGTAGCGTCCGCCGAACGTCTCGCCAGCCTTGACGAGGAACAGATCGCCGGGAGCCGAGACGATCGCCGTGCGCACGATGCCGTCCGCCGTCGGGTCCTCGGCGATGCCAATCAGTTTGAATTGCGATGTGGAAGCGCCGGGCGTCGTCGCCGGCGCGGCGAGAGTGCCGGGCCGGGCGGCACGCAGCGGAGGCCGCGCTGCGCGCGCGGTGAAGCGGAACAGATCGCGCGAGCGGGTCGGGGCGATCGTCGGCGCGAGCCGATCCTGCAGCTTCGCGACTTCGGTCTGCAGCGCGCTCATCGATCGTTCGAGCGGCGCGGGCCTCGAGGGAGGCAGCGGAGCCACCGGCGGGCGAACACCCGAGGTCGACGCCGACGCGAACCAGCTCGCGACGGCCAGAGCCGATACGCCGAACCAGACAACGCGTCGCACGTGCATACGGCTGGCGCGGATCGTAGCACGACCATCGGATGCCTGTGTTACTATTCGTCGTGCACCCTGCATCGACTGGTCCTGCGGTCGATTCCACGCTTCCGCTCGAAGTCGTCGCCGTCATCCCCGCCCGATTCGCCTCGACACGGTTCCCCGGCAAGCCGCTCGCGGACATCAACGGCCATCCGATGATCGAGCACGTGTATCGCCGGGCGCTGGCGTCGCCCGTCGTGTCGCGCGTGATCGTCGCGACCGACGATCTGCGCATCGCCACGCGCGTCGCCGGCTTCGGCGGACAGGTGCGCCTGACGCGGCCGGATCACCGCACCGGAACCGATCGGCTGGCGGAGGTCGCCGCCTCGCTCGACTGCGACATCGTCGTCAACGTGCAGGGAGATGAGCCGCTGCTCGATCCGCGCGCGATCGCCGAGCTGGTCGAGCCGTTCACCGATTCGAGCGTGTCGATGACGACGCTCTATCGGCGGATTGTGAATCCGGCGGAGCTCTCGAATCCCAACATCGTGAAGCTGGTGACCGACCGCGCCGGCTTCGCGCTCTATTTCTCGCGCGCGCCGATCCCGTACACGCGCGACCCGCGCGGCGGCTGGCCGCCGCTCTTCCGTCACGTCGGCGTGTACGCGTACCGCCGGACCGCGCTCATGGTGCTCGCCTCGCTCGAACCGACGCCGCTCGAGCGATCCGAGTCGCTCGAGCAGCTGCGCGCGCTCGAGCACGGGATCCGCATCAAGGCCGTGGAAACTTCGTACGACTCGATTGGCGTGGACACGCCCGAAGATCTGGAGCAGGTGCGGCGCCTGCTCCAGCCGGGCCGTCCGAATTGATCGCTCGTCTGGCAGACACCGGGGCTCGCACAATGAAGGTAACCAAGTACATCTTCGTGACAGGCGGCGTTGTGTCGTCGCTCGGCAAGGGGCTGGCGGCCGCATCGGTCGGCGCGCTGCTCGAGGGGCACGGCTACAAGGTCTCCCTCCAGAAGTTCGACCCGTACATCAACGTCGACCCGGGCACGATGAGCCCGTACCAGCACGGCGAGGTGTACGTCACCGACGACGGCAGCGAGACCGATCTCGATCTCGGCCACTACGAGCGCTTCACGAACGCCGTCCCCTCGAGGCAGTCGAACTGGACGACCGGCAAGATCTATCTCAGCGTCATCAACAAGGAGCGGCGCGGCGAGTACCTGGGACGCACGGTGCAGGTGATTCCGCACATCACCAACGAGATCAAGGATGCGATCCGTGCCGCGGCCAAGGACGTCGACATCGCGCTCGTCGAGATCGGCGGCACCGTCGGCGACATCGAGAGCCTTCCGTTCCTCGAAGCCATCCGCCAGTTCCGCCAGGACGTCGGACGCGACAACACGCTCTACATCCACCTCACGCTCGTGCCGTTCATCGGCGCGGCCGGCGAGCTGAAGACCAAGCCGACGCAGCACAGCGTCCGCGATCTGCGATCGATTGGTATTCAACCGGACATCCTGCTCTGCCGCACCGACCGGTTCCTGGATCCCGATCTCAAGCGGAAGATCGCGCTGTTCTGCGACGTCGGCGAGGAAGCGGTCATCACGGCCAAGGACGTCGCCAGCATCTACGAGGTGCCGCTCGTGCTCGGGGCCGAGGGGCTCGACCGCATCGTGCTGAAGTACCTGCACCTGCCGGAGAGCCGATCCGACATGCGGGCGTGGGAGGAGCTGGTCGATCGGATCAAGCACCCGACCGACGAGCTGACGATCCACGTCGTCGGCAAGTACGTCGGCTACGAGGATTCGTACAAGAGCCTGAACGAAGCGCTCTACCACGGCGGGTTCCAGAATCACCTGAAGGTGAACATCAAGTGGATCGAGGCCGAGGCGCTCGAGGAGCCGAACGGCACGGCGCTGCTCGAGGGGGCCGACGGCATCCTCGTGCCCGGCGGCTTCGGCGATCGCGGCACGCGCGGCATGATGGTAGCGGCCCGCTACGCGCGCGAGCACGAGATCCCGTACTTCGGCATCTGCTACGGCTTCCAGTGGGCGACGGTCGAATACGCCCGCAACGTCGCCGGTCTCGCCGACGCCGACTCCACGGAGTGCGCGCCCGAGACGCCGACAAAGGTGATCTACAAGCTGCGCGACCTGCTCGGCGTCGACGATCTCGGCGGCACCATGCGCCTGGGCAGCTACCCGTGCGAGCTCGCACCCGGCTCGCTGGCGCGGAAGATCTACGGCACCGATCTCGTCCACGAGCGGCACCGTCATCGCTACGAGTTCAACTGCCTCTACGAGAAGACGCTGACCGACCGCGGGATGCGCATCACCGGCCGCTCGCCCGACGGCAAGTTCGTCGAGATCGCCGAGGTGCCGTCGCATCCGTGGTATGTCGCCGTGCAGTTCCATCCCGAGTTCAAGTCGAAGCCGACCAGGCCGCACCCGCTGTTCGCCTCGTTCGTGGAGGCGAGCTACAGGCACAAGACGATGGCGCCGCAGCGCGACGCCACCGAGACGGTGGCCTGAACCGTGAACACGGTCACGATTGGCGAGATGGTGGTGGGAGGCGGACATCCCATCATCCTGATTGCAGGTCCGTGTGTGATCGAGAGCGAGGCGCACGCGCTCATGCTGGCCGAGGCGCTGGTGGACATCACCCGGCGCGCCGGCATCCCGTTCATCTTCAAGGCGTCCTACGACAAGGCGAACCGCACGTCGGCGTCGTCGTTCCGCGGACCGGGGATGGCGGAGGGGCTGCGCGTGCTGGCCGCGGTGAAGCGGCGCTTCGGCGTGCCGATCCTCACCGACGTCCATGAAGCGGCCGAGGCGGCGCCCGTGGCGGAGGTCGCCGACGTCCTGCAGATCCCGGCGTTCCTCAGCCGGCAGACCGACCTGATCGTCGCCGCCGCGAAGACGGGGCGCGTCGTGAACATCAAGAAGGGTCAGTTCCTCGCGCCCGACGACATGAAACACGCGGTCGCCAAGGTCACCGCCGCGGGGAACGCGCGCGCGATCGTGACCGAGCGCGGCACCAGCTTCGGCTACCACAATCTCGTCGTCGACATGCGCGGCTTCCCGATGCTGCGCGAGCGCGGCATCCCGGTCATCTTCGACGTCACCCACAGCCTGCAGCTGCCAGGCGGCGGCGACGGCGTGACGGCCGGCCTGGCGCAGTACATCACGCCGCTCGCGTCGGCCGGCGTGGCGGCCGGCGTCGACGGCCTGTTCCTCGAGGTGCACGAGGAGCCGGCGCGTGCGAAGAGCGACGCGCAGAACGCGCTCAGGCTCGATCTGCTCGAGCCGCTGCTGCGGCGGCTCATGGCCATCGATGCCATCGTCAAGCGTGATGAGCGAACGGCAGACGCCGCCGGACCCGTGCAGACCCGTGGCTGATCTCGCGCTCGCGCGCAAGGTCCTCGAGACCGAGGCGGCGGCAATCCTCGCGCTCGTGCCGCGCGTCGACGAACGCTTCGCGCGCGCGATCGATCTGCTGCGAAGCTGCCACGGACGCGTGATCCTCACCGGCATGGGCAAGTCGGGCATCATCTGCCGGAAGATTGCCGCGACGCTCACGAGCACCGGCACCGCGTCGCAGTTCCTGCACCCGGCGGAAGCCCTGCACGGCGATCTCGGCGTCATCCAGGGGGACGATGTCGTCGTGGCGATCTCGTCGAGCGGCGAGACAGCGGAGGTGCTGCGGCTGCTCGAGACGATCCGGCGCGTCGGCGCGAAGCTGATCGCGATGACCGGCGTGGTCACCTCCACCCTCGGCGAGGCGGCCGACGTCGCGTTGGACTGCAGCATCTCCGAGGAAGCGTGTCCCCTCAACCTCGCCCCAACGGCGTCGACGACGGCGGCACTGGCGATGGGTGACGCGCTGGCGATGACGCTGCTCGTCGCCAAGGGATTTCGCCAGGAGGACTTCGCGAGCCTGCATCCGGGCGGAAAGCTGGGAAAGAAGTTCATGCGCGTCGAAACGCTGATGCATGCCGGCAAGGACCTCCCGCTGGTCCGCACCGGCACGCGCATGCGCGACGTCATCTACGAGATGTCGCGAAAGGGCCTCGGGATGACGTGCGTCGCCAACGACAGCGACGAGCTGCTCGGCATCATCACCGACGGCGACCTGCGGCGGCTGATGGAGCGCGCCGGCGATACGCTGACCTTGACGGCCGCGGAGGTGATGACGCGCAACCCGGTGACGGTGGCGCCGCGGGCGCTGGCCGCCGAGGCGTTGAACATTCTCGAGCAGCGCAAGATCACCGCCCTCGTCGTGGCCGAGGGTGACCCGCAGCGCGCCGTCGGCGTGCTGCACCTCCACGATCTGTGGCGTACGGAGATGGTGTGACGCTGAGCCCCGCTGACATCGATCGCCGCGCCGCGGCCGTCCGGCTGATCCTCTTCGACGTCGACGGCGTGCTCACGGACGGTCGCGTCTCCATCAACGCAGACGGCACCGAGAGCAAGGCGTTCTTCATCCGCGACGGGATCGCGATGGTCTGGGCACAGCGCTTCGGCATCAAGGTCGGCTTCCTGTCGGCCCGCCTGTCGTCGACCACCCCGCATCGCGCCGCGCAGCTCGGCGTCACGCTGGTCTATCACGGCGTGACCAGCAAGCTGGCCACCTACGAGCGGATTCTCGCCGACCTCGGGCTGTCGGATGCCGACGTCGCCTACATGGGCGACGATGTCGTCGACATCGCGGTGCTGGCGCGCGTCGGGCTCGCGACGGCGCCGGCCGATTGCGTGGACGAGGTGCGCGGCCGCGTGCACTGGGTCACCAGCAGCGCGGGCGGTGCCGGCGCCGCCCGCGAAATGGTGGAGCGGATCCTCAAGGTGCAGGGGCACTGGGACGCCATCGTCCAGTCGTACCTGAACGAGCCGAGCGAGGTCGGCTCGCCCGGACGATGAACGCCTACGCGCCGCTGCTCGCCGCGCTCGTGGCACTGCTGGCCGGTCTGACGATCGGCAAGGCCTGGGAGCGCTACAAGCTGCGCGACGGGACCTGGATCGATCGGCGCCGCGTCCGCGAATCACCGCACTACATCCTCGGCCTCAACTTTCTCGTCGCCAATCAGATCGACCTCGCGATCGAGGAGCTGACGCACGCCGCGAGCCTCGACGCGAACGCCCTCGAAGTGCACATGATCCTCGGCAACCTGTATCGCGAGAAGGGGCAGGTCGGCAAGGCGATCACGATCCACCAGACGCTGCTGCAGCGCCAGAAACTGAGCCGGATGGAGCACGCCTACGTGCTCCTCTGCCTCGGCCTCGACTACAAGCGCGGAGGCTTCGTGGACCGCGCGCTCGACGCGTTCAACGAAGTGCTGCGGCTGGATCCGCAGAACGAGTACGCGCTGGTGAACCTCCAGAAGCTCCACGAGGAGCAGCACCAGTGGACCGAGGCGTACGACACGCGGCAGCGTCTGACCGCGCTCGCCGCGAGCGACTCGCGTCCGCAGAGCCAGTCGATTCTCGCGTTCCTCGAGAACGAGATCGGTCTCGAAGCGATGCGGCGCACGGACTACGCGGAGGCTGTGCGGCGCTTCCAGTCGGCCATCGAGCTGGATCCGCGTGCCGTGCCGGCGTACCTCAACCTCGGCGACGTGCGGTTGGCCCAGGGACGCGAGGACGAAGCGGCGCAGATCTGGAACACGCTGGTGCAGGTCGCTCCCGATCGCGCCTATCTGGCGTTCGACCGCCTCGAGGCGCAGGCGGAACGCGCGGGCGCGCCGGAACGGTTCACCGGCCTCTGCCGCCGCCTCATCGAGGAGAATCCGCAGGACTGGCGCGCGCGGCTGGCGCTGTCGCGTCATCTCGTCGCGTCGGGGCAGCCATCCGACGCGCTCGAGCTCCTCTTCGCGGCGCTCGTCCAGAATCCCCATTCCCTGAGCATCCACCAGGCCATCTGGCAGACGCTCGGACTGCTCGGCCACCCGCCGGCGCTGGTCGATCGCTACAGCGAGCTCACCAGGCATGCGGTCTTCTACGTCGACCCGCACGTCTGCATGCGGTGCCGGTACCGGAGCACGGAGCTGCTCTGGCAGTGTCCGCACTGCCACGACTGGAACACGTTCGTCGAGGAACGGATCGCGCCGGCGCAGGATGTGCGGACCTGACGAAGACGCTCGCAATGATGTAGAGGTTGAAGTCGGGCCTGATTATTTTCTCTCGGCCGGACGCCCGTCCTTCGAGGCAATCGCCAGCAGCTCCCGCAGCACGCGATCCGCTTGTGCGTCGGTCTCCTCGAAGGTACCGTCAGTGCGGATCACATCGTCGGCGCGCCGCGCCTTCTCCTCGGCCGGGCACTGCGCCTCGAGACGCTGCATCGCCGCGTCATGCGACAGCCCGCGCGCGATCAGTCTTGCCAGCTGCGTCTCGGGCGAACACACCGTCGCAATCACCCTCGCGAACTCGCCCGCGTGGCCTGTCTCGTACAGCAGCGGGATGTCGACGATGACGAGCGGCGAGCCGCCCACCAGTTCGAACCCGCGCAGGGCCGCCGCAATCGCGCGATAGACGGCAGGGTGCACGATCGCCTCCAGGTCGCGTCGCGCGGACGCATCTCCGAACGCGATCGGCCCGAGCTTCGTGCGATCCACCGATCCGTCAGGCGCAAGCACGTCCCCGAACCGCAGGGCAATCGCCGCCGTCGCCTCGGTGCCGGCCGCCATCACCCCGTGCGCGAGCTCGTCCGCGTCGAGGCACGGTATCCCGTGACGCCTGAACCGATCGAGCACGTAGCTCTTGCCGGTCGCGATTCCGCCGGTAAGGGCGACTCTCAGCACTCTTCTTGAAGGCGCGTCTCTGAACGTCTACGCACGGATTCTCAGCCGCTCGTGCGCCGCACGGACGGTGTTCTTCAGCAGCATCGCGATCGTCAGCGGGCCGACGCCGCCGGGCACCGGCGTCAGCGCGCCGGCGACCTCCTCGACCGCGGGATGCACGTCGCCGAGCACCAGCGCGCCGCGCCGTTCGAAGGCCGCGTGCCGTTTGCTCCCCGGCGCGTACAGCTGCTCGATGAAGCCGCGGTCTTCGACCCTGGTGGTGCCGACGTCGATCACCGTCGCGCCCGGCTTGACGAACTCCGGCGTCACGAACGCGGCGCGCCCGAGCGCCGCCACCAGGATGTCGGCCTCGCGGCAGACGGCCGGCAGTCCCGCGGTACGCGAGTGGCAGACGGTGACCGTCGCGTGCCGGTTCAGCAGCAGCAGCGCCATCGGCTTGCCGACGATGTCGCTGCGTCCGATCACGACGGCGCGCGCGCCGGCGATCTCGATACCCGATCGGTCGAGCAGCTCGATCACGCCAGACGGCGTGCAGGCGACCAGAGACGCCCTTCCCTGCACCAGACGGCCGACGTTCAGGGGATGGAGACCGTCGACGTCCTTGGCGGGATCGATCGCGTCGAACACCCGCCGCTCGGCGTCCGGCCCCATCGCGCGCGGCAGCGGCGACTGCACGAGGATGCCGTCGTGCACGTCGCTCCTGTTCAGGCGATCGACCAGGCGCAGCAGGTCGTCGAGCGGCGCCGTCGCCGGCAGCCGTTCGAGGTCGGCGCGGATGCCGCTCTCCCCCGCCGACTTCAGCTTCGTGCCGACGTACAGCTCGGATGCCGGGTCGTTGCCGACGAGCACGAGCGCGATGCCCGGCGGCCGTCCCGCTTCACGGGTGAGCTCTTCGACCCAGGGACGCACGTCGGCACGAATGGCCTGACCGATCGCGACCCCGTCCAGCAGACGGGCGGGCATGACGCAGCAGCCTCCACCTCGAGACGCCGCAGCCTCTGCACACGCTCGAGCACAATCAGATATCGCGGACGGGTCAAAGACCCGGCCCGCGTACAACAACGGGCCGGGTCTAAAGACCCGGCCCCTACGTACGGAAAGACCCGGTCCCTACGTACGGAAAGACCCGGCCCCTACGTACGGAAAGGCCCGGCCCCTACGTACGGGGAAAGACCGTCAGAACGCCCCGTACGTGCGAGCCACACTCAGGCGTTCGATTCGAGCCGGCTGTGCTTCCGCCCGTACCCGAAGTAGAACACCAGTCCGATCAGCAGCCAGCCGATCAGCCGCAGCCAGTTGGTCCAGCCCAGGCCGTAGATCATCGCGCCGCAGACCAGGATGCCCAGGACCGCGACAACCGGGAGCGCCGGCACGACGAAGCCGCGCGGGATGTCGGGACGCCGCACGCGAAGGATCCAGACGCCGGCGCACACCAGCATGAACGCGAAGAGCGTCCCGATGCTCGTCATCTCGCCGACGATGTCGCCCGGCACGAAGGCGCCGAACAGCCCCGTGAGCACGAAGAAGAGCATGTTCGACTTGTAGGGGGTGCGGTACTTCGGGTGCAGCTCCGCGAAGACCGGCGGCACCAGGCCGTCGTGGCTCATGGAGAAGAACACGCGCGACTGCCCGAGCAGCATGACGAGGATGACCGACGAGAAGCCGGCGAGAATCGCGATCGTCACCGACTTCGACAGCCACTCGTACCCGATCATGTACTTGCTGATCGCGAAGGCGACCGACGCCTCGCGTCCCGCGGTGCGGAAGTCCTCGACCGTCGCGACGCCGCTCAGGACGTGCGCGAACAGCACGTAGAGGAGCGTGCAGATGACGAGCGATCCGAGGATGCCGATCGGCATGTCGCGCTTCGGGTTCTTCGCCTCCTGCGCGGCGGTCGAGACCGCGTCGAAGCCGATGAACGCGAAGAAGACGACGCCGGCGGCGCCGAGGATGCCCATGATGCCGCCGTACGCGTGCGTGACCCCCTGCGGCGTGGTGTAGGTCGTCGGCGCCGGAATGTAGGGCGTGTGGTTCGCCGGGTTGATGAAGCCCCAGCCGATCACGATGACCAGGATGACGATCGTCACCTTGGTGATCACGATCAGGTTGTTCACGAACGCCGACTCCTGGATGCCGCGCGCCAGCAGCAGCGAGAGCACCAGCAGGATGAAGAGCGCCGGCACGTTCATGATGCCGTGGACGCCGGTGCCGGCCATCACCTCGAACGGCGAGTGCGACCACTCGTACGGCACGTGGAGTCCGACGAACTCCAGCGTCTTGTTGAAGTACTCGCTCCACGCGATCGCGACCGTCGCGGCGCCGACGGCGTACTCGAGGATCAGGTCCCAGCCGATGATCCACGCCACCAGCTCGCCCATCGTGGCGTACGAGTACGTGTAGGCGCTGCCGGCAATCGGGAGCAGCGACGCGAACTCCGCGTAGCAGAGGCCGGCGAACGCGCATCCGAGCCCGGCGACCATGAACGCGATGGTGACCGAGGGGCCGGACCGCTCGGCAATCGCCGCCGCGGTGCGCACGAAGATGCCGGCGCCAATCACGCCGCCGACGCCGAGCGCCACCAGGGCGAGCGCGCTCAGGCTGCGCTTGAGCGTGATCTCACCACCCTCGTGCTCCGTCATCAGGCGGTCGATGGACTTCGTCCGGAACAGTGAACCAGCCACGCGTGCTCCCTTCTCCCGGGTCGTCTGTGTGAAGCAGAAGCGATTATACGCGGGCGAGTCGGTCGACGAACGCACGCGCGCGCCGCGCGGGATCGCCGTCGATCAGCAGATCGGTGATGACCGCGACCGACGCCGCGCCCGCCGCGATCACCGCGGGCGCCCGCTCCAGCGTGATCCCGCCGATCGCGACGACCGGCAGTCCACGCGGACCCGCCGCGTCTGCCGCCGCGCGCACCATCTCGAGGCCGACCGCATCGTACCCGGTGTCCTTCGTGCGCGTCCCGTACACCGGTCCGATGGCGACGTAGTCCACCGGCTCGGCGATCGCCGCGGCGATCTGCGCCGGCGTGTGCGTCGACAGGCCGACGATCGCCCGATCGCCGAGCAGGCGCCGGACGGCGGACGGCGGCAGATCGTCCTGCCCCACGTGCACGCCGGACGCCCCCGACAGCCGCGCGATGTCGGCGCGATCGTTGACGATCACGATCGCCTCGCACGCCGCCGCGCGCGCGACGATCGCCTCCGCCTCGCGCAGCAGGTCGCGCGAGGCGGCTGTCTTGGCGCGGATCTGCAGGAAGCGGACGCCGCCGTCCAGGCAGGCGGCGGCAAAATCGGGAAGGGACCACCCGGCCCGCGCGCAGACCTCCGCGTCGCAGATCGCGTAGAGAGCCGGGAGCGTCAGGATGTTCAGACCGCCTCGGCGAGCCGGCCCGCGGGACGCGCCACGCTGAAACGCTCCATGAACGACGTGCTCATCCGGCCGGCGATGAAGTCGGGGTCGTTGAGGATCTTCAGGTGCAGCGGGATGCTCGTCTTGATCCCCTCGATGACCGTCATCTCGAGCGTCCGCTTCATGCGCGCGATCGCCTCCTGGCGGTCGCGGCCGTGCACGATGATCTTCGCGATCATCGAATCGTAGTACGGCGTGATCGTGCAGTCGTTGTGCGCCAGCGTCTCGACGCGCACGCCGGGCCCTCCCGGCACGCTGAACACGTGAATCAGCCCCGGCGACGGGACGAACGTGTCGGGGTCCTCGGCGTTGATCCGGCACTCGATCGAGTGGCCGGTGAAGGTCACCTCGTTCTGGCGGAACCCGAGCTTCGCGCCGGCCGCAATCCGGATCTGCTCCTTGACGATGTCGATGCCGGTCACCATCTCGGTGACCGGGTGCTCCACCTGGAGGCGGGTGTTGGCCTCCATGAAGTAGAAGCGCCCGGTGGAATCCATCAGGAACTCGAAGGTCCCCGCGTTCGTGTACTGGACCGCCTTGGCCGCGTCGATGACGACGCCGCCCATCTTGCGGCGCATCTTGTCGGTGAGCACCGGCGACGGCGACTCCTCGACCAGCTTCTGATGGCGGCGCTGGATCGAGCACTCGCGCTCGCCGAGGTGCACGACGCTGCCGTGCTGATCCGCCAGCACCTGGAACTCGATGTGGCGCGGCGACTCGACGTACTTCTCGATGTAGACGTCGCCGACGCCGAAGGCCGCTTCCGCCTCGCGCTGCGCCGTCTTGACGGCGCTCACCAGCTCGCCCTGCGCGCGGACGACGCGCATGCCGCGGCCGCCGCCCCCCGCCGTCGCCTTGACGATGACCGGGTAGCCGATCTCCTTGGCGATCTTGATCGCCTTCTCCTCGTTGTCGATCGGTCCGTCGCTGCCCGGCAGGATCGGCACGCCCGCCTTCTTCATCACGCGACGGGCGCGCGCCTTGTCGCCCATCAGCCGGATCACCTGCGGGTCGGGCCCGATGAACTTGATGTGGCACGCCTCGCAGACCTCCGCGAGGTAGGCGCTCTCGGACAGGAACCCGTAGCCGGGATGAATCGCGTCGGCGCCGGTGATCTCGGCCGCGCTGATGACCGCCGGCACGTTCAGGTAGCTGTCGGCGCTGCGTGCGGGGCCGATGCAGACGTCCTCGTCGGCGAACCGGACGTGCAGCGAGCTCTCGTCGGCCTCCGAGTAGACGGCCACGGTCTTGATGCCGAGCTCGCGGCAGGCGTAGATGATGCGCATCGCCACCTCGCCGCGGTTCGCGATCAGGATCTTCTTGAACATCTACCTGGTTCGAATCGCGAAGAGACGCTCGCCGTACTGCACCGGCTGGCCGTTCTCCACGTACACGTTGACGATCTCGCCGTCGTACTCGCAGTCGATCTCGTTCATCAGCTTCATCGCCTCGATGATGCAGAGCACCTGCCCCTTGCGGACGGTGGATCCGACGTCGACGAACGGCGCCGTCCCCGGTTCCGACGAGCGATAGAAGGTGCCGACGATCGGCGACTTGACGACGGCGAGCTCGATGTCGACGTCGGCGGGCGGCGTGACCGGCACCGGGCTCGATGCGGCCGGAGCCGCCAGCGGCACGCCGGCAGACATCGGCACCGGCGCGGGCGCCGCGACGGCGGCCGACTGCGCGGCGGCGGGCGCGCCCGCCGGCTCCTTCCGGATCTTCAGGCGGAGGCCGTCCTGCTCGACTTCGAATGACGTCAGCTCGTGCTCGCGCACGAGGTCGAGAATCTGTTTGAGCTGATCGAGGTCCAAAGTAGGAAGTTGGGAATGAAATCAGATCGTTATGAGGTCCGTCGGCGCCTGCGTCAGCAGTTCCACGCCGTCCGCCGTCACCAGCACGTCGTCTTCGATGCGGACCCCGCCGAAACCCGGGAAATACGCCCCCGGCTCGATCGTGAAGACCATGCCGGCGGTTATCGTCTCGCGGCTCGCGTCCACGTTCGGCCCGCGCCGCGTGATTCTCGGTTCTTCGTGGACCTCGATCCCGAGCCCGTGCCCGGTGCCGTGTCCGAATGCCGCGCCCATGCCCGCGGCCGCCAGCACGTCGCGGGCGGCGGCATCGATCTCGAATCGTGACACGCCGGGACGGGTCGCCGCTATCGCGCGGTCGTGAGCGCTGCGCACCGCTGCATGCACCTCATGCGCACGCGGCGGCAGCTGCCCTATCCCGACCGTTCGCGTCAGGTCAACGCAGTATGAGTCGTATACCCCTCCGAAGTCCAGCACCACCAGGTCGCCTTCGCTCAGCCTTCGCTCGGTAGGGTGCGCGTGTGGCAGCGCGGAATTGGGTCCGGAGGCCACAATCGTATCGAACGCCGTCTTCTCGAAGCCGACGCGGTGGATGGCGGTATCGATGAGCAGCGCCAGCTCCCGCTCGGTCATGCCGTCCCGTGGCAGCCGCAGCACGTGCATCGTCACGTCGGAGAGCAGGCGGCCCGCCTTTCTCAGGACCTCGATCTCGTGGCTGTCCTTGACGCTCCGCGCCGCCTCGATGACCCCGTCGAGCGGGACGAGCTCGGCCGGCGGCTGCCGATCGGCGAGCGCGGCCTCGAGTCCGCGAAAGCGGCTGACCGTCACGTGCGTCGCCTCGAACCCGATCCGCTGGAATCCGCGCGTCTTCAGCAGCTGCGCCAGCGTCGCGTCGTAAGAACCGTCGACGGTGACCAGCTCGAAGCCCGGGGGCTCGTGCTCGGTGCCCTGCATGCCGGCGACGGCCGTGACGTACCGCGAGTCGGTGATGAAGAGCAGGCGATCGTGCGTGAGCACCACGATCGCGCTGCTGCCCGCGAAGTTCGTCAGCCAGGTGATGTTCGGGAGCGACACGACGACCATCGCGTCGACCGCGGCCTCCTGCATGGCCCGGCGGACGGTCGTGTGGCGGCTATCGAGCAGGTCGGTCGGGGCGTGCGGCATGAATGGCCTCGAGCCAGCGTTCGAGGAGAGCCAGCGTGGCGGCTGCCGGCGCATCGATCGGCGGCCCGTCCGGCGACGGTGCGGCTTCGGCTGCGTCCGCGTGGCTGATGTCGATGATGATGCGATCCAGATCGGGATCGTCGGGTGCGAGCGCCGCGGCTCTTCGGAAGTACCGCAGCGCGTCCTGCCGGTGTCCCTGCCGGCGCAGCGTTTCCGCGAGCGCTCTGATCGCCGCGAGGTTGTCCGGCGTGAGGGTGAGGAGCTGTTCCAGCTCGCGCGCCGCCTCGTCGAGCCGCTCCAGGCCGAGGAGCGCGCGTCCCAGCGTCACGCGTGCCGACACGTAGTCCGGATGAATCCGGAGGCCGGCGCGACAGGCGTCGACCGCTTCGTCGAGCCGGCCCGCCCGGCGGTACTCTTCCGCCAGCTGCGCAAACGCAATCGACGCAGGATCGGATTCGATCCTGCGTCGAAGCTCGTCGATGCGAGAGGACGGGCCCATGGCGTCCTATTATGGGCCCAATCCGGTTATGGCGCCGGTGCCGCGACCTTCACCTGGTTGGTTGCCGTCGCGGTCTGACCGGTCTCGTCCGCCACCGTCAGCGTCACGACGTAGGTGCCGGCAGTGTCGTAGCGGTGGCTGGCCGCCGGAGACGCGGTGTCGGTCCACTCCGTGCCGTCGCCCCAGTTCCAGACGTAGCGGACGATCGCGTGGCCGGCGCCCGGCTTCGACGTCTGCGCGTCGAAGTAGATCGTGTCGCCCGGTATGGGTGCCGTCGGCGAGAAGACGAACGCCGTGGTCGGCACCGCGCCTGCGCCGATGTCGATGTACTTCGTCACCGAGCCGGCAATGCCCAGATCGTTGACGATGGTCAGCGTGACGGCGTAGGTCTGCTGGCGCGTGAACGCGTGACCGACACGAGCGCCGGTGGCTGTGACGCCGTCCCCGAAGTCCCAGTCGTAGCGGACGATCCGGTTGGTGGCGGGGCACGCCGTGCCTTCGGGCTGCGTCGCGCAGCTGCCGGACGCGTCGAACTGCACGGTGACGTTCGCGGTCGGCGCCGACGGGGCGGTCGTGAAGCTGGCTGCCGGCGTGGAGAACGACGGGACGATCGCGCCGGTCGGAACCAGGCGGATCAGCACCTCGCTCGACGACGTCGTGGTGTAATTGCCGCCGATCGTCGTCGCCACGACGAGCACGCAGCGCCCGGGCACCGCTCCCGACATGATGTTCCCGCTGCAGATGCCGGCGCTCGCGCCGACCGGCGGCGGCGCCGGCGCCGTGTAGACGACGCTGGCGCGGCCATCCGATCCGGTCGAGACGGTGCGGTTGGAGAGCGTGCCGAAATCGCCCGCCTGGCCGTCCACGCGCATGTCGAGGCGCAAGGACACGTTCGCGAGCGGTTTCCCGTTCACGTCCCGCGCCGTGACGACGATCGTCGACGTCGACCGCCCGTCCTGGCTCAGGGTGTCGGGCGACGCGCTCATCGACAGCGAGAGCGCGAACTCAGACGGCCCGGTGAGGGCCGGCGCCTCGGTCTGGTGAACGGTACATCCGGTCGCGGCAAGGGCCGCCGTCGTCAACGCGAGCGCAAACGCAATCCGCTTCATGGTCGCTTACCGATCCGCAAAGTTGCCGAAGTCGACCTGGATCGTGCCGGTGGCCTGGATCTCGTTCCCGACGAGATCCTCTCCGTAGAAGGTCACTTCCGCGATGGTCGTGATGATCGTCGGGCTGGTCGCGAGCTGCACGAGCGGCGCCTCGCCCTTGGCGGCGTGCCGCACCAGCTCGAAGCCGAGCGTCGCCGTGCCCGATGCCGGCACGGTGATGGTGCCGGCGCCGTCGAATCCATACGGGACGTCGACGCCAGGCGTGTTTCGACCGTCCGCGCGGCGGAAGGTCACGTGATACCGCCTGATGGTCACCTGGTTGTTGCTCGACGGCGCGTTGGGTGCGGCCGCCGATCCGATGTCCTTCATCTCGAGATGAAAGGTCGCCTCACCGTTGTCGTTGAACATCGTCGGGCAGGGCGATGTCGCGGAGCAGGGCGCCGGCGTCGTGAGCAGCTGGAGCACGTCGGACTGCAGGAACCCGGTGACCTGGCCGGCCGTGCTGCCGCCCGCGCGGGCGCCCAGCGCGTCGATGACGAGGTAGACCGGGGAACGGCCGGTGCGTGCGAGGTCGCCGCACGAGGCGGTCGCCGCCGCCAGCGACGCGAGAACAACGAGCCTGGTAATGGAACGGGTGACGTTCATGTCCGCTCAACCCCTGATGATGCGCGGCGTGATGAAGATGAGGAGCTCGCGGCTTTCGTCTTCGATGCGGTCGCGCTTGAAGAGCCAGTTGAGCAGCGGGATCTGACCGAGACCGGGCGTCCGGTCGGTCGTGTTCTGCTGCGAACTGGTGTAGATGCCGCCGATGACGCTCGTCTGCCCGTCGTTGACCAGCAGCGTCGTCAAGGCGCGCTGGGTGTTGATGGGCGGGATGGCCGCGGGTCCGGCCGCCTTCGCGAAGTCGGGCGTCGCGTTCTCGAGCGAGACTTTCATGATCACGGTGCCCGCGGCGGTGATCTGCGGCGTGACCTTGAGGGTGAGCGCCGCGTCCTTGAACGTCACGGTGACGGTGTTGTTGGCAATCGTCTGCAGCGGGATCTGGATGCCCTGCGTGACCTCCGCCTCGACGTTGTTGAGCGTCGAGACCTTCGGCGTCGACAGGATGCGGCCGTTGCCGGACGACTCGAGCGCGCTCAACGCGACGTCGAGATTGAACGCGCCGTTCACCGATCCGAGCGCCAGGCCGACGCCGCTCGTCGCGCCGGCGACGCCGAGGTTGACGGCGCTGGTCTGCGCGCCGGGCCCCTGCACGCCGCCGGTGCGGCCGGAAAGGCTGCCGCTGTTGGGGAACGCGAGATTCGTGGTGTTGCCGAGCGACGGATCGACGCGGCCGGTCGCCCCCCACTGCACGCCGAGCGCGCGCGCGAACGCTTTCGTCGTCTGGACGATGCGCGCTTCGATTTCCACCTGCGGCTGCGCGGTGTCGAGCGTGCCGATGAGGGCCGACGCCGAGTCGAGCGCTTCCTGCAGGTCGCTGATGATCAGGGTGTTCGTGCGCGGGTCGACCTGCACGCTGCCCCGCTTCGTCAGGACGCTCTTCGTGAGCAGGTCCCGCAGCTCCTCGGCGCGCGCGTAGCTGAGCGTCCGCGTCAGCACCTTGAGGTCGCCGGCGAGCGCCTGCTCGTCGGCGAGCTTGCGCCGCTGGTTCTCCTCTTCGGCCAGCGTCGTCAGCGGCGCGATGCGGACGACGGTGCCGTCGACGATGTATCCGAGCTTGTTGGCGCGCAGGATGATGTCGAGCGCCTGATCCCACGGCACGTCGCGGAGCGCGACGTCGACCGTGCCGCGCACCGCCGGGTCGATGACGATGTTCAGGCCGCTGATGTCGGAGAACACACGCAGCACCGCTCGCAGGTCGGCCTGCTGGAAGTCGAGGCTGACCGGGTTGCCCGAGTAGGTGCGCGCAGAGCGTTGCGCCGAACCGAGCGGTCCGCCGGGTGCCTGTGTAGCCTGAGCCTGTGCCGCCGGGGCCTGAGCTGCCGGAGCGGCCGCCGGCTGCTGCGTCGCGGCGGCGAGCAGCTGCTGCGCGGCCGGCGCCAATCCTGGCTGCGGTGCGCCGTCGGCGAGGCCGAGCGCCGCAATCGGGTCGACCGCCGTCTGGACGGCCGGCTGCGTCGACTGGCGTGTCTCCGGCGGCGCCGGACGCAGCGCGCTGTCCTGCACGCGATCGAAGTCGACGAGCACGCGATTGCGATCGGCGCGCACGTGGTGCGCGACCGGCCGATCCAGCGCGATGCGCACGCGTGAGACCGGCACGCCCATCGACTCGGCGTCCTCGACGCGGATCGAACGGATCGGCCCTCTCGCCTGCGGCGCGGCCGACGCGAGGGCCGCCGCGTCGACGTTGCGGAAGTCGACGACGACCGTCAGCGGATCGGGCCGCGTGGCGACGTACGGCACCGGCTCGGTCGCCTCGATGACCAGCGTCGCGCCGCGCGCGTCCTCGCGCGAGGTGATGGTGGTGAGCTTCGCGCTCGGAATCGTGCCGGCGGCACGCGAGCTGATGCTCGCGGCGGTCGCCAGCAGCACGGCCACAAAGAGAGCCACGCCCCTCGTCACAGTCACTCCTTCTCGCCCTCGACCCGCAGCAGCTTGCGAACTTCGCGCGCCCGCTCGCTCGCCCGCGGATCGTTCACGGCCTGCACGAGGACGAGCCCCTGCGGGTTGATGCTCTTGATCACGCCGTCGGCCAGCTTGTCGCCGGCGTGGACGACGTAGGTCCGGTTGTCGGGGCCGGTCACCATCGCGACCAGCCGCTCGCGGCTGCGCATCACGCCGCGCACGGAGAGCTCGTCGATGTGGATGCCCGCGATGCCCGCGGCGGTCGACCGCGGCTTCTTGTCGTCGGTGGTGGTGGCGGTCAGGCTCTGGAACGGATCGCGCCGGCCGTCCACCTCGTACGAGTACGGCGCGGGCGCGAAGCCTTCCGGCGTCGCCGGCGCGTCGGCGCTCGCGCTCGCCTTGTCGTCCGGCTTGCCGGCCGCGCGGGCGTCAATCGCCGCCGTGCCGCGGCTCGCGGCGTTCGCCGCCGGCGTCGTCTGATCCGGTGCGGCGTTCGCTGCCGTCGGCGCGCACACGATCCACGACAGGAGGAAGAGTCCGAGCAGTCGCATGTCAGGCTACCTTCTTCGCGGAGCCGGTCTTCGGCGCGGCCGCGCCCTTGCCCTTCTTCGGCTGCGGCTTGTCGAGCAGCACGAAGGTGGTCGCCGTGCAGCTGGCGGTGATGGTGGTCCGCGTGTCGCCCTTTTCCTTGCCCTTCACCGTCAGGTTGCTGATGTTGACGATGCGCGCGAACTTGCCGAGACGGTCGAAGAACTGCGCGAGGTTGTGGTAGGTCCCGTCGAGCTCCAGCGTGATCGGCCACTCGGAGTGCAGCTCCCTGGTGACGACCGGCGCCGGCTTGAAGCTCTTGATCACGAGGTTCGACTGCACCGCCGTCGTCTGCATCTGACGCAGCAGATCGGCGCCGTCCTTCTCCTCGGGCAGCACCTCGCTGAGGCTGGCGAGCCGCTCTTCGAGCTCCTCGACCTGCGCGCGGAACTCCGGCAGCTTGCGCTCGGTCGCCTGCCCTTTCGCCACGTCGGCGCGCAGCGATCGCAGCGTGGCCTGGCGTGCCGCGATCTCGGTGCGCGCCGGCACCTCGTAGTAGTAGTAGAACAGGCCGACGCCGACGACGGCCAGAGCGGCGAACGCGCCAACCTGCGCGTGCCACGGGAGCTTCGTGAGACTGATGTCCATGGGGAAACCTGCGCCTGCCTGCGGTATCGGGGCCTCAGCCCCGCGGCTTTAACGGCGATGCGGCCGCATTCGCCTCCGCAGCCGGCGTCGCCGGCGGCGGAGCGTTCGGATCCTTGAACACCGCTTTGATCTGAAACTTCACGAGCTCCGGCTGCTTGTCGCTGGCGAGCTCGGTCGTGGAGCTCACGATCTCGACCGAGCGCTGGAAGTAGCCCGACGCTTCGAGGTTCGCGACGAAGTCCGACAGGCCGGTCAGCGAGAGCGAGCGCCCGTCGATCAACACCTCGTTGGGCGTCGCCGTCTGCTTCATCTCGGTGAGCCAGAGCGTCGGCGGAAGCGACTGGCTGATCTGATCGAGCATGTGCACCGGGCCGACCTGGTCGCGGCGCAGCTGCTCGATGAGCGTCACGCGCTGCTGCAGCTGCGTCCGGCGCTGCTCGAACTGCTGCACCTGCGCGATGACCGAGTGCAGCCGCGTCGTCTCCTTCTGGGCCGCCGCGATGTCCTCCTCGACGCGCGAAGACGCCTGCGCGGTCATCCAGTAGCGCCACCCGACGGTGGCGCTGCCGAGCAGCAGGATGGCGACGCAGATCGCCGTGATCTGTTTCGTCGGATCGAACGCGAGCGCCTTCTTCTGGACCTTGCGCTCGGTCGCGAGCAGGTTGATCCTGATCACCGGTCACCTGCCTTCCGGAGCGCGAGCCCGACGGCGACGCCGGCCGTCGCGGCGAGATCGACGTTCGCTTCGTTCATCGCGCCGTCGAAGACGACCTGCCGGAACGGATCGAACCGCTCCACCGGAATGCCGAAGCGCTCGGACAGCGCCTCGGCGAAGCCGTCGATCGCCGACGAGCCTCCGGTGAGGACCATCCGATCGATTCGATCCGAGGGCGCGGTGGCGCGGTAGAAGTCGAACGTCTTCTGGATCTCGAGCAGGACGTTCTCGGTGACGGCGTGCAGCACCGGGCGCACCTCGTCGAAGGTGTGCCCCTCGATGGCGATGCCCTTCTTCGCGCGCTCGGCCGCGTCGAACGGGAGATCCAGCTCGCGCTGCACCGCCTCGGTGTAGGCGTTGCCGCCGAGCGAGACGTCGCGCGTGAAGTGCGACTGGCCCTCCGACACGATGTTGACGTTGATCGCGCTGGCGCCGGCGTTGAGGAGCACGGTGACGAGCGGCCCCGCGCCGTAGTTCGCCTCGTACGCGTTCTGCAGCGCGAAGGCGTCGACGTCGACGACCACCGCATCGCGGCCGGCCTGCGCGATGACGTTGGTGTGCTCGACGATCCGCTCCTTCTTCGCCGCGACGAGCAGGACCTCCATGCTGTTGCGGCCATCGGCGCCGGATTCGAGGATCTGGTAGTCGAGGTTGACGTCCTGGATGTCGAACGGGATGTACTGCTCCGCCTCCCAGTAGATGGAGTCGGCGAGCTCCTGCTCGGTCATGACCGGCAGGGTGATCCGCTTGACGATGACGGCGTTGCCCGACAGCGAGGCGGCAACCTCCTTCGCGCGGAAGCCTTTGTGGCTGAAGAGGCGGCGGATGGCGTCGGCGACGGCACCGCCGTCGATGATCGCGCCGTCGACGATGCTGTCGGTCGGCACCGGCTCGGAGGCGATGGCGGCGATGCGGTGTCCCCCCTTGCCGGCGGGACGCAGCTCGACCGCCTTGACGGAACTGGACCCGATGTCCAGCCCGACGACGGGTTTGGGTTTGGCAAAACCAAGCATGGATGTTGGGCTCGCGAATCGTGGAACGCTCCAGCTGCAGGGCAAACGGGATACCAGCGCGTTTGCGGCCTGTTTTTCGCGATTCGAGCCACGAACCGGCGAAAATTGCGATCGCCCGCCCGGCGCGGTGCTGCTGTCTGATTACAGAATCGTCAGCGACTGACGGATCTGAATTCCGCGGCGGCGTCCGGGCTTGACGTGGCGTCCGGCTTGACGTCGCGTCCTTGGCGTGGCGTCCGGCTTCAGCCGGACGTTTCCCCCGGCGGCGCGGCCAGATCTGGTTGACACCGTCCAGAAGGCTCGGTATCATTTGGGTTTACCGTTGCCTGGACCCGCCGGACAGGTAGCAAGTCAGCAGGTGAACTGCTCCACAGGCGGGACTTCCCACAACATCGGTCGTTCGTTTACGGGCAGAGTCGCTTCGGCGCCGTCGTGCCCGCGGGAAACTGAAGGATGTCTACGTTCATTGCTTCCGCGCAGCAGATCGCGGACTCGGGCCGCTGGCACGTGATCGACGCCGAGGGCCAGGTGCTCGGCCGGATCGCCACCGTGACCGCACGGCTGCTCCAGGGCAAGCACAAGCCCACCTATACCCCGTTCCTCGACACCGGCGACCACGTCGTCGTCGTCAACGCGGGGAAGGTGAAGCTCACCGGTCGGAAGGAAGACCAGAAGATCTATCGCCGGCACTCGGGCTACGAGGGCGGGCTGCGCGAGGAGCGCGCGCGCGTCATTCGCGCGAAGCGCCCGGAGCGCCTCGTGGAAGAGGCGGTGCGCGGCATGCTTCCCAAGACCAAGCTGGGCGAGGCGATGTATCGGAAGCTGAAAGTGTACGCCGGTCCGGATCACCCGCACGCGGCGCAGAAACCATCCGCCTTCGCGCTTCGCGCGTCGACGGATCCGTCCAAGCTCGAGGTCGCGTAACGTGGCAGCAGTCCAGTATTACGGCACCGGTCGTCGCAAGACATCGACCGCTCGCGTCTTCCTTCGTCCCGGCAACGGCGCCATCAGCGTCAATCGCCGGGCATTCGACTCGTTCTTCCCCACCGAAGCGCTGCGCACCCAGATTCGCCGCCCTCTGGTTCTCACCGAAACCACCGACAAGTTCGACATCCTGGCGACGGTCGAAGGCGGCGGCGTCTCGGGTCAGGCCGGCGCCGTGCGCCTGGGTATCTCGCGGGCGCTGGTGGAATACAACGCCGAGCTCCGGAAAGCGTTGAAAGACGAAGGCATGCTCACGCGCGACGCGCGCGCGAAGGAGCGCAAGAAGTACGGCATGGCTGGCGCGCGCAAGCGCTTCCAGTTCAGCAAGCGCTAGACCGGATCGCAGGGCCGGGTCGTCAGACACGGCCGTCGGAATTCCACGAGGCGGCAGGCACCCGATTTCAGAGTGCGGATCGAGCATCCGCATCACGCCTGGCGCCGCAACGAGGTTCATCTGAAATCACCAGAGGATGGAGGACATTTGGCCGCAATCGCGATGAAGGATCTGCTGGAGGCGGGAGTTCACTTCGGCCACCAGACCAAGCGGTGGAATCCGAAGATGAAGGAGTACATCTTCGGCGAACGGAACGGCATCTACATCATCGACCTCGGCAAGACGGTCAAGCTGTTCCGCACGGCCGAAGAGTTCGTCACCAACCTGGCCTCGGACGGCAAGACGATCCTGTTCGTCGGCACCAAGCGCCAGGCCCAGGACGTGATCGCCGAGGAAGCGCAGCGCTGCGGCATGTTCTACGTGAACGAGCGCTGGCTGGGCGGCCTCCTGACCAACTTCGCGACCATCCAGCGCAGCCTCGGGCGATTGCGCGATCTCGAGACGATGACCACCGACGGCCGCTACGACACGCTGTCGAAGAAGGAGATTGCGCGCGCCGAGAAGGAGCGCCGCAAGCTGACGAAGAACCTCGAAGGCATCCGCGGCATGGCGCGCCTTCCCGACGCGGTCTTCGTCGTCGACACGAAGAAGGAGAAGATTGCCGTCGACGAGGCGCGCAAGCTGAAGATCCCGGTCATCGGCATCGTCGACACCAACTCCGATCCCGACGAAGTCGACTTCGTCATCCCCGGCAACGACGACGCGCTGCGCGCGATCAGGCTGTTCGCGTCGCGCATCGCCGACGCCGTCGTCTCCGGACGTGACATGAAGCAGTCGGTGGACGCGGAAGCGGCGCGCGAAGCCGCCGAAGAGGCCGCCGCGAACGCCGGCGAGGATCCGCGCCGTGCGGCGCGGCCCATCCGCCGCCGCGAGGCGCAGCCCGCCTCGGCCTAGTCAGGCGTTTCGACGTTCCCCCGATCGACGCCGGCCTTCGTTGCGAGGGGCCGGCGTTTTTTTGTACGCGCACGAGTTCCGCCACGACGGCACGACGTCACGGCGATCGCCTTCCACGGGATGGGCGACGTCCGCATCGCACCGTCGCGGCTCCTGATATGCGAGCGAGGAAGACATGGCGATTAGCGCAGCAGAAGTGAAGAAGCTCCGCGACCAGACCGGCGCGGGCATGATGGACTGCAAGGCCGCTCTCGAGGAGGCCAACGGCAACTTCGACGAGGCGACGACGATCCTTCGCAAGAAGGGGCTCGCGAGCGCCGCGAAGAAAGCGGGGCGGGCGACCTCCGAAGGGCTCATCGGACACGCGGTCTCCCCCGATCGCTCGACCGGCACGCTCGTCGAGGTGAACTGCGAGACCGATTTCGTCGCCAACACCGAGGACTTCAAGCAGCTCATTCGGAACGTGCTCGACGAGATCGAGAAAGCCGGCGACGCGGCCAGCGACGCCTGGCTGAAGGATCCGAACGGTCCGATCGTGCCGATGGTCCAGGCGCTCATCGGCAAGCTCGGTGAGAACATGGCGGTGCCGCGCCTCGTGCGCTTCGCGGGCAGCGGCTACGTCGAGCAGTACATCCATCTCGGGGGAAAGCTCGGCGTGCAGGTGGCGTTCTCCGGCGTGACACCCGAGCTCGCCGCGCGCGACGAGCTCAAGGCGCTCGCGAAAGAGATCGCGATGCAGATTGCGGCGGCGAGCCCGACCTACGTGTCGCGCGAGGCGGTGCCGGCGGACCTGCTCGAGAAGGAGCGCTCGATCTACCGCGCGCAGATGGAGGGCTCCGGCAAGCCGGCGAACGTGATCGAGAAGATCGTCGAGGGGAAGCTCGGAAGCTTCTACGAGCAGGCGGTGCTCGGCGACCAGCCGTTCGTCATCCGGCCGGAGGCCAAACAGACGGTCAACCAGGCGATCGCCGCCGTGAACAAGGCGCTCGGGTCGAACATCGCCGTGACGCGCTTCGCGCGCCTCAAGGTCGGCGAAGGCGCATCCGCCTGACGCCACGACACACACCACCACGGATCGCACGGAGGATTCACGGAGCCCGCGGTTCTCTCCTCGCGTCGAGGACATGAACCGCGAACTCCGTGGCTTTCGTGTATCCTCGGCGGCGTCCGTGTTGGAGCTGTTGGCGCGTACGTCCGGGATATAATCGTTCTTCGTGACGTCTGCCCAATCCCCTGCCTACAAACGCGTCCTCCTGAAACTTTCCGGCGAAGCTCTGATGGGCACGCAGAGCTACGGCATCGATCCTGCCGTCGCGACGCAGATCGCCGTCGACATCGCCGACATCCAGAGCCTGGGGGTCGAGACCGCGATCGTGATCGGCGGCGGGAATATCTTCCGCGGCGTCGCGGCGAGCGCGCGCGGCATGGACCGGGCGACGGCCGACTACATGGGCATGCTCGCGACGGTGATCAACGCGCTCGCGCTGCAGGACGCCCTCGAGCAGCAGGGCGTGGTCACGCGCGTCGTCACGGCAATCGAGATGCGAGCCGTGGCCGAACCCTTCATCCGCCGCCGCGCGATCCGGCACCTCGAGAAAGGGCGCGTCGTCGTCTTCGGCGCCGGCACGGGCAATCCGTACTTCAGCACCGACACGGCGGCGGCGCTGCGGGCGATGGAGATCAAGGCGGATGTGATCCTCAAGGCGACGAAGGTCGACGGCATCTACAACGCCGATCCGATGCTGCACCCCGACGCGTCGCGCTACGATCACATCTCGTACCTGCAGGTCCTCGAGCAGGGGCTCAAGGTGATGGATGCGACCGCCATCTCCCTCTGCATGGACAACAAGCTGCCGATCGTGGTGTTCAACCTTCGCACGCCCGGCAACATCAGACGCGCCATCAGCGGTGAGCCGATCGGCTCCCTGGTGACCGCGTAAGCCACGGAGATATCTGCGCAATGGACGTCAGCGACCTCAAAGGCCTCTACGGAGAAGTCAACAAGCGGATGACCGCCACCGTCGACCACGTGCGCCACGAGCTCGCCGGCGTGCGCACGGGCCGTGCGTCGGTCACGATCCTCGACAGCGTTCATGTCGAGGCGTACGGCACCAGGATGCCGCTGAACCAGGTCGCCGGCCTCTCCGTGCCCGAACCGACGCTCATCGTCGCGCAGCCGTTCGACCCGTCGCTGCTCGGCACGATCGAGAAGGCGATCCGCGCGTCGGACCTCGGTCTCAACCCGGCGAACGACGGCAAGGTCGTGCGGATTCCGCTGCCCACGCTCACCGAAGAGCGGCGCAAGGAGCTGTCACGCCACGTCCACAAGCTCGCCGAAGAGGGACGGAACCAGATCCGCCAGGCCCGGCGGGAAGCGAACGATCGTCTGAAGAAGTTCCTGAAGGATCACGCCATCTCGGAAGACGACGAGAAAAAGGGGCTCGACGAGGTCCAGAAGCTGACCGACGGCTTCATCGCGAAGATCGACGAGCTGCAGAAGAAGAAGGACGCGGAGCTGCTGGGGCAGTAACAAAAGGTGGAAAGGTGAAAAGGTATAAAAGAGGGCTTCCCTTTACACCTTTATACCTTTGCCAAGTTAGTCCCCAAACGTCATGCCGAGCGCCTTCGCGGTCCGCAGGACGTCGGAGTCGAGCGGCACGGTGCGGGTCTTGCCGACGATTTCGTCGAGCGGCCGGCCGATGATGTCGGGCGGAGCGAAGGCGACCATCTGTCCGAAGATCCCCTGACGGACCAGCTCCACCGCCTTTCCGCCGAAACGGGTCGCCAGCACGCGATCGAAGCTCGTAGGCGCGCCGCCGCGCTGCAGGTGACCGAGCACGACCGACCGCGTCTCCTTCCCGGTCATCCGTCCCAGCACCTCCGCGACCTTGGCGCCGATGCCGCCCAGGCGCTCCACGCGCCCGTCCTTCGCTTCCTCGATGAGGGCGATCTTCCCGCCCTTCGGGACGGCCCCCTCCGCGACGACGACGATGCTGAAATGCGCGCCCCAGCGATCGCGCTCGCGCAGCCGCTCCGCGACTTTCGCGAGCTCGAACGGGATCTCCGGGATCAGGATCGCGTCGGCCCCGCCGGCCACCCCCGCGTAGAGCGCGATCCATCCGGCGTAACGCCCCATCACCTCGACGACGATGATCCGGCGGTGCGCTTCGGCGGTCGTGTGCAGGCGATCGATCGCGTCGGTCGCGAAAGCCACGGCTGTATCGAACCCGAAGCAGTTCGTCGTGCCGACGATGTCGTTGTCGATCGTCTTCGGCACGCCGACGAGCGGGATGCCGCGCTGGAAAAATCTGTGCGCAATGGCGAGCGTGCCGTCGCCGCCGATGACGACGAGGGCATCGAGCCCCATCTTGTGGAACATCTCGATGCAGCGATCCGAGTAATCGCGCGTCCCCTCGGAGGTCTGCACCGGGTAGGCGAACGGGTTGCCGTGATTGACGGTGCCGAGGATGGTGCCGCCGAGACGCATGATGCCGCGGACGTCGCGCGGCGTGAGCACCCGCGATCGTCCCGGTTCGATGAGGCCGTCGAAGCTGTCTTCGAGGCCGACGACTTCGATTCCGCTGTTACAGGCCGACTTGACGACGGCGCGAATGACTGCGTTCAGGCCGGGTGCGTCGCCTCCCCCGGTCAGGACGCCGATACGATTGACAGGCACTGCACCGAATATAGCAAATGGTGATGCTGCGCCGTTGAAGCGGCGCAAATCGGCATGTTACACTGGGTGTTCGCGGGTCACGTGCATTTCCGGAGAGTGGGCGGCTAGCTCAGTTGGGAGAGCGCCGCGTTCGCAACGCGGAGGTCGGGAGTTCGAGCCTCCTGCCGTCCACCAGATTCCTTCCTCAATCTCACACGATCGCTTCCATCGCCTCGGCCGATCGCACCCGCTGAACAAGGTCGGCGCGCGAACGGACATCCAGGCGCCGTCGCGACTTCCCCACTTGCGCAAGTCGAGCATGTAGAATATACGGACGAGCTCGCGGATATGCACATGGGAATGCAGCTGCTTCGCGATGAAGACGGGCAGGACCTGATCGAGTACGCGTTCCTCGTGGCCATGATTGCGCTCGCCGTCGCGTTCGCGATCGATTCGGTCGGCGCGAGCATTCGAGACGTGTTCAACAGGATGCCGACCGGCGCCCCGCCCGGCGGCGGAGGAGGCGCACCCGGATCCGCGGGCGGCTGATCCTCGCCGGTCGTCCCACACCACGACCGGGTGTCCTCGCTGATCGCTCGCCGACGCGGTCTGATGGCTGACGCGAGCACGGCAACAGATCGTTCTTCACATCCTGCCCTCTCCCGGGCGCACCTGCCGGAATCCCGGTGTCCGCGCCAGACACGAGCAAAAAGGCCACGATTCTTCCGCCTCCGGGCGCGGCACGAAATTGGTAGCTCCACCTCACTGGAGTGACCCAGGATGTCCCGTGTCGCGGCCGAAATCTCGCCGTTCAACTGCCGCTGGATTACGTGGAAAGGCGCTCTGCCCTTCTGCACGCACCCGTCGACAGCGCCGCACGGCGTGATCGAAGCGGAATGCTCCATCTGTGAGCTCTGGGAGGATACGGTGTCTGCCGTCGATCGCGAGACGCCCCGCATGACACCGCCGCCCGTCGACCCGCTCTCGCGCGAGACGTGCCCGATCTGCCACTCGCACGACGTGGTCCTCGTGCAGCAGGACGCGCTGGTGCAATCGTTCGTCTGCTCGATCTGCCACCAGCGGTGGCTGGCGACCAGGCCGTGGCCGCTGCTGCGCGAGACCCGCTTCCGCGACGGGTCGCGGTAGCGTACCGGCGGCCCCTCAGCCTCGCGCGTTGATCATCATCGTCGCGACCCCTTCGAAGAAGGGACGGAGCACGAGATCCACGTCGCGGGGGAAAGCGGCTTCGTCGAGCGCGCGCAGCATCAGCTGCACCCATCGATCGCGCGCAGCGGCGTCGATGACGAACGGCGCATGACGCATCCGGAGCCGCGGGTGGCCGCGCCGCTCCATGTAGCGCGACGGTCCGCCGAATCGTCCGACGAGGAAATCGCGCAGCCGCTCCTCCGCCCCTTCGAGGTCGTCCTCCGGGTACATCGGCGCGAGGATCTCGTCCTGAGGCACCTGGCGGTAGAACGCCGCGACCAGCCGCTCGAATCCTTCCTCGCCTATCGTCTCGAATACCTGTGCATCGTCCATCGGCTTCATCGTAGCTGACACGTCCGACTCAAGCCGGACACCGCGTGACGGAACTGTAATCGTGCTGCGGCAACCGTCGGAGGGCGCACGGGCGATTGCACGGAAGCGCACGTCACTGCACCGGCATCGCCCTTGCCCTTGGGCGTGGCATGGCACTCTTCTGGGAAAACACCCAGACACCGAAGCAGCCGCCCAAGCCGGCCTCACTCTCGCCGCTCGCCATCGCCCTGCTGATCAAGCTGCAGAGCGAGGTCGAAAAGAAAGCGGCCTGACGCGGTCGACTGCTGAGGTCCCGCGAATTGCATGAGCCCTCCCCTGGAGGTGACTGGCATGTTCGGGATCATCGGCTGGATCGTGTTCGGTCTGATCGTCGGGGCCATTGCCAAGCTACTGATGCCAGGCAGGGATCCAGGCGGCATCATCGTCACCATGCTGCTCGGCATCGCAGGCGCCGTCGCCGGCGGGTACATGGGGCGGGCGCTCGGCTGGTATGGACCGAACGACAGCGCGGGGTTCCTGATGTCGCTCGTCGGCGCCGTCGTGCTGCTCGGCATCTATCGCATGATCGTCGGCCGTCAGACGCGGGTCTGACACTCAGATCGCCGCCACAGAGACGGGCCCCCGGGCCCGTCTCGTGCGTACGGACGCCTGCTGACACCCGCGTGCTAACGTTGGGTATGAACCTGCGCCCCCTTGCCTGCCTCGCAACGGCGTGGTCTCTGGCCGGTTTCTCCGTCGCCGCCCAGGAGCGGTCACCCGCCGATCTTGCACGCGCGCTGCAGCAGAAGTACGCGACCGTTCGCGACTTCTCGGCCGATTTCACCCATACCTACACCGGCGGCGTCCTTCGGAAACAGATCACCGAGAAAGGGCGCGTCCTCATCAAGAAGCCGGGCAAGATGCGCTGGGACTACACCGTTCCGGAAGTGAAGCAGTTCATCTCGGACGGAACGAAGCTCTACTCCTACATCCCGGCGGACAAGCAGGTGATCGTCGGCACCGTGCCGCAGGACGATACCGTGAGCACGCCGGCCCTTTTCCTGAGCGGCAAGGGCGACCTGACGCGCGACTTCACCGCCTCGGCCGGAACGCTGCCGCCCGCCCTTCCGGCGGGGACGCTCGCGTTGAAGCTGGTACCACGAACGCCTCAACCGGATTACGATTGGCTCGTCCTGTTCGTCGATCCGGCCACGCTCGCGCTGCGCGGGATGCAGACCGACGACAGCCAGGGAGGGACGTCGCTGTTCACCTTCGCCAACCTGAAGGAGAACGTCGGTCTCGCCGACAAGGAGTTCACCTTCCGGATGCCACGCGGTGTCGATGTTGTCACGGACGGCGGCGGGCGCTAGGCGCCCGCGCGTCGCGGCCCTCCTCGTCGTGCTGGTGGCAGCGGCCGGGTGCGCCAGCTCGGGAGCGCTGCGTCGCGGCACCGCGGCCGAACAGCGGCAGGACTACGACGTCGCGGTCGCCGAGTACACCAACGCGCTGCGCTCGCGGCCCAACGACGCGAACGCCCGTCTCGCGCTCGAGCGCGCCAAGCTCAGGGCTTCGACCGCACATCTCCAGTCGGCGCGGCGGCTCGCCGCCACCGGCAAGCTCGATCAGGCGCTCGTCGAGTACGAGCTGGCGCTCGAACTGAACCCGACGAACGTCGAGATCGACGAAGCCCTCAGGGACGTGCGCGCGCAGCTCCGCAACCGGGTTGCGGTCGCGCGCGAGGGCAAGACCGAGCTGCAGTCGCTGATCGAACGATCGCGCGACACGCCGCCACCCGGACTCGACCTGCCGGCCGGCGTGCGGATGCCGGCCTCGCTGGTGTTCCGTGACGCCGGCAGCCGCGACGCCTATCTCGCCGTCGCACGCCTGGCGAACCTGAGCATCGGATTCGATCAGACGTTCCGAGAGACGCCGCTCACGATCGACCTGCGCGACGCCACGCTCGAAACGGCGCTGCGCTCGATTGCCGAAGCGACACAGACCTTCTATCGCGTCACCGGCCAGCGCAGCATCCTCGTCATCCCGGATACGCCGACCAAGCGCCGCGAGTACGAGGAAGAGGTCGTCCGCACGTTCTATTTGAGCAACGCCGACCTGAAGGAAACGATGGACCTGCTCCGCATGGTCCTGGACGCGCGGCGCGTGTCGCCGGTCACGGCCACCAACGCGGTGACCGTCAAGGACACGCCGGAACGGATCGCCGCGGCCGCGCGCGTGATCTCCGCGATCGACAAGGCTCGTCCCGAGGTGATCATCGACGTCGAGCTCCTCGAGGTCGACAGGACGAAGCTCCAGGAATACGGGCTCCAGATCGCGTCGCCCGGATCGGCCGGCATCGACGGCTCCGTCGGCATCGCCACCGACGAGAACTCGACGATCAACCTGCGCACGCTGCGCAACCTGACGCAGTCCGACGTCCTGCTCGCGAACCTGCCGTCGCTCTACTACCGGCTCCTGAAGACCGACACGAACACGCGAACGCTCGCGAACCCGCAGCTGCGCACCTCCGAAGGGATGCCGGCGCAGGCCAGGTTCGGCGAACGCATTCCGGTCCCGGTCACCACCTTCACGCCGATCGCCACCGGCGGCACGGCGCAGCAGCCGATCACCTCGTTCAACTACGAGAACATCGGCGTGAACATCGACATCACGCCGCGCACGCACCACGACGACGAGGTGACGCTCACCTTGAGGGTGGCGGTGCAGAGCATCTCGGGAGCAGGGTTCGGCGGGCTGCCGACGTTCGGCAACCGCGAGATCAACACCGTCATCCGTCTGCGCGACGGCGAGACCAACATGCTCGCCGGCCTCATTCGCGACGACGAGCGCCGCGTGCTCGACGGCATCCCGGGCCTCAGCGACATCCCGGTGCTCGGGCGGCTGTTCGCGCACTCGCGCACCGAGTCGAACCAGACCGACATCATCCTCACGCTCACGCCGCACATCATCCGGGTTCTGGATCTGAGCGAAGAGGACCTCCTCGCCTTCCGCGTCGGACGCGACACCGGCACGCCAGGCACCCAGCTGCCGATCCTGGAGACGCCGTCGAGGCCGGCAGGCGACAGCGCGCCCCCGTCAGGGCCGCCTCCTGCGACGCCGATCCGCCCCGCCCTTCCGGGCGCAGGCGCGCCGGCGGAGCCGGCGCCGCCCGGCATCGATCCGTCAGCCGAGCCGCGTCACTGAGGCGCCCAGCGCGCGCAAGCGGTCGACGAGCTGCGCGTAACCGCGTTCGACGGTCTCGAGCGGCGTCACGCGGCTCTCGCCGTCGGCCGCCAGCGCCGCCGCAATCAATGCCATTCCTGAACGCAGATCCCGGCTGTCGAGCGGCCGCCCTTTCAGCTGTCGCGGACCGGTCACGATGATCCGGTGCGGATCGCAGAGGAACAGGTCGGCGCTCATCCCGCTCAGCTGTTCGAGCGCGAACAACCGCAGCTCGTACAGCCAGTCGTGCACGAGCGTGCGTCCTTCGGCCTGCGTGGCGAGCACGGTGACCAGGCTGACGAGATCGCTCGGGAAGCCGGGCCAGAGTCCCGTGGTGATGCGGCCGGCCGCCTTCGGCGTCGACCGCTCGACACGGAAGACATCCCCGTCCATCCCGCACTGGATGTTCAGCCGCTTCAACACCGCCGCGACGACCTCGAGGTCCTCGAACCTCGCGCCGCGCACGTCGATGTCACCTCCGGTGACCGCCGCGACGACCGCCCAGCTGCCAGCCTCGATGTAGTCGCCCCACAGCGTGTGCGTCGCGCTCCCGAGCCGCATGCCTCCCTCGACCCGGATCGTCGACGAGCCGGCACCGGTAATCCCGACGCCGAGCTTCTGCAGGAACAGGCACAGCTCGACGACGTGCGGCTCCTGTGCGGCGTGACGGATCTCGCTGACGCCAGGCGCCGCGGCCGCGGCGAGCAACGCGGTCTCGGTGCCGGTCACCGAGGCTTCGTAAAGGTAGATCGACGTCGCCTTCAGCCCCTCAGGGCACTCGAGCACGTGCCCCGGCTGATTCAGGACGCGTGCCCCCATTGCGACCAGCGCCTCGAGATGCGTGGAGATCGTCCGCCGCGCAGGGAAGTCTCCTCCCGGAGGGGCGAGGCGCGCCCGGCCCCGGCGCGCCAGCAGCGGTCCGAGCAGCAGCACCGACCCGCGCAGCCGGCCGACCATCGTCCCGTCTGGCTCGTCCTTCGTCACCTCCGGACACCGCACGCGCAGCGTCGTCGTGCCGATGCCGTCGACCTGCGCGCCGAGATCGATGAGCAGCTGCGCCATCACCTCGACGTCGCGGATCCGCGGCACGTTCTGGAGCACGCACTCCTCGGTCGTGAGCAGGCATGCGGCCAGGAGCGGCAGCGCCGCGTTCTTGTTGCCTTCGACGGAGATGGCGCCCGACAGCCGCTTTCCGCCCTGAATCAGGAGTGTCGACATAGATGGAGAGTCCTAGAAGTCGCCGAGGTACACGATCTCCTCGCGGAGCGTGACGCCGAACTGCCGGTGCACCTCGCTCCGGCAGCGCTCGATCAGCTGCCTGATCTCGGCTGCGGTGGCCGTGCCGTCGTTGACGATGAAGTTGCCGTGCGTCGGCGAGACGCGCGCGCCGCCCACGGCCGCTCCCTTCAGGCCGGCGCGATCGACCAGCGCACCGGCAGACCACGGAATGCCGGCCGGCACGCGATCCTCGCCCGGCACCGGGTTCTGGAACACGCATCCGGCGCTCGGCATGTGCAGCGGCTGGGTGCGCTTGCGGTACGCGAGCGACCGCTTCGCCTGCTCGCGCAACACCGCCGGATCGCCGGACGACACGAGGAAATCGGCCGACAGCAGCACCTCGTCGCTCGTCTGCAGCCGGCTTCGATCGTAGCCGAAGCCCATCTCGTTCGACGCGACCTCGAACACGCGGCCCGTGCGATCGGCAAGCCGCACCGACGAGATGAGCTCGCCGATGAGGCGTCCGCCGAAGTGCGCGTTGCCGTAGACCGCGCCGCCAACGGTCCCTGGCGTGCCGGCCCACTCCTCGACGCCGGCGACACCGTGCGTGATCGTCCACCGCACGAGGCCGTTGATCGTGACCGCGGCGTCGGCGCGCACGTGTCCTTCGTCGATCCGCTCTATCGCGCCCCCGCGCGGGTGCAGCACGAGCGCGCGCACGCCGGCGTCCGACACGAGCACGTTCGAACCACCGCCGAGCAGCACGACGCGCACACCCGCGGCGTCGGCGAGCCGCAGCGCGTCGACGATCTCATCGCTCGAGCGTGTCTCGAGGAACCACTGGGCCGGTCCGCCGACACGGAACGTCGTGCGCGGCGCGAGCGTCTCCTCGCACCGCACGCGGTCCGCGCCGAAGGCGGCCGTCAACACGCCGGTGAAGCCACCGCTCATGCAGCCACCTCGATCGCCACGAGCGGACGCTCACGCGCGACGAGCGCCGCAACCGCATCCGCACGGCTGCACACGACGAACCGGATCCGATCGCCCGGTGCGGCCTGTCCCGCGACGCCGATGTCAGCGGTGATGACCGTCGCCAGCTTCGCGTAGCCTCCGGTGGTCTGGCGGTCGGCCATCAGCAGCAGCGGCTGGCCCGAACCGGGAACCTGGATCGAGCCGATCGGTGTCGCGTCGGAGATGATGTCGGCAGAACCCCGGTGCTCGAGACGCGGACCTTCGAGCCGAAACCCCATGCGGTTCGAGTCCACTCCCACACGATACGGTTCCGACGCGAGCCGATCCAGCGCGTCGGCCGTGAACCGATCGTCCTGCGGTCCCGGCAGCACCCGCACCTGAATGGGGGCGATCGTCGTCGGCCGCTCGTCGCCGTCGGCCTCGCGCCTGCCTCGTGCGACACCGCTCCTGCGCAGCGGCCCCAGCGGCAACAGGTCGCCGCGGGCGAGGGCGCGCCCATCGAAGCCGCCCATGGCGGTGGGCACATGGGTCGCACGGCTGCCAAGCACCAGCGGCACGTCGATGCCTCCCTCGACTGCCACGTACGACCGCGCTCCCCGCTGCCGCGCACCGAACGCGAGGATCGCACCAGGTCGAGCCTCGACCGGCTGGTTCAACGGAACGGCCGCACCGTCGAGCGTCACGTCGAACCGCGCTCCGGTCACGGCGACCAGGCGCGTGTCGTCGAACTGCACGCGCGGCCCGACGAGCGCCGCTTCGAGCGTCGCGGCGCTGCGAGGATTGCCGACGAGCGCGTTGGCGAGCCGGTGCGCGTACGGGTCCATCGGGCCCGCGACCGGCACGCCGATCGCCTGATGTCCCCATCGCCCCAGGTCCTGCACCGTCGTCTGCAATCCGGGGGCGAGCACGGTCAACGTCCCGCTCATGCGGCGTCCCTCATCGCACCCGCGAGCCGATCGAACTCGGCGCGATCGATCGGCACGAACCGCACGTGATCGCCGGCGCGCAGCAGCGACGATTCCGGGCGGCTCGCCGAGAACATCGCGATCGGCGTCCGCCCGATGATCTGCCACCCGCCGGGCGTGCGGCACGGGTAGACACCGGTCTGCTCTCCGGCGATGCCGACCGAGCCGGCCGCCACGGCCGCTCTCGGCGTCTGCCGCCTGGGGACGGCGATGCGCGGATCGAGCGAGCCGAGGTACGCGAAGCCCGGGACGAAGCCGAGCATGAACACACGATAGGTCCGGCCGGCGTGCAGGTGAATCACGGTGTCGCGATCGAGCTGCGCGCGCGACGCCACGGCGTCCAGATCGGGCCCGAGCTCCGGCTCGTAGCACACCGGGATCTCGACGGTCGATTGCGACGGCGAGGTCTCCGCCAGGTGGCGAGCATCGGACGCCGCGCGCCTCGTCTCCGCCTCGAGCCGTCGCTGGTCGGTGCGCAGCGGCTCGAAGTAGACCGCGACCGATCGGAACGCCGGTACGACGTCACGAACGCCAGGAATCGCCGCCGCGCGCAGCGTGTCGGCCGTGGCAATCGCGCGCGCGTTCACGGCGGCATCGATGCGATCGTCGAGCTCGACGATCAGGACCGCGTCGCCTGCGGGCACGAGTCTGAACGGTGAAGCGGGCTCTTCAGGGTGCAAGGTGCAGGGTGCTGGGTGCAAGGTGCTCTTCGGGTGCAGGGTGCAAGGTGCTGGGTGCAAGGTGCTGGGTGCAAGGTGCTGGGTGCAAGGTGCAGGGTGCTGGGTGCTGGGTGCTGCTGCGTTCAGCGCGCGCGCGTCTCCGTGCCGGGCGATTGCAGCGCGGCCAGCAGGCGGCGGTGGATGCCGCCGAACCCGCCGTTCGACATCAGCACCACGAGATCGCCGTCGCGATGTTCGCGCACGATCGTGTCCACGATGGCGTCGAGCGAGGCTGGCGCGTGCGCCGACTGCCCTCGGTCGCGCAGGTCCTGCACCAGCCTGGGCACCGACAGCCGTTCCTCTTCGGCGAGCGTCGACCGGAATACCGGGGCGATCAGTACCTGGTCCGCGGCGCCAAACGCCCTGGCGAAATCGTCCTGGAACACGCGACGGCACGACGAGGCCGATCGCGGCTCGAAGACGGCCCAGATACGCCTCTCGGGGTTCGCCGCCCGGAGCCCGTTGAGCGTTTCGGCGACCGCCGTCGGATGGTGCGCGAAGTCGTCGTAGACGGTCACGCCGCCGGCCGTCCCGACCACCTCGAGCCGCCGCCTCACGCCGGCGAAGAGCCTCAATCCCTCGCGGATGCGCACATCGTCGATGCCGATGTCGGTCGCCACCGCAATCGCGGCGAGCGCGTTGCGGACGTTGTGCGTCCCGAGGAGCGGCAGCTCGAACTCGCCGAACGTCAGACCGTTCCGGCGCACGCGGAAACGGGTGCCCCCCTCGTCGGCGGCAATGTCGTGCGCCTGCCAGTCGAAGTCCGGCGACGTCCCGAACGTCTGGACGCGCGACACCGCGCGTTCGGCCAGCGACAGCGCCGCGGGGCTGTCGCCGCCGACGAGCAGGAGCCCGCGCCGCGGGACGAGACGAACCAGGCGCGCAAACGCCGTCATCACCGCGTCCATGTCCTTGTAGATGTCCGCGTGATCGAACTCGACGTTGTTGATGACGGCGATGTCCGGCAGGTACTTGAGGAACTTCGCCGTCTTGTCGAAGAACGCGCTGTCGTACTCGTCACCCTCGATCACGAAGTCGCGCCCCTGCCCCATGCGGTAGCTCGAGCCGTTCGGACCGAAGTTCCGCGCGATGCCGCCGACGAGCACGCTGGGATCGACGCCGGCGTGCGTCAGCACCCAGCCGGTCAGCGACGTCGTCGTCGTCTTGCCGTGCGTGCCGGCGAGCACGATGGAGCGCGCGCCCCAGAGAAAGTGCTCGCGGATCGCCTCGGGCAGCGAGCAGTAGCGGATCTTCCGGTCGAGCACCTCTTCGAGCTCGGGGTTGCCGCGCGAGATCGCGTTTCCGACGATGACGAGATCGAGATCGCCGGTGATCTGCTCCGGGCGATACCCGTTGAAGACCGGGATTCCCTCGGCCGCCAGGAAGTCGCTCATCGGCGGGTAGACGTCGGCGTCGGATCCGCGGACGTCGATCCCCTTCTTCTTCAGCATCGCGGCGAGCGTCGCCATGGCGGTGCCGCAGATGCCTATCAGGTGAACGCGCGTGGTCACTCGACTGCCGGCTCCTCGATCACGAGACGTGGCGCACGGCGGTCGGCCACGACCCGCGCGCGCACGCCGAATGGAATGGTCTGCTGGGGACCGACCGTGTGGCCCGACGGAAAGCCGATCAGCACCGGCCCGGGAAAGTCGGCCAGCACCGCCGCCATCGTCGCCCGCGCCGTCGTCTCGCCAGCCGCTTCGTCGCACCGCGGCAGCTCGCCGATCACGATCGCCGAGGCTCGCGCGAGGAGACCGCTCTGCCGGAGCTGCGTCACCATGCGATCGAGCCGGTACGGCCGCTCACCCACTTCGTCGAAGAACAGCACGTAGCCAGGCGGCGGATCGAATGCGTACGGCGTGCCGAGCGACGCGAGCAGCTGCGTGACGGTGCCGCCGACGATCGGGCCGGCACACTCGCCACTACGCAGCACCTCGACGTTCGGCGCGTCGAGCTCGCCCATCGGCTTCGCTTGAAACAGCGCCCGCTCGAACGTGTCGCGATCGTAGCCGTCGGCGCCGCGCGCCAGGCGGCCTTCGAGCATCGGGCCATGAAAGGCGACGAGCCCGCACCGCAGCGTGACGAAGGCGAGGAGCGCGGTGACGTCGCTGTACCCGACGATTGGCTTGCGCGCATCGCGGACCTCGGCGGGATCGAGCAGCGGCAGCAGCTGTGCGCTTCCGTAGCCGCCGCGCACGGCGATGAGCGCCGCAATCGATCGATCCGCGAGCGCCTTCCGGATCGCGTCGGCGCGCAGCTGCGGCGTTCCCGCGACGTAGGTCTCCCGTGCGAACACCGATTCATCCCAGGTCGGCATCAGCCCGAGACGCTCGAGCTCGGCCACGCCGCGATCGAACTCGTCCCGCTTGAACGCGCTCGCAGGCGCGACGATCGCGATGCGCGACCCGCGCTCGAGACGATGAGGCCTGCGCATCAGACGAAGCGTGCCATCTCGTCCGCGATGCGTCGGTGATCGTCGCGGCCGAGCAGCTGCCGCAGCGCGCGGCCGGTGAGCGGCGCCGCGGCGACGGCAGTGGCCAGGAAACGCTCCTTCGCCCGGCGCTGTCGCGCCAGCGCATCGTCGACGCGGCGCATGAGCGCGCGATCGGCCTCGGCCGATCGAATCAGCGCCTCGAGCGCCGCCGCCTGCGCGTCGTAGTCTCCCGAGCAGACGAGCACGCCGTCGCATCCCGCCTCGATCGCCTGAACGGCCGATTGCGGCACCGAGCGATCTCTCGCGAGCGCCTTCATCTCGAGATCGTCGCTCAGAATGACGCCGTCGAAGCCGAGCTCCCCGCGAAGGATCCCGGTGATCATGCGCCTGGACAGCGTGGCCGGCCGCTCCTCGTCCAGGCTGGGGACGAACACGTGTGCCGTCATGATCGTCGCGACGCCGGCGGCGATGGCCGCCGCGAACGGCACGAGCTCCCGGTCGCGCAGCTGCTCGGGCGGCAGATCGACGAGCGGCAGCTCCACGTGCGAGTCGGCGCTCGTGTCGCCGTGCCCCGGGAAGTGCTTGCCGCAGGCCGCAACCCCTTCGCTCTGCAGGGCACGAACGATCGTGGCGCCGAGCTCGGCGACCGTGTTCGCCCGTTCGGCCAGCGCCCGATCGCCGATGACCGGATTCTTCGGGTTGGTGTGGATGTCGAGCACCGGCGCGAAGTCGAGCGTGATGCCGACGGCGCGCAGTTCGGCGGCCAGCGCCCGCGCGAAACGCTCGGCGAGCGGCGTGTCGCCGCTGCGCCCGAGCGTCGCCATCGGCGGCCACTCGGTGAACGGCGCCTTCAGCCGCGCGACACGGCCCCCTTCCTGGTCGACGCTCACCCACGGCGGCACGTCGGTGGTCAGCCGCGCGATCTCGAACGACAGCTCGGCGACCTGTTCCGGCTCCTCGATGTTGCGGGCGAAGAGGACGACGCCGCCCAGTCCGAACTCGCGCGCGATCGATCGGAGCTCGGTGGGCACGGTCGTGCCGTTGAAGCCGGCAATCAGCAGCTGTCCGATCTGCCGGCGCAGCGCGAGAGGCGACATGTCCAAGAATTCTAACCCTATATAATTCGGGCGTGCTCACGTCCTCGGCGCCGACGCGGATCGACCTCGCAGGGGGAACCATCGACATCTGGCCGTTGTACCTGTTTCACGACGGCGCCTGCACCGTGAACGCGGCCATCAGCCTCCGCGCGCACGTCCGCATCGAGTCGAGAGCGGCCGGCGGCGTCGAGCTCGTCTCCATCGACACCAATCGGCGGACCGCCGCGCGGGACTGGACCGAGCTCGACCCGTCGGGCGAGCTTCCGCTGCTCGCGCGGCTCGCCCGCCACTATCGCCTCGACAAGGCGACGCTCACGACCAGGGGAGAATCGCCTGCTGGCGCCGGCATCGCCGGTTCGTCGGCGCTGACGATCGCCGCGTGCGGCGCCCTTGCACGATGGACCGGCCAGCCGGACGCCGACGAGGAGCTGCTGCAGGTCGCCATGAACGTCGAGTGCCAGACGATCCGGGTGCCGACCGGCGTGCAGGACTACAGGCCGGCGCTCTACGGCGGCGTCTCGGCCATCGAGCTGCGGGTCGACGGGATCCGCCGCGTCGGCCTCGACATCGACGTCGCTGGGCTCGAGCAGCGCATCGTGCTCGCCTACACCGGCGAACCGCGCAACTCGGGCACGAACAACTGGGAGATCACCAAGCGTCACATCGACGGCGACCGCGACGTCTTCGACTCGTTCGAACGGATCCGCGACACCGCGGTCAACCTGCGCCACGCTCTCGAGCGCGGCGACTGGGACGATGTGGGACGGCATATTGCGGTGGAATGGGAGAACCGCAAGCGTCTGGCGCCGGGAGTGACGACCGCCGCCATCGAATCGCTGATCGCGCGCGCGAGAGCGGCGGGCGCCGCAGCGGCAAAGGTCTGCGGCGCGGGCGGAGGTGGATGCCTCTTCTGCTTCGGCCCGCCCGGCGCACGGAGTGCCGTCGCGGACGCTCTCGCGGCCGGAGGCGCGCGCCTGCTCGACTTCCGGATCGAACGCGAGGGGCTTCGCGTTGGATAACCTGGCCATCGCGCGGATTCTGGCCGAGATCGCCGACCTGCTCGAGATCAAGAGCGACAACCCGTTCAAGATCCGGGCGTATCGCAACGGCGCGGAGATCGTCGCCAATCACCCGCACAACCTCGCCACGCTCGACGACGCGGGGCTTCGCGAGATCCCGGGAATCGGCAAGGATCTGGCGGCGCGCATCCTCGAGATCGTCGACACGGGAGACGCGCAGTACCACCGCGAGCTCCTCGCGGAGTTCCCGCCCAGCGTTCTGGATCTCCTCCACCTGCAAGGTGTCGGACCGAAGACCGTGGCGATGCTCTACCGCCAGCTCGGCGTCCGCACGCTGGAGGATCTGGAACGTGCAGCCGTGGACGGGCGCATCCGCGCCCTGAAAGGCATGGGGCCGAAGAAGGAAGCGCTGATCCTCGAGGCCATCGACGAGCGCAAGCGCCACGGCGGCCGCCATCTCCTTCCGGAAACGACCGACGCGGCAGCCGCCATCGTCGACTACCTGCGGGAGCTCGCGCCCGCGGCGCAGATCGACGCGGTCGGGAGCCTGCGGCGCGGCTGCGAGTCGTGCGGCGACATCGACATCCTCGTGTGCGGCGCCGACGAGACCCTCATGGAGCGCTTCATCGAATACCGGCTGGTCGAGCGGGTGCTCGCGCACGGCGACACGAAGTCGAGCGTCCGCATCCGGGGCGGATTCCAGGCCGACGTCCGGCTCGTCTCGCCCGCGAGCCGCGGGGCGGCGCTCCAGTACTTCACCGGATCGAAGGCGCATAACATCGCGCTCCGCGACCGCGCCATCTCCCTCGGCTTCAAGCTGAACGAGTACGGCCTCTTCCGCGTGGACGATGACGAGAAGATCGCGGGAGAGACCGAGGAGGGCATCTACGACGCGCTCGGTCTCGACTGGATTGCGCCGGAACTGCGCGAGGACCGCGGCGAGATCGCCGCGGCGGCGGCGCACGCGCTGCCGAGGCTGCTGACCCACGCCGATTTGCGCGGCGACCTGCACATGCACACGACCGAGACCGACGGGCGCAACACGATCGTCGAGATGGCGCGTGCGGCAGCGGCCGCCGGGCTCGAGTACATCGCGATCACCGACCACAGCCGCGCCCTCGCCATGGCCAACGGTCTCGACGAGACGCGCGCGCTCGCCCATGCCGCACGCGTGCGCGCCGAAGACGGCCGGCACGGCGTGCGCCTGCTCGCCGGCATCGAGTGCGACATCCTGCCGGACGGCAGCCTCGACCTCTCGGACGACTGTCTCGCCGCCCTCGACATCGTCGTCGCGTCGGTGCATTCCGCGTTCAACCAGGATCAGGAGCAGATGACGCGGCGGCTGCTGCGCGCCATCGAGAACCCGCACGTCGACATCCTCGCCCACCCGACCGGCCGGCTGCTGCTCAAGCGATCGCCGTACCCCGTTGACATCGAGGCGGTCATCACCGCCGCCGCCGCTCGCGGCGCAGCCATCGAGATCAATAGCCAGATCGATCGGCTCGATCTCTGCGACACGCAGGCGAGGCTCGCGCGCGATCGAGGCGTACGGCTCGTGATCTCGAGCGACGCACACTCGACCGCGGCGCTCGCCGTCACGCGCTGGGGCGCCATCCAGGGGCGGCGCGGCTGGCTGACCGCCAACGACGTGCTGAACACGCGCCCGTTCGACGAGCTCCGTTCCCTGCTGCGCCGGCACCGGTCATGACGCCGCTCAAGATGCTGACGGCGGACGACAAGATCGCCGAGATCCGCCGGCTCTACTTCGAAACGTCGCGCCAGACGATCGAGCAGGATCTGGCCAAGGCGCTGGATCTGCTGAAGTCGATGACGAACGAGGAGGAGCGGGAGCGCGCCGCGGTGTTCATGGAAGGGCTCGCCGAGATGCGCAACGACTGGGTGCGCGAGAGCCGGCAGAAAGGCGGCGGCCGCAAAAAGCGCGCGAAGCCGAAGCCGCCCAATAACCGCTGAAGCGCTTTTCAGATATATGTAGCTGCCGACCTTATCAGCGGCTGCCGTGAACAACCTTGCGACGGGCGGCCGTGCGGACCGGATCGGGAACGTTGCGGTCGTTCGACAGCGACGAGAGGTCGCGATCGTTCAGGCGGTTCAACAGGTTCAGCGAGAGCGCGACCGGCGTCTTCGGGTTGCGCACCAGCGCCACGACGACGCCGTAGTTCTTCAGCCAGGCGCGATTGAGCGCGATGACGCGAAGGATCTCGTCGGACACCGTCGTCATCTTCGCGAAGCTCTCGACCTCCGCGTCGCTCAGCTTCGGGCTGCTCAGCACCGCCGCGGCAACCATCTTGTTCGGATCGCGAATCAGCAGCGCGCGCATCTCGCGCGACCCGTGCATCGCCGCCTTCATGCGCTCCGTGAAGCTCATCTTCTGCAGCTTCTGCAGCAGCGTTTCCTGCGAGCCCTCGCTCTCGCCGCCTTCGTCCTGAGCCGGCGCTCCTTCGAAAAGCGGTGCGTCCGCCGCAATCGCCGGGATCTCCGCCGGGAAGATGCCGCGATCGCCGAAGAACTCGCGGATGCCGAGCGGGACGTCCGATCGTCCGAGGTAGGCGCGCAAGGCATCGGCCGGAATGACGTCGAGCGTCTTCGCCGCCGTGTCGCGGATCTCAGGGTCGCGATCGTCGACGAGGAGCACCAGCAGCGCGATCTGCTCGTGCGCGCGCGGCGCGAGCACCCCCTGGGCGGCAAGCAACCGCACGTCGCGCGGCACCTCTCCGCGGCGGAAGAAATCGAGAAGGGGTGTCGGGCTGCTCACCGGACGTTCGCGGCGGGAGCGGGAGCAACGGGTCGGCTCGCGGTCCGTCCGGCCACGACGACGTAGGCGATCGCGGCGGCGATCAGGAGCGCGACGATGATCAGGAGGAACGGCAGGCGCGAGGGCTGGTGCCCTGCTTCGAGCGCGTCGAGGTCTGCACGCGTCCGCGGGTGCCCCTGCGTGACGATCTCGTCCGGGAAGCGCGTGATGAACTCGGCGACGGTCTGCTCCGGATCGAGCCCGACCTCCGTCGCGTAGGCGCGGACGAAGGCGCGGCTGAAGATGCCGCCGGGCAGCTGACGGATGTCGTTACGCTCCAGCGCCTCGAGCGCGCGCACCGAGATGCGGGTCGCGTCGGCGATGACGCGCAGCGACAGACCGCGCCGTTCGCGTGCCTCGCGGAGGCGCGCCCCGAAATCGCCGGCGGACTTGTCTGCAGCAATCATGGGCGGAGGAACCTGCCCATGTTATCAGCGTCGGAGGCGTCACGAAACGCGCGGGCGCGCTCCTGCAGCGGCATCGCGCGGCACGGACGATCGACCGCTGGCGCCATCCACGCGGCAATTGCCGCCATGCCGGCAGCGCCGGTCTCCCGGATCGCCTGCGCGCGCGATGGTTCCACACCGCCAATCGCGATGACCGGGACGGCTGCCGCGCGCACGATCCGGGCGAGCCCCTCGGGCGCCAGAACTGAGTGCCCTTCCAGCTTGCCACTCGTCGGCCAGACAGAGCCGGCAATCAGGTAGTCGACCGGTCCCGCCGAGCACGCCTCCGCCTCGGAATGGATCGAGCGGCCGACGAGAAAGCCGCCTGGCGCGATCGCCCGCACGCGGTCCGCGGCGATCGAGCCCGCTCGCAGGTGCACGCCATGTGCGCCGGCCGCGAGCGCGACGTCGAGCCGCTCGTTGATGACGAGACGGGTGCGCGACCCGGCCACCAGCGCCAGCATCGCGGTCGCGAGCCGCAGGAGCGCTGCCGCTTCGAGATCCCGCTCGCGCAGCTGGATCACGTCGATCTCCGCCTCCACGGCGTGCCGCACCTGGTCGAGCAGACACCGTGTGCGCGCCGTCTCGTCGCCGGCCTGGGCAAGCCGGCGTCGATCGGTGACGAGGTGCAGGATCATCCCCGCGAACCGAAGACCGCGCCCATTTCGGCGAAGCCCGAGACCAGGTTCAGCAGGCCGACACCGCTGACGCCGCCTCTGAAGTACGGGCTCGTGAAGAGCGGCTCGAGTGCCGGCCAGGTGTAGACGAAGTAGTTGCGTTCCCAGAACGCCGACCAGGGCAGGACTATCAGCAGCAGGCCGACTTCGATGAAGAACACGACGAGCAGAAGTCGACCGAGCAGGCCCGCTACCCTCCCACCTGTGCGCGTGTGAGGCGCGCAATCCGCTGCTCGAGATCGTCCTGCGAGCCGCCGTAGGTCTGCAGCTCGAGGCAGGCGGCAAGGGCGCGCGCCGTCTCGCCCTGCTGCTCCAGCAGACGAGCGAGGCGGCCGAGCGCCTGGCAGCGCTGCGCGTCGGTGAGCTCGGCGGCATCCAGCGCGTATTCGAGCCACTGGAGCGCGTCGTCGGGCTTGCGCTGCTCTTCGAAGATGTGCGCGAGCCGCAGGGACGCCGGAAACATGTAGCGCGTCGAACGCGCCGCCACCCTGAGCTGCTCGATGGCGCCAGCGACGTCGCCCGCCGCGAGAAAGGCGACGCCGCGGGTATAGGCGATCTCGGCGCTCTCGGCGGCAGTCCCTCCGACCGCTTCGCGCCGCAGACGTGCGAAGACCTCTTCGATGTCGGCCGACGGCTGCGCGGCATCGGCCGCGGCCGCCGGCGCAGCGGCAGGCGTGACGACGGCTCGTGACGCGGCGACCGGCTCGATCGGTGATGACGTCGCAGGAGACGACGATTCTGCGGCGACCGTCTGGTCGCCCGTCTCCTCGCCCCCGGCGGCGACATCGACTGTCGTGCGATCGCGTGGGGGTTCTGGTGCATCCACGGTCTCGACGCGCGGCTGCTCGCCCTGGCTGTGCGGCTGGCGATCGTTTTCCGGATCGAGCGCCGCGATCCGCAGGATCGCTTCGAGCGCGCCGCGATCGTCTCCGCTCCTGTGGCGCCTGTTCGCCGCTTCCTCGAAGAACGCGCGCGCCTCCGCGACGAGCCCCTGCCCAGCCGACAGCTCCCCCGCACGCATCAGCGCGTCGTCGGCTCCAGGTTCCAGCTTGAGGATCTTCTTGTAGAGGGCGCAGGCACGTGCGGCGAAACCGTCAGCGGCGAGGACTTCGGCGGCGCGGCTGAAGCAGCGGATCGCCCGCCGCGTGTCGCCGGTCTGCACCAGGAGATCGCCCAGGCGGTTGGCGCAGTTCCAGTCGCGGGGCTGCAGGTCGAGCAGCTCGGTGTAGGCGGCCACGGCTTCGTCCAGACTGCCCCGGCGCGCGAGCTGCTCGGCATGGCGCAGCATGGCAACGCGATCGCTGTGCACGGTTCACGCGATGGTATCAAACAGCGTGGCGGGCCTGAACGATCGGCGGTGCGCCTCGGAGTAGCCGTACTGCGCGACCGCCGACAGGTGATCGGCGGTGGCGTACCCCTTGTGCCGGTCGAAGCCGTAGCGGGGATCGCGTTCGTGCAGCGCGTGCATCTCCCGGTCGCGCGTCACCTTGGCGACGATCGACGCGGCGGCAATCGCGGCGCAGCGGCGGTCGCCGTGCCGGACGCCGCGCTGCGCCATCGGGATGTCGGGAATCCGGAACGCGTCGACGAGCACGAGATCGGGCAGGGGCGCCAATGCCAGGACCGCGCGCCGCATGGCGTCGAGCGACGCGCGATGGATGTTCAGCAGGTCGATGGTGCGCGGATCGGAGGAGGCGACCGACCAGGCGATCGCGCGGCGGACGATCCGGTCGTACAGCTCGTCGCGCTCCTCGGCCGGCACGACCTTCGAGTCGGCCAGCCCCGGGATGTGGCGATCGGGATCGAGGATCACGACAGCCGCCGTGACCGGACCGGCCAGGCACCCGCGTCCGACCTCGTCGGTCCCGGCGACGAGACAGAAACCGACGCGGCGCAGCGCGTTCTCGAGCGTACGCGTGGCAGGGACGCGGGACATGAAGGTCTTCTAGACCTTTACCTTTACACCTTTACACCTTCAGCCTTGTTGACGTCACTGCCTCGAAGCGTCCTTCATGCGCGCCGCCTTCCCCTTCAGCGCGCGCAGGTAGTACAGCTTCGCGCGGCGGACCTTGGCGGACCGCATCACTTCGACTTTCTGGATGATCGGCGAGTGCAGCGGGAAGATGCGCTCGACGCCCTGGCCGAACGACACCTTGCGCACCGTGAACGAGGCGCGCGTGCCGCCGCGGTGCTGGCCGATGACCACCCCCTCGAACACCTGGATGCGTTCCTTGTCGCCCTCGCGCACCTTGACGTGCACCCGGACGGTGTCTCCCGACTTCATCGCCGGCCGTTCGGCCAGCTGCGTCTTCTCAACCAGTTCAATCGCGCCCATGTTCGTGCTCCTTCGTCTCTCGTGGCGACCCGGCGTCGCGCCCGTTTCAGGCGGGCCGCCGATGTCCGGCTGAAGCCGGACACTACATATCGATGCGCTCTGCTCTCAATTCGCGCAGCAGCGTCCGTTCCTCGTCGTCGAGATCCGCGTGCTCCAGCAGGTCCGGCCGCCGCGCCAGCGTGCGCGCCAGCGCCTCCCGTTTCCGCCATCGTCGGATCCCGGCGTGATTGCCCGACAGCAGCACGTCGGGCACCTTCAACACCGTCCCCCCGGCCGACAGTTCCGCCGGCCGCGTGTAATGCGGGAAATCGAGCAGCCCTCGGCCGAACGAATCCTCGGCCACCGACTGTTCGTCCCCCACGACACCCGGCACCAGCCGGGCAACCGCGTCGATGACGACCAGCGCCGGCAGCTCTCCGCCGCTCAACACGTAGTCGCCAATCGAGATCTCCTCGTCGACCCGCGATCGCACCCGCTCGTCGACCCCTTCGTACCGACCGCATACGAGCACGAGCCGCGGCTTCGCGCTCAACCGCCGCACGACCGGCTGCGTCAGCAGCGTCCCCTGCGGTGACGTCAGCAGCACGGTCGGCGGCACGCCGCCATTGGGTGCCGCGATGACGTCGAGCGCCCGGAAGAGCGGCTCCGGCTTCAACACCATTCCCGGCCCGCCGCCGTACGGCACGTCGTCGACGACCCGGTGTCGATCGGTCGTGAAGTCGCGCAGGTCGTGCACGGCCACCTCGATCGTTCCCCGCTCGATCGCCCGTCCGACGATCCCGGCCGACAACGCCTGCTGAATCATCGCCGGGAAGATCGACACGACGTCGAACCGCATCCTGGCTTACCTCGCCACCATGACCAGCCCGGTCGTCCAGCTCGAGGTCCGGCTAAAGCCGGACACTACGACTGCGGACACTACGACCGCGGACACTACGACCGCACCGAATTCGCTCTGGCCCCTCGGCGTCCGCTGCGTCCTCCGCGGCGGCGTGCTGCGGCGGTCCGCTCGTTCAGCTCGAGCAGACCCTCGGGCGGCGCAATCACGATCTGCTTCCCCGCCGGGTCGATCGACGTGCAGATGTCGAGCGCCAGCGGGATCAGCACCTCACCTCGCTCCGACCCGACGACGAGCCTCGTGTTGCCGGCATCGCCTTCGACCGCAGACACCGTTCCGATCGACGCTCCACCCGCATCCACGACGGCGCAGCCGACCAGATCGTGGCGATAGTACGTGCCGGCGGGCAGCGCCGTCAGCCCCTCGATCGGAACCCGGAACTCGAGCCCCGCGAGCGCCTGTGCCTCGTCGACGTCGCCGACGCCGTCGAGCCCGATCACCGGTCGTCCCTGGTGCATGCGCGAGGTCGTCACCGTGAGTGCGTCGACGCGGCCTTCGCGGTTCACGAAGAGCGTCGACCCGACGGCGAACCGATCCTCGGGGAAGTCGGTTTCGGGATTGACGATGACCTGGCCACGCAGGCCATGCGGCCGGGCGATCCGGCCGACGACCGCCATCTCGTCCCAGCGTCCGGACACGCGCTCGTCAGTCACCAGCCGACCGTCGCGCGATCACGCGCATGCTCCGGCGACCGGCTGCCGCACCGTGCAACCTCGAGCCGCGCCGGACCGCTGTCACGGCCGGCCGTCGCGGATTTCGAGCGTGACGGTCTTCCCTTCCTTCTCGCCCGCCGCCGACGCCAGCGTGCGCAGTGCCGCGGCGGTTCGCCCCTGCCGGCCGATCACGCGTCCGAGCTCTCCCGGCGCGACGTACAGCTCGACGAGGGTCGTGCCACGATGCTCCGATTCGACGACGAGCACCTGGTCCGGGGTGTCGGTCAGCGCCTTCGCCAGCACCTCGACGACGCCGCGAACGGCGCTCACTTGGCTTCGGCCGTGGCTGTCTCGGCCGCCGCTGCCGGTGCCGCCGGCGTCAGGTGACGCGCGATCAGCGTCCGCACCGAGTCGGACGGCTGCGCCCCCTTGCTGATCCAGTAGTTCACCCGCTCCGTGTTCACGTTCACCACGGCCGGCTTCGTGCGCGGATTGTAGAACCCGAGGATTTCGACGAAGCTGCTGTCGCGGGCCGCGCGCGAGTCGGTGACGACGACGCGGAAGAACGGACGCTTCTTGGACCCTGCACGACGCAGACGAATGGCTACCATCGATTGCTCCTGATACTGTCGGGGGCTTCGCGGCCCCGACCGAAACTACGCTGCGCTGACGGCGAAGCACCGGCTACCGCCGGTTGCGCAGCAACTCCATCGCTTTCCGGCGGGCGTGCTTGCCGCCGCCGGCCAGCCCGGCCATCCCGCCGAGCTGCTTCAACATCTTCTGCATCTGCACGAACTGCTTCAGCAGCCGGTTCACTTCCTCCACCGACGTGCCGCTGCCCTTCGCAATGCGCTTGCGCCGGCTGCCGTTGATGATGTGCTGCTTGCGCCGCTCCTCCGGCGTCATCGACGAGATGATCGCCTCGATGCGGTTCAGCGCCTTGTCATCCGGCTTGTTCTCCGACAGCGCCTTGAGGTTCCCCATCCCGGGGAGCATCCCCATGATCTGCTCGAGCGGCCCCATCTTGCGGATCGTCCTGAGCTGATCGCGAAAATCCTCGAGCGTGAACTCGTTCGCCCGGATCTTCTGTTCGAGCTTCGCCGCGTCTTCCTGATCGATCGCCGCTTCGGCCCGCTCGATGAGCGACAGCACGTCGCCCATCCCCAGCACCCGCGACACGACGCGATCCGGATGGAACGGCTCGAGATCCTCCAGCCGCTCGCCGCTGCCGACGAACGCGATCGGCACGCCGACGACCGAGACCACCGAGAGCGCCGCGCCGCCGCGGGCGTCGCCGTCCATCTTGGTCAGCACGACGCCGGTGACGCCGACCCGCGCGTTGAACTCGCCCGCGCTCTTGATGGCGTCCTGCCCGGTCATCGCGTCGGCGACGTACAGCAGGTCCGACGGCTCGGTCACCTGCTTGATCGCCACGAGCTCGGTCATCAGCTCGTCGTCGATGTGCAGGCGGCCCGCGGAGTCGACGATGACGACGTCGAACCCCTTCGTCACCGCGTCCGCCATCGCGCCCTTCGCGCGCGACACCGGATCGAGATCGCCCGGCGGGTCGAACACCTTTACACCCGCCTTGCCGCCGACGACGTTCAGCTGCGCGATCGCGGCGGGCCGCTTGACGTCGGTCGACACGAGCAGCGGATGCCGCCCCTGCTTGGCCAGCCACTTCGCCAGCTTCCCCGCCGTCGTCGTCTTGCCGGCGCCCTGCAGGCCGAGCAGCAGGACGACGCGCGGCCGCTTGCTGCTCTCCGTGAGCCCGCCCTTCGTATCGCCGAAGAGCGCGAGCATCTCGTCGCGGACGATCTTGACGACCTGCTGCGACGGCGACAGGCTCTGGAGGACCGAATCCTCCATCGCCCTGTCGCGCACGCGGTCGATGAACGCCTTGACGACCTTGAAGTTGACGTCGGCTTCGAGCAGCGCGAGCCTGATCTCGCGCAGCGCCGCCTCGATGTTCTCGGGCGTCAGCCGCCCCTGTCCCCGCAGCGACTTGAAGACGTCCTGCAGGCGATTGCTGAGTGACTCGAACATCGACGGTGACTCGGGAACCCTTCCGGTGCCGCGCTAAGGTGCTCTAGCGCAAACGCTTATTGTTGAACGGGACACCTCGCCACGTCAACAGCAAAGCCCGCAGCCCATGGCCTCCTAGAATTCGAGCGAGAACCCTGCCTTTACCAGCCGGCCGCGCTGGATGTTGCTGACGCGGCCGTAGGCCGGACCGAGCTGTGTCACGCGGCCGAGGATCGACGCCGCGTTCGTGGCGTTGTAGACGTCGACCCGCGGCTCGAGCTTCATGGTGCCGATGCGCCAGAACTTGCGCACGCTCAGGTCCAGCGAGCTGACCGCCGGCAGGCGCTTCGTGCCGCGCGGCTCCACCATGATCGTCGTCGCCCCCTGCGTCAGCGCCACGGTGTTGTTCCCGACCGAGACCGTCGTGTTCTCGGGAAATCCCTGGTAGTACTGACCGGTCGCGCTCAGCGAGATCTGGTACGGGAACTGGTACACGCCGGACGCACGATAGGACCACGGCACGTCGTTGCCGACCAGCCCGTGCCGGTAGGCGAAGTTCGGGTTGTTCAGGTCGCTGGTGCCGGCCGTGTCGCCGGTGGTCTTCCCGAAGCTCGCGCCGCCGGTGAGCGACCAGTTGTGGCTCAGACGCTTGTTGACCGTGATGTCGGCGCCGTTGAAGTTCGCGTCGAGCGCCGATTCGTTGTCCCACAGGATGTCGTTCTTCCCGCGGAGCGCCGGGTCCTGGTTGTAGACCGTCACCTCGCGGCTGCTGTTCACCTCGGTCACGACCAGGGGAATGTACGTGTCGGCCGGCACCGCGACGTTCCTCGACCCGATGTTGCGGCGCGTCTCACGATGGGTGTAGCCGACCGACAGCACGAGGTCGCCCGGCAGCTGCCGCTGGAACTCGATGCTGTACTCGTTCGAGATCGGCCACTCGAGATCGTCGGCGTAGCGGTTGTTCACGCCGAACGAGAAGCCGCTCGACACGCCGAGCTCGTTGACCTGCGGAACGAGATCGCCGTTCAGATCGCAGCCGGCCGTCTGTCCGGCGGCGCAGACGGTCCACACGCGCGTGTCGCTGGTGGCGCCGAGCGGGTTGAGCCGCAGGACGTTCTGCAGCGTGATCGGCTGGTCGTACCGGCTCGCCGCGAACTTCAGCGCGGTGCGGCCGTCCCCGAACATGTCGTAGACCACCGAGGCGCGCGGCGCGAACGCCTTGAAGTCGGGCGCGCCCGAGATCTCCGGGAAGCACTGCTCCTGCACGAAGATCGTCTCCACCTGGCACGACGCCGGCTGCCAGCCGTAGTTGGTCTCGAAGCGCAGCCCCACGTTGACGGTGAGCCGCCGCAGCGGCGTCCACTTGTCCTGGATGTAGAGCCCCTGATCGCGGTACGACGGCTCGTAGGCCACCGGGATCTTCGTCGAGGTCGACGTGATCGGGACGTTGTAGGTGTTGACCGAGTCCGGACGCCCGTTCCGGTACACGGCGCGCATCCCCGACGTCGACCAGATCGACGACTTCTGCACGGCGGTCATGAACTGGTACCCGAACCGGATGTCGTGGCGGCCGGTGAAGTAGCCGACGCTGCCCATCACCTGGTCGCGGAAGGTCGCCAGATCGCGGTAGGTGGGCAGCGCCACCGTGTACGTGTTGCTGACCGCGTCGAAACGCGAGATGTCACCGGCCCGCACCTCGGGCTCCTGGCCGAACTTGTCGTCGGCGCGGAAGCGGTTGTACGACGCGTCGACGACGACCCGGCTGCCAACCGTCTGCGTGTATTTCACCTGGTGGATGTCGGGATACTTGTCGTTCAGGTTCCGGGCGCGGCTCTCGGCGAAGGTGCCGCCGCCGTTGCGATGGCCAATCAGTTTGTATTGCAGGTTGTTGAAGTAGGACAGCTGGACGTTGCGCGACGCCTGCCACGAGACCTTCTCCGAGGTGGTCCACATCAGGTTGTCGTCGAGCACCTGGCTCCCGTTCGGGTCGTAGTTGCCGAGCAGGTACTGGTCCAGCGCCTGGCGGTGCCACGCGCCGGAGAACCAGACCTTGTCGCGCACGATCGGGCCGGACAGCCACGTCCCGACGTCGTAGATCTTCAGGATGTCGGCGCCCGGCACGATGTTCGGATTGGCGGCGAGCGCCGCGGGCGGCACCGCGGCCAGCAGCTGCGCGCGCAGGTCGGGCGAGTAGTTGGCCGAGCCCATGCCGTGGTTGGCGCCGTTGAACATCGCGCCGCCATGGAACCGGTTCGTCCCGGTGCGCGTGATCATGTTGAAGATCAGCCCGCCCTTGGACGACACCGCCGTGCCGGCGCTGCCCATCTGGTAGTTCGTCTCCTCGAACACGTACGGATCGAGATACATGATGGCCTGCGAACCGTTGCCGTCGAGGTTCGACACGTCCATCCCTTCGATGAGATACGCGTTCTCGTTGCTGGTGCCGTGCACGGTGGCGGTCGACTGGAGGAACGACTCCGATCCGCCGACGTCCACCTTCCCAAGCACGACGCTCGGGATGACGCGCGCCGTCGCCCACACGTCCACGCGGTTCGGCAGGCTGTCGAGCACTTCGCGTGAGAGGACCGTCTGCCGCATCGCCGACGTCGTGTCGAGCAGCGGCGCGGCGCCGCTGACGACGATGCCTTCCTCGAGCGCGCCGATCTGCAGCTGGAGATCGACGCGCGTCGTCGCGTCAGCGGCGACGACGACGCTCTCCTGCGCCGCGGGACGGAAGCCCTGCAGCTCCGCGCGGACGCGATAGGAGCCGGGCACGAGACGAATAAACTGGTAGGTACCGCGCTCGTCGGTGGTTGCGGTCTGGTTCGCCCCGATCGTCCCGGCGGGATTGGACAGGTTGACGCTGACCCCTGGCAGGACCGCTCCAGACGCATCGGTGATGGTTCCGCCGATGGCGCCGACGCCCTGCGCATGCGCAGACGGCGGCGCGCACAACCACATCAACAGTGCGACGCACGAACAGCCGAGTCTCCTGGCGCTCATACTCACCCTCCTGCCCCACCGGTCACGCTACATATCGATCGACGCCTCCACTGAACGGGAGCGCAGTATACGCCCGTCGGCGGCGGCCGGTCACCCGTCGGCCGCCGTGGCGCTGGCTGGAGGTGTGAGGGGAGGAGAGCGCGTTACACGCCGGTCAGCCGGTGTCCGAGCTTCTCTTTCTTGGTCTTGAGATAGCGGCGTGTCGAATCGGACGCCGGCATCTCGAGCGGCAGCCATTCGCTGACCGACAGCCCGTAGCCTTCGATGCCGACGAGCTTCCGCGGGTTGTTGCTCAGCAGCCGCATCGACTTGACGCCGAGCTCGCGCAGCATCTGGACGCCCATGCCGTAGTCGCGCTGATCGGCCTTGAAGCCGAGGCGCTCGTTGGCTTCCACGGTGTCGAACCCTTCGTCCTGCAGCTCGTACGCGCGGATCTTGTTGGCGAGCCCGATCCCGCGCCCTTCCTGGTTGAGGTACAGGAGGACGCCGCGGCCCTCGTCCGCGATCAGCTTCATCGCCGCGTCGAGCTGCGCGCCGCAGTCGCACCGGACCGAGTGCAGCACGTCGCCGGTGAGGCACGAGGAGTGGACCCGGACGAGCACGTCCTTGCCCGACGAGATGTCGCCGCGCACGAGCGCGACGTGCTCCTTCTTGTCCAACTGGTTGACGAACACGTGCATCTCGAAGTCGCCGAACTCGGTCGGCAGCTTCGCCGAGGCCACCTTCTTCACCAGCGATTCGGTGCGGATGCGGTACTGGATCAGATCCGCGATCGTGATGATGGGCAGGTCGTGCTTCTTCGCGAACTTCACGAGCTCCGGCATCCGCGCCATGGTGCCGTCTTCGTTCATGATTTCGCAGATGACGCCCGCGGGATAGAGCCCGGCGATGCGTGCCAGGTCGACCGCCGCCTCGGTCTGGCCGGCGCGTTCGATCACGCCGCCGCTGCGCGCGCGCAGCGGGAACATGTGGCCCGGACGCAGCAGGTCCTGCGGCCGCGTGGCGGGATCGATTGCGGTCAGCACGGTCACCGCACGGTCCGCCGCCGAGATCCCGGTCGTCGTCCGCCCCTTCGCCTCGAACGGAATGCAGAACGCCGTCTCGAAGCGCGACGTGTTCTGCGTCACCATCAGCGGCACCTCGAGCTCGTCGAGCCGCTCGGGCGTCATCGACAGGCACACGAGGCCGCGCCCGTAGCGCGCCATGAAGTTGATCGCCTCGGGCGTCACCTTCTCGGCGGCGATCGTCAGGTCGCCTTCGTTCTCGCGATCCTCGTCGTCGACGACGATGATCATCCGGCCCGTGCGCAGCGCCTCGATCGCCTCTTCGATCGGCGCGATGGGACCGTTCGACTTGCGGGCGCCCTTGGCGATCTTCATGTGCGTCTTCATCGTGTCACTGCCTGATCGGCCTGCTGCCGATCGAGTGCGGCGCGCGCGGCCAGCTCCGCCGCCCGCGCCACGTACTTGCCGATCATGTCGAACTCGAGATTGACGGCGGTGCCCGGCGCGGCGCCGCGCAGGTTCGTGTGCGCCATCGTGAACGGGATGATCATCAGATCGAACCGGTCGTCCCGCAGCGCGGCGACCGTCAGGCTGATACCGTCGACCGCGATCGAGCCTCGATGGATGACGTTGGCCGCAAACGCCGGCGGGTAGCTCACGGTGACCGTATGGAAATCGGCGTCCGCGACGACACGCTCGATCCGGCCGACGGCGTCGACGTGTCCCTGCACGAAGTGGCCACCGAAGCGGTTGTCGGCCCGCATGGATCGCTCGAGATTGACGCCGGCTCCGGGCCCGAGAGTGCCGAGCGTCGTCACGCGCAGCGTCTCGGGGCCGACGTCGGCGCTCATCGTCTCGGCGTCGTGCGCGACCACGGTGAGGCAGACGCCGTTGACCGCGATGCTGTCCCCGAGCGCCAGCGCCGGCGCGAGGGCGGTCGCAATCCGCACGCGTACCCCCGCGTCGCCGCGGGTCGACTCGACCACCTGTCCGACTGCTTCAACGAGGCCCGTGAACATATCCTTCGATTAACACGTCCGGCCCGAGCGGCTCGACCCGACGATGCGTGAGCGCCGCAGGGGGGAGACGGCGGCCTTCGAGAAAGCGCACGCCCGAGGGGCCCATCACATGCGGCGTCACGTACAGACGGACGAAATCGACGACCCCCTCGTCCCATGCCGCGCGGTGCAGCGCCGCCCCGCCTTCGAGGAGCAGCGACGTGATCCCCTGTCGCGCGAGCGACGCGACGGCACTCCGGATCGTGCCGTCGCCGACGACGATGCGGGCGCCGCGTGCGTCGAGCGCCGCCCGGCGTTCCTGCGCCGCCTCGGGAGTTGTCACGATCATGACAGGGCCGGCGGCCTGTGTCGAGAGCAGCCGGGCGTCGGGAGGGGTCCGCAGGCGCCTGTCGAAGATCACGCGCGTGAGCGGACGTTCGCGAAAGACGCCGCGGGCCGTGAGCATCGGATCGTCGACGATCACGGTGTCCACACCGACGGCAATGGCGTCGATTTCGGCGCGCAGACGATGGGCGTGGCGGTTCGCCGGAGCGGAGGTCAGCAGCGTCCGGCGCCCGGGCGCCTCCGCGATGCAGCCGTCGAGGCTGACGGCCGCCTTCAGGATGATGAACGGGCGCCCTTCCCGAATCGTGGTGAAGACGGGCTGATTGAGCGCGCGCGCCGGCTCGCGGCCGACGCCGACATCGACGCGGATGCCGCGCGCCGCCAGATCGGCAAACCCCTGCCCGCGGGTTGGCGGGTCCGGGTCCTCGACGGCCGCGACCACTCGCGCAATGCCCGCGTCGGCGATCCGCGGCACACACGCGCCTGTCGAACCGCCGCGGCTGCACGGTTCGAGCGTGCAGTACAACGTGCCGCCGCGGGCGCGCGCCCCCGCCATCTCGAGCGCGTGCACCTCGGCATGCGGGCCGCCGGCACGGGCGTGATAGCCCTGTCCGACGACCACGCCATCCGCTGACACGACGACCGCGCCGATTGCCGGGTCCGGCGACGTGCGTCCACGGCCGCGCGCCGCATGGAACAGCGCGCGCGTCATGTAGTCCGCGTCGTCTGCACTCACCATTTCTCCTCGAACAGGCCGTCCACGTACTCCTGTGGATCGAACTGCACGAGGTCGTCGATCCCTTCCCCGACGCCGACGTACCGGATCGGCAGCTTGAGATCGTTGGCGATCGCCACCGCCACGCCCCCCTTCGCCGTCCCATCGAGCTTCGTGAGCACGATGCCGTTCACCCCCGCGACGTTCGTGAACTCGCGGGCCTGCGCGAGGCCGTTCTGCCCGACCGTCGAGTCGAGCACCAGCAGCACCTCCTGGGGCGCGCCCGGCACCTCGCGCGCGGCGATGCGGCGGATCTTCTCCAGCTCGTTCATCAGGTTCACGCGCGTGTGCAGACGGCCCGCCGTGTCGACGAGCACCGGATCGCGGCCCCGTGCCTTCGCGGAGCTGATCGCGTCGAAGACGACGGCCGCCGGATCGGCCCCTTCGCGGGCGCGGACCATGTCGACGCCGGCACGCGCCGCCCAGATCTCCAGCTGCTCGACCGCCGCCGCGCGGAACGTGTCGGCTGCGCAGATGAGCGGCTGCTGCCCTTCGGCCTTGAGGAGGTTGGCGAGCTTGCCGACGGTGGTCGTCTTCCCGGTGCCGTTGACGCCGACGATCAGCGTGATCTTCGGATGCGATGTCACCGCGACCGGCGTGTCCACGGCCGCGAAGATCGCGAGCAGCTCGTGCTTGACGAGGTCGCGCAGCCCTTCGCCGTTCGCGCTGCGTTTCCGGACCGCGTCGATGATCCGATCGGTCGCGGCGACGCCGATGTCGGCGGAGATGAGCAGCTCCTCGAGCGCTTCGATCGTGTCGACGTCGACCGGACGGGTGCGTCGCTCCGGTTCGTCGGCGCGGCGGACGATGTCGTCGAAGCGATCGACGATCTGCTGCTTGGTCCTGCTGAGGCTTTCGCGAATCCGGCCGAAGAAACCCATTCCGACGATCTTAAGTGGTTTCCGCTTCCGCCCGTTGACGCCGGAGCATCAGCGCTTCGAGGCCGCTGCGCACGTCGATGCGTCCGTCGAGGACGGCGGCGACCTGCGTCGCGATCGGCAGCTCGACGTCGTGCCGCCGCGCGAGCGCGAGCGCCGCGCCGGTGGTGCGCACCCCCTCGGCCACCATCTTCATGCCGGCGACGATCTCCTGCAGCTGCCGGCCGCGCGCCAGCTCGATGCCGACGTGACGATTGCGGCTGAGCGATCCGGTACAGGTCAGCACCAGGTCGCCGAGCCCGCTCAGGCCCGCCGCTGTCTCGCGGCGGCCGCCGGCAGCGGTCGCCAGCCTGGAGATCTCGGCGAGCCCCCGGGTGATGAGCGCGGCGAGCGCGTTGTGGCCGAGACCCGACCCTTCGACGACGCCCGCGGCAATCGCGATGACGTTCTTCAGCGCGGCACACAGCTCCACGCCGGCGACGTCGTTCGAGCCGTACAGCCGGAAGTAGGGTCCGCGGAACTCCGCCTGCACCCGCTCGATCGCCGCGCCGTCGTCCGAGGCGATCACGACCGCGGTCGGCAGCTGATTGGCGACCTCGCGCGCGAAGCTCGGTCCCGAGAGCACGGCAATCGGATGGTGCGATCCGATCTCCTGCGCGATCACCTCCGACACGCGCAACATCGTGTCGGTTTCGAGCCCCTTGGCGGCGCTCACCACGATCGCTCCCGGCGACAGGTGCGGCGCCGCGGCCCGCATCACGGCGCGGCATCCGTGCGACGGCACCACGCAGACCACGAGATCGGTGTCGGCGACGGCGGCCTCTATCGAACCGGTCGCCGCGATCCGCTCGGGCAGCAGGATGTCCGGCAGGTAGTCGACGTTGGCCCGGCGATGCTGGATGTCGTCGACAACGTGCGGCTCGCGCGCCCACAGGTGCACATCATGGCCAACCCGCGCGAGGTGAACGGCGAGCGCGGTCCCCCAGCTGCCGGCTCCGAGCACGGCGATGCGGCGCATCACACCCGCGCTCCGACCCGGCGCTCGGCGCCAATGCGCACGCGCAGCAGGTTGGTCCGATGACGGAAGACGATCAGCGTCGCCGCCGCGCAGGCCGCGGCGACCACCGCGCCGGAGGCGCCGATGGCATACGCGATCGGCGGCAGCACGATGGAGGCGGCAACCGAGCCGAGCGAGATGTAGCGCGTGGCCCAGATCGTCGCGATGAACACGGCGAACGCCGGCGGGATCGCAAACGGCACGAGGACGCTGAAGGCGCCGCACGCGGTGGCCACGCCCTTGCCGCCGCGGAATCGCAGCCACACCGGGTAGATGTGCCCGACGATCGCGGCCAGGCCCGCGAGCGCGCCCGCATGCTCGGCCGGCGCGATCCGTCCCGCCACGAGAACGCCCATCGCGCCCTTGGCGATGTCGAGCAGCGCCACCGTCACACCGGCGCGGATACCCGACGCGCGCAGCACGTTCGCCGCCCCGATGTTGCCGCTGCCGACGCGGTGCAGATCGTATCCGCCCCAGCGTCGCGCCAGCAGCAGCGCGAACGGGATCGACCCGATGAGATACGCCGTCAGGATTCCGAGAACGGTCATGAGCCTTTCAGTGTAGTGGATCGGCCGCGGCGCCGCCGACCGGATGCTAACTACCGGGTGCAGGGTGCTGGGTGCAGGTGCAAGGTGCGCCGGTGTGCTCAGTGTTGAAGTCGCATCTCACGTCGTAGTGTCCGGCTTCAGCCGGACTTCTCGGGAGTACTTGCCACCGAACCGGAGCCGCGGCGTCAACCCAGGCGCCCTCTGGAATCAGGTGTTCGGAGCCGGCTGAGCGCGGTTCTGTTCGAGCAGCAGCAGGCGCACCATGTTCATCGCCGCCTGCGCGCTCTGGAACTTCACCATCTCACGCGGGCCGGTGAAAACGAAAGTCCGCACTGCTCTGCCCGCCGGCGTCACGGCCGCGACCGCGACGGTGCCGACCGGCTTCTGCGGCGTGCCTCCGCCCGGACCGGCGATGCCGGTGATGCCGATCCCGATGCTGGCGCCCGAATGCGACCGCACGCCGTCGGCCATCGCTTCGGCAACCGGCTCGCTGACCGCGCCGTGCTCGTCGATCAGCGCCGCCGGCACGCCGAGCCACTGCGTCTTGGCGGCGTTGCTGTAGCAGACGACGCCGCGATCGAAGTAGTCGGAGCTGCCCGGCACGTCGGTGATGCGTGACGCCAGCAGCCCGCCGGAACAGGACTCGGCAACCGCAATCGTCATCCGACGCTCGCGCAGCATCGACCCCAGCACGACCTCCATCGGCTGGCCGTCGACGCTGTAGACCGACGCGCCGAGCGCAGCCTGGAGCTGCCGGACCGCCTCGTTCAGCGCGGCATCCGCAGCGGCGCGCGTCGGGGCGTCAGCCGTCAGGTGCAGTTCGATCTGCCCCATCTTCGCGAGGATCGTCGTGCCGATCGGCACCGGGCCGGATGCCCACCGCGAGTAGATCGGCTGCGCCACGGAGTCGACGTCGGACTCGGATCGTCCGGTGATCATCAGCGCGCGACGATAGAGGGCGCGTCCGCCGGACGTCGAACGCAGGTACCCGTCGATCGCGCGCTCGAGCATCGGCAGCATCTCGCGCGATGGCCCAGGCAGCAGCAGGATGCCGGTGCGATCGCGCTGCAGCCAGAGGCCGGGGGCGGTCCCGCGGCCGTTCTCCAGCACGACGGCGCCCTGCGGGACCATCGCCTGCCGGCGGTTGATCTCGTACATCGGGAGGCCGCGCCGTTCGAAGCGCGCGCGGATCCGGTCGAGGATCGCCTCGTCGAGCGCCAGCGTCAGATGGAGCGCGGCGGCAAGCGCGTCGCGCGTGACGTCGTCTTCGGTCGGCCCGAGCCCGCCGGTGCAGACGATCAGGTCGACAGCGCCCACGCCCCGCTCGAACAGCGTCGCGAGCTCCGCCGGATCGTCGCCGGCGACCGCCTTCATACGCACGTCATAGCCGATCGCGTTCAGGCGCTCGGTGATGACGAGCGAGTTGGTGTCGATGCGGAACGGCGTCAGCATCTCGCTGCCGACGGCGACAATCCACGCTTTCATAGCGGCCAGTGCATGGCGCCGGCCGCGAGGACGACCCCGCGCAGCGCCAGGTTCGAGTACACCGCCGCCATCGCGTCGTCAGCCATGATGCCGACGCCGCCGTGAAGCGCCTCGAGGCGGTTTGCCGGATACGGCTTGAGGATGTCGGCGAGACGGAACAGCAGGAAGCCGACGACGGCGCCGGTCCAGCCGACCGGGTTCATGAACAGCGTGATCAGCATGCCGAGCACCTCGTCCAGGACGACCGGGCTCGGATCGGTGCTGTTGAAGTGCGCTTCCGCGTAGGAGCCGCTCCACGCCCCTGCCGCGAACAGCACGGCGATCGTCACGAGTTGCGGGAGCAGCGCCTGCGGCAGCAGCCACCAGACGAGGAGGCCGACCAGTGACCCAAAGGTGCCGGGCGCGAAGCGGATGTATCCGGTGCCCAGCGCCGTGGCGAGCGCCAGCGCGATGACATGCATCACGGGAGAGCGTACCCGATTCGGACGCGTCAGACACCCGCCCGCACGACGCGCGTGCCGGCGAAGCGATCGTGCAGGCCGCGGCCGTCGCGGCTCAGGATCGCCGACAGGAGGCCGAGGCCGGCCGGGAGCGCCAGCAGCATCCACACGAGCGCCCGCACGGCGGATCGCGCGAGATCGGGAGCGCTGTCGCTGTCGTCCGAGAGGACCCGCACCCCCGCGATCATCTTGCCGAGCGTCTGTCCCGTCGACGTGAAGGCGACGAAGTAGCCGCCGTTCTGCAGGAGCAGGAACGCCAGCAGCGGCGCCTTCGGCAGCAGGGCGAGATCGGAGAAGCCGATGCGGCAGATCTTCATCGTGAAGTACACGACGACGAGATCGACGACGGCGAGGAGCGCGAGGTCGATGACCGACGCCAGCGCCCGCGCCGCGATGCCCGCCGGCGCGGCGGCGCCTTCCTCGCCCGCATCCGCCGACGCGTTCTTTCGGTGGCGAGCCGGGTCGATCGCGGACGGCGTCTGCCGGCCGGCCCGCGGACGGGGCGCAGCCTCGCGAGCCGGCACCGCCTGTTCGGTCCACGCATCGAGCAGCGGCGCACGCGGTTCGTCCTTGAGACGCGGCACCTCCGGCGTCGCACGCCTCACGGCCAGCGGCGGCCGCGGCCGCGACGGCTTCGTGATGAGCGGGACATCGTCGGTGATCGGCGGTCCGAACAGCGGAAGCTCGGCGACGTTCGGGTCTGGGACCGATCGCGTCTCCGGCCGCATGTCGTTGAAGCGCTCCGGGGCGCCGCGCCGCGCCGCCTCGTCGACGAGCCGCAGATCGTCGAGCGGCTGCGGCACGCCGGCGCTGTCGCGCAGGCGCAGTTCGGGCGCCGGCTCCGTCGAGGCGCTCAAGACGAAGTCGTAGCCGCAGTTGCGGCACCGTTCGACCTCTTCGTAGCCGAGGTACCCGCACTTCGGACACTTCATGGCGCGACTCCGGCGGACGGGTCGCTGCCGGCCGGAGCCGGCAGCGGGCCGAGCGCGATCAGCTGATGCTGAATCTCCGCCTTCAGACGATCGGCCTCCGGCCGCTCGGGATCGGTGATCCGGATCGTGTCGAGCAGCTGGAGCGCGTCGCGCAGCTTGCCGGTGGACGCGAGCGCCCGCGCGCGCGCAAGCGTCATTTCCGAGCGTCGCGGCAGCGGAAGCAGCGCGCCGTCGCGCTGCGAGGGAGCGGTCGCCCCCGGTCGGCCGGCGCGCGTGTTGAGCGATCGATCGACGAGCGCGCCCCAGTCCGGATGGGCGGCGGTCGCCGCGATCACGCCGGCGGCGACGATCACGAGCAGCAGCGCGCCGAGCGCGAGCCACGACGCGAACGGCCGCCGCGACGGCGGCGGCTCGTCGAGCGTGAGCCGCGGCTGCGTGGAATGCTCGCCCTCGAGAAAGGCGGCGCTCGTGTTCCGCTCCAGGCGCTCGACCCGCTCCAGGAGCATCGGGACGTCGTCGGGCGCACCGCCGCGCGCGATGGCGGCGTTGATCAGCCGGCGCGCCTCCGCGCCGTCGGCCTGTGTGATGGCCGACTCGGCGTCGTGCAGCAGCGCCTCGGCCTCGCGCTGCTGCTCCGCCTGCGCGCTGCGCGCGCGCTCGATGTACGCGCGTGCGCGCGCGTGGGTCCGATCGAGGAACAGCGCGCGGGTCCAGACGTTGATCGCCTGCTCGTACTGTCCGGCAAAATAGCGGTCGAGACCGGACAGCAGCAGCTGTTCGATCTTCGCTTCGCGTTCCGCCCTGGACGCGGGCTCGGGCGTGCGCGACGTCTCAGTACGAAGCGGCTCGGACATCAGAGCAAAGTCGCGCGATTATAACAGGTGCCTCGATGATAGAGAGCGTTCCGAACGTCAGCGAAGGACGTCGTCCCGACGTGATCGCGCGGCTCGTCGCCGCGGTTTCCGGGATTGGCGGCGTGTGGCTGCTCGACCATTCGGCCGATCCGTCGCACAACCGCTCGGTCTACACGCTGGCGGGCGAACCGGATCCGCTGCGGACCGCGCTGATGCGTCTCGCCGCGGTCGCGATCGAGCGCATCGACCTGCGCCGCCATCAGGGGGTCCATCCGCGGATCGGCGCGATCGACGTCGTGCCGTTCATTCCGCTGCAGGGCTCGACGCTGGCGCAGTGCGACGACGTCGCGCGGGCATTCGCCGCGACATTCGCCGCCTCGTTCGGCGTGCCGGTCTTTCTGTACGAGCATTCGGCGGCCACGCCAGCACGGCGCCGACTGGAAGCGATCCGGCGCGGTCAGTTCGAAGGGCTGGACGCGAAGCTGCGGAATCCGGACTGGACGCCGGACTTCGGGCCGGCGGTACCGCATCCGACGGCCGGCGCGACCGTCGTCGGGGCGCGCATGCCGCTCATCGCGTTCAACGTCAACCTCGACTCGACCGACGTCCGCGCGGCGCGCGAGATCGCGGCGGCGGTGCGCGAGAGCAGCGGCGGGCTCCCGTCCGTGAAGGCGCTCGGGCTGCGGCTCGAACATCGAGGGATCGTGCAGGTGTCGATGAACCTGACCGACTACACCGTCACCCCGGTGCAGGCCGCCTACGACGCCGTGCGTCGTGCGGCCGGCGCGCGCGGCGTGCGGCTGCTGGAGTCGGAGTTGATCGGCGTCATCCCGCAGGCGGCACTGCAGGGGACGACACCGGCGGCAATCGGACTTCGCGCGTTCGACGACCAGCAGATCCTCGAGCGGAGGCTGGCGCGGGCCGTCGCCGCCTCGTCGACGTCCGGCTGAACCACCTTCGCCAAGGCTACGGCGGTCCGCCGGAGCGCTCCGCGCGAAGGCGGAGCCGGACGCCACGCTTCGTCGCAGAGCCTCGCGGCCCCACGCAGCGCGCGTGCTTACGCCGCGTCTTCAGGTTCGCCGCGTCTGGAGGGGGCGATGCCGAAGCCGCGCATCTTGCGATACAGGTTGCTGCGCTCCACGCCGAGCACTTCCGCGGTGCGCGACATGTTGCCCTGCTGCTCGGCGAGCGTGCGCAGGATGAAGTCGCGCTCGAACCGCTCGCGCGCTTCGTGCAGCGTCAATCGGCCGACGGCGGGCGCGCCGTTTCCTGGCGCCGGCGGGACGGCGCCGTGGCCGAGGAACGCCAGGTCCTCCGCAGAGATCGCGTCGCCCGGGACCATGATCACCAGCCGCTCGATCACGTTGCGCAGCTCGCGCACGTTGCCCGGCCAGGTGTAGTGCTGCAGCGTCGCGAGCGCCGCCGAATCGAACCGCTTCGGCCGCCGTCCGTACTCGCGCGCGAACTCGGCCATGAAGTGGTCGGCGAGGAGCGGGATGTCCTCGATCCGATCGCGCAGCGGCGGCACGTACACCGGGATGACGTTCAGGCGGAAGTAGAGGTCCTCGCGGAAGTGGCCGGCGCGGATCTCGCTCTGCAGATCCTTGTTCGTGGCCGCGAGCACGCGGGCGTCGACCTTGATCCGCGTGCTGCCGCCGACCTGCTCCATCGTCTGCTCCTGCAGGACGCGGAGGACCTTGGCCTGCGTCTTGAGGCTCATGTCGGCGATCTCGTCGAGGAAGATCGTGCCGCCGTCGGCCAGCTCGAACTTGCCGCGCCGATCGGCGACGGCGCCGGTGAAGGCGCCGCGGACGTGGCCGAACAGCTCGCTCTCGATCAGTTCTTCCGGAATGGCCGCGCAGTTCACCTCGACGAACGGTCCGTTGCGCCGGCGGCTGAGGGCATGGACCGTGCGCGCCACCAGCTCCTTGCCGGTCCCGTTCTCGCCGTAAATCAGCACGCGCCCGTTGGTCGGCGCCGCCATCGCGACCTGTTCGCGCAGCTGCCGCATCGCCGCGCTCTCCCCGACCATGGCGCGCGTGCGGTCGACGCGCGCGCGGAGCGCCCGGTTCTCGTCTTCCAGCCGTCGCTGCCGCAGCGCGTTGCGCACGACGAGCAGCGTCTTCTCGAGCGAGAGCGGCTTCTCGACGAAATCGAACGCGCCGAGCTTGATCGCTTTCACCGCCGACTCGATGTTGCCGTGGCCGGAGATGAGCACCACCTGCACGTCGAGCGACCGCTCGCGCAGCCTGGCCAGCGTCGCCAGGCCGTCCATGCCCGGCATCCAGACGTCGAGGATCACGAGATCCACCGGGCCGCGGGTCAGGCGATCGAGGCAGGCCTCGCCCGTCGAAACCGCTTCGACGGTGTAGCCCTCGTCGCGCAGCACGCCGCTCAGCGAGCTGCGCACGCCCGGTTCGTCGTCGACGATGAGGATGGTCGGTTTCACGTGTTCAACGTCCGGCTGAACCACCTTCGCCAAGGCTACGGCGGTCCGCCGGAGCGCTCCGCGCGAAGGCGGAGGCGGAGGCGGAGGCGGACGCCACAGCAGCGCGGGTTAGCATGGCAGGTCGATCGTGAAACGGGTGCCGGTCGGTTCGTTGTCGGCGGCTTCGATGGTGCCGCCGTGCTCCGCGATGATCCGGCGGACGATCGCCAGCCCGAGGCCGCTGCCCCGCCGCTTGGTCGAATAGTACGGCAGAAACAGCTTCTCGCGCTCGCCGGGCGGAATGCCGGGCCCGTCATCGGCGATGATCAGGCGGACGAACCGGTTCGGCGCGTCCATCTGCGTCTCGATCACGATGTGCCCCTGGCGATCCATCGCCTCGATCGCGTTGTCCACGACGTTGATGATGACGCGGCGGATCTGCTCCGGGTCGATTCGCACCGGCGGCACGTCCGGCGCGAACACGTGATCGATCGTGACATCGGTGACGATGCCGTCGTAGAGCGCCAGCGCCGCGCGAATCAGCTCGTGCAGGTCGGTCGGCGCGGTCCGCGGAGCCGGCATCCGGGCGAACTGCGAGAACTCGTCGACGAGCCCTTTCAGCGACTCCACCTCCCCGACGATGGTCGTCGTGCACTCGTCGACCAGCGCGCGGGCGCCGGAGGGCGCATCGGTGAAGTGCCGCTTCAGCCGCTCGGCCGACAGCTGGATCGGCGTCAGCGGGTTCTTGATCTCGTGCGCGAGCCGCCGCGCCACCTCGCGCCACGCCGCGACCTTCTGCGCGCGGATGAGCGGCGTCACGTCGTCGAGCACGAGGATCCGCCCTTCCTGCGATCCGCAGTCGCCGGTCAGGGCCGTGGCGACGACGGCGAGATGCGTTTCGTGGCCGTCGCGCGCGATCGTCATCTCGCGCTCGACCAGCTTGTCGCCGGCGGCGGCCGCACCGTTCAGCAGCGCGACGATCGGCTCGAGCCCCGGTTTGTCGAGCACGACGCGCGCGGGCTGACCGACCACCGACCGGTCCACTTCGAGCAGGCGCGCCGCCGCGGAGTTGATCGTCGTCACCAGGCCGGCGGCGTCGATCGAGACGACGCCGGTCGTAATCCGCTCGAGGATCGTCTCGACATACCGGCGCCTGTGCTCGAGCGCCGCCGTCGTCTGCTCGACCTCGACCCGGCTCGACGCGAGCTCGCTCGCCATCGTGTTGAACGCCTCGGTCAGGGCGCCGAACTCGTCGTCGCTCTGCGGCTCGAGACGCTGATCGAGATGGCCCGCCCCGATCTCGCGTGCCGCGTGCGCCAGCATCTGCACCGGCTGCACGATCCGCTTGGCGAGATACAGCCCCATCCAGGTCGCGCCGACGAGAATCATCAGCGTGACCATGAGGAAGAACAGGAGGTACACGCCGGTGAGCGGCCGGCTGAACACGCGCAGCTGGTTGTAGTTCTCGAACTCCTGCGTCATGCGCCGCGACCGCGCGGCGATGCTCCCCTCGAGGTAATCGGTCGCGACGACGACGCCGGCCGCTTCGCCCGACGCGCCCCGAACCACCGCGGCGGCGTGCAGCAGATCGCCGGACGGGCCGAAGGTCTCCACCGCCCGCGCGGTTCCGGCACCGGTCAACGCCTCCTGCGCCAGGCGATCGACGGCGCCTCGCGAATAGCGCGCCGGGCGATCGTCCGCGCTCACCTCCAGCAGGTGCAGCGGCGTGGACGGATCCCCTCCGGGAGCGACACGATAGATCTGGACCACCTGCATCCGCTCGCGGCTGGTCTCTCCCGCCACGAGATCGCGCAGCGCGGCGGGATCCTCGAGCTCGAGCTCCCGGCCGCCGAGCACACGCGCGAGGCGCGCCGCGTGATCCGAGACGAGCAGCTGCCGCTCCTGGTAGTAGTCGGCGGCAATCGCGTTGGCCGACGTCAGGATCTCGTCCATCGGCACGTTGAACCAGCGCCCGACGCTCGTCCGAATGAGCTCGCTTCCCACGGCGAGGACGAGGACCGCCGGCACGAGCGTCATGCCGATCAGCAGCGCGACCAGCTTGGCGCGGAACCGCGCGAAGGGACGGCCGCGCCGCCGCTCGACGACCAGCTTGACGATGTTGCGCGCCAGGACGAAGGCGAGCGCGACGACCATCGTCAGGTCGGCCGCGATGAGCGCGTAGAGGACGAACTCCGCGAGGTAGTCGGGCGAAAGCCCCGGAGAGCGGTTGACCGCGGCAATCGCCGCAATCAGGAGCACGACGAGAACCGCGATGCCGGCGAGGATCAGCCGCGGGTTGTCGCGGAACGGACGGCGCGCCCGGCGCCGCGGCGCCGGCACATCAGCGGTCGACGAGATCGACGTCAGAGATCCGGGCACAACCTGCGGCCTCGGTCACTGCTTCTCAACGCTGAGCAGCCCTTTCAGTTCGTCCATGAACTCGCCGATGTCGCGGAAGTGCCGGTACACCGACGCGAAGCGGACGTAGGCGACCTTGTCCAGCTTCTTCAGCTCCTCCATGACGAACGCGCCGATCTCCGACGTGCCGATTTCACGCTCGGGGCGCTCCTGCAGCGTCGACTCGACGCGGTCCGCGATCGCCTCGATCGACTTCAGGCTGACGGGACGCTTCTCGCACGCCTTCAGCAGCCCGTTCACGAGCTTCTGGCGATCGAACCGCTCGCGCGTGCCGTCCTTCTTCACGACCATGTACGGGATCTCGTCGATCCGCTCGTAGCTCGTGAACCGCTTGCCGCACTCCAGGCATTCGCGCCGGCGGCGGATGACCTCGCCTTCCTTGCTCTCGCGGGAATCGACGACCTTGTCCCCGAGGTTCCCGCAGTACGGACACTTCATAGCGATGCGGTCCCTTCCGTGTCGGCCTGATCGGCAATCGTGCGCATGCGTGACAGGTTCAGCCCTTCCTCGGCCGCGAACATGAGCCCCAGCAGCAGCGTCGGTCCCACCGTGAACAGATGCGCCACGATCGCGGCTCCGACCGCGGCATCGTCGGGCGCGCCGAAGAAGGTCGTCGCGGCGAAACGGAACGCCGCGTGGAAACCGCCGACCGCTCCGGGCGTCGGAACCGCGACGCCGACGACCAGCAGCGCCACGACCACGAACGAGCCGGCGAACGGCACGGCGATGTGAAAGGCCACCGCTGCCGACCAGATGCCCGCCGCAATCGACAGCCACAACGGAAACGAGAGGACGAGGGCAACCAGCAGACGGCCCGGCCGCCGGATCACGCCAAGGCCGGTGGCGAACTTCTCGGCGACGCGCGCGAGCAGTCCCGCGAGCGCCGACGGGAGCACCGTCTCGAGGCGCGCCAGCGTCTGCGCGAGCCGCGCCGGATGGCCGGCCAGGAAGAAGAGGACGACGAGGCCGACGACCGCCGCCGCGCCCGCCGTGATGCCGGCCCATTTCACCGTCTCGAACGCGACGGCGTTATCGGGCGTCGTCGCCGGCGCGAAGAAGATCACGTAGATCGCCAGCAGCACGATGACGGTGACCATGTCGAGCAGGCGCTCGAGAATGACGGTGGCGAACGCGCCGGTCGCGCTGATGTCTTCCTGCCGCGACAGGAAATACGGGCGGATGACCTCGCCGGCGCGTGCCGGCAGAATGGCGCTCGCCGCGAATCCGACAGCCGTCGCCCGGAACGAGCTCGCGAAACGGGCGTGGCCGAGCGGTTCGAGCAGGTACTGCCATCGCCAGGAGCGGATCGCGAGGTTCACCAGCATCGTGGCGAGCGAGAACGCGAGCCAGCGCGGATCGGCGTGCACGATCTGCCGAGCCACGCCGCGCAGATCGACGTTGTAGAGGAACAGCGCCAGCAGCGCCGCGCCGAGGGCCAGGACGATGAGAGCTCGCAGAGGCGATCGCATGTGCAGCGGAAGCGCCCCTTAACTATACCGCTCTAGCTGTATGCCGTTCGCCGAACGCTACATGTTGTTGTTGATAGCGCCTGCGCGCCTCGCTAGCATGGTGGTCTCTCTCGCGACGAGGACTCTTGCCGCTCGCTTCTCCCCTGCTGCACACAACGCTCGGCCACCGGCCCCCGGATCGGCAGGGCAAGGTTCGTGACATCTACGAGTTCGGCGACCGCCTGCTGATCGTGGCGACCGATCGGATCTCGGCGTTCGATTACGTGCTCGGCTCGGGCATTCCAGACAAGGGCAAGGTGCTCACGCAGATCTCCGCGTTCTGGTTCGAGCGGACGCGGCCGATCGTCGACAACCATGTCATCTCGACCGAGGTCGGTGATTTCCCGCTCGAGGCGAGGAACGAAGGCGATCGGCTGCGGGGCCGCAGCATGCTCGTCCGCCGCAGCGAGCCGCTCCCGATCGAGTGCGTCGCGCGCGGCTATATCTCCGGATCGGGCTGGAAGGATTACCAGGCAACCGGAACGGTCTGCGGCATCGCGCTGCCGGCCGGCTTGCGCGAATCGGATCGGCTGCCGGCGCCAATCTTCACGCCGGCGACGAAGGCGCAGTCGGGGCACGACATCAACATCAGCGAAGCCGAGGCGTCGAGCCTCGTCGACCCGGCGGTGCTCGCACGCGCCAAGGAGCTGACGCTGCGGCTGTACGCCGAAGGCGCCGCTCACGCCGAGTCGTGCGGCATCATCGTCGCCGACACGAAGTTCGAGTTCGGGCTGCTGCCCGAGGACGGGCGTCCGGCCGCCGAGCGGCTGATCCTGATAGACGAGGTCCTCACGCCCGACTCGTCGCGCTTCTGGCCGAAGGATCGGTACGCGCCCGGCGGGGCGCAACCGAGCTTCGACAAGCAGTTCGTCCGCGACTACCTCGAAGCGATCAAGTGGAACAAGCAGCCTCCGGTGCCCGCGCTGCCCGACGACGTCGTGCTGAAGACGCGGGAGAAATACATCGAGGCGTATCGCCGGCTGACCGGGCGGGACCTGGCGTGATCGCGGAACGGCTGCAGAAGCTGATCGACGAGATGGTCGACAAGGGCGTCCAGTTCGACGACGCCGTGCACGAGTTCGAGAAGCGCTTCATCCAGAAGGTGCTGCACTCCTGCGACGGCTCCCTCACGCGCACGGCCGACGCGCTCGGCATCCATCGCAACACGCTCACGCGGAAGATGGACAGCTACAAAATCAAGAAGAGAACCTGACGATTGGACGATTTAACGATTGGACGATTGCTGGGTGGGTCTTCCTGCGGGCCATACGGTCATAGGTGGCGTCCGGCTTCGTCGTATGTGGCGTCAAATCGTCCAATCGTCAACTCGTACAATCGTCAAATTACAGGGGGGCTGCCGCATTAGCAGTCTCCGATTGACTTTGCCAGCCAGCCACATATAATTAGCAGTCGGCAGGAGCGAGTGCTAGCGTCGCCTGCGCTCGCAGCCCCAGGTTTTCACCGAGCAGGGGCGTCCGGTCCGACCGGCGCGGTCCCTGCGGATTTCACCTCACACGACGGAGTACAAAGCATGGGTGTCAGACCGCTGCACGACCGGATCATTGTTCAGCGCCTCGAAGAAGGCGAGCAGAAGATCGGCGGGATCATCATCCCCGACAGCGCCAAGGAGAAGCCGCAGCAGGGCAAGGTCAAGGCTGTCGGCGCCGGCAAGACCAAGGACGACGGCAAGCGCATTCCCCTCGACGTCAAGGAAGGCGACACGATCCTCTTCGGCAAGTATTCGGGCCAGGAGATCAAGATCGACGGCGAGGAATTCCTGATCATGCGCGAGGACGAGGTCCTGGCGATTCTCGACAAGTAACAGTCGCGGCGCTTCTGCACCGCCTTGAAACGGCGGACCCCGGCGGTCCGCTCTGCGAGGAGATACGAGAACATGGCAAAGCAGATTGTGTACGGCGAGCAGTCACGGCAGGCCGTACTGCGCGGCGTCAACCAGCTGGCCGACGCGGTGAAGGTCACGCTCGGCCCCAAGGGACGCAACGTCGTCCTCGACAAGAAGTTCGGTTCGCCCACCATCACCAAGGACGGCGTCACCGTCGCCAAGGAAATCGACCTGAAGGACCCGCTCGAGAACATGGGCGCGCAGATGGTCCGCGAGGTCGCCAGCAAGACGTCGGACACCGCGGGCGACGGCACCACGACCGCCACGGTGCTCGCGCAGGCCATCTACCGTGAAGGCGCGAAGAACGTCGTCGCCGGCGCGAACCCGATGGACATCAAGCGCGGGATCGAGAAGGCGGTCGAGGCGATCACCGCCGAGCTGAAGAAGATGTCCAAGCCGGTCAGCGGCAACATGGTCGCGCAGGTCGGCACCATCTCGGCGAACAACGACCCCGAGATCGGCAAGATCATCGCCGGCGCGATGGACAAGGTCGGCAAGGACGGCGTCATCACGGTCGAGGAAGCGAAGACGCTGGAGACCTCGCTCGAGGTCGTCGAAGGGATGCAGTTCGACCGCGGCTATCTCTCCCCCTACTTCGTGACCGACCCGGAGCGGATGGAAGTCTCGCTCGACAACCCGGTCATCCTGATTCACGAGAAGAAGATCAGCTCGATGAAGGACCTGCTGCCGGTGCTGGAGCAGGTGGCGCGCCTTGGCCGCCCGCTGCTCATCATCGCGGAGGACATCGAGGGTGAAGCGCTGGCGACGCTGGTCGTCAACAAGCTGCGCGGCACGCTGCAGGCGGCGGCCGTGAAGGCGCCCGGCTTCGGCGATCGCCGCAAGGCGATGCTCGAGGACATCGCGATCCTCACCGGCGGCCGGGCGATCACCGAGGACCTCGGGATCAAGCTCGAGAACATCAAGCTCGAGGATCTCGGCAAGGCCAAGAAGGTCACCATCGACAAGGACAACACGACGATCGTCGAGGGCGCCGGCTCGTCGAAGGATATCGAGGGGCGCGTGAAGCAGATCCGCGCGCAGGTCGAGGACACCACCTCGGACTACGACCGCGAGAAGCTGCAGGAGCGGCTCGCGAAGCTGGTCGGCGGCGTGGCGGTCATCAAGGTCGGCGCGGCCACCGAGACCGAGATGAAGGAGAAGAAGGCGCGCGTCGAGGATGCGATGCACGCGACCAAGGCGGCGGTCGAAGAAGGGATCGTCCCGGGCGGCGGCGTCGCGCTCATCCGCGCGGGCCGGGCGCTCGCCAACCTGAAGCTCGCCGGCGATCAGCAGATCGGCGTCAACATCGTGGCGCGCGCCATCGAGGAGCCGATGCGCTGGATCGCGACCAACGCGGGGCACGAAGGGTCGATCGTCGTCCAGAAGGTGCGCGAGATGAAGGACGAAGAGGGCTTCAACGCGTTGACCGACACCTACGAGAACCTGGTGCAGGCGGGCGTCATCGACCCGGCCAAGGTCGTCCGCAACGCGCTGCAGAACTCGTCGTCGATCGCCTCGCTGCTCCTCACGACCGAAGCGCTGATCTCCGAGATCCCCGAGGAGAAGAAGGAAGCGCCGGCGATGCCGGGCGGCGGCATGGGCGGCATGTACTGAGCTGACACCGCGTCAGCCGCACGTCGAGAAGGCCGGGTGGCTCACGCCGCCCGGCCTTTTCTGTGTACGGGAAGAGGTCGAGACGGCTATCATCGGCGCCGAAGCCAGCCATGCCGCGTCTGCCCATTCCCGCCCAGACCCGCGTCATCTGGCTGTTCGCGTCGATTTCGTTCCTCTTCCTCTTTGCGGTCAGAGATCGCAACGCCGCGTGGCCGTTCGTGCCAATCGACGCGTCCGGAAGAAACCCCTGGCTGGCGGCGGCGGTCTTCACCGCCTTCGGCGCTCTCTGCCTGTGGCAGCAGCTGCGGCGCTTCTTCCTCACTGCCAGTTCCCAGCTCCAGACGTTCTTCGCCGTCTGGCTGCTGTTTGCCGTTCTCTATCCGCTCCTCGGCGGCCTCGTCCTGCTCGCCACCGACACCATCGTCTTCGTCGGACCGTTCGCGTCCAACATCGACTGGCGCATCACCGCGCAGAGCATCGCCGCCGGACAGCTCGCCTTTCTCGGCGCGATGGCGGCTTCGCTCATCTGGAACGCCGACGAACCGGGGTTCGGCAGCATTCGTCTCGCGCGCGACGTCGTCCTCCAGATCGCGAACGAACGTCCGGTCGCATCCCGCTTCAGGCAGGCGCAGCTGAATGCCGCGATCGACGCGCTGCTGCAGGACGCGCCGAAACTCTCCTCGAAGCTGCTCGACGATGCCGATGCCAACCTGCTCGACCGGTGGTGGCGCGCCGCAGGCGAGCTCAAACGGGCGGTCTCGGACCTGCCGGACATCCAATTCGCGAGCTTCGACTGGAGCACGGTCGAAGACGCGCTGAAGGTGCTGAGGACATCGAAATGACTCCTGTGCCCGCACGAATGCCGGTGTTCCTCGCCGCCATCGACGGCGACATGACGAACTGGCAGCCGCTGCGCTCGACCGCGGCAACGCTCCAGGATTACGCGAAACGCGTCATGACTCCCGAGGACGCTCCCGATCGTGCGAGGTTCGGGTACCAGCTCGAGCTGATGGTGCACCCGCCCGAGCAGCTGCTCGAGAACGACAACTGGAATCGCGTGGTCGGCGCGGTCATCGATCTCGAGTCGAGGCCCGGCAAAATTCCGGCGGAGGAGGTCCACGCGCACGTGTGCACGCGGCTGGCGAGATCGAACGAGGAGAGGCCGATCCTGGCGAAGCGGGTCGGCTATCACCTGCGTTTCCTCCTGAGCACGCCGATGACCGCGAAGCAGGAGCGCTTCATCGAAGCGATCGTCGACGAAGCGAGCCGGCTCCTGAAGTCGACCGGTGCCGATATCGAGATGACCACTGAAATCCCGACGACCGACATGTTCTGGCGGTCGCTGCGCTATCTCGAGTGGCGCATGCGGCAGAACGCGCGCTGAGGCTGGACATGGCGAAACAGCATGTCTACGGCGAAGATTCGCACCGCGCGATGCTGCGCGGGGTGAACCTGCTGGCCGACGCCATCAAGGTGACGCTCGGCCCCAGGGGTCGCCACGTCGTCCTCGACAAGAAGTTCGGGTCGACGACGATGACGAAGGACGGTGTCACCGTCGCGAAGGAGATCGATCTCGGGAACGCGTTCGAGAACAGGGGCGCGCAGATGGTCCGCGAAGTGGCGAGCACGATGTCGGACACGGCCGGGGACGGCACGACGACGGCGACCGTGCTCGCGCAGGCGATCTACCGCGAAGGGGTGAAGAAGGTGGCGGCAGGCGCGAACCCGCTGGAGATCAAACGCGGCATCGAGCAGGCGGTCGCGATCGTCACCGAGCGCCTGCGAGAGCTGGCGCAGCCGGTCGGATTGCAGCCGGCGCAACAGCCGCAGCTGATCGGGCCGGCGCGGACACTGAGCACGTATGCCGCGGCCGCCGGCGTGGCCGGCCTTCCGTCGCAGCTCGCGGAGTTCGCCGTGACGCCGAGCGCTCCGCTCCCGCCGACGTTCTGGCGCGCCGCCTACGACGCCGGGCTCAGCGGCGACGCGGTCGATCGCATCATCGATGCGGTGATGAGCGACGTGGACGATCGGATGCGCCCCGCGCTGTCTCCGCTCGCGCAGGTCGCGTCGACGTCAGCCGACGGCGACGAGGCGATCGGACGGCTCATCGCCGAGGCGATGGACAGGGTTGGCCCGAGCGGCGTCATCGTCGTCGAAGAGGCGAAGACGCTGGAGACCTCGCTCGAGGTCGTCGAAGGGATGCAGTTCGACCGCGGCTACCTCTCCCCTTACTTCGTGACCGACCCGGAACGGCGGGAGGTGGTGTTCGACAACCCGGTCATCCTGATCCACGAGAAGAAGATCAGCTCGATGAAGGAGCTGCTGCCGATGCTCGAGCAGCTGGCGCGGCTCGGCCAGCCGCTGCTCATCATCGCGGAGGACATCGAAGGTGAAGCGCTGGCGACGCTGGTCGTCAACAAGCTGCGCGGCACGCTGCAGGCCGCGGCCGTGAAGGCCCCGGGCTTCGGCGATCGCCGCAAGGCGATGCTCGAGGATATCGCGATCCTCACCGGCGGCCGCGCGATCACCGAGGACCTGGGGATCAAGCTCGAGAACATCAAGCTCGAGGATCTCGGCAAGGCCAAGAAGGTCACCGTCGACAAGGACAACACGACGATCGTCGAAGGCGCCGGCTCGTCGAAGGATATCGAGGGGCGCGTGAAGCAGATCCGCGCGCAGGTCGAGGACACCACCTCGGACTACGACCGCGAGAAGCTGCAGGAGCGGCTCGCGAAGCTGGTCGGCGGCGTGGCGGTCATCAAGGTCGGCGCGGCCACCGAGACCGAGATGAAGGAGAAGAAGGCGCGCGTCGAGGATGCGATGCACGCGACCAAGGCGGCGGTCGAAGAAGGGATCGTCCCGGGCGGCGGCGTCGCGCTCATCCGCGCGGGCCGGGCGCTCGCCAACCTGAAGCTCGCCGGCGATCAGCAGATCGGCGTCAACATCGTGGCGCGCGCCATCGAGGAGCCGATGCGCTGGATCGCGACCAACGCGGGGCACGAAGGGTCGATCGTCGTCCAGAAGGTGCGCGAGATGAAGGACGAAGAGGGCTTCAACGCGCTGACCGACACCTACGAGAACCTGGTGCAGGCGGGCGTCATCGACCCGGCCAAGGTCGTCCGCAACGCACTGCAGAACTCGTCGTCGATCGCCTCGCTGCTCCTCACGACCGAAGCGCTGATCTCCGAGATCCCCGAGGAGAAGAACGAAGCGCCACCGACCTCGGACGCGTCATAGCGTCCGGAATAGTAGTGCCCGCCTTCAGGCGGGCCGCGGCGAGGTCCGGCTGAAGCCGGACACTACGTGCTGCATCAACGGTGTGCGGCGAGCAGACAGATTCGCGCTATCGCAGCGTGAACGTCAGCTCGATCGTGATCTGCACCGGGACCGGCTGGCCCATGCGCGTGCCTGGAGCGAAGCGCCACTGGCGTGCCGCCTTGATCGCTTCCTGATCGAGCCCGAAGATCGAGTCGAGCGAGCGGAGCACCTGGATGTCGGAGACCGATCCGTCGGGCCGGACGACGCACTGGAGGAGGACGGTGCCCTGCACCTTCGCGCGCATCGCGTCGGAGGTGTAGGCGGGCTTCACCTCGCGGAGGATGCGGGGCAGCGTCACGCCGTTGCCCGGCTGATAGACGCCGCCGCCGGTTCCGCCGCCGCTCCCGGGACCGAGACCTGAGCCGCTCCCCGAGCCGATGCCCGATCCGGTGCCGGTGCCGGCACCTCCACCCGTGCCCGAACCGAGCGACGGGGTTGGCGGACCGGGCGGTGCGTCGATCGCGCCAGGCAGCGAGTCGGCTCCCGCCGAGAGCGTCTTCGCCGGGATGTTCAGCTGCTCGATCGGGTTCGGCTCGACCTTGGCCTGCTGCAGCGGCTCGATCGGCCTCGGCTTCTCGACCGGGACCGTAATCTTGTCCTTGCCGGGCAGCTCGGCCTGCTTCGGCGGCTCCTTCATCTGGTTGCCGCCGCCGCCACCGCCGCCGCCAGGTCCCGGCTGGTTGAGCCACACGATGCGATCGCTGATGTCTTCCGGCAGCTCCGCCGGCCGCAGATCGAGGCTCGGCGCGTAACGGCTGAGGAGGATGAACAACAGCACGACCGCCGCGTCCAGCAGGAGCGCGACGCCGAACGCCGGCACCAGCCGCTCGGACTGCTTTTCGAAGGAGAAGGAAACCTCGGGCGGGCTGACTCCTTCGACATGAACCGAAAGGTGCCCGGCCGACGCATTCACGTGCGGCTCCCCCGACGACATGCGCTCTGCCATGGGCAACGGAATCTGACTCGTGGAGGTATTGTGGCGCACGGGTCTGGCGGCTGCAACTGCAAAAGGGGTGCCCCGAGGTGCACCTTCATTTCATTTGGACGAATGGTCGAAACGATTGGCCGGAACGTCCTGTTGCGTAAACGTCGTCGCCGCCGACTGTGAGGACAGCTCTAATCGGACGCTGATCTTCAGACGCCGCGTCGCGGCGACCCGTTCCCGAAGCGAGACGCGCGCAGCGTCAATCCGGCGTCTGAACGACGATGCGCGATTGAGGCAGCTCCTCGGCGCGCATGCACGTCCGGCTGAAGCCGGACGCCACGAACTACACCGAAACCCGAAGTCGCGCTAACGATCGGCGTAGTAGCCTTCGCGCGCGCGGACGCGCAGCCCGGGCCGCGTGACCCGGACCGAAATCGATCGCCAGCCGCTCCCCGCATCGTCACCCGCCGGCGGCGCGTACCCGATCAGATACTGCCGCCGCAGTTCGCCGGCCAGCGACGACAGCGTCATGCCGAGCGTGCCGGTGTCGCGCACCGCGATCGCGCGTGCGCCGGTCACCCCGGCCAGCATGTCGAGCGTCGGCGGAACGCTCCGCTGCAGCACGATCGGGTAGACGAGCACGTCGCGACGGCGCGCCTCCTCGACGATCGCCGCGCCGCTCATGGTGCTGTAGCGATCGTTGCCGTCGGAGATCAGGATCAACGCGCGCCGGCCCGACGCGCCCTGGATCGCCTCGATCGCCGCGCGCGTCGCGTCGAACAGCGGCGTCGTTCCCCAGGGATCGATCGCGCGCAGCGCGTCGTGCTGCGCGCGGTGATCGGTCGAGAGCGGCGACAGCACCTCGACCTCGCTGCCGATGGCGAGCAGCAGCACGCGATCGTCGTCGCGCAGCTCGCCGAGCAGGCGCTGCACGGCGTACACCTCGTCGCGCAAGGCTGTGCGGGAGACGCTGAAGCTGCGGTCGACCGCAACGGCGAGCGACAGCGGAAACTCGCCAGCCGAAAACGCCTGGATCGCCTGGCGGCGGCCGTTCTCCTCGACGATGAACTCGTCGGCGGCAAGGCCGGCGACCGGGTCGCCCTTCTGGTCGACGACGGTCGCGTAGACCTCGACCAGGCTCACGCCGGAGGCGAACTGCCCCGCGGCCGCTCCGTCCATCGCGTTGATTGCCAGATAGATAAGGAAAACGGGAATGAAAAGCCGGAGCGGCGATGATAAGATCACAGCGGTTCCCCGGACAGACAGGCGCCCGTCACTGGCCGCACGCGGAAACACATCGGGGAGGAGTCTCATCATGGGCCGTATCGGAGTGCCAGAACTGCTGATCATTCTGGCGATCATCATCGTGATTTTCGGCGCGAACCGGCTCCCCGGCCTCGGCAAGGGCATCGGCAGCGCTATCCGCAACTTCAAGGATGGCCTGAAGGACGAAGCTCCGAATCACAAGAGCTAACGGCGCTTTCCTTTCCGCGCCGCACGCTCGCGTCGCCCGGGCCGACCCGTCGTCCTGCCCGGGCGCGGCTCCCGCTTCGTCTTCACCTTCGACCTCCGCGGACCACGCTCTCCTTCGCGCACGCGCTCCAGGATCTCCACCAGGCCGAGATCGATCTGGCGCGCGTCCATGTTCACGCGGATCACCTGCACGCCGACCTTGTCGCCGAGCCGATAGGTCTTCTGCGTGTTCTCGCCGCGCAGCATGTGCGCCGACTCCACGAACCGGTAATAGTCGTCGGCCATCGTCGACACGTGCACGAGCCCTTCGACGAAGTGCTCGACGAGCTCGACGAACAGGCCGAAGGCCGCCACGCCGGTCACGTAGCCGTCGAATGCATCGCCGACCTTGTCGGCCATGAACTTCACTTTCTTCCACTGCAGCAGCTCGCGCTCGGCGTCGTCGGCCCGGCGTTCCATCTCGGACGTGTGCCTCGCGACCTCGGGCAGATCCTCCTCCGCCGCCTCGCGCTGCTCCTCGCTCAGCAGCCGGAGCCGCGCCGCGCGCAGCGCGCGGTGCACGACGAGATCCGGATAGCGGCGGATGGGCGACGTGAAGTGCGTGTAGCTCGGCGCCGCGAGGCCGAAGTGTCCGCTGTTCTGCGGCGCGTAGCGCGCCTTCTGCATCGTCCGCAGCATCAGGAAGGCGATCGGCTTCTCTTCGGGCTTGCCGGCGATCTTCTCGATCAGCTTCTGGAAGTGACGCGGGCGCAGGGCCGCGAGCGGCGCATCGAGGCTCAGATCGAAGGTCGCGATGAACTCCTCGAACTTCGCCACCTTCAACGGGTCGGGCTCTTCGTGGATCCGGTAGAGCGCCGGCGCCTCGTTCGCCTCGAGGAAGCTCGCGACCGTCTCGTTGGCGAGCAGCATGAACTCCTCGATGATGCGATGCGCGACGTTGCGCTCGAGCGCGACGATCGCCTCGATCATCCCGCCCGAGTCCATGATGATCTCGGTCTCGCTCAGGTCGAAATCGATCGATCCGCGGCGGTGGCGCGCCTCGTTGAGGATCTGGAACAGCTCGCGCATCGTCTCGAACATCGGGACGAGCGGCGCGTAACGCTCCAGGAGCGCCGGATCGCGGTCGGTGAGGATGCCGTTCACCGCGGTGTAGGTCATCCGCTCGTTGCTGTTGATGACGCCGTCGTGGAACTCGGCGCGCACCACCTCGCCACGGCGGCCCACCTCCATGAAACAGCTCTGGACCAGGCGATCGACGTGCGGGTTGAGGCTGCACAGCCCGGTCGCCAGCTCCGAGGGGAACATGTGGACGGCGCGCTCGGGGAAGTACACCGAGGTTCCGCGCTCGTAGGCCTCGCGATCGAGCGCGCTTCCCTCCTCGACGTAGTGCGACACGTCGGCGATGTGCACGCCGAGCCAGTAGTTGCCGTTCGCCAGTCTCTCGATCGTGATCGCGTCGTCGAAGTCGCGCGCGTGCTCGCCGTCGATCGTGACGGTCTGCAGATTGCGGAAGTCGGTGCGCCCGCGGATGTCGCGATCGCGCACGGCCGATCCGAGCCGTACCGCTTCGGCAATCGACTCGGGTGAGTGCGCGTCGGGAATGCCGTATTTGCGGATGATGATCTCGGTGTCGACCCCCGGCGCGTCGATGTCGCCCAGGACGTCGGTGATGCGGCCGACGGCGCCGCGTGTCGCGCTCGGCCACCGCGTCAACTCGACGACGACCATCTCTCCGGCGGAGGCGCCCGACTCCTGGCCCGACGGGATGAGGATGTCCATGAGCACGCGCCGATCGAACGGGACGACGAAGCCGACGCCCTGTGGATCGACGTCGTAGCGCCCCACCAGGGAGCTCTGTGCCCGCTCCAGGACGCGGATGACGCGTCCTTCGACCCGTCCCTCGGCCTTCACCCGCTCGACGCGCACGACCACGCGGTCGCCGTGCATCGCCTCGTTCAGGTGCGTGCCGGGAATGAAGATGTCGGCGCCGCCTTCGATCTCGCGCTCCGGGGACACGAAGCCGTAGCCGGCGGAGTGCGTCTGCAGGCGCCCGACGTAGAGGTCCATCTTCTCGGGCAGCCCGAAGCGCTGTCCGCGGATCTGGATCAGCTCGCCGTCGGCGACGAGACGCTTCAAGTGACGGCGGAAGGTCGCCCGTTCTTCGCGCGGGATCTTCAGGATCTGCAGCAGCTCGCGCGTGCCGGCCGGATGATGCACCCGCTGGCGCATCTGCTCGAGGAGGTCTTCGCGGGTCAGCATACGGTCAGGCTAGCAGACAGACCTGCAGGTCGCCGACGTTGGTGCCGGTCGGCCCGGTGCGGACGAGATCGTCCAGGGCATCGAAAAACGTGTAGCTGTCGTTCGCATCGAGATAGGTCGCGATCGGCGCCAGGCCCGCCTCCCGCGCGCGCCGGACCGTTGCGGTATCAACAATCGCGCCGGCCGCGTCGGTCGGACCGTCGACCCCGTCGGTGCCGACGCTGGCCAACACCACTGCATGGTCGATGTGCGCAAGCGCTCCGGCGGCGCTGATCGCAACCTCCTGGTTCCGGCCGCCCTTTCCCTCGCCGGTGACGCGCACCGTCGTCTCGCCGCTCGCGATCACGCAGACGCGCTCCCGCGGATGCGCGTGGTCGAGCGCGCGACGCACCAGGTCTGGGCCCGCGAGGCGGGCCTCGCCGACAATCGGCTCCTCGACAATCGTCACGGTGTACCCGCGACGGCGTGCTTCGTCGGCGGCGCCGCGCATGGCATCAGCGCGCCCGCCGATCAACGTCGTCTGCGCACGCGCGAGCCGCGGATCTCCGGGCTTGGGCGATTCCTGGTGGAGGCCTCGCGCTCCGTCTTCGAGATAGGCGGTCACCGCCGTGGGATAGCGACCGCGTCCGCCGAATCGATCGATCACGCGCAGCGCGTCGGCATAGGTCGACGCGTCGGCGACGGTGGGACCAGACGCGATGACGCTCAGATCGTCTCCGACGACATCGGACATGACGAACGTCCGGCTCGCCGCCGTGCAGACGGCCGCAAGCCTTCCCCCTTTGATCCGCGAGAGATGCTTGCGGACCGTGTTGAGCGCGTGGATGTCCGCGCCCGCGCGCAGCAGCGTCGCGGTGGCGGCGCGCTTGTCCTCGAGCGACAGACCGTCGGCCGGAACCGCCAGCAGCGACGAGGCGCCGCCGGAGATCAACACCAGCAGTTCAGCCGGCGGCTGCACGGCGGCCGCAAGCGCCAGCGCGCGGCGACCCGCCGCTTCGCTTCCAGGTCCAGGCTGCGGATGCTGGCCGACGACGATCGTCAGCGGCTCGAGACCGTTCGCCGCCGCCGGCGCGACCACGAGACCGCCGGACACACGTTCCCCAAACCGCTCCAGCGCGGCACGAGCCATGGCGATCGATGCCTTGCCGGCGGCGAGCACGTACACCTCATGTGTCGCCGGCTCGGCAGCCGCAAGCGCCCGCGCGACGAGCCGCGCCGGATCGACCGCACGTATCCCTGCCTGCACGATCGGCAGGAGGTCCGGTCTGAGCGCGTGCGATGTCGATGTCAGTGAAGGCGTTTCGGGTCGGAAGAAGAGGAGAGGCCGGTGACGATGTCTATCTGCTTGAGGAGGCTGCTGACGACTTCGGGTGCGTTGTCCCTGGCGCACAGCTGCTCGAGGTTCCGCATGATACGGCTGAGCGCGGCCTCGACGTTCGTGATGGCGCTCTCGGAGAAATAGGCCCGCTGCTGCTGGAGGCAACGGTGGTGCTTGGCGAATTCCTGTCGGTAGAACTCGGTGATCGGGTGCAGCGCGCTGATCGGCCTATCGGTCACGAAGCGTGGCATGCAGGTCCTCGAGTGGAGAGTTTCCGAGACAAGCCCAGTGTAGAGCGGCCGAAAAACCGCTGTCAAGATTGTGTAACGGCAGATCGTCACGCCCCGCGGCTCGCGACGAGCCCAGCCAGACACCCGACGACCAGCCCGCCGGCGACGATCAGCACGATCAGTCCGGGCGTCAGGAAGTGCACCGACGAGAGGTTCAGCGCGGCGGCAAGCGGCGCGAGGAACCGCGGGCGCGTCGCGAAGAAGACGACGGCCAGGATCACGACGGCGCTCACCGCGCCGACGACGCCGTGCAGCGCCCCCTCCATGATGAACGGTCCGCGGACGTAGGACTGCGGCGCGCCGACGAGCTGCATGATCTCCAGCTCGTCGCGCCGCGCGTTCAGCGCGAGCCGCACGACGTTCGCGATCGTGAGCGCCGCCGCGAGAATCAGCGCGCCGCCCAGGCCGAAGCCGACGATGCGCAGCAGCCGGACGCCGCGCAGGAGCCGCTCGAGCCACTCCCTGTCGTAGCGCACGTCGGTGACGCCGGGCGTGCGGCGCATCCGCTCGACCAGCGGATCGACGTACGCCTGCGCCGCCGACGACGAGCGCAGCGTGACGTCGAGCGAAGCGGGCAGCGGGTTCTCCGTCAGGCCGCCGAGCGTCCCGGCGAGATCGGGAAAGGTCGCCCTGAAGCGCCGCAGCGCCGCCTCCTTGTCGACGAAGGCCACGGCGGCGACGCTCGCGTCGGCGCGCAGATCGCGCTCGATCGCCGCGCGATCGGATCCGCTGATGTCGTCGGCGAGGTAGACAGACAACTCCGCCGCGCCGCTCCACTCCTCGGCGAGCCGCTGCAGGTTCGACGTCACGACGAGGAAGGCGCCGAGCACGAAGAGCGCGATGGCGATCGTCGCCGTCGACAGCAGGCTGGACCGGCGCGCGCGCCACAGGCTCGCCGTGGCCTCGTCGAAGGCGTAGCGCAGCAGCCGCACGTCAGCCGGCCTCCACGAGCCGGCCGTGATCGAGCGTGATCGATCGGCGTCCGACGTGCCGGATCATCTCGCGATCGTGGGTGGCGACGAGCACCGTCGTCCCCCGCGCGTTGATGTCGCGGAACAGGTTCATGATGTCGATCGACAGCTCGGGATCGAGGTTCCCCGTCGGCTCGTCCGCCAGGATGATCTGCGGATCGTTGACGAGCGCGCGCGCGATCGCGACGCGCTGCTGTTCGCCGCCGGACAGCTCCTCGGGCAGCGCGTTCATCCGGTGCTGGAGCCCGACCCACTTGAGCACCTGGAACGTCTTGCGCTGCCGCGTCGCGAGATCGACGCCGAGGACGAGCATGACGAACGCGACGTTCTGGAACACCGTGAAGCGCGGGATGAGACGGAAGTCCTGGAAGACGAAGCCGACCGTCCGCCGGTACGCCTGGATCTCGGGGGGCGGGAGATCGCCGAGCACGCGGCCGCCGACCTTCAGCTGCCCCTCGGTCGGCGTCTCCGCGCAGAGCAGCAGGCGCAGCAGGGTCGACTTGCCGGCGCCGCTCGCGCCGGTGAGGAAGAGGAAGTCCCCCTTCTCGATCGTCAGCGTCAGGTCGCGCAGGGCGTAGACGCCGCGGTTGTACACCTTCGAGAGGTGAGAGGTTTCGATCACGCCTGGCTACGTCGTTTCCAGCGCTCGCTTCAGCAGCTCGTTGACGCGTTTCGGGTTGGCCTTGCCCGCCGCCGCCTTCATCACCTGGCCGACGAGGAAGCCGAACGCCGCGGTCTTCCCTGCGCGGTATCCTGCCACGGCGTCGGCGTTGCCGGCGATCACCTGGCCGATCAGCGCCGCGATCTGCGCCTCGTCGTCGATCTGCGTCAGCCCTTCCTCGGCGACGATCGCGTCGGCGCCGCGGCCGGAGGCGGCCATCTTCTCGAAGACCGACTTGGCAATCGCGCCGCTGATCGTCCCCTTCTCGACGAGCGCGACGAGCCTGGCCAGCTGCGCCGGCCCGATGGGCGCCTCGTCGATGCGGCGACCGGTCTCTTTCAGCGCGCGCGCCAGCTCGCCCATCATCCAGTTGCTCGTGGCCTTCGGTGCGCCGCCCGACGCGACCGCCGCCTCGAAGTAGTCCGACAGCGCACGCGTCTGTGTCAGCTGCGCCGCATCGTACTCGGGCAGCCCGTACGCGGTCACGAACCGTTCGCGCCGCGCCGCCGGAAGCTCCGGCATGCCGGCGCGAACCGCGTCGACGCGCGCGGCGTCGACGATGACCGGCGGCAGATCGGGATCGGGGAAGTACCGGTAGTCGTGCGCTTCTTCCTTGCTGCGCATCGACACCGTGATGCCGCTGGCCGAATCGAACAGGCGCGTCTCCTGGACGACGCGTCCACCGTCGTGCAGGATCTCGGTCTGGCGCTCGATCTCGAACTCGAGCGCCTTCTGCAGGAACCGGAACGAGTTGAGGTTCTTGACCTCCGCCTTCGTGCCGAGCGTCGCGGTGCCCGCGGGACGCACCGACACGTTGGCGTCGCACCGGAGGCTCCCCTCCTCCATGTTCCCGTCGTTGACGCCGAGCCAGACGAGAATCGATCGCAGGTGCTCGAAGAACGCGGCGGCGTCGGCCGCCGACCGGAAATCGGGCTCGGTCACGATCTCGATGAGCGGCGTGCCGGCACGGTTGTAGTCGACGCAGGTCTTGCGGTCCGAGTCCGGAAACCCCTCGTGCAGCGACTTGCCCGCGTCCTCCTCCATGTGGATGCGCGTGATGCGCACCTGGCGGCGTCCATCCGGCGCCGCGAACTCGACGAGCCCCTCGCTCGCCAGCGGATGCTCGTACTGCGAGATCTGGTAGCCCTTCGGCAGGTCCGGGTAGAAGTAGTTCTTCCTCGCGAAGATCGATCGCTCGTTGACGCGGCACTCGAGCGCGAGCGACGCCTTGATCGCGAGATCGACCGCCGCCCGGTTGAGGACCGGCAGCACGCCCGGGAATCCCAGGCAGACCGGACACACGTGGGTGTTGGGGGCGGCGCCGAACGACGCACTGCAGCCGCAGAAGATCTTCGTGGCCGTCTGCAGCTGCGCGTGGATCTCGAGGCCGATGACCGGTTCGTATGTCATGCGCGGGGGCCGGCCGTGACGACGTCCGTCGACACCGACGACGCGAAGCTGGCGAAGTTGTCGACGAACATCCGGGCGAGCGCGGCCGCCTGCGCGTCGTAGGCCGCCGCGTCGCTCCAGGTCGCTCGTGGATTCAGGACCGACGATGGCACGCCGGGGCACGCCTGCGGCACCTGGAGGTTGAAGACCGGATGCGGCTGGTACGGGACGGCGTCGAGGCCGCCGCTGAGCGCCGCGTGAATCATGGCGCGCGTGAAGCGGATCGGCATGCGGCTCCCGACGCCAAACGGGCCGCCGGTCCATCCGGTGTTCACCAGCCACACCTGCGCCTCGTGGCGGGCGATCTTCTCGCCGAGCAGCTGCGCGTAGCGGCTCGGCGCGAGCGGCAGGAACGGCGCGCCGAAGCAGGTGCTGAAGGTCGCCTTCGGCTCGGTCACCCCTTTCTCGGTGCCCGCCACCTTCGCCGTGTATCCCGAGAGGAAGTGGTACATGGCGGCGGCGGGCGACAGGCGCGCGATCGGCGGCAGCACGCCGAAGGCGTCGGCCGTCAGCATCACGATCGTCCGCGGATGGCCGCCCCGGCCCTCGGGGACCGCGTTGCCGATGAACGCGATCGGATAGGCCGCGCGCGTGTTCTCGGTGACCTCCGACGAGTCGAGATCGAGCGTCCGCGTCACCGGGTCGACGGCGACGTTCTCGAGGACCGTCCCGAAGCGCCGCGTCGTGGCATAGATCTCCGGCTCCGCCTCCGCCGACAGGCGGATCGTCTTCGCGTAGCAGCCCCCTTCGAAGTTGAACACGCCGTGCTCGCTCCACCCGTGCTCGTCGTCGCCGATGAGCCGCCGCGACGGGTCGCTCGAGAGGGTCGTCTTGCCGGTGCCCGAGAGGCCGAAGAAGAGCGCCACGTCCCCCTGCACGCCGACGTTCGCCGAGCAGTGCATCGAGAGGACGCCCTGCAGCGGCAGCAGGTAGTTCAGGGTGCTGAACACCGACTTCTTGATCTCGCCGGCGTAGCTCGTGCCGCCGATGAGGACGAGGCGGCGCGCGAAGTCGATGGCGATCACGACCTCGGAGTTGGTGCCGTGACGGCGCGGGTCGGCCTTGAACGACGGGCTGTCGACGATGGTCAGCCCGGGGGGGTGTGGGGCGCCGCTGCCCTCGATCAGGAGGTTGCGCGCGAAGAGGCTGTGCCACGCGTATTCCGTGATCACGCGGACAGGCAGGCGAAAACGCTCGTCGGCGCCGGCGAAGCAGTCCTGGACGAAGAGCTCCGCTCCGCGCAGTGCCGCGAGCATGTCCTGATGCAGCCGATCGAAGTGCTCGGGCGACATCGGCCGGTTCGGACCGCCCCAGGCGATCTGCGCCTCGCTCGACGGCTCGCGGACGATGAACTTGTCGTTGGGCGACCGGCCGGTGTGCGGTCCGGTCATGCAGACCAGCGGCCCCTCGGCGGCGATGATCGCCTCCTCGCGCCGGATGGCCTGTTCGTAGAGCGCGGCCGCCGGCAGGTTCCAGTGCACGCGCGCGTCGGGCAGTCCTTCGTGGGCGAGGGTCGGACCGGGGTCAACCGCGGGCGGCATGCTCAGGCTCCTGACAGGCGACACGGCAGAGATATCGCCGGAAGCCGGTGATCGTACCCGGCTGTTTCGATGCAAGTCAACAAACCGGGGCCGTAAGGGTAGACTGTAAACAGTAACGGCCCCGGGACGTAATCCTGCATGAGTGATCAGCGGCACGTGCGCAACGCCAGGAAAATCCGCCCCGCTCGCGACATCCGGCCTTCCGCGCCGGCCCGGCCGGCGTCCGAGCCGACGTCGGCGCCCGAGCTGTCGGACGACACGCGGCTCGCGGTCGAGATCCGCACGCTCGTCGAGCAGGGCTCGATGGACGAGGCGCGCGACAAGTTCGGCGCCCTGGTTGCGATGCACCAGCGCCGGGCGCTCAAGATCGCGTACCAGTACCTGCGCGACACCGCCGAAGCCGACGAGGCTGTGCAGGACGCCTTCGTCAAGGTGTTCACGCGGATCGGGACCTACCGCGAGGCGTGGCCGTTCGAGGTCTGGTTCACGCGGATTCTCATCAACAGCTGCCTGGACCGGCGGCGCGCCCGGGCGCACCGGGATCGCTGGTTCGTCGGCAGCGACACCGATCGTGCGGACGAGATCGTCACCGAAACCGTTGGCGGCGTCCGCGAGCTGGATCCGGAAGCCCAGCTGCTGTCGCGCGAGCGCCAGCGTAGAATCTCCGCGGCGGTGGATCGACTGGACGGCCGCCAGCGGACCGTCTTCATGCTCTGCCACTACGGCGACTGCTCACCTCGGGATGTCAGCGCGATGACCGGCATCAACGAGTCGACCGTGCGTGTTCACCTGTTCCGCGCCGTGCGAAAGCTGCGCGGGTTGCTTGGAGGCACCTCGTGAGCGTCCATCCCGGCCACCTGAAGGACGACCAGCTGCTCGACTGTTATGTCAGCGCCCGCGGCGGAGAGATGCCGGACCCGCGCGTGGCCGAACATCTGTCCGACTGCACCCACTGCGCCTGCAGCTACGACGAGATCGTCACGCTCATGGAAGGACTGCGCGACGTCGCCGACGCCGAAACCGACGCGCTGTTTCCGGCCGAGCGGCTGGCGCACCAGCAGGAGGAGATCCTCCGCCGCATCGAGCACGTGCATCGCTCGGCGCGCGTGATCTCGTTCCCGGGACGCGAGCCGGCGCTGCGGCCGCACGCCGGCAGCTGGCTGACGCCCCGCTGGACCGCCGCGGCGGCCGCCGCCTGCCTGTTCCTCGGCGTCGCGCTCGGCGCCTTCATCGGACCCGATTTCCATCGCGCCTCGGCGCCCGAACGCCAGACGGCGCCGCCGCCGATGACCGTCGCCACCCCGGCGCCTGCTCCGCGCGTCGGCGTCGTCGACGCGCAGCCGCCGGTCGACGACGATGCGTTCATCGGCGAGCTCGAGTTCGCGCTCGCGCGTCCACACACGCGCGAACTGCAGGCGTTCGACGCGCTGACGCCCCACGTCCGCGACATCGACTTCAGGGGAAAATAGTCAGGTTGCCCGCTCTCGTCTTCCGCAAGGGCCTCGACATGAAGGATGCCGTCTCCGGCATCCTCGCCGAGAGCTACCACAGCCAGCTCATTCAGGACGTCAAGGCGAACGCGTTCACGTACCAGTCGGGACGGCTGACGGTCCACCTCGCCCAGGAGTTCGGGTTCTGCTACGGCGTCGATCGCGCCGTCGACTACGCGTATCAGACGCGTGCCCGCTTTCCCGATCGGCGCGTCTACCTGACGGGCGAGATCATCCACAACCCGCACGTGAACGAGAAGCTGCGGGCGATGGGGGTCCGTTTCCTGTCGGATCCCGAGGAGTCGATCGATCGCATCGTCCCGAGCGACGTGGTGATCCTTCCCGCCTTCGGCGTCACGGTGCAGCTGCTCCAGGAGCTCGATCAGCGCGGGTGCACGCTGGTCGATACGACCTGCGGATCGGTGCTCAACGTGTGGAAGAACGTCCGGCGCTACGCGGCGCAGGGCTACACGTCGGTGATCCACGGCAAGGTCTGGCACGAAGAGACGCAGGCGACCGCGTCGCAGGCGGTCGCGTCCGGCGGCGCCTATCTCGTCGTCTATGACGATGCGGAAGCGGCGATCGTGTGCGACTTCATCCGCCGCGGCGGCGATCCGGCGGCGTTCATGGCACGGTTCGGTCGCGCGGCGTCCGCCGGTTTCGAGCCTGTCCGGGATCTGGAGCGGATTGGGCTGGCGAACCAGACGACCATGCTGATGTCGGAGTCGCTGGCCATCGGCGAGATGATGCGGGCGGCGATGCTCGAGCGCTGGGGCGCCGAGGCGCTCGACGCGCACTACAAGGCGTTCGACACGATCTGCAGCGCCACGCAGGACCGGCAGGATGCGGTGGTCGCGCTGCTGCGCGACCGTCCGATCGACCTGATGATCGTGATCGGCGGCTACAACAGCAGCAACACCGCCAACCTGGCGCGCATCTGCGCCGCCTCGCGTCCCACCTTTCACATCGCCGATCCCGACTGTCTGCTGTCGGCCGTCGAGATCCGCCATCGTCCGGTCGGATCGAAGGAAGAGGTCATGGCGACCGGCTGGCTGCCGCCGGGCACCGTGTCGATCGGCCTGACGTCCGGCGCGTCGACCCCTGACAACCTCGTGGCGGCTGCCATCGCGAAGCTCGACGCGTTCTGCGCCTGAGCCGTTCCGCTCCAGATTTTCCGCTAGATGACGGTTTTTCTGCGACTTACAGCCATCCGGTCGGCTAAAATGCACAGACAGACAGAAAAATCGTCCTTCAGGCGAAACGCAGCCGTCGCCCGCATCGTATTCCCTTCCAGACACAACGTTTAGCTCCGCAAACGTTTATCGAGGTTTTACGATGATGTTTACGCTGCGGCTCCGCCTGGTGGCTGCCGCTCTGCTGCTGACCGCGGCACCCGTGCTCGCACAGCGGGTCTCCGATTCCCAGCCGCGCCCGTTTGCGTGGTGGAAGTCGGAGCCGTTCATGAAGGAGCTCGGTCTGACCGGGGATCAGTCCAATCGTATCGAGCGGATCTGGGAGACGACCCGACCCGAGCTGCGACAGGAATGGGACGAGCTGTCGAGACTCGAAAGCAAGCTTTCGCGTCTGATTCAGGGTGATGCGGACGAAGCGGTGCTCACGCGCCAGATCGACCGTGTCGAGACGGCGCGTGCGAACGCGAACAAGACGCGGGCGCTGATGCTGGTGCAGATGGTCAAGGTCCTCACGCCCGAACAGCGCACCCGTTTCCAGACGCTGCACGACAAGTGGCAGAAGGAGCAGGGGCTCTCGCCCGTGCTGCCGCAACCGGCGCCCCCCTCGTCGGGGCGCGCGCACGAACCGTCGCGCCCCTGACCGGCGCCCCTAGTTGATCACGAAGGAACGATTCGGCATGACAAGGCACGTTCTATTCCCGACCGTCCTGTGCGCCGCGCTCGCGGCGGCGACCGCCCCCGTTGCGGCGCAGCAGGTTACGGAGCAACACGTCCAGGAGCTGATTCGCGCCGCCGCGGAGCGGGTCGGCGCCGAGGCGGGCGCACCGAACGCGACCGCGCAGCAGACGGGTACCGCCGCTGATGCGCGCCCGACCGTGCAGCTGACGCTCGACGATGCCGTCAAGCTGGCGCTCGACCGCAACCTGGATATCTCGGTCCAACGGCTGAACCCACAGACCTTCGATTATTCGATCGCCGGTCTCAATGCGTTCTACCGGCCAACGCTCACCTCCACGGTGAGCGCGGTGTCGGACGCCCGGGCGTCCACCAATACCACCAGCGGCGCGGACGCCGGCGCGGCGATCACGACGACCACGTCGAACTGGAACGGCGGGCTGAGCCAGCAGTTTCGCTGGGGTGGCAACGCGCAGGTCACGTTGAACAACTCGCGACAGACCAGCGATAACCCTACGCGACTGTACGACGTGCAGTACAGCCCGACGTGGCAATTCCAATACACCCAGCCGATCCTGCGCAACTTCCGGATCGACAACACGCGCCAGCAGTTGGTGGTGACCAAACTGAATCAGGACATCTCGGAAATCCAGCTGCAGGCGCTCATCATCAACACCGTGTCGAACGTTCGGAACGCCTACTGGGACCTGGTGTTCGCCGTCCAGTCGGTCGACGTGGCGCGGCAGTCGGTGGCGCTCGCCGACCAGCTGGTCAAGGACAACCAGACACGCGTCGAGGTCGGCACGATGGCGCCGATCGACGTCGTCCAGGCGCAGTCGCAGGCGGCGACGCAGCGGCAGACGCTCGCCAACGCGGAGGCCACGCGCCGGACGGCGGAGTTGACGCTGAAGCGGCTCATCGTGAACGGCACGCAGGATCCGAATTGGAACGCCAACGTCAACCCGGTCGATCGCCCCGATTTCGTGCCCGGGCCGATCGACGTCGCGGCGGCTGTGCGACGCGCGCTCGAGAATCGCACCGACCTCCAGCAGGCCCAGAAGAACCTGCAGGTCAACGACGTCCTGTACTCGTACCTGCGCAACCAGACTTTGCCGGAGGCGGATCTCGCCTTGAGTTACCGTCTCGGCGGCCAGGCTGGTACGGTCGTCAACTACACAGGATCGGGCATCACGCGCCAACGAACTGGAACGACGCCGGCCGGCTACGCTGATGCGCTCAGATCGCTGATCAACAACCAGTATCCGAACTGGAACGTTGCGTTCAACGTGAGCTATCCGATCGGGACGAGCGCGCAGGACGCCGCAGTGGCGCGGGCCCGCGTGCAGCAGAACCAGGTGCAGGCGCAGCTGAAGCAGATCGAGCTGCAGATTGCGACCGACGTCACCAACGCCGCCACCAATGTACAGAGCAACGTCGAGCGTGTGCAGGCGGCGCAGGCCGCGCGCGAGTTCGCGCAGCGCACGCTCGAAGCCGAGCAGAGCAAGTTCGAAGTGGGCATGTCGACGAACTACTTCGTCGTCCAGGCGCAGCGCGATCTCGCGACCGCGCAGAACAACGAGCTGCAGGCGGTGCTGGCGTATCGCAAGTCGCTCGTCGAGCTCGAACGGCTCCAGCAGACCTCACTGTCGTCGTCGAACATCACGATTCTGGGCCGTTAGCCAGGGCCGCACGAGCATACGGAGTCTATGAAGCGCGGAATCATCGTCGTCGTCCTCGTCGCCGCCATTGGCGGCGGCTACTACTACTTCTCGAAGCAGTCGCCTGCCTCGACCAGCGCGGCGGCCGCCGGCGGCCAGCAGGCTGGCGCGGGGCGCGGCGGCCCTGGCGCTCCCGGCGGTTTCGGCGGACCGGGCGGCTTCGGCGGCGGCGGTCCGCGCCTGCCGATGACCGTGGAGCTCGCGGCTGTCAAGCGCGGCAGCATGTCCGAGAGCATCTCGGTGGTCGGCAACCTGATTGGCGCCGCCACCGTCGAAGCGGTGCCGAAGGTCAGCGGGCGCCTCGAGACGGTGAACGTCCGGCTCGGCGACCGCGTGACACGCGGCCAGCGCCTCGCGAAGATCGAAGATCGCGAGATCCTCGAGCAGGTCAAGCAGGCGCAGGCGTCGTTCGACGTGTCGGCGGCGACGATCCGCCAGCGCGAAGCCGACCTGAAGCTGGCGCAGACCAACCTCGATCGGTCGCGCAGCCTGTACGAGCGGCAGCTGATCCCGAAGCAGACCTTCGACGACACCGACGCGCGCTATCAGGCCGCGGCGGCGGCGCTCGACCTGGCGCGCGCGCAGTACGCGCAGGCGCAGGCGCGGCTCGACGAGCTGAAGATCAACCTGTCCAACACCGTGATCACCTCGCCGGTGACCGGCTTCATCGGCAAGCGCGCGCTCGATCCGGGCGCCTGGGTCACGCCGAACTCGTCGTTCATCTCGGTGGTCGACATCGGCGTCGTCCGCCTCGTCGCGAACATCGTCGAGAAGGATCTGCGGCGCATCTCCGAAGGCATGAAGGCGGACGTCGTCGTCGACGCCTATCCGGGCGAGAAGTTCGACGGGCGCATCGCGCACGTGGCGCCGGTGCTCGATCCGGCGACGCGCACGGCGCAGATCGAGGTGGAGGTCCCGAACTCGAGCTTCCGCCTGAAGCCGGGGATGTACGCCAAGGTCGACTTCGTCGTCGAGCACAAGGAGAACACCCTCGTCGTGCCGGCCAACGCCATCGTCGACCTGAACGGCAAGAAGGGCGTGTTCCTGCCTGACGAAGGGGACGTGGCCCGGTTCAAGCCGGTGACGATCGGCATGTCGCAGTCCGAGCTGGTCGAAGTGGTCGACGGGCTGCCCGAGGGGACGCGTGTCGTCACGACCGGCGCGGCGGCCCTCCGCGAAGGGGATCGGATCCTGCTGCTCGGCGCCGGCGAAGGCGCCAACGGACGCGCCGGGCGCGCCGGCAACGGCGCGGGACGCGGCGGACAGAACGGCACCGGCGGACGCCAGGGCACGACCGGCACCCAGGCCCCGCGGAGCGGCGGTCCCGCAGCGTAACAGCAGGCGCACGGCATGCACCCGAGCACCAGGCACTATGCACCCAGCACGTGGCACCCTTGAGGCACCCGGCACCCAGCACCATGCACCCGGCACCCTTGAGGCACCAGCACCATGCACCCAGCACCAGGCACGCGGCACCCTTGAGTAAGCACCAGACGGAGCAGGCATGAGCATTCCTCGTTTCGCCATTCAGCGGCCCGTGATGATGGCGATGATCAGCGCGATCATCATCCTCATCGGCGGCATCTCCCTGTCCCGGCT